>Ga0058696_1000301_pt1 | contig 21176 bp, 16 predicted proteins | sample AgamicMgSfrz_FD_55077 | JGI IMG/M metagenome (GOLD analysis project Ga0058696, IMG submission 55077) | Agave microbial communities from Guanajuato, Mexico - Mg.Sf.rz | ecosystem: Host-associated > Plants > Phyllosphere > Phylloplane/Leaf | place: Guanajuato, Mexico | collected 2012-05-30 | reverse complement strand
GGCTGCCCGGCGATGTCGCAGATCGCCGAGGACATCGCCGCCGCGCTGCAGGCCGCCGATCTGCCGCCGCACCGGATCGAGACGGTGCTCGCCCCCGCGTGGACGACCGACTGGATCACGCAGGAAGCGCGCGACAAGCTGCGGGCCTACGGCATCGCGCCGCCGGTCGGCCAGTGCGGCAGCGCCGCGCCGCGGGAGAACGTCGTGCGCTTCGTGCCGCGCCCGGTCGCGGCGCCCGCCTGCCCGCGCTGCGGCTCCGCGCGCACCGAACGTCTCGCGCAATTCGCGTCCACGGCGTGCAAGGCGCTGTATCGCTGCATCGACTGCCGCGAACCCTTCGACTACTTCAAACCCTACTGAATATGGCGACCCCGCAATTTCACCCGCTGCGTATCCGCGACGTGCGGCCCGAGACCGCCGACGCCGTGACCGTCTCGTTCGACGTGCCGCCCGAGCTGCGCGACGCGTACCGTTTCACGCAGGGCCAGTTCGTCACGCTGAAGACCCACATCGACGGCGAGGAGACGCGCCGCTCGTATTCGATCTGCGTCGGCACGACGGACTATGACCGCGACGGCGAACTGCGCATCGGCATCAAGCGCGTGCGCGGCGGCCGCTTCTCGAACTTCGCGTTCGACACGCTGAAGCCCGGCCACACGATCGACGTGATGACGCCGGACGGCCGCTTCTTCACGCACCTGAACGCCGACCACGGCAAGCAGTACGTCGCGTTTTCCGGCGGTTCGGGGATCACGCCGGTGCTCGCGATCGTGAAGACGACGCTCGAGCTCGAGCCGCGCAGCACGTTCACGCTGATCTACGGCAACCGCAGCGTCGACGCGATCATGTTCGCGGAAGAGCTCGAGGACTTGAAGAACCGCTACATGAACCGCTTCGTCCTCTATCACGTGCTGTCGGACGACCTGCAGGACGTCGAGCTGTTCAACGGCGTGCTCGACCAGGCGAAATGCGCGGAATTCCTCGCGACGCTGACGCCGGCCGACGCGATCGACGAGGCGTTCATCTGCGGCCCGGCGCCGATGATGGACGCCGCCGAAGCCGCGCTGAAAGCGGCCGGCGTGCCGCAGGCGAAGGTGCACGTCGAGCGTTTCGGCACACCGCTGCCGCAGGCTGGCGCACCGGTCGTCGAGATCACCGATCAGACGCCGGCCGCCGACCTCGAAATCGTGCTCGACGGCAAGAAGCGCAAGCTGCGTCTGCCGTACGAAGGCGTGAGCCTGCTCGACGTGGGCCTGCGCGCGGGCCTCGCGCTGCCGTATGCGTGCAAGGGCGGCGTGTGCTGCACCTGCCGCGCGAAGGTGGTCGAGGGCGAAGTGCGGATGGAGAAGAACTACACGCTCGAGGAGCACGAAGTCAGGGACGGTTTCGTGCTGACGTGCCAGTGCCACCCGATCAGCGACAAGGTCGTCGTGAGCTTCGACGAACGTTGAGCGGCGTCGGACCGTCGCGACGCACCGGTTTCTCGTCGTCACACATCTCGCTTACACTAGGGGCCGCCGGCCGGCTGGACATCGCAACGTCCGCCCGGCCGGCGGTTTTCTTTTGTTGACGACAGGCCGATGAGTACCATTCATGTGATTCAGGGCGGCACCGCCGCCGCGTCGCTGCGCGAGGCCCTTGCGCAAGCCGGACGCGACGAGCGCGTCGTCGGGTTGCTCGACGATCTCGGCGTCGGGCCGCTGAAGGGCGTCGACGAGACGCCCGACACGCGCGCCGCCTTCTGGCAGCACGTGCTCGGCGAACAGATTCCCGACTGGAACGCGGAAATCGAGGCCGAATTCGCACGCCTCGACCAGCTCGCGACGGATGCCGGCCAGGTCGTCGTGTGGCACGCGCCGAGCGTCGGCGACAAGCTGCTGCTGCGCCGCGTCGCCTATCACCTGCGCAACGTGCCGCAACGCCTGAACGAGGTACGGCTGTCGGCCGCCGACCTCGACGCCGCGCCGCGCGCAGCGCTGTCGCGCACCGACCAGGCGTGCTCGACCGGGATGTTCTCGCCCGCGGAACTGGCGCGCAAGCGGCCGGCGGCCGCGCCGGTCTCGGTCCTGCGCATCGGCCGCCTCGCGCTCGAATGGCAGGAGGCGAAACATCTGAACGCCGAACTGCGTTATTGGGTCAGCAACACGATCAAGAGCGGCCACTACGCCGATCTCGACGCGTTGATCGTCGCGCGCACTGCAGCCGACTGGCAGCCCGCGCGGCGCCTCGTCGGCAGCATCATGGCCGCCGCCGACCGCGGCGGCCTGTTCGTCAGCGACGCGATCGCGTGGTGGCGCTGCCGCGAACTCGCGGCAGCCGGCCGGCTCGAGCTGCAGGACGACGCGCCCGACGCCCTCTCTTCCACGCAGGTGCGTGCGGCCCGCGCCGCCGCGCACCGCTAATCTTTCGCATTCGACCATGGCCCGAACCCGAGCGCCCGACCACGAATCCCAGCGCGAGCAGATCCTCGACCTGGCCGCCGAGAAATTCGCGCAGACGAGCTACCCGAGCACGTCGATGTCCGATCTCGCGACCGCGAGCGGCACGTCGAAGGCGCGGCTCTATCACTATTACGAGAGCAAGGAAGCGATCCTGTTCGACCTGCTCGACCGCTACACGAAACGGCTGATGCTGATCATCGCCGAGGTCGAGGGCGCGAGCCAGCGGCGCGGCCTCAGCGAGCGCGACGCGTTCGCCGAACTCGTGCGTGCGTTCCTCGCCGAGTACGAGACGTCGCACAGCCGCCACGTCGCGCTGCTCAACGACGTGAAATATCTGGAGGACGCGCAGCGCGAAATCGTGCTCGATCGCCAGCGCGACATCGTCGCGGCGTTCACGCGGCAGCTCGCGCGCGCCTACCCCGACCGCATCTCGAAGGAAAACCAGACCTCCGTCACGATGATGGTGTTCGGGATGATCAACTGGACCTTCACGTGGCTGAAGCCGGGCGGGCGCCTCGGCTACCGCGACTTCGCCGAACAGGTGATCGACCTGATCGAGCGCGGGCTGTCGACGGCGGCCTGATTGCCGCGCAGCAGCATGCGTTGCGCGCCGGGCACAGTGCGACCGCCCGCCGCTCATTTCATATGATGAATTTTAAATCCGTTTAAAATCAAATAGATATAGAATGAACTAAGCGGATTTAGAATTCCCCCTCAGCACAAACAACGTTAAATACGGGTTTTCCCCAACCCCGCTCGGGTAAAATGCTGTTGCATTGCACAACCCGCTTGTGCGCCCACACTGAGGAACCCACGATGAACACGCAATTCAACGGCCGTGCCGATGCTGTCGGCAAGGTCGGTACTGCGCCGGTTCTCGTCAGGGAACTGGCTTCCAAAGACCGTGAGCAGATGCTCACCCACTTTCTCTCGCTCGACGAAGAGGACCGCCTGCTGCGCTTCGGCCAGATGGTGCCCGACCACGTGATCGAGAACTATGTCCGCACGATCGATTTCGGTCGAGATACCGTGTTCGGCGTGTTCGACCACGACCTCGAACTGATCGGCGTCGGTCATCTGGCCTATCTGCCGGCCGAGGGCGACAAGCGCACGGCCGAATTCGGCGTGTCGGTGCTCGAAAGCGCGCGCGGCCGCGGCGTCGGCTCGAAGCTGTTCGAGCGCGCGGCGATCCGCAGCCGCAACACGCACGTGACGATGCTGTACATGCATTGCCTGTCGCGCAACGCGACGATGATGCACATCGCGAAGAAGTCCGGGATGCGGATCGAGTACGCGTACGGAGAAGCCGATGCGTACCTGTCGCTGCCGCCGGCCGACCACTCGACGATCATCGCCGAGATGCTGCAGGAGCAGGCCGCAGTGTTCGACTACGCGATGAAGCGCCAGGCGCGCCGCACGTCGAAGTTCATCGAATCGCTGATACCCACCGCGCTGACGGCCTGACGTCGGCCAGCCGGGCCGCCCTGCGGCCGCCCGGCTCCCTCCTTCCCCGCCGCGCCAGCTAGCGCACCGAACGAATCGGCAACGCCGTCGTTTCCTTGAAGCAGTCCAGCGAGAAGCTCGTTTTCACGTCGATCACCGACGGGTGATGCAGCAGATGCTCCTGCACGAAGCGGGAGAAATGCGCCATGTCCTCGACCTGCACGCGCAACAGGTAATCCATGTCGCCCGTCATCGCATGGCACGCGACGACTTCCGGCCAGGTCTGCACGGCCGCGCGAAACAGCTCCGCGTGGGTCGCGCCCGCGCGCGCCGACGTCTCGTCGGCCCGCATCGGCGCGAGGCCACCGCGCTTTTCGAGCCGCACGCTCACGTACGCGAGCAGGTCGAGCCCGAGCTTCTGCGGATTCAGCAGCGCGACGTAGCCGGTGATCACGCCCATTTCCTCGAGCCGCCGGATTCGCCGCAGGCACGGGCTCGGCGACAGGTTCACGCGCTCGGCGATCTCCTGGTTCGACAGGCGCCCGTTCTCCTGAAGAATCGCGAGAATTCGCCGATCGATGGCATCCAATTCGGCTTGCGCCATCTTCTGCCCTCCACTGATTATTTTGAGACTGGAAATTGCGCCATCGTAGGCGCGGGCGATTAAGTTCGCAAGTTTCCGCTCGCGGCCGCCCGCTACACTCTGTCGCATGTCTCGACTCGCCGCGCACGCTCATGGGCGCGGCCGTCGACATCGAACCCCGCCGGGCACGCGCATGCCGCCCCGGCCGATCGCCCCGCACAGGAGACACGACATGCAGATCCCCACCTGGGATAACCCCGTCGGCACCGACGGCTTCGAATTCATCGAATACACGGCACCGGACCCGAAAGCACTCGGACAACTGTTCGAACGGATGGGTTTCACCGCGATCGCGCGCCACCGCCACAAGGACGTGACGGTGTACCGCCAGGGCGACATCAACTTCATCATCAACGCCGAACCCGATTCGTTCGCGCAACGCTTCGCGCGGCTGCACGGCCCGTCGATCTGCGCGATCGCGTTCCGCGTGCAGGATGCGGCAAAGGCGTACCAGCGTGCGCTCGAACTCGGCGCATGGGGCTTCGACAACAAGACGGGCCCGATGGAGCTGAACATCCCGGCGATCAAGGGCATCGGCGATTCGCTGATCTATTTCGTCGACCGCTGGCGCGGCAAGAACGGCGCGCAGCCGGGCGCGATCGGCGACATCAGCATCTATGACGTCGACTTCGAGCCGATTGCCGGCGCGAACCCGAATCCGGTCGGCCACGGCCTCACCTANATCGACCACCTGACGCACAACGTGCATCGCGGCCGCATGCAGGAATGGGCCGAGTTCTACGAGCGCCTGTTCAACTTCCGCGAAGTGCGCTACTTCGACATCGAAGGCAAGGTGACGGGCGTGAAGTCGAAGGCGATGACGTCGCCGTGCGGCAAGATCCGCATCCCGATCAACGAGGAAGGCTCGGACACGGCCGGCCAGATCCAGGAGTACCTGGACGCGTATCACGGCGAAGGCATCCAGCACATCGCGCTCGGCGCGAGCGACATCTACCAGGCGGTCGACGGGCTGCGCAGCAAGGAAGTGAAGCTGCTCGACACGATCGACACGTATTACGAGCTGGTCGATCGCCGCGTGCCGAACCACGGCGAATCGCTGGACGAGCTGAAGAAGCGCAAGATCCTGATCGACGGCGCGCGCGACGACCTGCTGCTGCAGATCTTCACCGAGAACCAGATCGGGCCGATCTTCTTCGAGATCATCCAGCGCAAGGGCAACCAGGGCTTCGGCGAAGGCAACTTCAAGGCGCTGTTCGAATCGATCGAACTCGACCAGATCCGTCGCGGTGTCGTGCAGGACAAGGCCTGACGCTTTCCGCCGCGCGGCGGCGGCGCCGGGCAACCCGGGCGGCCGCACCATCCGCGCAGCGCAAAGAAAAAGGGCGGGAATCCGAGGATTCCCGCCCTTTTCATATTCCGGCGCAGCCCGCGGGCCGCGCGATCGCATCAACGCACGCTCGCCTTCGANTCGGCGGCACGNTCGGCCGACGGCTGGGCCGCNGCGCCTTGAGCCGGCACGATCTGCTGCATCTGCGCGCCGGCTGCCGCCAGTGCGCTCGCGCCTCGCGCGTGCACCGGGCCGGTCATCGAGAAAAACGCGGCGGACACGATCAGGAAACTCTGGATATGACGTGTGTTCATTGCACCTCCTGTAAAACTGCCGGCGCCTCCCCGACTGCGTCGGAACGAACCCACGCGGCCGGGCACCTCCGACAGGCCGACAAGATTAACGGCATTTGCCCGAAGATCAACGCGGCTTTACATGCTTTTACATGATGTAACGCATCATCTCGCCCTGTTTCTCAATGTGCGGCCGCCCGTCTCTCCGCGTTGCGACCGATGGGCGGCGGGTTTGCCCCAGTGCTACCATCCCTTAAAACCGGCGAACATGCCGGCCACTGCAGACGCGTCCAAAAGATGCCGACGCAACCGAAGTTTTGGTGATCCCAGACCGGGTGGAGGAGACAGTTAATGAATGCCCCGCTAGACGCAGACCAACGCGCGTCGCTAGAAGCCGCGCTGAAGTCCGTCACGCTTGACGACAAATACACACTGGAGCGCGGCCGCGCGTACATGAGCGGCATCCAGGCCCTCGTGCGCCTGCCGATGCTCCAGCAGGAACGCGACCGCGCCGCCGGTCTCAATACGGCCGGCTTCATCTCCGGCTACCGCGGCTCGCCGCTCGGCGGCCTCGATCTGTCGCTCTGGAAAGCCAAGCAGCACCTGGCCGCCCACCAGATCGTGTTCCAGCCCGGCCTCAACGAAGATCTCGCCGCCACCGCCGTGTGGGGCTCGCAGCAGGTGAACCTGTACCCCGGCGCGAAATACGACGGCGTGTTCGGCATGTGGTACGGCAAGGGCCCGGGCGTCGANCGCACCGGCGACGTCTTCAAGCANGCGAANTCGGCCGGCTCGTCGCAGCACGGCGGCGTGCTGGTGCTCGCCGGCGACGACCACGCGGCGAANTCGTCGACGCTCGCGCACCAGTCCGAACACATCTTCAAGGCCTGCGGGCTGCCGGTGCTGTTCCCGTCGAACGTGCAGGAATATCTCGATTTCGGCCTGCACGGCTGGGCGATGAGCCGCTACTCGGGCCTGTGGGTCGCGCTCAAGTGCGTGACGGACGTCGTCGAATCGTCGGCGTCGGTCGATATCGACCCGCATCGCACCGAGATCGTGCTGCCGACCGATTTCATCCTGCCGGAAGGCGGACTGAACATCCGCTGGCCCGATCCGCCGCTCGTGCAGGAAGCACGGCTGCTCGACTACAAGTGGTATGCGGCGCTCGCCTACGTGCGGGCGAACAAGCTCGACCGGATCGAGATCGATTCGCCGCACGCGCGCTTCGGGATCATGACCGGCGGCAAGGCGTACCTCGACGTGCGTCAAGCGCTGACCGACCTCGGCCTCGACGACGAAACCTGCGCACGGATCGGCATCCGGCTCTACAAGGTCGGCTGCGTGTGGCCGCTCGAAGCGCAGGGCGCGCAGGCGTTCGCGCGCGGCCTCGACGAAATCCTGGTGGTCGAGGAAAAGCGCCAGATCCTCGAATACGCGATCAAGGAAGAGCTGTACAACTGGCCCGACGCGCANCGCCCGCGCGTGTTCGGCAAGTTCGACGAGAAGGATGGNGCCGGCGGCGAATGGTCGGTGCCGATGGGCAACTGGCTGCTGCCCGCGCACTACGAGCTGTCGCCGGCGATCATCGCGAAGGCGATCGCGACGCGGCTCGAGAAGTTCGAATTGCCGTCCGACGTGCGCGCGCGCATCGCCGCGCGGCTCGCGGTGATCAACGCGAAGGAAATGGCGCTCGCGAAGCCGCACGTGCAGACCGAGCGCAAGCCGTGGTTCTGCTCGGGCTGCCCGCACAACACGTCGACCAACGTGCCGGAAGGCTCGCGCGCGATCGCCGGCATCGGCTGCCACTACATGACCGTATGGATGGACCGCAGCACGAGCACCTTCAGCCAGATGGGCGGCGAAGGCGTGCCGTGGATCGGGCAGGCGCCGTTCACCGACGAAAAGCACGTGTTCGCGAACCTTGGCGACGGCACCTATTTCCACTCGGGCCTGCTGGCCGTGCGCGCGGCGATCTCGTCAAAGGCGAACATCACCTACAAGATCCTCTACAACGACGCGGTCGCGATGACGGGCGGCCAGCCGGTCGACGGCGTGCTGACGGTGCCGCAGATCACGCACCAGCTCGCGTCCGAAGGCGCGAAGAAGATCGTGATCGTCACCGACGAGCCGGAGAAGTACGACAGCCAGAAGGCGCTGCTCGCGCCGGGCGTGACGATCCATCATCGCGACCAGCTCGACGACGTGCAGCGCGAGCTGCGCGAGATCGAAGGCACGACGATCCTGATCTACGACCAGACCTGCGCGACCGAGAAGCGCCGCCGCCGCAAACGCGGCACGTATCCGGACCCGGCGAAACGCGTCGTGATCAACGACGCGGTGTGCGAAGGCTGCGGCGACTGCTCGGTGCAGTCGAACTGCCTGTCGGTCGAGCCGCTGGAAACCGAATTCGGCACGAAGCGCCAGATCAACCAGTCGAGNTGCAACAAGGACTTTTCGTGCGTGAAGGGGTTCTGCCCGAGCTTCGTCACGGTCGAGGGCGGTCAGNTGAAGAAGCCGAAGGCCGTGTCGGTCGACGGCAGCGCATTGCCGCCGATTCCGGAACCGACGCTGCCGGCGATCGATCGCGCGTACGGCGTGCTCGTCACCGGCGTGGGCGGCACGGGCGTCGTCACGATCGGCGCGCTGCTCGGGATGGCCGCGCATCTGGAAAACAAGGGCGTGACCGTGCTCGACGTCACCGGCCTCGCGCAGAAAGGCGGCGCCGTGATGAGCCACGTGCAGATCTCGCACGCGCCGACCGACATCCACGCCACGCGGATCGCGATGGGCGAAGCCGATCTCGTGATCGGCTGCGACGCGATCGTCACGGCCGGCGACGAGTGCACGTCGCGCATGCGCCACGACACGACACGGGTGGTCGTCAACAGCGCGCAGACGCCGACCGCCGAGTTCATCAAGAACCCGAACTGGGCGTTCCCGGGCCTGTCCGCCGAGAACGACATCCGCGCGGCGGCCGGTGTTGCGGTCGACTTCATCGACGCGAACCGCTTCGCGGTCGCGCTGCTCGGCGACGCGATCTACACGAACCCGTTCGTGCTCGGCTACGCGTGGCAGAAAGGCTGGCTGCCGCTGACGCTCGCGTCGCTCGAACGCGCGATCGAGCTGAACGCGGTGTCGGTCGAGAAGAACCGCGCGGCGTTCGACTGGGGCCGCCGCGCCGCGTACGACCTCGCCAGCGTGAAGCAGGCCGCGGCCGGCGACGCCCGCCCCGCGCAAGGCGCCACGGTGATCTCGCTGCACACGAAGAAGGCGGTCGACGCGCTGATCGCGAAGCGCGTGGAGTTCCTCACCGCGTACCAGAACGCCGCGTACGCGTCGCGCTATGCGGCCTTCGTCGACAAGGTGCGCGCCGCCGAGCGTGCGCTGGCGGACGGCGACACGGTGCAGGAGCCGCTGACCGAAGCGGTCGCGCGCAACCTGTTCAAGCTGATGGCGTACAAGGACGAGTACGAGGTCGCGCGGCTGCAGTCCGACCCCGCGTTCCTCGCGCGCCTGACCGCGCAGTTCGAAGGCGACTGGAAGCTGAAATTCCATCTCGCGCCGCCATTGTTCGCGAAGACGGACGCCCACGGCCATCTCGTGAAGAAGGCGTACGGCCCGTGGATGATGTCGGCGTTCCGGCTGCTCGCGAAGGCGAAGTTCCTGCGCGGCACGGGGCTCGATCCGTTCGGCCGCACCGCGGAGCGCCGCACCGAGCGCGCGCTGATCGGCGAGTACGAAACGCTGATCGACGAGGTGCTGACCCGGCTGAACGCGGCCAACCGCCCGCTCGCACTCGAACTCGCGGCGCTGCCGGACGACATTCGCGGCTACGGCCACGTGAAGGAGAACAACCTGCGCGCGGTGCGGCAGAAGTGGGACACGCTGCTGGCGAAGTGGCGTTCGCCGGCAGGCGGGCAGTCGCACCAGCAGGTCGCGTAAGGGCGCGCGCGGCGGGCGTTCGCGGTCTGGACGCCCTTTCCGCGCCACCGTCGCCCTTACGGTTCACGCGAAAAAAAACGCCACGGAACGCAGGTNCCGTGGCGTTTTTCATTGNGCCGCGNGTAACGCGCGGCACACGCGGGCGTGGACTTACTTCGTNTTCACGTTCGCGGCGGCAACGGCCGTCATGTTGATGATCCGGCGCACGGTCGCGGCCGGCGTCAGGATGTGGACCGGCTTGGCNGCGCCGAGCAGGAACGGGCCGACCGTCACGCCTTCGCCGCCGACCATCTTCAGCAGGTTGTACGCGATGTTCGCCGCTTCGACGTTCGGCATGATCAGCAGGTTCGCTTCGCCCGACAGCGTCGTGCCCGGGAACGCCTGCTTGCGGATCAGTTCCGACAGNGCCGCGTCGCCGTGCATTTCGCCGTCGACTTCGAGGTTCGGCGCACGTTCGACGATCAGCTTGCGGGCCTCGGCCATCCGGCGCGACGACGCCGACGGCGCGCTGCCGAAGTTCGAGTTCGACAGCAGCGCGGCCTTCGGCGCGATGCCGAAGCGCTCGATCTCGGCCGCGGCCTGGATCGTCATGTCGGCGAGCTGGTCGGCGCTCGGCAGTTCGTTCACGTACGTGTCGCACACGAACAGGTTGCGGCCCGGCAGCATCAGCAGGTTCATCGCGGCGAAGTGCTCGGCGCCCTTCGCGCGGCCCAGCACCTGCTCGATGAACTTCAGGTGGCTGTGGAACGTGTCGATCATCCCGCAGATCATCCCGTCCGCATCGCCCAGATGGACGAGCATCGCGCCGATCAGCGTGTTGAACTTGCGCATCGCGGCCTTCGCGACTTCCGGCGTCACGCCGTCGCGCGCGCCGATCTCCTGATACGCCTGCCAGTAGCGGTGGTAGCGCGCATCGTCTTCCGGATCGACGATTTCGAAATCGACGCCGGCCTTCAGCTTCGAGCCGATCTTCTGCAAGCGCATGTCGACGACCGACGGACGGCCGACGATGATCGGCTTGGCGATCTTTTCCAGCAGCACGAACTGTGCAGCGCGCAGCACGCGCTCGTCCTCGCCTTCGGCGAACACGATACGGGCCTCCTTCTGCTTCGCGGCCGCGAACACCGGGCGCATCACCATGCCGGTGCGGTAGACGGTCGCGCCGAGCTGCTCGCGGTACGCGTCCATGTCCTGGATCGGGCGCGTGGCGACGCCCGAATCCATCGCGGCTTGCGCCACGGCCGGCGCGATCTTGATGATCAGGCGCGGGTCGAACGGCTTCGGAATCAGGTAGTCCGGCCCGAATTCGAGCGAATGGCCTTCATACGCCTTCGCGACTTCCTCGCTCTGGTCGGTTTCCTCGGCCAGCTCGGCGATCGCGCGCACGCACGCGAGCTTCATNTCNTCCGTGATCGTCGTCGCGCCGACGTCGAGCGCGCCNCGGAAGATGAACGGGAAGCACAGCACGTTGTTGACCTGGTTCGGGTAGTCCGAACGGCCGGTCGCGACGATCGCGTCCGGGCGCACGGCCTTCGCGTCTTCCGGGCGGATTTCCGGTTCCGGGTTCGCGAGCGCCAGGATCAGCGGGCGCTCGCCCATCGTCTTGACCATGTCCTGCTTCAGCACGCCCGCGCTCGAGCAGCCGAGGAACACGTCCGCGCCGACGATCGCGTCGGCGAGCGTGCGCGCGTCGGTGTTCGCCGCATAGCGCTGCTTCGACGGATCGAGGTTGCCGCGCCCTTCGTAGATCACGCCCTTCGAATCGGCGACGAGGATGTTCGACTTCGTGAGGCCGAGGTTCACCAGCAGGTCCAGGCACGCGATCGCCGCCGCGCCCGCGCCCGAACACACGAGCTTCACTTCCGACAGCTTCTTGCCGACGACCTTCAGGCCGTTCAGGATCGCAGCCGACGCGATGATCGCGGTGCCGTGCTGGTCGTCGTGGAAGACCGGGATCTTCATGCGCTCGCGCAGCTTCTGCTCGATGTAGAAGCATTCCGGCGCCTTGATGTCCTCGAGGTTGATGCCGCCGAGCGTTGGCTCGAGCATCGCGATCGCCTCGACGAGCTTGTCGGGGTCGGACTCCGACAGTTCGATGTCGAACACGTCGATGCCCGCGAATTTCTTGAAGAGGCAGCCCTTGCCTTCCATCACCGGCTTCGCGGCCAGCGGGCCGATGTTGCCGAGGCCGAGCACGGCGGTGCCGTTCGTGATGACGCCGACGAGGTTGCCGCGCGACGTGTACTTCTGCGCGTCGAGCGGATCGGCGTGGATCGCCTCGCACGCAGCGGCGACGCCGGGCGAATAGGCGAGCGACAGATCGAGCTGGTTCGACAGCGGCTTGGTCGGGGTGACCGAAATCTTGCCGGGTTTCGGGTTCAGGTGATAAGCGAGAGCGGCCTGCTTCAGTTGTTCGTCCATGATTGACCTGCGAGAGACATGCGAAATATTGACGACTCAGTACACAGCACCTTCGGCCGCGTCTGCTTGAATCGAGGGGATGGTCGACTGCGAGACGGCCCGCGACGCGCCGGATCGGCACGCCATCGAACCTTGGCGGATGGCAAGAGGAAGGTCCAAAGTACTGAACGATTTCTTAGGGCCGCCTAGTGTACACCCCCTAAATGACCTCCGTTGGTGCACCGCCGCATCCCCGGCATCAGCATCGGATGGTCGTGCCCCGTTTGTTTCGCGGGTGGTGAGCGGCATGGCGAACCCGCGCGAATTCCGCCGAAAACCGGCCTGAATCGGGTAAAATAGCGGGCTACGCGCGCAGCGATGCGATTGGTCCGCCGATCGCGCCCCGGCCCTTCGGGCAGGTTCCCCTTGCTGCGCCACCGGGCCCGCGCCCGCTCCTCGCTCATCACCCAAGGAATGCCCATGACAGGCTACGATCGTCAGTCGATCTCGGATACGACCGCCAAAATCCTGCTCGAAGTGCAGGCGGTGCACTTCAATGCCGAAAAACCGTTCATCTTCACGTCCGGCTGGGCAAGCCCCGTCTATATCGACTGCCGCAAGCTGATCTCGTATCCGCGCGTGCGCCGTGCGCTGATGGAAATGGCGGAAACGACGATCACGCGCGACATCGGCTTCGAGCAGATCGACGCGGTGGCGGGCGGCGAGACGGCCGGCATCCCGTTCGCGGCCTGGATCGCGGATCGGATGATGGTGCCGATGCAGTACGTGCGCAAAAAGCCGAAGGGTTTCGGCCGCAACGCGCAGATCGAAGGCCATCTGGAAGAAGGCTCGCGCGTGCTGCTGGTGGAAGACCTGACCACCGACAGCCGCAGCAAGATCAACTTCGTCAACGCGCTGCGCACCGCGGGCGCGACGGTGAACCACTGCTTCGTGCTGTTCCACTACGACATCTTCAAGGAAAGCGTGTCGGTCCTGAAGGACATCGACGTCGACCTGCACGCGCTCGCNACGTGGTGGGACGTGCTGCGCGTCGCGAAGGCGTCCGGCTACTTCGAGACGAAGACGCTCGACGAAGTCGAGAAATTCCTGCACGCACCGGCCGAATGGTCGGCCGCGCACGGCGGCGCGACGGCCCCGAAGGAATGACGCCACGCCGGCACGNGTGCCGGCGCACTGGCCAGGAAAACCGCCTGCTTGATCGCAGGCGGTTTTTTTTTCGTCCGTCGACCGGCGCGCTGACCGATCGCAATCGCGCGCGACGGCGGGCGTCGCTCATCGAACCCTAATGCTAGACTTGATCCATCGCCGCCCTCAGCGCTGCGGGCAACATACAACGCCAACAATGCCGGGCGGTTCGGCCCGGCCCACGTGACGGGAGAAGCGCCATATGCGTGTGGATCGCCGGATCACTCCGCCTGCGCCATCGGGTCGCCCTTCTCCGTTTCTTCTCTCCACCCTCCTGTGCGCCGCCGTTTTCGCGGCGCTGCCCGCGCGTGCCGAAGGCCCGTTCACCGTGACGAGCGACGACCTGACGCCCGGCGCGCGCGTGCGGCTCGCGAACGTGTTCGATCGCGGCGACTGCAAGGGCGCGAACCGCTCGCCGCAACTCGCATGGCACAACCCGCCGCCCGGCACGCGCGGCTATGCGGTCACGATCTTCGATCCCGACGCGCCCGGGCACGGCTGGTGGCACTGGGCCGTCGCNGGCATCCCGGCGACCGTCACGAGCCTGCCGGCCGACGCCAGCGCCTCCGGCTTCCTGCGCCGCATCGGCGCGAGCGAGGCGCGCAACGACTTCGGGCTCGACGGCTACGGCGGCCCGTGCCCGCCGCCCGGCAAGCCGCATCGCTACGTGATCACCGTCTACGCGCTGAAAGGCACCGACCTGCGCGTCTCGCAGGGCCGCCCCGCGCCGATGTTCGAGCACGAGATCGGCACGCTCGCGATCGGCACCGCGCAACTCACGGTCACTTACGGGCAGTAACCGGGTCCTGCCGCCCGTTGCGGGTCGCGATTGCCCGCGCCCGCGAATTTCTGTGCGCTGCCTGCGCACATTTTTCCCGTCATTTCGGCTTGCTAGACTCGGTTGCACCGGTCGCGGCACCCCGCCGCGCATCCGGCGCGCCGCCCGAGTACGGCGCGTGACGCGGCGAGCCTGCGGTCCGCCGTTCCCGTCCCTTTCCGGAGAACGCTTCATGTCGAACATCGTCATCGTCTATCACAGCGGCTACGGTCATACGCAGAAACTGGCCGAAGCCGTGCACGCGGGTGCGCAGGATGCCGGCGCGAACGTACGCCTGATCGCCGTCGGCGACCTCGACGACGCAGGCTGGGCCGCGCTCGACGCGGCCGACGCGATCGTCTTCGGCGCGCCCACCTACATGGGCGGCCCGTCGGCACAGTTCAAACAGTTCGCCGATGCCACGTCGAAAGCGTGGTTCACGCAGAAGTGGAAGGACAAGATCGCCGCGGGCTTCACGAACTCCGCGACGATGAACGGCGACAAGTTCTCGACGATTCAATATTTCGTCACGCTGGCGATGCAGCATGGGATGGTGTGGGTCGGCACGAGCCTGATGCCGGCGAACTCGAAGGCGGCCACGCGCAACGACATCAATTACCTCGGCGGCTCCACGGGCCTGCTCGCGCAGTCGCCGGCGGATGCGACGCCCGACGAGGGGCCGCTGCCGGGCGACCTCGAGACCGGCAAGGCATTCGGCCGGCGCGTCGCCGAAGCGACGGCGCGCTGGGACGCCGGCGCCCGCTGAGCACGTCCCTCCCCGGCCCGCGCGCGGGCCGGCGGGCGTCAAACGGACACCAGGACGGCCCGCGGGCCGTCTTTTTTCGCCCCGCGCGGTGCAGTGCCGCCGGATGACGTCTTAAAATGGCGGTTTCAGGGCGCCGCGGCTCCCGTTTCATTCAGTGAGAGCGAAATGAGCACCAAAGTTTTTGTCGACGGCCAGGAAGGCACGACCGGCCTCAAGATCTTCGAATACCTGTCGGCACGCAGCGACATCGAGATCCTGCGCATCGATGAAGCGAAGCGCAAGGACGTCGACGAGCGCCGCCGCCTGATCAACGCGTCGGACGTCACGTTCCTGTGCCTGCCGGACGTCGCGTCGCGCGAATCCGCGTCGCTCGTCGAGAATCCGAACACCACGCTGATCGACGCGAGCACCGCGTTCCGCACGAATCCCGACTGGGCGTACGGCCTGCCCGAACTGACCCGCGCGCAGCGCGAGAAGATTCGTACGTCGAAGCGCATCGCCGTGCCCGGCTGCCACGCATCGGCATTCGTGCTCGCGATGCGTCCGCTCGTCGATGCGGGCATCGTCGCGCCGACGTTCGCCGCGCACAGCTANTCGATCACCGGCTACAGCGGCGGCGGCAANTCGATGATCGCCGAGTACGAAAGCGCCGCNCCGGGCGGCAAGCTCGCGAGCCCGCGCCCGTACGCGCTCGGCCTCNCGCACAAGCACCTGCCGGAAATGGCCGCGCACACGGGCCTCGCGAACGCGCCGATCTTCACGCCGATCGTCGGCCCGTTCCTGAAGGGCCTCGCGGTGACGACCTACTTCACGCCCGAGCAGCTCGCGAAGCGCGCGACNCCGCAGGACGTGCAGCGCGTGTTCGCCGAGTACTACGCGGACGAGGCGTTCGTGCGCGTCGCACCGTTCGACGCGGAAGCCAACCTCGACNGCGGCTTCTTCGACGTGCAGGCGAACAACGACACGAACCGCGTCGACCTGTTCGTGTTCGGCAACGCGGAGCGCTTCGTCACCGTCGCGCGCCTCGACAACCTCGGCAAGGGCGCGTCGGGCGCCGCGATCCAGTGCATGAACCTCAACATCGGCGCGGCCGAGGACGCAGGCCTCAAACGCTGATTCAGCATCGCATGCCATGCAAAGCCGGCCACTGGCCGGCTTTTTATTTACCCGTATCAGGCAATATATAAAAACACCGGATCGCGCCTTTACAAATATTTACAAGCTTTCCATTGCGCGATTACAAGTGAATTAATCCAGCCCCTCCTCATCCAGTCAATCCCGAATAGGGATAAACCGGATACCCGTCGATTTAAACACTGCCGTTATACGCAGGAAGGCGCTGCAAGAGCGTGCCGGGCGTCGCACATCCCCCACTCCGGCAGCTTTCGGCAGCCTGTCTCGCGTTTAAATTCTTACTCATTGCCTTATCGGGCAAGGATTCAAATCGCAGCTCCCGTTTCAATCGCCTTTTTTAGACGGGTTCATCAATTGACAGCAAAAACCCAGGCAGCGACATTAGCTCGCACAATTAAACGATTGGAGACAGCGGCATGTCGCACGCCTTATCGAAGGGGGTGGCAACGGCCTTTGCCATTGCCCCTTTCCTGGTTGCATGTGGTGGGGGGGACTCCGGCGGCGCGCTCGCGCCGATCAATGCGCCCCAATGTTCCGGCTCGAGTTGCGGCACGCAAGGGCAGCCGCCTTCGCAGCCGATCAACGGCGCACTGTGCCCGGCCAACGCGGATATCGTGAAGAGCACGTATCTCGGCGGCGCGGGGAGCGGCGAGATCGTCAGCGTCAACATCGACGCGGTCGCGATGACGTACACGCTCAAGTGGCTTGAATCGCCGATTCCGCTGAAGACCGGCACCGTCACGCCGAGCCGCGTCGGCACGACCATCACCGGCAAGGTCATCCACCCGCCGACCGGCACGCTCCCGACCGCCGAGCAGACGCGCTGCGCGTTCGTCCTCACACCGGGCACCGGCCCCGCACCGGACGGCTCGACCTATTCGACGGCCGCCGACTTCAACCAGGCGAACCCGCCGATGCTGCTGGTCGGCATGGGCGTGGCAGGCGGCGGCATTCCCGGCGCGACGATCCAGTACGACGGGCTGACGATCATCCCGGGCGTCGTGCAGAACGTCGGCCAGGTGCCGAACCGGCACTTCGACTTCTATCCGTTCCTCGGCTTCGCGAACACGACGACCGACCTCTCGAAGCTGCCGGGCACGTACAACGCGCTGCTCTACCACCTCGTGCCGTCGGGCAACTACGCGACGAAGGGCGTCAACTCCAGCGAGACGTTCGACGCGAACGGCGCGTGCACGTCGAGCGGGTCGGGCGGCTGCCAGACCACCGGCGATCCGTGGAAGACGAGCGCGAACGGCGGCTACTTCGACAGCACCAAGGCGCCGCAGACGCTGCCGCAGACGCAACTGCCGATCGTCGGCGCGACCGGCAAGTCGGCGACCGCGCACATGGTGATCGGCCAGCTCAACGGCGCGACGGTGCCGGTGATCGTGCGCACGGGCAACGTGAACCTCGGCACGCCGCCGCTGCACCTCGACGCGCAGGTCGACGACGAATCGGGCATCGCGGTGCTCGGCGCGGCGACGGCCGTCACGTCGGGCACGATCGATGGCGGCTACGCGGGCGCGGACTCGAACTTCAAGTACACGGCCGCACTGATCCGCGGCAGCAACGCGTCGTTCATCAACCCGTCCACGCAAGCCGAGGAAGACGGCTTCACGCTCGACTACGGCCAGACGACGCCGGGCCTGCTGAACGCGAAGACCACCCCGCCGAGCGGCGCGAGCTACCCGTCCGCATCGGGCGTGGTGATCGCGACGGGCGGCCTGTATGCAGCGCTGATCCAGGGCACGGTGAACGGCGGCGTCACGTCGACGTCGGCGAATTCGACGACGTCGTCGACCCCGTACTTCGGCGTGGGCGCGCAGATCAGCAAGTAGCGATCGAGGACGCGGCGGCCGGCCTGCCGCCGCGGATGGCAGGGAAGGCACGAAGGCGCTCGGCACGGCGCAGGCAGGACGAGTACGACCAACAGAAGCGGCCGACAGGGAGCTGGCCGCCGCACAAAGACAAATCTGGAGGAGCAACATGAAGCGCAACCTCATTCTGGCGGCGGCCCTTGCCGCCCCCCTTCTTTCCGCTTGCGGCGGCGGCAGCGACAATCCGCCCCCGCTCGTCGAAGACCGGCTTTGCCCCGCCACGCTCGACTACAACACCGTGTTCACGGGCGGCGCGGGCAGCGGCGAACTCGCGAAGGTCCAGCTCGACACGACCAAGATGACCTGGCAGGTCACCTATGTCGAATCGGCGGTGCCGCAAAAGACCGGCACCGTCACGCCGACCCGCGCGGGCACCGTCGACAGCGGCACGCTCACGCAGGAAACGCTGCTGCCGACCAACAAGCTGAACCAGTGCGCATTCCGCCTGAACGGCGCGAGCCTCGANGCGTCGCGNCCGGCGCGCATCTTCGTCGGCTTCGGCGTNGCNGGCGGCACGATTCCCGGCAAGGAGATCCAGTTCGACGGCGTGCTCGGCCAGGCCGCNGTGCCCGACACGAAATTCCCGTACTACCCGTTCATCGGCTTCTCGTCGATCGAAACCGACATCACGAAGGTCGCGGGCACGTACAGCCACATCGGCTTCGGCGAAGTNCCGTCGCAGAAATTCGGGCCGGCGTCGATCGACGCGAAGGTGACGATCAACGCGGACGGCACCTGGACCAAGTGCGACACGACCGGCCAGTTCGCCGGCGGCGCGTGCGCGCAGCAGGGCACGAATTTCGTGCAGTCGGCCGACGGCAGCGGCGCGTTCCAGTCGAACAACTACGCGAGCCAGTTGAAGCCGACGCTGTCGGCCACGCCGCAGGGCAAGGGCTTCATGATCGTCGGCAAGCTGCGTAACCAGCTCGTGCCGATCCTCGTGCGCACGGGGGTCGCGAACCCGAACCCGACGCCGGACAGCAACGGCGTGCCGGGCCTGACCGCCGACGACGAATCGAGCATCTCGATCCTCGCGCCGCAGACGGCCGTCGCGGCCGGCTCGCAGAACGGCGAGTACATCGGCGTCGACAGCCAGTTCGATTACCGGACCACCGCGCTGATCGACAAGCAGGCCACGCTGCTCGATCCGTTCCAGCCGTCGCAGGCGTCGCTCGCGACCGCGCTCGACCTCGACTACACGCAGAAGGTGCCGGGCACGGTCACGACGATCCACACGGGTTCGGGCAGCACGTCGCCGACCGGCAAGTTCATCTTCTCGGGTGGCGTGTTCGGTTTCCTCGACAACGCCGGATCGACGCCGTATTTCACGATCGGCGCATTCGTCCAGTAAGCGGAGGGGAAAGCCGTGATGAAGAAAACCCTTCTCTGCGCGGCGGCCGGCGCCGCCGCCGTGACGCCGCTCGCGGCGCACGCGCAGAGCGCCGGCAGCAACGTCGTCACGCTGGGCTGGTTCCACATCATGCCGCAGCAGAGCAGCACGCCGATGACGACCAACGTCGCGCCGACGCCGATCAACACGCCGCTGCGGCTGCCGCCGTCGTTCACGTCGGCGGGCACCGGGCTGCACACGAGCGGCGCCGACACCGTCGGCCTGACGGTCAGCCACTTCCTGACCGACCATATCGCGGTGACGTCGGTGGCCGGCGTGCCGCCGGTGTTCAAGGTGTCGGGCCAGGGCACGATCAAGCCGCCGGGCCCGGCCGGCGCGCTCGGCACGCAGAACATCGGGCTGGGGTCGGTCAACCCGATCGTGAAGAGCGTGCGGCAGTGGAGCCCGGCGGTGATCCTGCAGTACTACTTCGGGCAGGCCACCGCGAAGTTCCGGCCGTTCCTCGGCCTCGGCGTGTCGTACAACTGGTTCAGCGATCTGCAGCTCAACACGAACTTCATCAAGCAGACGCAGGACAACCTCGGCGCGATCCTCGCGGCGGGCGCGGGCAAGCCCGGGACGACCTCGGTGGAAGCGAAGGCGTCGTCGTCGTGGCAGCCGGTGTTCAACGCGGGCCTGCAGTACAACCTGACGGAACACTTCGGGCTGGTGGCATCGGTGACCTACATCCCGCTGAAGACGACGTCGACGGTGACGATCAAGGCGGCGGACGGCTCGGTGCTCGCCGAGTCGAAATCGGACCTGAAAGCGGACCCGATCATCAGCTACGTCGGGATGACGTACAAGTTCTGAGCGCGGCGACAGCCGGCGAATGGAAGGCCGCGACAAAATCGCAGGCAAAAAAAAGCCCGCCTAAGTGGCGGGCTGAATCCATATCAGAGGAGACATGGAGGAGACAGTTCCAATCATATCGAATCGGTTTCCGCAATGCAACATTTCCGTAGAGAAAATAAGGATTTTCCCTCGAATGCGGCCTCTAGTTCGCCGTGACGGCACCTGACCCCTTTCCATTCTCCCGCTCGAGCACCTCGCCTAGCGCGTCGCGCAGCAGCGCGACGGGCCGCGCCAGCCGGCCCGGCAACGTGCCGTGCACGATCCACACGTTGATCCGCGTTTCCAGCCCCGCCGTTTCCACCACCCTCAGCGCCTCGCGATGCGCGCTGCGCGCCAGCGCGTTCGGCGGCGCGATGCCGATGCCGGCGCCGCGCGCGACGAGCGACAACTGCAACTCCGAGCCGAATGCCTCGACCGCGACGTCGAACGGCAGTCCGGCCGCGCCGAGCGCGCGGCTCAGCGCCGAACGCATCCCGCAGCCGTCCTGGCTCAGCACCCACGGATAACCCGACAGCGTATCGAGCGACAGCGGGCCGTCCGGCAGCGGGAAATCGCGCGCGGCGACGAGCACCGTCGGCTGCGTGGCGAGCAGCGTCGCCGTCAACGCGTCCGGCAGCGCCGCGCTCGCCGGCACCATCACGGTCGCGACGTCGAGCGCGCCGCGCTCGATGCCCTGCACCA
>Ga0058696_1000299_pt1 | contig 21244 bp, 15 predicted proteins | sample AgamicMgSfrz_FD_55077 | JGI IMG/M metagenome (GOLD analysis project Ga0058696, IMG submission 55077) | Agave microbial communities from Guanajuato, Mexico - Mg.Sf.rz | ecosystem: Host-associated > Plants > Phyllosphere > Phylloplane/Leaf | place: Guanajuato, Mexico | collected 2012-05-30 | reverse complement strand
CAGCAGCGCGCGCGCCATTTGCCATCCGCACAGCACGACGCCCGCGAGCTTCAGGTACGGCACGCTGCCCGCGAACACCGCATTCGGGTCCTGCTTCGCGTTCGCCAGCACGTAGTCCACCGCCGACGACAGCGAGCGTGCGCCCTTCTCCAGCTGCGCCTTCATCGAGGCGGCCGCCGCACCGTCCAGCTTGCCGAGCGCCGCGACGGTCTCGCCGATCTCGGCGATCAGCGCCTTGGCAACCGCGCCGCCGTCGCGCAGCGTCTTGCGGCCGACGAGGTCGTTCGCCTGGATCGCGGTCGTGCCTTCGTAGATCGCGAGAATCCGTGCATCGCGGTAGTACTGCGCGGCGCCGGTTTCCTCGATGAAGCCCATCCCGCCGTGCACCTGCACGCCCAGGCTCGCCACATCGTTCACCATCTCCGTGCTCCAGCCCTTCACGACCGGCACCAGATATTCGTAGATGGCCTGATGACGCGCGCGCGTCGCCTCGTCAGGATGGCGGTGGGCAATGTCGCTGTGCGCGGCGGCCACATAGGCCAGCGCCCGCGCGCCTTCGGTCAGCGCACGCATCGTGCCCAGCATCCGGCGCACGTCCGGGTGATGGATGATCGTCACCGACTGCTTGGCCGAGCCGTCCACCGGGCGGCTCTGCACGCGTTCCTTCGCGAATTCGGCCGCCTTCTGGTACGCGCGGTCGGCCACGCCGATCCCCTGCATCCCGACCCCGAAGCGCGCCGCGTTCATCATGATGAACATGTATTCGAGGCCGCGGTTTTCCTCGCCCACGAGATAGCCGATCGCGCCGCCGTGGTCGCCGTATTGCAGCACCGCGGTCGGGCTCGCCTTGATCCCGAGCTTGTGCTCGATCGACACGCAGTGCACGTCGTTGCGCGCACCGAGCGAGCCGTCGTCGTTGACCATGAACTTCGGCACGATGAACAGCGAGATGCCCTTCACGCCTTCCGGCGCGTTCGGCGTGCGCGCCAGCACCAGGTGGACGATGTTGTCCGCCATGTCGTGCTCGCCCCACGTGATGAAGATCTTGGTGCCGAATACCTTGTAGGTGCCGTCGCCCTGCGGCTCCGCGCGCGAGCGCACCAGCGCGGTGCCGTCGCCCTGCGGCTCCGCGCGCGAACGCACCAGCGCGAGATCGGAGCCGGCCTGCGGCTCGGTCAGGTTCATCGTGCCGGTCCATTCGCCGGAGATCAGCTTCGGCACGTAGCGCTGCTTCTGCTCGTCGGTGCCGGCCGTCAGCAGCGCTTCGATCGCGCCGTCGGTGAGCAGCGGACACAGCGCGAACGACAGGTTCGATGCGTTCAGCATCTCGATGCACGGCGTCGCGATCAGCTTCGGCAACCCCTGGCCGTCGTATTCGGCCGGATGCTGCAGCCCCTGCCAGCCGCCTTCGACGAACTGGCGGAACGCTTCGCCGAAGCCCGGCGTCGCGGTCACGACGCCATCCTTCCAGCTGCTCGGGTTGCGGTCGCCTTCGACGTTCAGCGGCGCCAGCACCTCGCCGCAGAATTTCGCGGACTCGTCGAGCACGGCCTGCGCCGTGTCGTAACCCGCATCCTCGAAGCCCGGCAACTGCGCAACGGCGTCGATGCCCGCGAGTTCCTTCAGCACGAACAGCATGTCCTTGACGGGGGCGTTATAGCTCATGGTCGATGTTCCAATCAGGCAGTGAATAGGGCGCCGGGGGTCCGGTACGGCAAAACCGGCCAGAACCGGCGACGTGATGGGCCATCCTAACGCCGGGGTGCCGGATTTTCATTGTCATATCCGGCCCACATGGTGACAAAATCGGCCACGTCGCGCGCGGGCGGCGGCCGTCGCATCTGGCCGCGAAAGCCCGTCCGGCGGGCATCAGCGCCCGTCCGGCTGCCGTTCCGGTCGGGTTGCGAAATAGTGCGCGGGCGAATCGCCGAGCGCCTTGCGGAACATCGCGATGAAGTTGCTGGGCGATGCGTAACCCACCCGGTCCGACACCTCAGCCACCGGACAGCCGCGGGCGAGCAGGTCGAGACCATGCGCGAGTCGAACCTGCTGGCGCCATTGCGCGAAGCTCAACCCGGTTTCGGCCGACATGAGCCGCCGCAACGTACGAGGCGACATCGCACCGAACGTCGCCCATGCGTCGAGCGTGCGCCGGCTGCCCGGATCGTCGAGGAGCGCCCCGGCCACCCGCGCGAGCCGCGGATCGGCGGGCATCGGCACGTGCAACGCCTCGCGCGGCGTGCGACGGATTTCGTCATGGATAACCGCAGCCATCCTCGCATGCTCCGGCGCCAGCGGCGCGTGCCTGCCCCATTCGATCGCACGATGCACGAGCGAGCGCAGCACCGCGCTGATGCCGATCACGCACGGCTCGTCCGGCAGGCCCGCGCAGAACGGCGGTGCGGCCAGCAGCACCCAGCCATCGGGCGCACCGCTCACCCGCACCTTGTGCGGCATGCCGGGTGGCACCCAGCCCGCACGATGCGGCGGCAGCAGCCACGCACCGCGCGGCGTATGAACGTGGATCAACCCCGCCTCGACACACAGCACCTGACCGCGCGCGTGCGCGTGCCAGTCATAGTCGCGTGTGCCGAGCCGATACGCGCTGGCCGGATCGTCGTTGCCGCGCAGCGCGATCAGCGCGGGACCGTCCAGCCATTCGCTGTAGTCGGGAAGCGCCACGTCGGCGGCGGTACTGTTATCCATGTTGGCCAGTCTACGGCATTGAACGGCCAGATGCCGTTATCCGACCACCGGTTCCGCACGGAACAATGCATGCCGGACCGCACGCCCCGCGCGGTTAACGGAGAGCATTCCATGCAAAACATTCACGTCGCCATCGTCGGTGCGGGTCTCGGCGGCCTGGCCCTCGCCCAGGCATTGAAACAGGCCGGCATCGCGTTCGATGTCTACGAGCGCGACGCCGCCCTCGACAGCCGGAGGCAGGGCTACCGCATCCGGATCGACGCGACCGGCCAGCGCGCGCTGGCAGCCTGCCTGCCGGCCGGGCTGGCGGCATTGTTCCGGGCATCGGCGTCGCAGGGCACCGGCGGTTTGCGGCTCGCGACACCCCGGCTCACACCGGCCGCCGGACATGCGCCCGCCGGCTGGCACACTGCGCCGGACACGGCGGACCTGAGCGTGAACCGGCTGACCCTGCGGGAGATCCTGATGGCCGGCATCGAGGATCGCGTGCATTTCGGCCACGCGGTCGACCGCTATCGACTGCTGCCCGACGGCCGCGCACACGTGACGTTCGCGAGCGGCACGTCCGGGTCGGTCATGTGCGACGTGCTGGTCGGCGCGGACGGCGTCCATTCGACCATCCGCGCACAGCTCGTTGCGGCGGCCGCGCCGGTCAGGACGGGCGCCCTGTGCGTCTACGGAAGGACCCGGCTGCCGACCGATGATCCCGCCTTCGCCGAAGCCGCCGGGTTGCGCGCCGCCACCACGGTGATCGTGGCCGACGGGTGCGCGGCGGTCCTCGAGGACATGCGATTCCGCGGCGACCTGCGGGCGCTCGCCGCCCATGTGGCGCCGCGCAGCCGCTTCACACGGCCGGACGACTATTTCTACTGGGCCGTGATCGGACCGTCGAGCCGCTTCGGGCTGGATGGCGCCGACACGACGGCCGCGCTTGCAGCGCGACTCCCGGCCGCACTCCGACATGTTGTGCGAGACTGGCACCCGGTGCTTCGCCGCCTGCTGCTCGACACACCGCCCGGCGCCGTCACCGCGCTGCCCGTGCGTCGCGGACGCCCCGACGTGGCGCTGCCGGCCGGCCCCGTCACGTTACTGGGCGACGCGATCCATGCCATGAGTCCCGCCGGCGGCGTGGGCGCCAATACGGCGCTCCGTGATGCCGGCGCGCTGGCAGCGTGGCTGGCCGGGCAGACCGCCAACGGTGGCGATATCCGGCACGCACTGACGCGATATGCCGAAGACATGCGTGGGTGGGCGACCGACGCGGTGATCGCGTCCGATCGCGCGGCCACGCTGCTGTTTGCCGGGGGTTGTTGAATGGAATGCGTTCGTCAGGCCGGAAAGACAGATCGACAATCGCGGCAACGCACACCGAAGGAAACGACCGACCGGGTGCGCGCCTGCACGGCCCGAGGAACGAAGGGCGCCTGTTATGGGAGTGTCCGCTGAAAAACCAGCCATGAAAACCGCAAGGGAGCCGCTTATGGGATTCGATCCGGAAAGCTGCGACTTACCGCCCCGCGCCGGCGTCACGCCCGACGCCGGTACGTCCCCGGCGTACTCCCCGTCCAGTGCCGGAACGCGCGATGAAACGCGCTCGGATCGTCGAAGCCGATATCGGCGCCGATCGCCGCGATCGTGTCCGGCGTATCGGTCAGCCGCTGGATCGCGATATCGCGCCGCAGCTCGTCCTTCAGCACCTGGAACGTCGTCCCTTCGGCGGCCAGGTGGCGGCTCAGCGTGCGCACCGAACAATGCAGGTGCTCGGCCGCCTGGTCGATCGCGGGCAGATCCGGCAGCGCGGCCGACAGGTACTGCCGCACGCGGTGGCACACGAGCTGTTCGCTGAACGATTCGAAGATCCAGTCGCCGGGCGCACGCGCGAGGAACTTGCTCAGATTGCGCTTGCTCTGCCGGATCGGCGCGTCGAGGTAATCGGCGCTGAAGCGCATCAGCGTGCGCGCGCAGTCGAACTGCACGGCGCCGGTGAAGAAGTACAGGTGATCGACCGCGTGGCGCGGCCGCGGGCACGCGAACTCGATCTGCAGCAGCGGGATCTTCTGGCCGATCAGCCAGGAGCACACGCCGTGCACGAGCTTGAGCATCAGCTCCTGGCCGAGCGCGCCGATCGGCCCAATGGCGTCGTTCGGGCGCAGCAGCACCTGCGCGACGAGATCGTCGCGCTTCGATTCGACGAAGAAGTCGTCGAGCAGGATATGGAAGAATTGCCCGAAACGATGCAGCGCCGTTTCGAGGTTGCGCGCATCGAGCAGGCTCAGGCACAGGTACTTCAGCGTGCCGCCGCGCAGCGGCCGCGAGAAGATGCCGGGCATCTCGTCGTCGAGATCGATCGCGAGCGTGCGGTACAGCGTCGAGAACTGCTCCTCCGTCACACGCGCGTGCGGCTCGCCGAGCAGCTCGATCGGAATGCCGGCGCCGCGCAGGTAGCGCTCGACCACGTCGCGCTGCACGCCCGCGCTCGCGAGAAAGCCGTTGACGAGCGAGATCGGCACCGTCGCGCTCGGCGAAGGCAGCGCACGCCCGGGCCGGGCGGAAAGTGAATCTGAGCCGGTCATCGCGTCCCCGTCGATCGAACCGAGCGCATTGTACTTGAGCGGCCCGCGCGCCACCTTCGGGGTCGTCGGCGCACCGAGCCGCGCAGCCGAGGCCGCGCGGCGCGCCGCTCTCATCAGTCGGTGCGGCTGAGTTCCCGGCGCAGGATCTTGCCGACCGTCGACTTCGGCAGCCGGTCGACGAAGCGCACGAGCTTCGGCACCTTGTACGCGGCCAGGCTCGCGCGGCAATGCGCGACGAGNTGCGCTTCCGTCACGTCNGCGTCCGGCGCNAGCACCACGAACAGCTTGACGGCCTCGCCCGTGCGCGGGTCCGGCACGCCGATGCACGCGCATTCCGCGACGCCCGGCAGCGCGGTCGCGACCGCTTCCACCTCGTTCGGGTACACGTTGAAGCCGGACACGATGATCATGTCCTTCTTGCGGTCGACGATCCGCAGGAAGCCGGCCGCGTCGAACACGCCGACGTCGCCGGTGCGGAAATAGCCGTCCGCCGTGAACGCGGCCGCATTCGCGTCCGGCTTCTGCCAGTAGCCGCTCATCACCTGCGGCCCCTTCACGCAGATCTCGCCCGCTTCGCCGACCGCCACCTCGCGATCCTGGTCGTCGAGCAGCTTCACGTCGGTCGACGGCAGCGGCAGGCCCGTGGTGCCCGTGAACCGGTCGATCGACTGCGGGTTGAACGACACGACCGGCGACGTTTCCGACAGCCCGTAGCCCTCGCGGATGAAGTTGCCGGTCACCGCCTTCCAGCGCGACGAGATCACGTCGATCACCGCCGCGCCGCCGCCGGCCGACAGCTTCAGCCGCGACCAGTCGACCTCCTTCAACCGCGGATGGCCGGCCAGCCCCGCGTACAGCGTGTTCACGCCGACGAACACCGTCGGCCGCGCGGCCTTCAGCACGTCGATGAACCCGTCCATGTCGCGCGGGTTCGCGACGAGCCAGTTCTGCGCGCCGATCGCGAAGTAGGACAGGAAGTTCACCGTCAGCGCGAAGATGTGATACAGCGGGATCGCGGTGACGACGACTTCCTCGCCCGGCCGGCGCGCATCCGGCACGATCGCCGCGAACTGCGCGATGTTCGCGACGAGGTTGCGATGCGACAGCGCCGCGCCCTTCGACAAGCCGGTCGTGCCGCCCGTGTATTGCAGCAGCAACAGGTCCGCGCCGCTCAGCGCAACCGGCTCGCACGCGAGCGATTCGCCGGCGGCGATGGCTTGCGCGAGCGCGGTCGAACCGGGCGGCAGCGCATCGCACGTGCCGGCCGGCGCATCGACGACGCCGAGATCCTCGCGCCCCACGCTCAGCACGGTGCGCACGCGCGTGCCGCCGACCACGTCCGCGAACGTGCCCATCGACCCGCCGCAGACGACCGCCACCTCGACCCCGGCGTCGTTGAGCTGATGCTCGAGCTCGCGCGCGGTGTAGTGCGGATTCACGTTGACCTGGATCGCGCCGATCTTCGCGACGGCGACGAACACGACCGGGAACGCGAGCACGTTGGGCAGCATCACGGCCACGCGATCGCCCTTGCGCACGCCGACCACCTGCTGCAGGTACGCGGCCAGCGCGGTCGACAGGCGCTCGACGTCGGCATAGGTGAGCGTGCGGCCGAACGCATGGAACGCCGGACGGTCGGCGAAGCGGCGCATCGCGTCGTCCAGCAGCGCGCTGACGGACGGATGGCGATCGGCATCGATCTCGGCGGGGATCGAGCCATACGACCCGGTCCAGTGTCTCTTCGTCATGTCTCACTCCTCTTTGGACGGCACGCCAGCCTGCGTACCGTTCGCACGGCGGCCTGCACGCCCGAAGGACGCGGGCCGCCGCCTGACCGGCGACTATCGCCCGCGCGACGCGCTTTGCAAATGATCCGGGCGGCCGAAAACATGATCGAAACGGACACGCGCGCACGCCGGCGTGTCCGGGCAACCCCGCCGGACGCCGCCACGCGCATATTCCCGGGCGCGAATTGCAAAGCAGCAAGCGGCATGGCGCGGCGTGCCGCCGTTCCTCATAATCGACGACCGTCCCTCATTCGCCGAGACCATGCAGCCGCTCGCCCTGGCCCCCGCCGACACCTTCTCGTCCGTTCGCTTCCTGCTGACCGACATGGACGAAACCCTGACCCATCGCGGTCGTCTGGCCGCGCAGACCTATGCGGCGCTCGAGCGGCTGCAGACACGCGGCATCCGCGTGATTCCGGTCACCGCCGCGCCGGCCGGCTGGTGCGACCAGATGGCGCGGATGTGGCCGGTCGACGGCGTGATCGCGGAGAACGGCGGGCTCTTCATCCGGCGCGGCGCGGACGGACACGGCGCCGAACGCCGCTACTGGCACGCGGACGATGCGCTCGACGGCGCGCGCGACGCGCTGCGGCGCATCGCGCAGCATGTCGGGAAGGTCGTGCCCGCCGCCCGCCACGCGGACGACCAGGACTTCCGCCTGACGTCGCTCGCGTACGCCCGCGGCGGCGGCGACCACGATCAGCGGATTCTCGACGCGCTGATCGAGGCCGGCGCGGACGCGACCATCAACAATCTGTGGGTGATCGGCTGGGTCGGCGGGTACGACAAGCTGTCGATGTCGCTGCGCGTGCTGGCGGATACGTTCGGCGTCGATGCCGGTGCGGCGCCCGGTTGCGTCGCCTATTCGGGCGACTCCACGAACGACGCGCCGATGTTCGGCTATTTCGCGCATACGGCCGGCATGAGCACCGTGGTCGAGTATCTGCCGCAGTTGCCCGCGCCGCCGCGCTGGATCACGCAAGGCCCGGGCGGCAGCGGCTTCGTCGAATTCGCCGACGCGATCCTGCGCGCGCAGCCCGGCGATCGGGGCTGACCACTCGCGCAGGTCAACACGTGGACCGCCTCGCGAAACCGTTCGCGCGGCAGGCAGGCGTCTTCCAGGCCGGGTGATGCCGCGTGGCGCCGGCGTGTATCAGGGTGAACCCGGTGGCGGATGGGACCGTTCCCGCGCAGAATTGCGTGCCGTCAACGATATCGATTCGGACGCAGGACCCGCCATGCCGCGCAGTGCGCTCTTGAAACCGACCGACACCCGTCCCGCCCGGCTGCCGGATGCCGCTCCCACCCACGCGTTGCGCGAGCAGCGCTTCACGCCGGCCAAGCTGGCCGTGCTGGTCGACGTGGCCGCGCAAGCCGGCCTCGACCCGGCGACGGTGCTCGCCGGCACCGGCCTCNCNCNGGCCGACGTCGCGGACCCGTTNGCGCTCACGTCGCCGCTGCAGTTCCTGACGGCCGCGCGCAATGCGGTCGGCCGGTACGACGGCACCGACCTCGGCGTGCGCGTCGGCCGCCGGCTGCACGCGTCGAGCTACGGCATGTACGGCTACGCGATGCTGTGCTCGGAATCGCTCGCGCATGCGTTCGATTCGGCCGTCAAGTATCACCGGCTCGCGAACGGCATGCTGCCGATCCGCTGGGTCGAACAGGGTGATACCGCATCGTGGCTGTTCCCGGACCGGCACGAAGTCGCGCTGCCCGATCTCGACGAGCCGCTGTACCGTTTCCTGATCGACATGCAGTTCGCGCTGCACGTGACGATCATCAAGGACGTGATGGGCGGATGGTGCGTGCCGGCGCGCGCACAGTTCGCGCAGCCGCGGCCGCCGCACGGGGCACTGCTGGCCGACGCGCTCGAATGCCCGATCGCGTTCGACCAGCCGCATCACGTGCTCAGCTATCCGGCGGCGTGGCTCGCGCGCGCGCCGCAGCTCGCGAACCCGATCACCGCCGCGCAGGTGTCGTCGCACTGCGCGCAGTTGCTCGACGAATTGCGCAGCCAGTCGGGCATCACGCGACGCGTCTACGAGGAACTCACCCGCACGCCGGGACAATTCCCGGACATCGACGCGATCGCCGAGATCCTGTGCATGACCTCGCGCACGCTGCGCCGCAAGCTCGAAGCCGAAGGCACGTCGTACAGCGAACTGCTGACGAGCGTGCGCAAGGCGCTCGCGATCGACTACCTCAGCACGACCACGCTCAGCACCGAGGACATCGCGCTGACCCTCGGCTTCAGCGATGCAGTGGGATTTCGCCACGCGTTCAAGCGCTGGACCGGCACGACGCCGAGCGACGTGCGGCGCAAGCGCGGCGGATGACGCCGCCGCTCTCGGTCAGCGCGCGTCGCCCGCCGCCGGCGACGCGACCGCCAGCGCAAACTCGAACACCGCGCCGCGCCCGGGCCGGTCGACGAGCCGGATGCCGCTGCCGTTGAGCACGAGCATCCGGTGCACGATCAACAGGCCGAGCCCGCCGCTCGTCGCGGTGCCGCCGCTCATCGGCCGCTGCGGCCGCTGGAACAGCCCTTCGCGCCGCGCCGCCGGAATCCCTTCACCGGTATCCGACACGGTCACGATCACGCGCTCGCCCTGCGGCTCCAGCGCGATCTCGACCTCGCCATGCGAAGGCGTGTGCCGCAGCGCGTTGTCGAGCAGGTTGGTCAGCACGCGCTCGATCATCCCGAGATCGGCCGACACCACCGGCACGCGCGGCGGAATCCGCGCATGCAGCGCGACGCCGCGCGATTGCGCGGCCAGCTCGAATTTCTGGAACACGTCCTGCACGAGATCGACGAGCGAGAACGGCTCGCGCTCGGCCTGCACGCCGCCCGATTCGAGCCGCGCGAGCTCGAACAGCGCCTGCGCGAGCCGTCCGACCTTCGCGCTCTGCGCGAGCGCGATCGACAGGTAGCGCCGCCGCTCGGGCTCGGGCAGCGTGTCGGCCTTCAGCGACAGCGTCTCCAGATAACCGTGCAGCGACGTGAGCGGCGTACGCAGGTCATGGGAAATGTTCGTGATCAGTTCGCGCCGCTGCTGGTCCTGGCGCGTCAGCGCGCGCCACTGGTCGCCGATCCGGTCGGCCATCTGCGCGAACGCAGATTCGAGCACCGCGATATCGTCGCCGCGCTGGCCCGGCGGCAAGCGCAGCACCGGCGGCTGCACCTCAGCCGCACCCGGCGCGCCAGGCGCACCGTTCGCGTCGAAGCCGCGCATCGCGGCCGTCAGCCGGCGCAGCGGACGCGTGATGAAGCTGAATGCGACGAGGCCCGCGATCAGGCCGAGCAGCGCGACGATCGCCATCGACCACAGCGTCGTGCGCAGCACGTTGCCGGCGTCGACGCGCGCGGCGAGCCGGTCATGCGCCTCGCCGAGCAGCACCACGTAGATGTAGCCCGACGGCGGCTGCCCCGCGCGCTGCAGCGGCGCGGCGCTGAACACCTTGCGCGCGTCCGGGCTGCGCGGATCGTCGCCGAGGATCGGCAGCGGCTGGCCCGCAATGAAGCGCTGCACGGGCGCGAGATCGACGCGGTCGCGCTTCACGTGGCCCGGCGGCGCATCGTCGCCCTTGATGCGCCCCGCGTTGTCGAGCAGGTACACCTCGACGCTCGGGTTCACGCCCATCAACTGGCCGAACAGCGTGCGCACGGCGTCGGGGCGCAGCCCGTTCGCGTCCATCAGCGGCGCGCTGTTGGCGATGTTCGTGGCCAGGTCGCGCGACAGCGCCTGCACGACTTCCTTCTCGCGCATGTCGTTCGCACGGATCTGCAGCCATGCCGACGCGCCCGAGCACGCGATCAGCAGGATCGAGAACACGAGCGACAGCCGCCGGGTGAGCGTGAGCTTCATCACGCGTCCCGCTGGCCCGGCGCGGCGAGCTTGTAGCCGCGTCCCCACACCGTGAGGATGCGCACCGGCTCGGCCGGATCGGCCTCGATCTTCGCGCGCAGCCGGTTGATGTGGGTGTTGACCGTATGTTCGTAGCCTTCGTGCTGATAGCCCCACACCGCATTGAGCAGGTCCATCCGCGAGAACACCTTGCCCGGGTGCCGCGCGAAGAAATACAGCAGGTCGAATTCGCGCGGCGTGAGGTCGAGGCGTGCGCCGTCGACGCTCGCCTCGCGTGCGATCGGATCGATCGCCAGCCCCGCGACGTCGAGCGTGCCCGCGTCGATCCGCGAATCGCGTGCGAGCGCATCGACGCGCCGCAGCAGCGCCTTCACGCGCGCGACGAGTTCGAGCACCGAGAACGGTTTCGCGAGGTAGTCGTCGGCGCCGAGTTCGAGGCCGAGGATGCGATGCACCTCGCTCGACCGCGCGCTCGTGATGATGATCGGCGTATAGCGCGTCATCGCCCGCGCCCGCCGGCAGATCTCGAGGCCGTCGACGCCCGGCAGCATCAGGTCGAGGATCAGCGCGTCCCAGTTGCCCTGTTCGAGCAGGCGCAACCCTTCGGCGCCGTCCGCGCTGTGCACGACCTCGTAGCGCTCGTCGCGCAGGTGCAGGCTCAGCACGTCGGCGATGTCGGCGTCGTCCTCGACGATCAGGATGCGTTTCGGTTGGTCCATGGCGGTGGGCGGCGGCACGTCGGAGCGAGGCTCGGGAAGGGTTGTCGGGCGGCGATCGGCGGCCCGGATCGAAACGCGGTGGAAGGCCGCGCTGCCGTCATTGTGCAAAATTTTGCGGCGGAGAGTGATCACATTTCGTTTAACTCTGGACCCCGACGCATTCCCACCCGGAATCAAACAGGCTTGATCGCAGTGCCTTGCGCGGTCATTTCGACGAAGTGATCCGCCGGCATCGGGCGCCCGAGCAGAAAACCCTGCAGCGAGTTGCAACCGAGGCGGGTCAGGAACTGCTGCTGGGCCGCCGTTTCAACGCCCTCCGCGACGATCTTCAGGTCGAGTGCCCGGCCGAGCGCGACGATCGCCGAAATGATCGCGGCGTCTTCGGTATCGTGCTCGAGATCGCGGATGAATCCCCGGTCGATCTTGAGCTCGCTGGCCGGCAAGCGCTTCAGATACAGCAAGCTTGAATAACCCGTTCCGAAGTCGTCGATGGAAATGCGCACGCCCATGTCGTGAAGCTGCTGAAGGATTCTCAAGCTGGCGTCCGCATCGCGCATCGCGGTCGATTCCGTGATCTCCAGCGTCAGGCAGTGCGGCTCCAGCGCGTGCCGCTGCAAGGTGGCCTCCACGACCCGGATCAGGCTCGCGTGACCGAATTGCAGCGGCGACAGGTTGACGGCCATCGTCCAGTCGGTTCGACCCGCATCGCACCACACGCGCATCTGCCGGCAGGCCTCGTCCAGCACCCACTCGCCGATCGGCACGATCAAGCCGGTCTTTTCCGCAATCGAGATGAACTGATCGGGTGAAATGAGACCGCGCGTCGGGTGCATCCATCGCAACAGCGCCTCGACGCCGATGATCGGTCCATGGGGAACGTCGAACTTCGGCTGGTAATGCAGGACCAGTTCACGCCGCTCCAGCGCCAGACGGAGCTCCTGCACGATTTTCAGGTGCTCGCGGACATTCGCGTTCATCGATGCCTCGAAGAAGCAGTACGCGTTCCGGCCGAGTGCCTTGGCGTGATACATCGCTGCATCGGCGTTGGTCATCAGGTCGCGGAAATCGCTGCCGTTGCCGGGATAGAGCGCAATGCCGATACTGGCCGACACGCGCAATTCGTGTTCGGACACGCGGAACGGTTTCCGGATCACCGCCAATATCTTGTCCGCCACGTCGGCCGCGTCCGCGGGCTCGTCCACTGCCACGGCCAGCACGAATTCATCGCCCCCCAGGCGGGCAATCGTGTCCTGCGAACGCAGGTTCGCGCCGATGCGCCGCGCCACGTCGACCAGCAACAGATCGCCGACGTGATGACCATAGGCATCGTTGACCGCCTTGAATCCATCGAGGTCCATGAACATCAGCGCGAAGCTCCCGTGCTCGCGGTCGGCGCCCTGGATCGCCTGATCGATCCGGTCCTCGAGCAGCACGCGATTGGGGAGCTTGGTGAGGTTGTCGTGCAGCGCCAGATACGTCAATTCCTGGTTGGCTTCGGCCAGTGACGTGGCCAGTACCGCCGTGCGGGCCTCCAGACGCAGGTCGAGGATGGAGACGACCAACGCGATCGCGAGTATGGCCAACGTGGCCACGATGATGACCAGTGCAAGCCAGCCGGCGTCCATGCGCGAGCCGGCTGCCCCGCAGAGGCTGCCGAGCGGGAAGCGGGCGGCGGCCATCCCGGTATAGTGCATGCCGGCGATGGCGGCGCCCATCAGGACGGCCGATCCCAGGTTGAGCAGGCGCACGCGCGACGAGTTGGCACGCCGGATGAATACGATCCACAGCACGGCACCCGATGCGACCACGGCAATCGCGACCGACAGGCAAACGAGCAACGGGTCGTACTGGATGCCGGGCGACATGCGCATCGACGCCATGCCCGTGTAATGCATGCCCGCCACGCCGGCCCCCATCAACATGGCCCCGCCGCACAGCCGGCGCCACTTCAGCGTGTCCCGGCAGACGAGCCACAGCGCGCACGTGGAGCAGACGATGGCGATCAGCAACGACAGCACGGTAATGGCCGGATCGTATCCGAGTGGAATCGGCAATGCGAAGGCAAGCATGCCGACGAAATGCATCGACCAGATGCCGGTGCCCATCACGCAAGCCCCGCCGACCAGCCACCACCGTGCGGCATGCCCCTGAGCGGCCTTGATACGCCCGGCCATGTCCAGCACGGTGTAGGACGCCAGGATGGCAATCAGGAGCGAAAGAAGAACGAGCAACGCGTTATAACTGGTCGGCAGCATTGTTGTTTACAGATCGCTTTCGATTCGGCGACGACGAGACCACGCGTTGCATGGGATCTTCGTGAATTCGTGTGAAGGTTGGGCGCAAAAGGAAAGCGGTGCCAAAGGAACGGAATGGTTGTGCGACCAACCAGACGATTCCAGCGACCACCGCTTGCATGGCGGATCATAAACGCGACCTTCCGTTCAGGGAAGGATTTACCGCTGCGGGGTGTGGAAGGGTGCGGGAGGGAATCAGAACGTGTGGCGAATGCCCACCGCAAACGAGTTGCCGATGGGGTGTGCGCTCAGCTTGTCGTAAGCGTAAATTGCGTAGATGTCCGTCCGTTTCGACAGCAGGTGGTTGTAGCCGACAGACGCGGTGTTCCGCAGGCCGCTCGCCGCTCGGGTAGCGCCGGACCGCTTCGTGCGCGCCCACTCTGCAAGCAGGAAGTCGGCGGGCGACAACGGGATCGACAAACCCGCCTCATAGGTGTGGCTGCCGGTCGGCGTACTCGCGTCGCTCGTCATCGCCCACGCGCCGTAGAGCGTGACGAGCTTGAAGTCGTATGCCGCGCCGGCCAGATAGGCGTACTGCGCGCCGACCGGCCCTGCCGCGGTATACCGCACGCGCTGGCCGGACAGCACGGCCGTGAGGCCATGCCCTTGATAGTTCAGGTGAACGCCGAGATTACCGACGCCCGGCGAACCCGCCACGCCGCCAAGACCATAGATGACGGTGGCGGCGAACCCCTTGAAGTCGGGCGTCGTGTACTTGACGGTGTTGTTCCACACCGTATCGCCGATGATCGTCCCGCCATAGTTGGTCACGAACGTTTGCAGGACGAGCGGAGAGAAGACGGTCGAGGATCCGAACGGGTTGACGAGGGATTCGGCCGTATAGGCCGGGTTTCTTTGTCGCCCGAAGGTCACCTGCCCGAAGTCGCCTTGAAAGCCCACGTACGCATTGCGCGACCAGAACGGGTCCGCCGCACTGCGCCCCAGCGCGCCGTTTGCGGGTTGAAAGAAACTCTCGAGGACAAAAATGGCGCCGACGCCGCCGCCAAGGTCTTCCTTGCCGCGGATTCCCCAGAACGACGTGGTCAGCCCGCCGCTCCCCATCTGTACCGCGGACTGCGGCGTGTCGCTGCGTTTGATACTGCCGACGTAGGTGCCGATGAGGCCATAAAGCTGGACCTGGGAGCCGCTATCCGCGTATGCCCCGACGGAATTCAATACCAGACCGGCGCTGAATATCGCCGTCACGCCGAGCGTACCGACACCGCGTCGAGCGGCAACGCGCACCACGACCTGTCGTGTCTTTTTCATTTCGATTGTCTCCATTCATATTTTTGTGAGCAGCCTTTTCCGTGACCATCCATCTGTAGTACTTATTGAATAGCGGGAACGGCGGCCCCTGTTTCGAGCACGTCGCCGAAGTCGCGGGCGTGACGAGCGAGGAAACGCCTTCCCGCGAGGCTTCTCAGGGGAAGGCGCCGTCAGGCATGCGAGTGACTACGGTGAAATTTCTTCGAGCGAACGATTGGTCGTCTCCACCATTCGCGCGGCGACGAAGAAGCCCACCGCACTGACCGCGGCAAACATGACGAATACCGCGGCGATGCCTTTCCCGGTCAATACGACGCCGACGATCGCCGGCGCGGCAGCAGACGCCGCGCGCAGCCANGAAGTCGCNAGACCGGTNCCGATGGCGCGCATCCGGGTGGGGTAGATCTCNGGGGTGTACAGGTACAGAAGGACCGTGGTCGTTGCCATCACCGCGTACGCCGACGATCCGAGCAACATCACGGACCAGGCGCTGCCTGCGCCATGAATGCCGAGTACGGCGAGCAGGGCTGCACTGATGATGAAGCAGGCCATTGCCCACCGGCGGCGCCCGACCCGATCGATCAGCAGCGCACAGGCAAGCACCCCGCACGTACTCAGGACGTTCGAGATGGATGCCATCTGAAGCGACGTCTGCAGCGGCAGATGGTAGACCGTCCTGTAGAGGCTCGGCAGCCAGTTGTTGATGCCGTTGGCCACGAAATACGCGCTCGCCCAAAGCAGCCACACGACGACGGTGCGGCCTCGATAGAACGGCGAGAAGAGTTCCTTCCACGTTCCCTTCCGCTTCGACTGTCGTCCGGTCAGAAGGCCCGCCACGCGCGCGTCCACCTCGGCCCTTTGGGTCTGCGTGTCGAGGTTGCGTTTCGTCGTGCTGGCTTCCAGCCGCTCGATGATGCGTTCGGCCTTATCGAAACGCCCGCGTGAAACGAGCCAGCGCGGCGATTCCGGAAGACGCGCGATCAGGATCGCGACGACCATGCCGGGAATCCCGCCGATCAGGAACATAGTTTCCCAGCCGAAGCGCGGGACGACGAACGCACCGAGCTGCGCGGCCGCGAGCAGCCCCAACGGGAAAATGAGCTCGTACAGGATGAAAAAACGCCCGCGGCCGTGCGCCTGAGACAGCTCGTTGATGTACGTAGCGGCCACGGGCACTTCTCCGCCCACGCCGATGCCTTGCAGGAAGCGCATCAGAAACAGCATGTGAAAGCTGCCGGTGAACGCGCATACGACGCTCATCGCCGACATGACGCCCACCGCGACGGTAGCGCTGGGCACTCGCCCCAGGCGCTCGGCCAGCCAGCCGAACACCAACGCGCCGACGACCTGGCCCAGATAGCCGGCAGCGATCAGCACCCCGATCTGACCGGGAGAAAGATGCCACAGCCCCACCAGTACGGGCAGCACGAAAGCCAGCGAAAGCGCGTCGAATGCATCGAAGAGGGTCGCGCTGCCCATGACGATCCGTGCGTGGGTGTGCCACTTGCAGAACGGCACGTTCTCGATGCGGAACAGCAGGTTCGCCGCCCGCAGTTGCTCGCTCGTGGGACGCGTTTCGCTCGCGGATCGACCAAGGTCGACGCCGCAGACGGTCGAAGGGGTGTTCATGCTGTCTCCTGAAAAGCTGCATTTTATGGACCTTCGGCTTGCTTCTTGTTTTGCAGCACCGGTCGCGTTTTTTTATCGTTTGCCGCGACGTCGGCGCGTTTTTTATCGTTTGCCGAGCCTGTCGGCAGCGGCGCGCGCAACGAGGTTTCGCGCCGCCCCGACTGCTCGATGCCGACGGCACAGCGGGCGGCGCTGCGCCGTCGGCATCCGGCTATGGACGTACCGCGCGGGAGTCAGTCGACGAGGCCGGCCGAACGAAGCGCGTCCGCGATTTCAACGTCCGCGCCTTGCGCGAGCGGCAGCAACGGCGAGCGCACGGTGGCATGCTCGAGGATGCCGCGGGCCACCAGGCCATGCTTGAGCGCGACGGTGCCTTCCATGTGCGACCCGCGGTGATACACGTTGCGCGTCACCGGCAGCAGGCGATCGTGAATCGCGCGGGCGGCCGGGTAGTCTTTCGCCTTGCCTGCCTTGATCAGTTCGATGAGCGGCTCGGGAGCCAGACCGCCGTAGCCGACGAGCGCGCCGTCGACGTCGAACATCGTGTGAAGCAGATACTCGTCGTGGCACGTCAGGATTTGCAGTTCCGGACGCTCGCGTCGGATGATCGGAATCTCGACGTCCCAGCGACGCATGTTGCGTACGCCGTTTTTCATCGCGAAGACGCCCGGTTGCGCGGCGATTTCCAGCTGTGTTTCGAGGTTGTAGGTCGCCTTGGTGGCGTCCGGGTACTGGAACAGGATGAGCGGCAGGCCGCTGCCCTCGTGGATCGCGCGGTAGCGATCCTGCGGCGCGCCTTTCTGATAGCCGAAGCGCAGCCAGCCGTGCGACGGATACACCAGACCGGCCGACGCGCCGGCCTCCACCGCGCGCTTCGCCTCTTCCACCGCCACTTCCGTGCCTTCGAGCGTGATACCGGCGATGACCGGAATCTTGCCGTCGACGGACTTCACGAAGCTTTCGATGACTTGGGCCTGTTCTTTCTGCGAGAGGAACGTGCCTTCGCCTGCGTGTCCGAGCACCGTCAGACCTTTGACGCCTTCGATGCCGCCGAGCCATGCGCCCAGCCGTTGAATGGCGGCATGGTCCACCGCGCCCTCGCGGGTGAAAGGGGTAACGGGTGCCGGGACCAAACCGCGCAGATCGATTGCCTTCATGACGTCTCCAAATGTGAGCTTTTCCGCTCCTCTTTGCCGGAGGAGAGCCCGCCGCCCGTTTCGCATCGCGCCGGAACAACGGTGCATGCGTTGCAGTGTAGGGACGCCCGACCCATGCGAGAACGGCCAGATTGCACATTTCAGCTATACTGATTTGACATATCTCGGGGGGAGGCTTCGCGATGGACTATGCGGCCTGGAAGCAATTCATCGACGCGGCGGAACTCGGGAGCCTGAGCAAGACGGCCATTGCTTACGGAACCAGCCAACCCCACATCAGCCGGCAGATCGTCGAGCTCGAGCAGTATTGCGGCGGCCGTCTGTTTCAACGGACAGGCCGCGGCGTGGTATTGACCGAGCTGGGCGCGCGTATCGCGCCGCGCGTGAGGACCTGGCTGGCCAGCACGGAGCAGTTGTCCAACGACATCCGCAGCACGGCGGGCGAACCGATCGGCGTGGTCAGGCTCGGAATCCTGCCCTCCACCGCTCATCCCCTCGTCAGCACCCTTTACCACCAGCTTCGAGAGCGTTACCCGCTGGTGCAGTTACAGGTGCGCGAGGGTCAAGGGGCGTTGCTGGAAACCTGGCTCGAGAACGGCAGCGTCGATCTCGCCATCCTGTTTCGAAATAGTCCGACGCCGAGAAACGGCGACGAATATCTGGTCGAGGCCGCGACTTACCTGGTGGGGGCGGAAGGCGACCCTTTGACCAGTCAGCCGACGATCGCGTTTTCCAGGCTCGATGGCATTCCGCTGGTCTCTTTCTGCCGCCCCAATAGCTGGCGCGAACGGCTCGAACAAATCGCGGGCGAACATCAGGTGTCGCTCAATTTCGCGGCGGAAGCGGATTCACTGAGCCTGCAGGGGCACATCGTCGCCGACGGCGGCATCCATGCGTTGCTGGGCCCTTACGCGATCGCCAATCTGGAACGGGAATGCCGGTTGCAGGCGTCGATGGTGGTCGATCCGTCCGTGCCGCGCTTCATCGCGCTCGCCATGTCGCCTCACGGCGAACTGACGCTGGCGTGCCGCACGGTCATGCAGCTCACGAAGGAGATCGCACGGTCGCGCAATCTCTCGTCGGATCTTCGGTTGGGCGTGTCCGCCGCGTTCCTGCGTTCCATCTGAAGGGCCGGGGTACGGTGTGTTCGCAGTCCTGATCGAGCGGGATATCGATGTCCGCCACCGCGTCGTGTTGTCGGACGAACGGCGCGCCGGGATGACGCAACTGCTCCATCCGCCGCGCGCATCTCGCGTCGCCCCCTAGTACGACTTGCCGCCCACCGTCGCTGCTTCCAGTTCGCGCGTGATGATCTGCGTGCCGCCGACGTTGGCGACCGACTTGACCAGGCCGACGCCCGGCGCGAGCCAGTCGTCAGCGCTCGTCTTGGTCGTCACCGCCTGGTTGGCGGTAGTCTCCGTGGTCTGATAGTGGCAGGCGTTCGCGAAGACCTTGCCGTTCCTGAGGCTGACCGTTTCGCGCGCGACGTAGGTCCGCTGGATCGAGACGGACGTTTGCGCGCCGCCTGACGGAACGACGGGCGTATCCACGTAGTTCACCGTCTCGCTTCCCGCGAGCCCGATCGTCTCGACATAGGGCGGCGAGTTCACGTCCCGCAACGCGAGCGTGCCGCCGCTGTAAACCTCGCTGCCGTAGTACGTGCGTACGCCGTTNCCGACGAGGTAGTAGTGATTGGTCTGGATCGGCGAGCCTGTCGTGGTTTCGGCCTGCTGCGTGAGCGCCACGCCGTCGAACGTCGCCGGCGCGTAAGTCCGCGTGTACACGCCGTTGTCGACCGACGGGCTCTGCGACGTCGCTTGCGTATACNTGTGCAACTGCACGGTATCGCCCTGCTGGTAAACCGGATCGCACTCGACGTTCGANGCGGTCGGCGAGCCCGGATTGCCNCCGGATGTGCCCGTGGTCGGCGTTCCGCCNCTTCCGCCACTGCCGCCGTTGTTGCTCGTGCCCGATCCGCCGGACGCCGCGGGCGAGGAATTGTCGTCACCGCCGCCGCAAGCGGTCAGCGCGAGGCAGGTCAATGCGATCAGTGCAACGGCTTTCATCGGGATCACCTTCTGGACGAAGAGGACGAACGCAGCCCGTACGCGCGAATCACGCCGCACGCACCGGCCATCACGAATCAAGAATCACGAATCAGAGATCAGGAATCGGCCGGCGGCATCCCGCCGGCCCGGCAACGTCAGTTCACCTGCAACTGGCCACCGCGGCCCAGCCCGCCCTTCACGTCCTGCGCCTTGTAGCTGCGCAGCGCGACGACCATCTTGTTGTACGCGTCGATGAACGCCACGACCGTNGCCTTGCCTTCCGGCGTCGACGAGAAGCCCGCCANCGCGCCGCCNACNCCGCCGCCGAAGCCGCCCAGCGCCGCGCCGTAGTTGGTCGCCGTCGAGCTGCCTTCCGACGCCGCGATCTGCACCGCCGAGCGCACGTCGAACAGCGTCAACGTCACCACCGACGCCTTCGTCTGCAGATGGCCCGCCACCGCCGCCACCGCGCTGTTGCCGATCAGCCCGCCGATCATGCTGCCGATCCCGCCGATCGGCGAATCGTTGATCACGATCTGCGGCTCCATGTAGTAGTCGGCCGCGACACGCTGGCCCTTCTGCTGCTTCGAGCCCGCCCGGTATTCGCCCGAGTTGCGCTGCAGCTGCGTGATGCGCGACAGGCGCGCGTCGCTCTTCTGGTTGCCGATCGACGTGATCACGAAGCAGTTCGACTGCTGCACCGCCAGCCGCAGCAGCGGATCGATGCTCGTCACCTTGGTGGCGCTGCCGAACTGGCCCCACCAGTCGGCGTTGCGGCCGTCGTCGACCGCGATCGTGCCGAGCGGCGACGTGCAGCGCTGCAGTTGCGAATCGGCGCCGGCGCTCGCGCCGCCTGCCGCCGCGCCCGTCACGCCGGCGTTCTGGCCGCCGGGCGTCACCACGCCGCCGCAGCCCGCGACGGACGCGCCAAGCGCTGCCACCAGCGCACCTTGAGTGAGACGTTGGGAAAGGTTGGTCTTCATGTCGTTGTCGATCGATTAGAGTCGTTGTTCGGCTTATGTGTCCGTGCGAACTTCGATAAGCCCCCCGGCGTGGCGCGCGATGGTGGTCTCCCCGCGGCTGCCCCGTTGCCCGATGCCCGGTCAGTAGTACCAGTACGTCTGCTGCCAGACGCCGTAGTACGGATAGCCCGAGTACCAGTAGCCGTAATAGGTGTCACGCCATTGCGTGCGCCA
>Ga0058696_1000297_pt1 | contig 21304 bp, 35 predicted proteins | sample AgamicMgSfrz_FD_55077 | JGI IMG/M metagenome (GOLD analysis project Ga0058696, IMG submission 55077) | Agave microbial communities from Guanajuato, Mexico - Mg.Sf.rz | ecosystem: Host-associated > Plants > Phyllosphere > Phylloplane/Leaf | place: Guanajuato, Mexico | collected 2012-05-30 | reverse complement strand
GTATGCCCGATCCCACACATCGAACTTGATCTGCTTCGGCGTACCCACGCGGTTCTGGTCGATCCATGCGTGACAAGCGCTACATCCGGGAACCGTGAATTCATTTTTCGCCTTCAGACCACCCGCCTTGCCGTGTAGCCCTTGGTTCGAATGACATGGCACTACCGTGTCGTCCATCGGATTCAGTCGGCAGAGATCTGGTCGGCCTCGAGCGCATCACGGACGGCAGCCGTGCAATCGAGCAACTTCAACTGCTGGCGGACCGTCGGCACCTCGACGCCGAACATGGTTGCGACGGTTTCTTCCGTGTGGCCGACGTCGAGCATGCGCGCCATCTTCTCGGCGCGGTTAATCGGCGAATCCTCTTTGCGGATCTCGTTCGTGCTAACCATCACGGCAGAGAACGACTTACCGCCGTCATTGATAACCTTCTGCGGGATGGCCGGGATTGTGATCGGCGGCTCGCCCGCGGCGATCAACTGCCGATTGAGCTCGCGGGCATTGATCACCCGCGTGCGGCCGTCGATGACCAGGTTCTTGCCGGTCTCCGGATCCTTGTAGAACAGCACCGGCTTACGCACCCCGATCGCGCGGTAGTTCAACACCGTCTTCGGGTTCGGATCTTGATGCACGCGCCGGTCGTACAGAGGGTGCGACGGGTCTTGTTGATCGGCACGCCGAGATTCCCCGAGAGGAAACGGCTCACCTGCGAATCGTCCCAGCCGAGCGCATCAGCGGACCGCGGCTGCGCGGATCGCTTAGCGCTTCCCGAAACGCCCGCTCAATGCTGGGTCTCCGGATGACCTCAATCGTGTTCATAGCAACTCAACTCCGTTCAAAACTGATTGAATGACCTTGAAGGTCGAATTTTCTAAACTTCAAGCATCAAATCTCGATGCAGATCGGATTAAGGAGAGGGTTCCGGCCCTATCTGTAGAATTAGCAGCTCTCACAACCATTCCGATACGGGGAACCCTCATGAACGAACAAGATGCGAAAAACTTCGAGAACGGGATTGCAATGTCGCTCGCTCACACGGTCGGGATCGCGGCGGCCTTAGCACTGGCTTCCAAAGCCCACCCGAACGGCAAAGAAATGCTTGACACCTATGAGCGCACCCTCCTTTCGTCCTCGATATGGCAACTCGGCAATTCAGCAGCACCACAATCATTCGGTGAAAAGTACCGCGCGGAAGTCCATGAAATCTTCAGCCGTGCCCGTGCAAACGCAGGGTATGAATCAGCCTAACTTTCGCGCCGCTAAGTCGCGAAACGCCTGGATCAGCTGACCCTCGTGATGCTGCTGGCGCTCCGCCCTGAGGTTGAGCGCCGGCCTGATCAGCCAGAGGACCAAACGTGCGTATAAGCGCTTCATGCGACCTCCACTAACGTTACGGAATGTGAAATAACACTCATGATTGATTCACTTGTCTCCGCAGTCGGAGCGGCAAACACCACGTTCGAGTTTCTGAAAAACGCGCTCAGTGTCCGCGACGAAGCGAAGGTGGGAGCCAAAACCGCCGAACTTGAAATCAAGCTCCGAGAAATCAACCAAGCTGCCCTGGTGGCGACCCAAGAAGCACTCAAGACGGCGCAAGATATGCGCGCGCTGGACCAAAAACTTGCCGCTCTCGAGCGTGAAAACCAAGAGCTCAAGGCGAATGCGAATCGCCGCGGTCAGTACGTTCTGGCGGACATCGGCGGCGGAACGCTCGCGTACCGCTATAACCACATCGACGGAGGTTGCGATGCTCCGCACTACCTTTGCCAGCCCTGCATGAGCAAGGGCGATGAGATCGCCCTGCAGCCGTATGGACGCCACGGTAGCTACCGCTGCCCATCGTGCGAGACTGTCTACGTCACGGACGGACAGCCTCCGCGCGCAACGTTCGAGTTTTTTTGACGCCAGCCAATCTGCTTTTGTGGAGCGAAGGACATCCGACGCGACGAAATGAAGCAGACGTGCGTACAGGCGCTTCATGCGATCTCCTTTTGTTGAGCGAGCTCGCTCCACCACGCCTGTATCGCCACGAACGTACTGCTCTTGCAGTCCGATTTCCCTCGCAGGATTCGATTGACCGTCGGCTGGGAAATCTTGAGTCGGTGCGCAATCGCGACTTCGCTCAGACGGCGTTGAGTCTTGATATCGCGGAGAAGCCCCGAGGCGGTAGTTGGCATGTCCACGCCGGCATTCTATACGCGAATGATTAATTGCCAATGCGCGATCGAGTGATTTGTTGATATGGCCTATTCATTGACGCATAGTCTCGCCATGAAAAAAGTCGGTGATCGATTGAGAGAGCTGCTTCTTGCCCACCCCAACTATGGGGAACGTGGGCAGAGCAAGCTTTCGCGTGATACTGGGGTTCCTCAGCCCACGATCAGCCGCATCCTCCGCGGTGGATCGGTTCCAGAGCTGGAGACTTTGGCCGCGCTTGCGATTCCCTTCGGCGTCACATGTGAGTGGCTTCTGACCGAACGCGGCCCGAAGTTTGTGGCAGAGCTATACGCTTCGCAGCCTCATGAGCGCGCGACTGAGACTGCACGCCCTCTTCCGCCAAACGCCCAGAAATTGATTTCCGAGATTAAGCGTGCCAGCGAGGCGGGGGTCCCAGAGGACGCTTTTGCCGCCGTCATGACATTGCTCAGACTGATACCGGCGCAGCAAGGCTCCGCTGATGATGGTGACCTTCCTCACCTGCAGCCATAAGATCTCCACGCTCACTTGGACCAGCGGCCCGAATAGGTTTGAGCGCAGAGTCATACGCGAGCGCGCAGTTGCCAGCGGTTATACGCTTCCTATTTTTTGTTAGCGTCACCCCAGGCTCCCCCAGCAAGGTAACAACCCATTCGGTTCTCGAATGGGCGGCCTTAATCAGGACGATCCGGCCAACTAGGGCCGGACTCCATGCCTCTTTTACCTTTGCCAAATCCCCCGGTCTGCACCGCAGCCCGCTCGCGTTCGTCTCTCGATCCACCCTAGCCCCCGCCTACCTACCTAGAATACTGTATGCATGCACAGTAGTTTAGCCTCTGACAGGAAAACCTTTCAACTAGATTCCACGACTCACTTAGTAGGGCCATACCGATATGGTCGACGCGGCCTATGTCGAGCGACTTTTCGGCGACAATCCAATATCTAATACCGGACGTGCAACGCTCCCCATAGTCATAGGTCGCCACAGGCTCTCAACAATAGACACCATTCGACATGACCGAGAAACTCCTTAACACCATCGGCCAAAACCTCGTCGCGGTCGGGTTATACACCGTTGCTTTCGAATCAATGGTATTGACGTTTCGCGCTCAGATGCATGGGTACCTGAGCAAGTATGACCCAAGCCGTCTTCAGGAATTTGAGAAAAAGGCATGCAAGACGGCAGATCAAACCTTGCAATTCTGTGAGCCAACGCTAGTTCAAGCTGGCATCCTCGATCAAGCAGAAATTGCCGCTTTGACTATACTTCGCAGACGTCGAAACAAAATGGCGCATGAGGGATACAATGAGATGTTCACCCTCACCGTAAAAGACATTGAAGACGATGTCACCCTAATGTTTAAAGCCTCCCGAAAGGTCGAACAATGGCGCCAAGCGATCCGAGAACCCAACCCTGATGGAAGTGTTCCGTTCTCGGTCTCTCCTAGTATTTTTCGCCTCTACCTTTCGGTGGCCCAGGAACTCGCCTGTACAAAACTTAGCGTTGAGACAGGCGGCGCCGACGACACTTGAATTGTCAAACATCAACGCCACCAAAGTTCGTGTGCGTCGCATCTGACACCGGTCTCGCCCAAGTCCCTTTCTGTTTCACTACGATCAGTGGCTCGAAAACGGTAACCACGTCGCTGGGAATCATAACTCGTTCCCGGCTTGCTCCCGGAATATGCGCCACCGGATTGGGATGGCGCAACTTTTTGATTTACTCGGACTCGCTGATATTCGCCTCGATCAAACCAGATGAGTTGAGAAGGCACGAGATGTTGTGCTTCATCTCAAGGTTGTAGCTGTTTCGGGCGGTAAAGCTCGATCTAACACTCGTGTTACCGTTCGGATGATCTGTGACACTCAAATCTACAAAACGTGAAAAATCCACAGTGCTCGAGTGGGTCGCGTGGGATCGAGCATACTCCTTACATAGCGACACGGCTTGGGCACGGTCAATGTTGCTCGGCGTCACAAGCTTTCTATCACCGGCAACATCCCTGCCAGAAAAGTACACATTGAACGCACCGGCACCAGACCCGCACGTTACGTAGAATACTGGTTCGTCCTTTGTGCCTTTTGAGCCGCTGATATAGGCTGAATCCGGCCTGATGTCGCGGCATCAGTCGTTTTCGCGGTAGATCCGGTTCACTCCATCGATAATGGTCGTTTTGTAGGGCCGAGTCACGTCATCAAATGCGAAGTCTGCCTCCGTGAATACTCGCTTTCCGGATGAGTCTACTTGAGGTTTACGCAAGGAACTCGATGGGATCCAGCCAATGTGAGTATCACGCAGCCATTCCGGGTCGGTAACATAAACGCGCGACCATTCGCCTTTGGTGCATTCTTCCGTCACCGTGGTCGAGTTATCGACGGTCATGTACTCGGTCGAATGCGTGACTTGACTGGCCTTCTCGTTAACAAGCTTCTCGGCCTCGGCATTGGGGGCCGCAAGGATTGGGATCCCTTGGCCAGTGATGCTGAAACTCTGTCCGGACTTCACGCTGTCGGAACCGCACGGCTCAGCGATTCCAAGTGGAGCGGAAACACCATCCCCCTTGTCGTCCTTGCCGTTCCCGCACGCGACAAGCACGGCCCCCGCAATGATCGCGCCCGCGATCGCGTATTTGTTCATCTTCTGGTCTCTTTAGTGCGCACACCATTCTTCGGCGCCGGATCCGCCGGAGCCACATACGCAAGCGATATGTCAGCACGGCGTAAGCATGCCGCCACTCTTCCGCCTCCCCCAAACATTTATCCATTTGCGTTTAGTTTTTTCTTGCCATTTCCATTCATTCGCGTATATCTCAACCCAACGCAGTACAGAACGCTGCGCCACCGCCGATGCGGTCGATCTTTAAGAGTGCTAGTGCGCCGGGACCGCAGTACTGGGAGCAACCGGCCGGCTCGACGGTGTAGCCGAGAAACGGGGTAGCGCCCGACACCGCTCAACAGCTTTCAGTGAGGGCGCCTCAAGCCGGCGCGGCGGCTCTAAACAGCCCGTATCCATCGCCACCCCGTAGTGGTATCGAGGCGCCCTCCCTGAACGTTGTTGGAATGCCGGAGCGTTGAATGGCGCGCGGTCGGCCCGCGGATTGTCCGCATCCTATGACCGAGTGCGCGCCCTTGAATGCTTCGACAGCGTTGATCGGACGGCATTGAACGCGAGTGCCGCTCGTTGAGCGCTGTCTTATGTTCGGATTACCAAACATATTGGAGAAAAATTTGACTGCGACCACCAAGGAACAGATCTACGACGAGCAGATCTCGCCGCTCATGACGCAGATCATCTCAATCTGCAAGGAACGCAAGATCCCCATCGTCGCGTCGTTCTTCACGCCCGGTGACGATGATCCCGAGCTCGCGGTCACGACCGCCCTCCTCGGCGCCGGCTTCGAAGCACCGCAGAACTTCAGTAACGCGCTGCGCGAGCTTCGCCCTGAGCTATTCGGTGGAGCACCGTTGATGCTTCGCACCGAACACGGCGACGGCAGCACGTCGCTGAGTGCGGTCATCTAATTACGACCGCGCCACGCAAGATCAACAACGTGAGGTAACGATGAATCGAGATTGGATTCCGCTCTGTGTGATCGCCGGCTTCTACCTACTTGCCCGCGCGGTCGCCCCCCCCCGATCGAAGCGCTGATGGGAGTGTGGTCGTGAAAGCCCTTCTGATCCTGTGGCTCAAGAGCCTCGGCGTACTCATCGCCGCAGTGCTGGTTCTTGCTACTACCCAGCAATGGGACGAATCGGCAAGCTGTACCAGCACCTACTGCACGTAACTATGCAGAACCTCTAACCGATTTTTCATTGGTATCGTGGTGGGCTATGTGTAGACAATAGAGTTCGACAGTCGCGTGATACCGCTGAAGGTCTGCGCGAAATCGATCGAGAGCGTGATCGGAATTATCACGAGACTCCATTCGATCGTGAACGGTTTGAACCATCTGGGAAAGCGCAGATTTTATGATGATCAACGCTCGAACCGCGGTTGCACTCCCCAACTCCTGGAGGGGAATTTGTTCAACGGCAGTCAACGCACCCGCAAGAATCGGTCCGTTTTGCCCCTCCCACGTGCGATAGAAGTCCGCTCTGTTCAAGCTAGAGGCTAATCGCGCAACGTTGCCGGCTTGGTCTCGCGCGCCTTCAACAACGGCAATATATGCATCCAACCTGCGACGAAGCGCACGCTCGTCCATTTCACGAGCGTGCTTCAGATTCGCCGCCGACTGACGCTCTCCAATCCAATATGCACCCAAGATAGCGGCGATTGACCCAATCGCTTGAATCCATGCGGCCGCACCTTCGCTTTGACGTTTGAATGCGTAGACAAGAAACGCGAGCACAATACCTAGCGCAACAATCGCAAACCCAACTTCAATCCACTGCCACACTTTCCTCATCGCCCCCCCTTGATTTGGGGTGCATCGTAGCATGGCATCCTTGTTCACCAAGACGTGACTGACGTCACGTGCCTGCTATACGGGCCAGCGATGGCGTAGGCTAATAAAAATCCGGCGGCTCAATCGCAACTCGTTCGCCACCAACAACGTCGAGAAATTTCTGATAGCACTCGTCAAGCTGCGCAAAGTTATTGTTCATGGTCGCTTTTACAGCATAGTCCCCAGGGTAATGTTCAGGTGGATCGAAGCGGCTTTCGTTGTAGTATTTCATATGGCTCAGCAGGCTTTCGCAACGTCGGCGGATTCCAAGGACGGCTCGACCAGCTCACCAGATTCAAGATCAAACACCGGCAGCGATCGGAGCTGGTCGATCGAATCCTGCATGGTGTCCGCAGAGACGGATACAAAGGCGAGCATCCCGAAATCACCTTCGTCTCTTGTGGAAAATTCCAGCTTCTTCGCGCGCGCGTACGCATCGTCCACCAAGGCCTTCAGGGTCGAATGCCGGTTCGCAAGATGATCTGCGCGAGCTTTTTCGGCCAGATCTCGCTGAAACACTTCCTCTCTGCGCCCAAGGAAATATGCACCGCCGATAGCAGCAATCGAGCCAGTGGCCTGTATCCAATACGCCATGTTTTCGATCCTATAGCCAGCCGTGCCGAACGTGGTCGCGCCAAGCCACGCGACAAAGATCGCGATCACGAAGCAAGCGCCCGGTACCGCGAACGACTTCAGTTTTTCCATCCCACCCTCGCGTATTTTGGCGCAAATCATAGCAAGCTGAATGAGCAGCTATCGGCTGCGTCTGGTTCCTCTGTTACCTACCGTGCGGGAGTGCCGCGATGACCCTTCTGAAAATCTGGCTGGGCGCGTTCGTCGCCGTCCTCGCGTTTCTCTACTTGCAAGCCGTCCTATCCGGAAATCTTGACGATGATCGGCAAGCATCGGAGATGCCACTGTCCTGACATACCGCAACAAGCCAAGCATTTCATTCACGTGGACCTGCTGCAGAGATTCGGCTAAGCCACGCCAGCTTCAAGGAATGAACCAGCGAAAGGAATCGCTCCGCATCGTCGGGAGTCGGACGATCGCGTATGGAATGTGCCGCTCTATTTCGAATTTGCTGAAGCTCTCGCAACAAGTGCACTTCGGCATCGGGAAGTTGCCTCTCCCTAATGAGAAGGTTGACAATCTCTGTAGGCCCCGCGGTGGCGAAGATAAGTCGGTTTGTGACCGACAGATCTGAACTGTTCACGAGATCGGCGCCTACTAAGTTCAACTCCTTCCACGCCTCCATTATTACGCCGGTTGGATTTGCGGACAGCGCAACAGGATCAGTTTCCGGGACATCATCGGCTTCGACATCGACGTCATCCCCGAAATCCAACTGAAGCTGTTCTCGCAAATACTCGGCCTTTCGCAACGGAGCTTCGAACTTTCCCGAGATTCCGCCCGGCAACGTGACCTCCGTCAACTTGCCAAGCAAGTCGCGAAAGCGGTCGCTGAATTTGAAAACAAGGATGACGATTGTCCCCGGCCAAGCAACGGCCTCGATGACTTTCGAAGTGAATTCTAGTCCATCCATCCCCTACCCCGATTCTGCGTAATTGTTGTCTGGAATCGTAGCACGAGCCCCCACCCAGACCGCGCACTTACCGCTGCCTCGGATGTGCGGTTTCTTCTCGAGGGCGGTCTGTTTGGCGCCCGTCCATTTTCCCCTCCTGGCTTCAACGGCAGACGCTCGGCAACGCAAATCAGCCGAGCCCCCGCCATTGAAGCTCAATCTACCGATTCAGAGGATGCGATGACTTCGCGTAACCCGTACTTTCTCGACGGACCGAGCCAGTTTGGATTCAGCGGCGGCCGCTCGTCGGCGTACATGCTTGAGAAAACTGTCGAAGCGCACGGCGGTACGCTGCCGGGCTACGTGTTCGTGACGTTCCACAACACCGGGAAGGAACGCCCGGAAACGCTCGAATTCGTGCGCGACGTCGGGTCGTACCTCGGCGTGCATGTCTACTGGACCGAATTCACGGGCGTCTATGGCTCAGGCCTGTCGTGGCGCATCACTGATTTCGAACATGCCGAACGCAACGGCGAACCGTTCGAGCGCGTCCTCGAGTATTACAAGAATCTGCGCGCCATCGAAAAAGGAGAGCCGCCAATCCTGCCGAACCCTGCGAACCGCATGTGCACCGACCGCACGAAGATCAAGGCGGCATCCTGATTCATGCGCGAGCGAGGATACGACGAGTGGGACGCAATCATCGGCGTCCGGGCTGACGAAGAGCGCCGCTATCACAAACGCATGGCCGCGAACGAACGAGGCTCGGACCGCTGGACGAATTACATGCCGATGTTCCACGCGGGCGTGACGAAGCCAATGGTCAATGTGTTCTGGCGATCGATGCCTTTCGACCTGAAGCTCGACCCGAACAGCGACGAAGGCAACTGCGACGCGTGCTTCCTGAAGGCCGAGCACAAGATCGTCCGCATCTTCATGAGGCGACCCGAAGCGGCCGAGTGGTGGATTCGGCAAGAGCGCGAAACCGGGCAGCGGTTCCGGCAAGACCGTCCGTGCTATGCCGACCTGCTGCGCCAGGCTGATTTCTACCGCGCTCAGATGGATCTGTTCCAGCCCGACGAAACCGAAGAAGACATCGCCGACTGCATGTGCGGGACCTATCGAGCTACGATATCAACGACTGGATCGACCGATCTCATCGCGCGACTGCCCCGACCTGATGCGCGCCATGATCGCTGATGGCGTGATGGTACATTATTCAATTGCTTGCCGGTTGGTAAATTAGCGCCCGTGTATCGTCACATGACGCGAACCAAATACAACGCAGTCCCCGAATTGTGGAACGTTGTCGAGCGTCATCGATTTCCGAAATCGATGACCAGAGTACGAAAAGCAAATGACTGTCTGATCGCTTTACTAGGACACCCTTGTCCAAATAGCGAAGAACAACCATTTTGGATAGTACTTGATTGTTAGTCAGCGTCACAGATGCCGTAGGATTTTCCTTAAGCGCTGAAACAGCCGCTCTATCGCCCGCAGAAAACGCTGATGCCGCTAACATCGGCCCGAACAGGATAGCGATTCGCAGTTGTGACACAAGCCATTTCGGAGCTTTATCGATCGGCGGCAACACCAAATACAAGAGCAGGCCCAATAACGCGGCGGTAGCAACCAGGAATCCTCCGAGCTGTCCACCGCCATAGTACAAAAACGCACCACCGTTTACTACCGCGCCGGTCCAGAGGAGCGAATAGGGAGACACAAAGATCCGCACGAACATACGCTTGTGCCATCTCGCCGTGGCGACGCGCGCTACTGCACCGCGATACAACTCCGCCGGATCCGCCCACCCATCCAATCGGCGACCAGCAAGATGAAGCGCAATTGTGATTGCCGTGGCCAGCACCATCGCGGGCAGCCAGTTCACTGCCGTGCGCGCATGATCGCTAAGAGTTGTGGGCACTTGCGCTAGCTCCAAGCCCAAGCGCGAATAGTAGGCCCAGTCGTAGACAACCGAGCAAGGTAAGGCGAGCGCAGCAACAAGAGTGATCCCTTTCGACGCGCTCTCTAGAGCGCTTGACGATCCCGAAGGAACCGCTAGCACGGAGGTCTGTGTATTGTCGGTCATGGAACGTCGGCTCTATACGTTGGTTGGCTTTCACCCATGGAAGTACGTGAAATCATCAGCGCTCCTTCTACGCTATCTGCTTGAAGTCGCGCAAATCCACAGCACTAACTGAGCAAGTTTTACGAGAACTTCCTCGCGTATGCGACCGCTTCGGCCTCGGTGTCGAACTCGCCGAGTCTCCGAAACGCCGCCTCGCGGCTGAATCCGACCTTCGTCACTTCCACCTGCGCGGCAAACTTGCCGTCGTCAGTCGGGCGTGGCGTGCAGTTCATCTCGTACCCACGCATCAGGAAAACCGTCTTCATCTGGTGCTCGCTGGAAAAATCCGGAGGAATCGTAGCATGTCGAGGTCGACACCCAACGCGTGGACGACTGGCGAGGTGCGCCTTCTCGCTCGTCTCTACCCATCACCCATCCCGTCAAGGGCGCTCTATGCTGCGTTTCCGCGGCACCCGCGCAAGTCGGTGCAGACCTACGCGTGCACGGTGCTGAAGATCTCGCGGTCGCCGCGAGATTACAAGACGGTCACGGCGCCGGCCTGGAACCGAATGCGTGCCATCCTCGAAACGAAACAGCTGTCAGCTCGCGAGCTGGTGGAGCGTTGCGGCGTGTCGCAGCAGCGCGTCAGCGAGCTGCTGACGATTCACCGCGCCGAAGTGCAGATCGTCGACTGGATCCCGCCCGTCGGCCGAGCTCAGTGGCGGGCGGTCTGGGCGGTTGGCACCGGGCCTGACGTGCCGTGCCCGGCAGCGATCAAAACCGAAGCCGCTCGCGCGGCGCGCAGCGCCATGAAGCGCAATCCGTTCCTTACCGTAGCGGGTCTCGTGACAATCCCCGTCGGTGAGCGCGGTCGCGTCTTTCAGCAACCCATGGACACTACCGACGAGGAACTTGTGGCATGAGCGAACCGCTCAACGCTCGCATGTCACTCTTGATACGGGCTGGTTACGATGAGCGAAGCCTTCCGACACTCGTCGACCGCGACCCTGAGCAGACTCTCAGCTTCGGTCATCGCCAAGCTGGCGATGCCGAAAGTTTCCTTGCGGCGTTCAGAAATAAGCCGGTCCTTCTCGCCCAGTGACTCCAGAAATTCGGCCGCAGCATGCAGCGTGTCTCGACAACCAGCGAGCCGAAAGGCGCAACGGTTCGGGAGCGGAATCAGCTTCACCTGTTCTTCGTCGCTGCACACACTGATGTCTCGTATGTATGCCAAGAATTCACTAAGGCGAGACGGGGCAGCGTCGTATCGGTGCGCGGCCTGGATCTTCTCGGCCATATACCTGACTCGCGCGAGCGCACTACCGGTTCTGAGCCGCATAGACGCAGCAGTCAGCACCGCGAGCTCATATGCCTCCTTGTGCCGTCGGCGATCTTCCCGTGTTGCGATCCACACCGTCGCACCTATCGCCGCTACGGTTCCGACGGCCTGTGCCCAGCTCGCCCAATCGCTTCGGCTGAAATCTCCCCACGGAACATATTCGTAGCCAAGCGCGCCGATCAGTGACGTGATGACAAGTACAGCATACCTGTTGATGACTTTCTCCATCTCTACCCCGCGATTTTTCGAGGCATCCTAGCATGAGCGAGAACACAAAAATCGAGTGGTGCGACCACATTGATCCGAACGCAACCGGGCGACAACTCGGTGCCTATAAGAGTGCCGCGAAGAAAGTAGGTTGCTCAGTGCAAGAATGGATCGATCGACGCTTGGCGGGCTTGCGACATTGTTTCACCTGTCGGACGTGGAAAGCTCGAACGCAATTCACAGTGGATCGCCAGAGACCGGGCGGCTTAGCCGCTAGGTGTCGCGAATGCATGTCCGACGCGAGCACCGCATCGCGTTACGGCATAAGCGTCGAAGAACTTCACGCATTTCGCGTTGCCCACGACCACCGCTGTCAAATTTGTGGCGCCACTGAGATCCTGTACATCGACCACTGCCACCACACCGGCAAGTTGCGCGGACTTCTTTGCCCGAACTGCAATTCTGGTATCGGTCATTTTCGCGAGAATCCGGCGCTTTTCATTGCCGCACTTCACTATCTCGACATGCATCGCGCAGGCAAGCGCGCCGTCGGCCGCCACCTCGACGGCCGCACGCACGACGAATTCCCGGAGGCATGATGGGCTACGTCAATCCCCTGCTGCGACTGCCGGCCGCACGCGCGCTTACCTCGCTGCCGCTCGAATCGAGGCGTGCCCTATCCGTGGTACTCCGCGCGCTGCGCGACCAAGCGAACGCCGATGCGAGATCGCATGGAAACGCCGCAAGGGGTCGATGGCTGCATATTGGCGCGCCGTCGCGACCTACGCGCGACACCTAGCGCATGCGCTTGACCGCGCAGGAGAATCATCATGACCGTCTACGTCGACGACATGTATCGATCCCCGGTCGGCCGGTTCGGCCGGATGAAGATGTCGCACCTGATCGCGGACACTACCGATGAGCTCGCCATGGCGCGCGAGATCGGCGTCAACCCGAAATGGATTCAGCACCCAGGCACGCGCGACGAACACTTCGACATCGCCATCAGCAAACGCGCCGCTGCGATCGCCGCCGGCGCCATTCCGATTACCTATCGACAATGCGGCGCGATGAACAAGCGCCGCCGCGTCACCGGCGCGCTCGGCTCGCCCGGCGACGCAGTCGAAGGGCTCGAACAGTTCGTCGCGGCGCGCCGCGAGGCACGCACTGCCGCGACCAACACCCAGAACACTACGGAGCCTCAATCATGAGCGAAGCCCCGAAACGCGCCGTCCAGTTCGAGGCGGTCATCCAGGCGGATACGCCCCAGAATCTGGCGGATGCGCTGACCGATATGGCCGCGCTGATCGCCGCCGGAGAGATGCCGGTGCGGTCGATCGGGGGCGGCGTCTATACCACCCACGACTGCACGCTGGTCGTCTCCGAGCATCCGACGCATGAGGAATACGTCGAGCTGCTGCAGGACTATCTGCAACACACGGATGGTCAGTCGTGAGCAACGCGTGACATGAACGGATCAACCGCGTAGTTCGAATTCACGTGGTCGATCACCTGCTTGATATGACCGACCGCCGACTGCGGCTCGAGATCGTAGCCAGTGGCCGTTCGCCCGTTCGCCCCTTCCGGGAAGAGAAAAACCCGCCAGCCAGCCTCATATGCGTGGTGATTGGGAAGGCGCCGGTTCACCTCCGCGATGAACTCTTCCGGCGAAATAACGGGCTTCGACATGGCGGTCTCCGTCTGAATTTTCGAGGAATCGTAGCATGACTACATCGTCCACCATGAAGCCGCTCTACCTCGACTTGCCCGCAGTGGCGATCGCTCTCTCGCTATCGGAAGCGACCGTCCAGAAGCTGGTACGCGAAAGCAAATTTCCGAAGCCGCGCCTGCTTTCCAATCGGCGAGTGGCGTGGCTGACGCGCGAGGTGGAAGCTTGGGCGGAGGCATGCCCTGAATCGGATCTCGCACCTCCGCCCAATACCGGCCACAACAATCGACGTCGGCGCTCTACTTCGTCCGATACTTCAGAGCAAGCTCGTCAAGAAACTGCCCAAGGCGCGTGAGCCATTCGCGCCGCTCGCGATCATAGTGGTGGCGGTTGTACACGCCTGCGACGCCAGGCTGGATGTGGCCGAGTACCGCCTCCGCCACATCGTGCGGGCACCCGAGTGCAGCAAGCATCGTTCTGGCCGTCCGGCGCAAGTCATGCGGCGACCAGTGCGTGACAGGAAGCCGAGGCCGATTATGATTTGGCGCCTGCTTACAGTACGGCTGATGATAGTAGATGCCGTGCGAAATAACGGTCTGCTTCATCATCTCGCCGGTCGACGTCGGGAACAGAAAGCCGTTCACGGCCTGGTCCTTGCGTCGACGGACAACGGCCTCGGCTCGACCAACGAGCGGCACCCGCAAATCCCCTGCTTTCGCGCGCCACGAGTTCTTGGTTTTTTCCTTCGGCACGGTCCACCATAGGCCGTCCGCCTCGTCGGCGATTTCGTGCGACTCCATCGAAATGATTTCGCCGCCACGGGCGCCCGTCCACAGATACAACGTGATCGCGTCGGAAACCGTTAGGCTCATATTCGGCAGCCAGCGGAGCAGCGTGCCGATCTCATCCTCGCTCAATACCCGCTTTTTCGTGCCCATGACGACGCCGTCGATCGTGCGCCCCTTACTGCGAAGCTTGCCGCGCAGGATCATTCGCCACCAATTCGGCGTGCCGTCAGGCAGCCTCCCAGCGTCCATCGCATAGTCCCATGCTCCGCCTAACTCCATGCGGAGGCGCGCAGCGAGTGCCGGCGTGGCACGATAGGAATTCAAGAATTCGAACGCCTGCGCACGAGTTATCGACGCAGCCGGAACGCTCTCGATCGGGCTGAGCATCGCCTTGAACATCCGCCTAACCTCGATCACGCCCTTGTCCTTGCGGTTCGGCTCCAGATAGCCGCCCATATAGTCGAAACACACCTGCTTGACGGTGTATGCGTCGACGGCGCGCGAATGTGCAACCGCGGCGCGTTTCTCACGCTTTGCAGCAGCAGGATCAGCCCCAGCATCACGCGCCGCTCGCTTTTGCTCCCATTCAGAAATCGCCGCAGGGAAACCCATAGCCGGCCACTCGCCGAGCTTCACCTGGCGCATTCGGTCGTCAACGGGGGACTTGTATCGGTAGATCCAGGAACGGCGACTCTCGCTGGCCTGGAAGCGGAGGCCCGGGAGTCCGTCAAAGGTCATGTGTTGTCCCGCAGGCAGCTTGCTCGCGGTTCGTGCGTCGAATCTCATCAGCGGTCGGCGTAGGTTTTTGTTGTAGGCCTAGACCGGAGCGTAGCTTTTCGATCCGGCGTAGGAAAATTCTACGCCAGAGTGCCAAGTTTCCGCTTATTTCGTCAAGTGCAGACAAGGCACCTGACAAACGCAACTTTCGGCTCAAAGCCTTAATCAGAAAGGCTCGGAAGTGTGAGAGCCAGATGGAGTAAGGGGCTCCGCAGAGCCCCTAATTTTCGTTACTCGTTTTCTTCGAAGTAATGTCCGAACTTCGTCTGCTTCGTGCGGATATAACGCTCGTTTTCCTCACGCACGGGCACCGCGAGCGCCACGCGCTCGCAGACAGGAATGCCATGCTTCACGAGCGTATCGAACTTCTTCGGATTGTTGCTCATCAGCCGCACCGACGTCACGCCGAGGATGCGCAGGATCGCAGCGGCCGAGTCGTATTCGCGAGCGTCGTCGGGGAGGCCGAGATCGAGGTTCGCCTCGACGGTGTCACGCCCCTGCTCCTGCAGCGCGTACGCGCGGATCTTGTTGCTCAGGCCGATGCCGCGGCCTTCATGGCCGCGCAGATACAGCAGCACGCCGCGGTCTTCGGCCGCGATGTAACGCAACGCGAGATCGAGTTGCTCGCCGCAATCGCAGCGGTACGAGCCGAACACGTCACCGGTCAGGCATTCGGAATGCAGCCGGGTCAGCACGGACTGTTCGCCCGTCACGTCGCCCATCACGAGCGCGAGATGTTCGGCATCGCTGCCCGATACGCGAAACGCGTATGACGTGAACGTACCGTAGCGCGTGGGCAGCGACGCCGTGGCGACGAGCGTCACGCACTCGTCGGCCTGGCCATTGCCCGGCGTGGGCGATTGGGGACGCGAAGACATCATGAATTCAATCGAAACTTCAGGAATGTAGGAGTTGTGTGGATGGTGCGTGACGGGAGTTTACCGCTAATCTGGAAACGTCACGCGACTGCCGCCGCCCGCCCGGCTATACTGGGCTCACCGGGTGACGCGCAGCACGCCCCGCCTGCCCTGCATCGACCTGCACACGGAGAAAGCGAATGAGTACGACTGTCGCGCAGATTCTCAAGGCCAAGCCGGATTCGGGCCGCACCATCTACACCGTCACGAAGTCCGATCTCGTCTACGACGCCATCAAGCTGATGGCGGAAAAGGGCATCGGTGCACTGCTGGTCGTGGACGGCGACGACATCGCGGGTATCGTCACCGAGCGCGACTACGCGCGCAAGATCGTCCTGCAGGACCGCTCGTCGAAAGCCACCCGCGTCGAGGAAATCATGACGGCGAAGGTGCGCTACGTCGAACCGTCGCAATCCACCGACGAGTGCATGGCGCTGATGACCGAGCACCGGATGCGCCACTTGCCCGTGCTCGACGGCGGCAAGCTGGTCGGTCTCATCTCGATCGGCGACCTCGTGAAGAGCGTGATTGCCGATCAGCAGTTCACGATCAGCCAGCTCGAACACTATATCCACGGCACGCCTACCGTCACGTCCGCCTGATCCGCGCAGCAAAAAAGGCCCAAACGCGTGAGCGTCTGGGCGGAAAGCCGCCGGCATGCGGCGACGGAGGTTCTGCTCCTGCGGACGGACGACGCGCGCAGTTCGCGCGCGTCTCGTCAATTCAGCGGTACGCTCGGGCAGACCGGGGGATGTTCAATCAGTTACCGAAGTACACCGAATTCACGGGATTCGGCGCGTCCCGCGTCACGCGGCGGCCGCCTTGCGCGGCACCCGTCGCCACGGCACCGTAGCCGCTCGTATCGGCTTGCGCGAGCATCGGCTGATTGGGCTGGATGCGCTGCTCGGCAGCCTGGATGTCGCTCGGATATTGCGAATCGCTCGCCAGCGGCTTGTACCCGTTCTGCTCGAGTTGCACGAGTTCGGCCTTGACCTGAGCGCGGGTCAACCCCTGCTCGGACTGTGCGAACGATGCAATCGGAGTGGCAAGGACGGATGCGGCGATAGCTGCGTAGATGATCGACTTCATGATTTACCTCCGGAATATGTTCTCTTTTGACGTCGCCTCGGCAGGACTGTCTGAAGCGATTGAATTCAGTGTAGTGCGCGTCACCCCAAGGGGAAACCCTTAGTTTGAACATACAGCGTTGCATTTTTGGAAAAAATCGCCCACTGTTTCCGGACAGGGTCGTCGCGACTTGCTTCATCTACACAACAATCGCTGACGAAACGCCAACAACCCGATCACATGTCTGGAAGGTTGTGTTGTAGAATCGTAAGGTTTTATTCGCCAGTCGATATTCCATCCACCATGTACGCGCTCACGCCCCTTTCGGTTTCGCCGTCCGGCCCGGCCGGCGTGCGCGTGCGCGCCGGCCAGCCGGCGCATTCCCTCGCTCGACGCACGGCCCAGGCGCCGCTCGCCCCTGCCCGGCGCCTGATCTGACCGCTCGGTCTCCACCCGGAGCCAGGTTAGACAGGCTCCGGGCGATCCTCATAGGCACGCCACGCCTGCCCCGCCGATCATTTGGAGAACCACCATGAAACAACGCCTTTACCAGCTGACCGAACTCGACGTCGCTCGCCTCGAAAAACACGCCGAGCACAACCCGCGCTTCCAGACGATGCTCGACACGCTGCTCGAACGCGCCGATATCGTCCAGCCCGACGCCATCAAGGCGAACGTCGTCACGATGAACTCGCAGATCACGCTGCTCGACGAAGCGACCCAGGAACAAGCCACGTGGACGATCGTTTATCCGGACGCCGCCAACCTCGAACTCGGTCGCCTGAACGTCTTCTCGCCGGTCGGCATGGCGCTGCTGGGCACGCAACGCGGCCAGATGGTCAAGGTGATGCAGCCGAGCGGCGCCGAAAAACTGATGAAGGTTGCCGCGATCGTGTTCCAGCCGGAAGCCAACGGCGAATACACGCGCTGAGCCGCCGGTCGACCCGCGCCGCGCCATACGGGCGCAGAACGAAGAAAGCGAGGCACCGACCTCGCTTTTTTGCATCCGGACGATCCGGCTTGCCGCCATCGCAGTCGGCAGACGAAAAAAAGGCGCCCGAAGGCGCCTTTTTTGATGCTGCGAAGCGGGTTACCCCGCCCGTCACGCTTAGAAGCGGTGACGCAGACCAACCGTTGCTGCGGTTTGGTTGACCGACGAGCTCGATGCCGTCGTGTTGTCGCCGTTGTAGATGCCCGTGCCAACGATGTTGTTGCCCTTCGCGCCACGTTGGTACACAGCTTGTGCGTACACGTCGGTGCGCTTCGACAGCGCGTAGTCAGCTTGCACGCCGAACTGGTTCCAGTGCGAGCTGCCGTTGTTGACCTTCGCGTTCGTGTACGTGTAAGCAGCACCCAGGCCGAGAGCCGGCGTCAGGTTGTACTTTGCGTTGACTTCGTAGTTGTCAGCGCGCAGCGTCGGAACGCCAGCAGCTTGGTTGTCGATACGCGATTGCGTCCATGCAGCGCCGACTTGTGCCGGGCCGAATGCGTAACCAGCAGCAGCACCGTACGTACGGACACGGCCTTGGCCACCCAGCGTCGATGCGCCGTTCGTGTTGGTACCGTCACCCAGGTTTGCTTGCGAGTATGCTGCACCCAGCTTCAGACCTTGGAACTGGTACGACAGACCGCCGCTGTATGCGCGGTTGTTGCCGAAGTTCGTGTTGTTCGAGAACGAGTACGTACCGCCGAATTGCAGGCCAGCGTAGTTAGCGCTCGTGTACTTGATCGAGTTGTTCAGCGCGACGTCGCCGTTCGTGCTCAGACGGTCGTTGTTCAGCGGGTGCGCGAAGTACGTGCCGCCCCACGAGCCCGTTGCCGTCAGCGGCGCCAGGTAGTCTTGCGTTGCGTCATACTGCTTACCCAGCGTGACCGTGCCGTACTGGCTCGACAGGCCGACGAAAGCCTGGCGGTTGAACATGCCGCCGTTGCCGTTTGCGAAGCGGCCGTTACCGATGTTGAAGCCGCTTTCCAACGTGAAGATTGCCTTCAGGCCGCCACCGAGGTCTTCCGAACCACGCAGACCGAAACGGCTTTGGTCGATGCCCGAGCCCATCGACCACAGCGACTTGCCGCCGACGTTGCTTTGGTAGGTGATGCCTGCGTCCAGCACGCCGTACAGCGTGACGCTGCTTTGCGCGTGAGCGACGGTAGCAAACGATGCTGCAGCTGCTGCAACGATCAGAGTCTTGTTCATTCGTGGAGCTCCCTTCTAAAAAGAGGCAGGTCTCGCGACCTTGTTCATAAACGGTCTGCAACCGCCCGGGAGCGCCATCGGTCCTGCTGGCGGCGCCCGGATAGTTGCCCGTTTGGGAACCGTGAGTTTAGGGGTGTACCCTAGGGGAGCGATCCGCAAATAAAGAAATAAGCTTTTCCAGAACTAGAAATAATGAAAGTGGGGCCGCGTCATAAGTATTTGTTTTAACGCTTGTTTTTGACTTCTTGACGAGGGCTTTTTGGAGCCTTTCATCGCACCATTCTTTCATGTCATCGTCTTGACGGTTGCATAGAAACAACAAGCGGATTCGGTCCAGCACCCCGAAATCGGCAATTATTACCCGATTCAATCTCAAATATTGGCCATCCCGCATCTAAAACGTCGCCCTCGGCCGGTAAACAGGAGCGACGCCTGCGCCACGGCGAGATCCCGTCAGCCGTCAGAAAGGGAAAAGGCGGCTCGCGCCTGCCGTGACACGCGGTAACAGCCTTAACCGCCCGCGTAACCCGGTAAGCGTACCGGCAGGCTAATGTAAGGCAGCCTCGAATACAGAACAGGAACCGCCATGAATCGACGCTCGTTGCTGCGCGCCATCGGATTGACCGCCGCCTTCGTCGGCACGGGCTGGCTGCGCGCCGCCGCGGCCCAGCCCGCCCCGCCCGGGCACCGGCCCGCCGGCCCGAACCATGCCCCCGGCCGGCCGCCCTATGCGGATCGGCCGCGTTTCGCGCCGCCGGCGGCACGCCACGACCGTCGCCCGCCNCCACCNCGGCCGCACGGCTATATATGGACGGACGGCTACTGGCGCTGGCAGCGCGGCCGCTATATATGGGTGTCCGGTCGCTGGGTCGCGCGGCGCCCCGGGCGCCGCTGGGTGCCCGGCTACTGGCGCCGCCAGGGACCGGTCTGGATCTACGTCGACGGTTCGTGGCGGTAAGCAGCGGCTCGGCTTCGGCCAATGAAGCGTCCGAGCGGAACGGCGCGCGAGAACCGCCGCCGTCCGCGGCACGGAATCATGCGCGACGGCAGGGGCGCCCGGTCAACCTGTCGTCGGGCCGCCCATTTCGACGACATCCTTCGGATAACGAAGTCACGCGATGGCGATGCGAATGCATCCGGCCATGCTTCAACCCATCGCGCTCATCTGCCGCGCATCGTCAGTCAGCGAACCGATGCGCGCGCCGCGCTCAGTGCCCGCCCTCTTCCAGCTCACGCGCCCGACGGCGCGCCGCGCAGATCGCGCGATGATGTTCGTCGGCCCACCGGATCATCGCCTGCATCGGCGTCAGGAACGAACGGCCGAGGTCGGTCAACGCATATTCGACACGCGGCGGCACTTCGGCGAACAGCGTGCGACTGACGAAGCCGTCCTGTTCGAGCCGCTTCAGCGTGCGCGACAGCATCTGGTTCGATACATCGCCGATCGTGCGGCCGAGTTCGTTGAAGCGCATCGTTCCGCCCGCCAGCGCCTCGAGCACGAGCAGGCTCCACTGGTCGCCGATGCGGTCGAGCACATCGCGGATCGGGCACGGCTGATCGAGTTCGACGGATTCGTCGGCGGACGGAAGCGGCATGACGGGAGTCTCTTTCACGGGCGATGCACGGTCACCGCGGCGTGACCTGTTCACACCGCGGTGACTTCTTGTGACGGGTTCGCGGCAACTGTACCATTCGATCGGCCCGACAGCCGCCCCGGATTCGCCAGTTCAACGAAGCATGACGATGCCGCGCGGCCTCGCCATCCCGGCACCTGCAACCTCACGGTCCGGTCGGCGAAACCTTCGTGCCGATACGACATGCATCCCGCGGCCAAGCCGTCATCGCCCGCGGGTCGTCGCGACTCGCGCAACACCCGGTAGCGCTCGCGCATCCGTCCACGAATCGTCAACCAAGGAAAACGCTACATGCCTTCGTTCCGCTCCCCCGTTCGCGCCGTTGCCGCGTTCGTCTTGCTGGCCGCATCGACGGCCGCGCTGGCCGCCGGCCCGACCGCGCGCGACCTCGCCGCCGAGGAAGCCAACCGCCAGCTCGTGCTGACGTTCTACGACCGCTTCTTCAACCGGCACGAAGCGGTCGAGGCCGCCACC
>Ga0058696_1000296_pt1 | contig 21312 bp, 21 predicted proteins | sample AgamicMgSfrz_FD_55077 | JGI IMG/M metagenome (GOLD analysis project Ga0058696, IMG submission 55077) | Agave microbial communities from Guanajuato, Mexico - Mg.Sf.rz | ecosystem: Host-associated > Plants > Phyllosphere > Phylloplane/Leaf | place: Guanajuato, Mexico | collected 2012-05-30 | reverse complement strand
AATTATATTGTTAAATATTTAGGGATGTATAATTATACCATATATGATGCAGTGCAAAGCACAAAGGCTTCAGCTCAGCGTGTGCTTGCAGATACAGATGATATGGCGGAAGTTATTAATTATACTCAATCAAATTATGCAGAACCAAATGCTAAGTATTTTGGTGTCGGAGAGGGCATGAATGTTATTTATGTCCATATGGAATCAATTCAAAATTTCATTATTAATTATGAATTAAACGGGGAAGAAGCAACTCCATTTCTTAATTCTTTGACAAAGGAAGAAAACACATTGTACTTCGATAATTTCTTCCACCAAACAGCCCAAGGAAAGACAGCAGATGCTGAATTTATGATTGAGAATTCCTTATACGGTCTTCCACAAGGCTCTGCTTTTACTACAAAAGGCTTGAACACATACCAGGCAGCTCCTGGAGTATTAGGTCAGCTTGGTTATACGTCGGCTGTATTCCANGGAAATACTGGTAGCTTTTGGAATCGNGATGAAATTTATAAATCGTTTGGATATAACAGCTTTTATGATTCNAATTCATATGACATGAATCCTGAACAGNTGGCAGACTATGGTTTAATGGACAAACCGTTCTTCGAGCAATCCATGCCGTACTTGAGTTCGATGAGTCAGCCTTTCTATACGAAATTCATTACAGTGACAAATCATTATCCTTTTACAATGAAACAAGAGGAAGCAACAATCGCACCAAACAATACTGGCAATAAGGTTGTAGATAACTACTTTCAAACAGCACGTTATGCGGATGAAGCGATGGAGCAATTCTTCGCAGACCTGAAAGAAAAAGGCCTATACGACAATTCCATTATTATTATGTATGGTGACCATTATGGTATTTCTGAAAATCATAATGCAGCAATGGAAAAGGTTATCGGTAAAGAAGTAAATTCCTTTGAAAGTGCCGGACTGCAACGTACTCCACTTCTGATTCGGGTTCCAGGAATGGAAGGCGGAACAATGCATCAATATGCTGGTCAAATTGATCTTCTGCCAACATTGTTACATTTGTTAGGTGTTAATACGAAGGATTACATCCATTTTGGGACAGATATTCTCTCGGATGAGCATGATGAAGTAATCCCATTCCGGAACGGAGAATTTGTCAGTCCTGAATTTACATTAACAGATGGTAAATACTATGATTCCAAATCAGGTGAGTTAATTGATGATGAGGAATTACTTGAAAAAGCGAAGGATTATCAAGTGAGCGTGGAGGAAACATTAAGACTTTCCGATAAGGTAGTTAATGGTGATTTACTACGCTTTTACACACCGAAGAGCTTTACTCCGGTAGATCGTTCTGACTACAATTACAGTAGTATCCAAAAATAATAAAGTACTGCACTCTGATTGGAGAGAAACCAATGTAAGGGTGCAGTTTTTTTAGGATTAACAGTAAAGGGGTATCTTTATGAAGGATTATTTTACAATTGGCGAAGTGTCCAAACTGTTTGATATTAAAGTGGCGACACTCCGTTATTATGATGAAATAGGGTTACTGCATCCAGCCTATATAGATGAAAAAACAAACTACCGTTATTATTCGACACAGCAATTTGAACGGTTAAATTCAATTAAATACTTAAGGGCATTGGATTTACCTATAAGCAAAATTATCGATTTTTTTACACTTCGAGATATTGATTCGCTTGTTAGCATGCTAAAAGAGCAACAGGATGAAGTGGCAAAGAAAAAAAGAGATCTGGAGATAATTGAAAAGAAAATCTCTCATCGAATTATGCAGATAGAAGATGCTGTCCATACACCACTTGACGAGATTACGGAGATAAAGCTGCCTGATATGCGATTAGCTTACTTAAGACATCAATATATGCTCGGGGAAGATCTTGAGCACCCTATAACAGTACTAAGAAGTAATTTCGGCATAAACGGGGGTGTGTTTTTAGGGAAGATAGGAATATCTATTTCTATGCCTCAATTAGAAGCTGCCAACTTTGCTACATATTCAAGTGTGTTTATGGTTTTAGAGGAGGGAGATCAAATCGATTCTGACTCAATAACGATACCTGCGAGAGAGTATCTTAGAATTCGCTTTAAAGGTACCCATATGGAAGCTGCCCATCATTATAAAAGATTACTTACTTATATAAAGGATTGCGATTACAAACTTATTGGTGATTCAATTGAAATTACCATCATTGACTCTGGGTTAACAAATGACGTGGAAAAATATGTAACAGAAATATTGCTGCCATATAAAAGATAATTTTTTTCTTGACCCTCTAGTTACTTGAGGGTTTATTTTTAATTTTAGGTTCATTAAAGTTTGAAAGGGGAAAAGACATGTTTGGAACGTTTTTCAATGTCGGAATGATTATAGCAGGCAGTATTATCGGCAGCATTTTTAAAAAAGGGATAAAGGATGAATACCATTCCATTCTCATGCAGGCGATGGGGTTAGTTGCAATGGGATTAGGCATAAATGCTATCGTTCAGCATTTACCTTCAAGTGAATATCCAGTTCTCTTTATTGTCAGTCTTGCAATTGGAGGAATTATCGGTCAAAAGCTTGAATTAGAAACAAGATTCAATGCCTTAGTCAATAAATATTCAAAAGGAAATTTAGCAGAAGGATTATCGACAGCCATATTATTATTTTGTATAGGATCATTGTCTATTTTAGGACCTGTAGAAGCAGCACTTAAAGGGGATTATACTTACTTGCTTGCAAACGGTATGTTAGACGGCATCACATCCATTGTTTTAGCCTCAACATTTGGAATTGGCATAGCAGTTGCTGCTATTGTCCTTTTTTGCTGGCAAGGCTCCATTTACTTAATAGCACTCTTAATGGAAAACTCCTTAAGCAATGCCCTACTAAATGAAATTACCATTGTGGGGGGGATATTAATTCTCGCTTCAGGCCTAAGCATATTAGGAATAAAAAAATGCAATACCCTTAATCTTTTGCCATCATTGCTGATTCCTCCATTAGTGTTTCTTATCATGCATGTATTGCACTTATAGACAAGTAAAAGCTGCCATTTGTTTGGCAGCTTTTTTTGTTGTCGAAACTAAAAACAAACGGAAAAGAATATGAGAAATCACACTGTAGCATAATAAAAGTACTCTTAATTTTTAAATGTGAATATTGGCGAAAAAAGGGAGGGCGAATATGTCAGTAATATTAACAGAGCAAGCCAGGAAATATGAAGAAATAAAGGAGGCGCAAGAAGCAGTCTTCGATCTTTGGAATGAATATTGGCTAGAGTATTCTGCTTTTAATACATGGCAATTTTGGTTTAATGTATTAATGATTATCCTGCCATTAATCATACTTTGCCTATTTATTGATCGGAAAAGATTGTTTTTATTGCTTTTCTTTGGATTTAATATACATGTGTGGACAGCTTATATCGATAGTATGGCTACAAGAGCCAATTATATCGGATACCCGTATAAAGCAATTCCCACACTTCCGATTCATTTTGGGATGGACAGTTCGTTAGTTCCTGTTCTCTTTATCTTTATGTACCAATATACGCTCAAAAAGAAGGCTAACTTTTACCTGCATTCCTTATTACTAATTGCCCTTATTTCATTTTTGTTAAAGCCATTTTTTGTGGAAATTCATTTGTTCTATTTAAGTAAGGGAACTAATTACTTTTATATTTTCTTAGGCTATGTACTAATAACAATTGTGTCAAAAGGAATAGTGGAATTCTTCTTGAGATTGCAAAGTAAATCAGAGCTTCCAAACACAAAATCATGAGTAATTATTAAAGGTGGATACTATGAAATATCAAGAAGGTTTGCGGCTTATTGATGAAGCTAACGATAAAATTACAGAAGGAAATAGTATGATTGTGGATGCAATCCTTCACGCATTTTTATTTACATGGCAGTGGTGGATCGCCGTTGGCATGATTATTATCCCATGGTCAGTGTGGCTCATTATTCGTGATAAAAATAGTTCAGGTAGATTATTTGCTGCTGGCTTATTGGTAATGGTTATGTCAGAAATACTGGATACGGTTGGAGTAATGTTTGGAAGCTGGTCCTATCCAATAAAGGTTTTACCGGTTGCAACGATTAATTTTTCCTTTCGGCTTTCGGTGTTGCCTGTTGTTGTCATGTTATTATTGCAATATAAGCCAAGGATAAACCCATTTATTAAAGCTATAGGGTTTGGAGCTTTTGGTTCATTTATAGGCTTACCGTTGCTTAGTATGATTGATTTATATAAAAAGCTCCAATGGCAGTATACGTATTCCTTTATTATTCTGACGGTTTTTTATTTGTTGAGCCACTTCTTTGTTTATAAATGCAAATTTAATGAGATTAAACCAGAATAAAAAAGGGGAGCCCATTCGGAGTCCCCTTTACGCGTTGTTATGAGGTTTTTAAAACCTTTTTACTGCCAGCAACCTTCTCTTCCTTCGCTAATAGTATGCCTACAAGGCCGAATAATGAGAATATAACTGGAACGATAAAGCCGTAATGATAGCCTAGACTGATTGACTCCTTCGGAAAGAAGTCTAATACATGACCAAAAAAGATTGGCAATAACACAGCACTTAAAAAACCACCCATATTCGCGAAACCTGTTACAACACCTACTTCTTCAATTGGGAACGACTTGCGCACAATGGCAAATGTTAAGGCACTTGCGCCATTACCAAATCCTAAGATGAAGAGCATAAACAGTACCATTAAGAAAGGCGGGCTTGTGTTTAAGCTGAATAATCCAACCCAGCCAATAATGACAATTAGATGGACAATTGTATAAGTTTTTTTTATTTGACCGGTTCTGCTGGAAATCCAGCCAAGGAATGGTCCTCCAATCATTGTCCCGACTAATGCGTACATCACAATTTGACTCGCACTAGAGCGTGTTAAATCAAAGACATTCATTCCATAAGGTACAGCCCATGAACCGATAAAGCCAACATACGTTCCGACTACGCCAAAGTGACAAAGAAAGGTGGCCCAAGCTTGTTGGGTAGTTACAACACGCCGGAGAATATTCCAGACACTTTCCCTTCTAACAGGCTTATCCGGATTTGATGGAGTATTTTGTTTGAATATTCTTCTAGACTTGGAGATTAATACGAAATGAAGCACGAACGAGAACAAAATCAACATGATGCTGACGCTTAAAAAAGGAATTCTCCAGCCAGCATTCGTAATCCACAAGGAAAAAGGCAGTGTCGCAGATAACGATCCAATACCGCCGATAAGTGCAACGATCCCCATCAATTTAACAAATTCATTTCCTTTAAACCATTCATTAAGTATTAGTACTAAGTTTACAAAAATAGCNGCATCCCCAACTCCAACTATAAAACGGGATGTGATTAGTACATATTCATTAGGTGCGATACTATAAAAAAGACTTCCGAGTCCTGTTAGCAAAGTACCAACGATTAGAAATCGGTTTGGTCCAAAGCGATCTGATAATAGGCCAACAGGAATTTGCAATCCTGCATATGCTAAAAATTGAATACTGCTTATCATTCCAACTGTTGAGGCTGAAATATGAAAATCATTCATGATTTGCTCCGTAATAAGTCCTGGAGCAGTTCTTTGACTTACGATTAAGAAATAGGCAAACAAGACGGCGCTAAATACGATCCATCTATAGCCACTTTCCTTTTTGTCCAAGCCCAAGCTGATGCGCCTCCTCTTTCATATATCGATCTGTTTTAGGACTGAATTTAAGTCCACTTCTTTCATTTTAGTATTAAAGAAACGGAAGAACAACCACAAATAATGTAAACATCCTAAAAAAGGAAATTCATTGCTCAAAAAAGCTTTTTCAAAAATATAGTTTATTTTGAAAAAATAGGTCTTTCCTACGTGAAAATAGGGAAAGTTCATTCCGATATTAGTGTATAGGAAGGGGTTTTCACATGTATGTTGAGCAACTAATTGAAACGGTTAATGCTAAGGTAGAAGAACTGGATTTAGTAACTGCAAGAAAGCTAATGGAAGATAATATAGATTATTTGAGGAAAAACGAAAGGAAATTAAAGAAAAACGGCAGAGAACTGTTGAAGTTTATTACAGATTCCATTGAATCAGGTTATCAGCATCCAACCCGGCACGAGTTAGCTATCTATAATTCTATCAATTCATATGCTTCCAAGTTTGATGTTAGAGGCTTAAAGCTGCTCATTCAAGGTAATGAACAAACATTATTGAAAAAAGCAGCCAGAAGTTATTTAAATGGCGATGCAAAGGTATTACTAGAAGGCTTAGGTGCAATAAGCAAGGAATAGGAGATAGGGAGTGGCTATTTAAAGCATCTCCCTTTTGTTTTGTTTAAGGAGTAGCGTATAATTTATTCACAAAATAGGTTTAGGAGTGCATCTTATGAAATGTGGAGCGAAATGTTTTTTTGTGGAACTGGAGACAAATGGTGAGAAGCTTGTATTGCCAATTACAGCAAGGACGCCTGTTGCTGCAAGAAAAACTGTCAGGCTCGAATACGGGCAAGCTGCTAATATTATTTCGGTTCGTACAGATAAGAGGAAATAGCTTTTTTAGGAAGAATAAATGTAGGGAGTTACCATTTATGTAGAATAGTTTCATACATATATATAGAGCTAGAAGGAAAATGAAATATTATATGAAGCACAAAAAAAGATGCAGCAGAATGACTTTTAAATTTTCCGGATCAGAAAATTTGAAGGGAGACAATAATGGAAAAGGATCAGGCTTTTTATGACTTTATTAAGGATGGAAATCGTGCTTTCAAGGGCTGGGATTTCTCCTTTTTGAGCGAAACAGGGCGTACCTCCAGCAGTGTGCTTTCATGGTCGTATGGAAGTATGGCAATACCGCTCACTCGCAATACGGATTGTATGCTTGATATGGGTACAGGCGGCGGTGAATTTTTATCATTGCTTTACCCATTATCTGCAAGCGTTTTCGCAACAGAAGGCTATGAGCCGAATGTAACAATTGCTAAGAAGCGATTGGAGCCATTAGGTGTTCAAGTTACCTTTATTGAAGAAGATAATAATCTGCCATTTGCTGATAATCAATTTAGCCTTATACTTAACAGACATGAATCCTATTCTCCTTTTGAGCTGAGAAGAATATTAAATAAGCACGGAGTTTTTTTAACACAGCAGGTTGGTGGATCTGATTGTGCCGAAATAAATAAAGCCTTAGGTGTTCCTGTAAATGGTGAATTTTCTAAATGGAACCTACAATTAGTGACGGAAGAGTTAGAAAACCATGATTTTCAAATATTGTTTGCGAAAGAGGAATTTCCAGTTACTCGTTTTTACGATATTGGTGCATTGATTTATTATCTTCATGCAATTTCCTGGCAGGTTCCTGGCTTTAGTGTTTCAAAATACGAACATAAATTATTTGACATACATCAAGATATCCAGAAAAATGGTTTCTTTGAGGCTAGGCAGCATAGGTTTATCGTGAAGGCTAGGAAAATGTAACGTAAATTGTCGAGAAGATCAAGGCAGCAAAACTCCTTGTTCTTTTTTATTATGGTCGTGCTCCAAAGAATTTATCATTATGGTAAAATACAAAAAAAGCCAATTAGGAGGGGAAAAGATGTTCCTACATAAAATCAATGCTGACCTATCATTAAAGCTGATCCAGCTTAACGATGCTGACCGTGTTTTTGAGTTAACGGAAGAATCGAGAAGCTATTTACGAGAATGGCTGCCATGGCTTGATACAACAACGAAAGTAAAGGATACAAAGGACTATATAAAGTTTTGTTTAAAGGGGTTTTCAGAGAATAATAGTTTGACTACTGTGATTCTTTTTAAAGGGGACATTGTAGGAGTAGCAAGCTTTAACAGTATTAACTGGTCAAATAAGACAGCGTATATCGGCTATTGGTTAGGACATGCCTATCAAGGAAATGGAATTATGATAAATGTTGTAAGAGCACTAACTGATTATGCTTTTCAAGAGTTACAATTAAATAAAGTCGAGGTAAGAGCCGCATCAGGAAATAAAAAAAGTAGAAGTATTCCTGAAAAGCTGCAATTCACGGAGGAAGGCTCCATCAGAAAGGCAGAATGGCTTTATGATCATTATGTAGACCATGTTGTGTATGGTGTTTTGGCAGAGGAGTGGGCCAGCTAATAGGAAGTGAGGTTGCTTGCCAATGATAGAAATTCAGGAATATAACGACAGTTGGGAAGTCTGCTACAAATTAATGGAACAGATTTTAAAGGACAGCTTAAAGGAAGATATTCTTCGCATCGAGCATGTTGGCAGCACTTCTGTTAAAGGCTTATGTGCTAAACCAATTTTAGATATAGATGTTGTTATTGAAAATATTGCCATTTTTCCAGAGGTGGTAGCTGTTCTTGGCGCAATTGGTTACTACCATCAACAGGATTGGAGCTTTGAAGGGAGAGAAGCCTTCGGACGAAGGGATGACCTTGTCCCGTGGACTGCTAACAAACACAACCAAATTTGGATGGAGCATCATCTTTACGTTTGTACAAAGGACAGTGAGGAATTGACAAGACATCTGGCCTTTCGCGATTATCTCCGTTCAAATGAGAAGGAAGCAGATGAATACGGCAAATTAAAGCATTACTTGGCAAGTACATCAAAAACCGTCAAGCTTATACAGCAGGTAAAAATGAGTTTGTATCAAGTATTTTAAAAAAGGCATTAAGGAGCAAGTAATGAACGAAATAATAGCTCATATAATGACAAAAAAGCCTGGAATAGATGAAATTGACATAGGAGCTACTGAAAAAAAGCTCGGTGCAGCTTTTCCTGTACAATTTCATCAGTTATATAAGCTGGTTAATAATGCAGAAATTGGAGATTGGCTATTATTTCCCATTAAGGCTAGGAAAAATGTAAAAAAGACATGGGACGACATTGTCAGACAGAATATTGAAGCACGAAAAGAAGGGCTTGCAGAAGGATGGATTGCTGTTGGAGAAGATGGCACAGGAGATAAATTATGCCTAAAAACGAGCAATGGTCTTATGGAAGAACCAATTTATGTTTGGTATCATGAGGATGGTCAAACAGAACAGATTGCTCAAAGCTTAATGAGCTTTATTATGCTTCTGTCACAAGAGGAATAAAGAAAGGATGTGCCTATATGGGCACATCCTTTCTTGTACATACAAGTTATTCTTTATTATCGACAATCACTAATTCATCATGGTCCTTTCTGGACATATTTTCTGCGAAAACTAGATTAGTGTGCAGTCTATAAGTAAAATCTGCGGCGGTTGGCTCAAGCTTATCTGTAATCAAGTAAGAAAAGGGAAGCTCGACTTTCTCCTCACTGTTTATGACTCTGGACATCAGAATGGTTGTGACCTCTTCTACAGTTTCTGTATGACCATTTTCATATTCCTTCACTAAAGTGCATTCCAATCTTTTAATTTTGCAGCTTTTACGTCCCCCTTGAATAAAGAAATGGCCTTTGACTATCTCTCCGTAAGCAGCTGATTCCTTTGATAAAGAAAGATCAACAGAAGGGGCACCAGTTTTTAGTAAATTAGTCAATAAAGTTAACAAACTATAATCCTCCAGTCCTATTTTTAATAGGATATTGTTTTGGGTTTGTAATGCGTTGGTTATGTTTTAAATGTTATGTTTGTATCAAAAGATAAGTCTGTTGTAATAAGAAATGTTAGCAAACAAATATCGTTGCCTTACACACTCCAATTATACGTCTTCTACTCTAATAATATAATAGATTTTTATAGATTTCGATAACTTGTTTATATTGCTGTTCTCCTCCTTAATGACTTAGGTTAATGTTTTGTTTAATGATTTTTTCTTCCACCCGTTTTTCAATTTTTTCTACTAGGTTTCTATCCTTTAGAAGCTCTTCCTTATTCTTTTTGATCAATTCATACAAGTTCAATTTTAGCTGTCTTTTCATAACAATCATCCTCATCATTTCATTTTTTGTCCACCATTGTGTAAAAGCAAAAAAACCTTCACCGATGACGGTAAAGGTTTTTGGATAAATAAAAGACCTTTACACATTCACATGTAAAGGTCTTGCTAACAACTTTTCAGTTGCCAACAAAGCCGAGAGTTTGCACTCTGTAATGACGACTTTGCTGTAAAAGCTACTCCCCTTTAGGGATATTCGAAATATTATATATCTATCATAAAAGAGAAAGAGGATTTCGTCAATGAATGAAGATTGTAAAAATAAAATATATTTATTTCTTATATATATAGGAAATAAGTTTTTTTAATTGTTTATACTTTATAAGCAAAGTTACCGGCAACTTAATACTAGGGAGGGATGGGGGGAGGAGTACATAAAAAATGGTGAAGCTGTATTTGGATAAATTTAATTCTATTTAACGTGCGATTGATAAGGACATATGTTTTATTGGTTAAGGAGATTTTAATTATAATGTTAATGAGATAAAGAAAATGAAAACTGCTAACAATGTGAATTTAAATTGCAAGTATGACTGCAAACATAAAAATATAGTTAGTGTGTACATATATTGAGTTTTGTTTCCTTGTAAAGTATTTAAATTGTCAGTAAGAACAGTAAAAAAATAATTGTCTGTGATTTTCATTTAATCACGGGTGAATAGTCTCAGTTCATTTTTCTTTGCGATGGTAGAGTTGCAGTATGTAGAATTTTGACACAAATCAAAAAATAGAGAATTTCGTCAGCCTATAATTTAAAAGTAAAAAAAGTATGAAGGTTTTATAAAGTTATTTGGTGGGAAGAAAAGATAAATAGAATATATTTTCGTATAAAAAAAGTCTAATGAGGACTACTCTCATCAGACTTTTTGCATTTTTTTAGAGTAAATTCAAATCGAAAATCGTTAAAATTTGAGTAATTTTGTTGACAAAAAAATTCAAAGAGACTCTATTGACTCTAGTTCCAAAAAAGGGTTGAATAGTGNTTAGACACAACATATTGAGATATATTTATAAAAAACATCTGTATTTAGTAGCCCTTGTATGTTTTAAGGGTATAGGATAGAATATTGCTTTTGCCCCTATTCTATCAAAAATCTTAAGGAGGGAATAATTTTGTTTATCGTGTTTGACAGTAAAACCGGGAATGTGCGCCGCTTTGTCCAGAAACTAGGGNTACCAGAACATAATTTAATAGAACTAAAGGCTGGACTTAAAGTCTATGAACCTTTTATACTATTAACTTATACAACTGGGATGGGGCAGGTTCCTCAAACAACATTAGACTTCCTTAAGGCAAATCATACCAATCTTTATGCAGTCGTATCGAGTGGTAATAAAAATTGGGGGCAAAACTTTGCTTTAAGTGCAAATAAGATATCAAATATGTACGGGGTACCGATTCTTCATAAGTTTGAGATGAGCGGCATGCCCGAAGATGTGGAGATAGTTAGGGAAAGGGTGCAAAATATTAGCTATGAGACACATAGAATTAAACAACGAAGTGACACAGCTTAACGAAAAAGGTTTCTTCCGTCTGGAGAAGGATAAGGAGGCAGTTGCTGAATTTCTAGTATCCGAGATTGAGCCGAAATTGATTCGTTTTGAATCCGTGGCACAAAAATTTACTTATATGGTGGAAAAAGATTTTTATTATCCGCAAGTGCTTGACCAATACAGCATAGCAGACATTGAAGACATCACAAATGCTGTTTATAACTATGAATTTAAATTCCAGTCTTATATGGCAATTTCGAAATTCTATAAAGATTATGCCTTGAAGACAGATGACAAAAAGAACTACTTAGAAACATANGAAGATCGCATTATCATCGTTGCACTATTTTTAGGACAAGGTGATGCTGCGAAGGCGAAGAAAACCGCAATCGCAATGATTGAGCAGCGCTATCAGCCTGCTACACCAACATTCTTGAATGCAGGCAGAAGCCGCCGCGGAGAAATGGTATCCTGTTTCCTATTGGAAATGGACGATTCCTTAAACTCCATCTTCCATAATATCAATACATCAGGTCAGCTTTCGAAAATAGGCGGCGGTGTTGCCCTTAACCTTTCGAAGCTGCGTGCACGTAATGAACAAATCAAAGGCATCGATAATGCAGCTTCAGGCGTTGTGCCCGTTATGAAGCTGTTAGAAGACACATTCTCCTACGCTAACCAGCTTGGTCAACGTAAGGGTGCAGGTGCTGCTTACTTGAACATCTTCCATTGGGATGTTGTAGAATTTTTGGATACAAAAAAAATAAATGCCGACGAAAAGTCACGTATTCAAACACTGTCCATCGGTTTAATCGTAGAAAATAAGTTCTTCCAATTAGCGAAGGAAAACAAAGACTTTTATGTTTTTGCACCGTTCAGTGTATTTAAAGAATACGGTGTACATTTAGATGATATGCGCATGGATGAAATGTATGACGAGTTAGTGGCAAATCCGAACGTGAAAAAGCGTGTCGCTATGACAGCACGCGAAATGATCACAAAGATTGCCCAAATCCAGCTGGAATCAGGCTATCCATACTTTATGAACAAATCCAATGCAAACAAAGCGCATGCGCTTAAAGACATTGGCCAGATTAAAATGAGCAATTTGTGTTAACTTAACTAGCACCTTCAGTCAGTAATGGCTGTCGAATAACTCTGTTAAACGGGGGAAGTCCTATTTGTGTGAGAGCAATAGCGATAACCTGCCGTGCTAAATCTTATCGTATTACTTCTCTTAAGATGAAAGAGGAGGTTTTCAGAAAGCGTCCTATGGATAGTGATAAGACTTCTATCTATAAGAGACTTTCTGACAGAATAAGATAAGTAAATGCCTAACGACTATCGAAAGCATAGCTGAATGAAAGACTTCAGTGAAGAAGCGAGTAGAGTAGAGCCAAGTGGTAGGTTGCTTATGTGGAATGGCATAAGCTGTAAAATCCTTTAAATCGAAAAGCAGAGCACCCCATCAGGTCAAGCTGAGGGTGATGATATAGTCTCCTCTATAGGGTATGACCTATAGCAGTTAGAAAACGGACTGAGTGTAACGAGCTCAGTTGAAGATGAGGACAGAAATCTTCCAACTTCAGGAAACTTCTGAAATTACCGATTACGGTCAAGAGGATATTATTCGCCGTGATATNAACTGTAATNTAGGCTCGCTTAATATTCCTAATGTNATGCAGCCTGGTGATGTGTTCAGAGATTCTGTTCATGTNGGNATTGAAGCTTTAACAACNGTTTCAGATATTTCAGATGTGCAAAACGCACCATCTGTTAAAAAAGCGAATGAAGAACTNCATGCGATCGGGTTAGGCGCGATGAACCTGCACGGATACTTATCGAAAAACCGCATCAGCTATGAGTCTGATGAAGCAAGAGACTTCACTGCAACCTTCTTTATGATGATGAACTATTACTCCATTGAAAAAAGCATGATGATTGCTAAAGAACGAAACGAAACGTTCATGGACTTTGATAAATCTGAGTATGCAAAAGGCACTTACTTTGCAAAATATAAAGAAGTGAGCTATGCACCAAAAACGGAGAAAGCGAAGCAATTATTCGAAGGTATCTATATTCCTACTTGTGAAGATTGGGCAGAACTAGCTTCTTTAGTACAAGAATATGGTATGTACAACGCTTACCGTTTAGCCGTTGCACCGACACAATCTATTGGTTATATCCAAAATGCTACTGCATCTGTAATGCCTGTNGTTAACCAAATTGAGTCACGCACATACGCAAACTCAACGACATATTACCCAATGCCTTATATGGATGAAACGAATTTCTGGTTCTATAAATCAGCGTTCGATATGAACCAATTTAAGGTTATGGATTTGATAGCGGCAGCACAAGAGCATGTTGACCAAGGTATCTCAACAATTCTTTATGTAAACTCAGATGTTTCTACAAAGGAATTGGCACGCTATTATATTTATGCAAATGAAATCGGCTTAAAATCACTATACTATACACGCACACGTAACTTGGCGATCGACGAATGTATCGCATGTGCAGTTTAATGATAGAACACGGGGAGCTGCGTCTCCCCCTTTATTTTTGGGTACACTGGGGGAAAGAAAATGACTAAGTATGCTGTTAACTGGAATCAGCATGAAGATGATTACACACAAATGTTTTATACACAAAACACGAGACAGTTTTGGCTGCCTGAAGAAATCAGTCTTTCATCTGATAAAAATACTTGGGGCGAATTGTCGCCAACAGAGCAAGACACTTACATGAAAGTGCTTGGCGGTTTGACATTGCTTGATACAGAGCAGGGCGGAGAAGGAATGCCGCTGATCAGCATGCATGTAAGCGGATTGCAGCGTAAAGGCGTACTGTCTTTCATGGGGATGATGGAGCAAATCCATGCGAAATCTTATTCTACGATCTTTACAACGCTTGCTACAGAGGAAGAGATTGACCAAGTATTTGATTGGGTTCACAATCATCCTCAATTGCAGAAAAAAGGCAAGCTTATCTCTGAATATTATCAGAAGCTGTTCAAGCCAGAAGTAAGCAAGTATGACTTGTACATGGCTACAGTTGCTTCTGTTTACTTGGAATCATTCTTATTTTATTCTGGATTCTTCTATCCATTGTTCCTAGCAGGGCAAGGGAAGCTGACAGCATCTGGCGAAATAATAAACTTAATAATTCGCGACGAAAGTATTCACGGTGTTTATGTTGGTTTAATAGCGCAAGAGCTATACGGCCAACTGACAATCGAGGAACAAGAGCGTGCAGCTAAGGAAAGACTTGACCTAATCGAAACACTTTACCAAAATGAGTTAGGCTATACGCAGGATTTGTACGAAAAAATCGGCTTAGTAGACGAGGTTAATAAATTCATTCGTTATAATGCCAACAAAGCGTGCATGAATCTTGGCTATGAAGCTGTTTTTGCATCAGAAGCAATCAATCCAATTGTTGAAAATGGAATGAAAACAGATACAAAAAACCATGACTTCTTTTCCGTTAAAGGAAATGGTTATGTTAAAGCAACGAAGGTGGAACCATTATCAGATGATGATTTTGTGTTTGACTGGAAAACTAACGAGTAATGATAAAACCAGCTTCTTTTTTGAAGCTGGTTTTTTATTTTGGGGCAGGCCCGGTGGACTCTCTTACAAGCAGTGTGGCAGGCAGAAGTACTTCTTGATTGGCTGTTTCTTTATTATTGATTCTCCACAATAACTGTTCAACCGCTCTTTTCCCGAAAAGTTCAAGATCGATGTCCATTGTTGTGATTTTCGGTGTGGCAAGCTTTGATAGTTGCCCATTATCAAAATTACAGACAGAAATATGTTTAGGGATTTTATAGCCAGATTGCAATAGATACGAGCTGACAAGAAACCCTAAGCCATCATTAACACAAAACCAGGCAGTTGGTTGTTTAGACACTCGTTTCATCGCTGCTTTAACACTGTCCTCATCTTCCTCAATGTCTGTAAGTATGACACTGTCATCCTTATTTAGTCCATATTGGCTTAATGCAAGCTGAAATCCTTCCAATCTTTCATAATAACTTGGAGAAATGGAAATATTGCCAACAAAGCCGATTTCCTTGTGCCCCAAGTTTACTAAATGTTCTACAGCGATAAAGGCGCCGAAACGATTATTTGTTAATACTGCATCTGCGTTGATGTGAGGATGATGATGATCAACTAACACTGCAGGAATGCCTGTAGAGATAATTTTTTGAATATATTCTGTTCTCAAGTGTGACAGGATTAAAACTCCATCAACCGCACCATTAAGAATAAAGGAGGGTAACTCAAGGGACTCAATGGNTTCTTTGCTTATCGATTGGATCATCAAGCTATTGTTTTGACTAGTTATCTCTTTTTCCATACTTAAATAAATTTCCCCGAAGAAGCCTTTAAGTGAAAATGCATAATCAGAGGCAATAAGTGCAATTTTTATGGTTTTGCGGTCAGAGTTATAATGATAATTTTTGCGAAGAGGCAAATATTCATAGCCTAGCTCTCTTGCAGTTGCTTCTACTAAATGCCGTGTTTTTTCACTAACTCCCGCCTTCCCTGTTAATGCTTGCGAGACGGAATTTTTTGAAATATTTAATTGGTCTGCGATATCTTGCATCGTAATTTTTTTTGTCATAAACTCATTCCTTTAACTAATTGAAAACAATATTATTCATAATACTATCATACATGACAAAATAATGTCATGCTGCAAGGCATTTATCCTTATTATTAGTTTGAATTAACTATGTTTTTTATCAAATATGTAGTCCAAATATAGCGTTGAATTATCTAAAGGATAATGTAATAATTTTAGTTGTAACGTTACAATAATTAACTTAAAAGCTAGTAATTTGTTTTGTAATTAGGAGGTTGACCTTACTGAAAAGGACTTTCACATAAAAGTTTTCTGGAAAAGTAATGAAATATGAACGGGGTGATATCATGAAGAAAAAACTTAATAAAGTGGTGTCTTTAGTGGTGGCAGCAACAGTTTCGGTATCGGTTTTAGCAGGCTGCAGCAAGGGAGACAAAAAAGACTCTGATAAGAATGGAGTCACAACGATAGAATTTTGGGCTGCACCAAATCCTCCGCAGCAAGCATATTGGAAAGAAATGGCCAAGGAATTTGAAAAGGAAAATCCTAAGATTAACATTAATGTTAGCGCTATCAAAGAAAGTCCCTCATCAGAAGCTAGCATACAATCAGCTATTGCTGGGAAAAGTGCTCCTACTATGTCTGAAAATATAAATCGTGGATTTGCTGCACAGCTTGCTGAAAGTAAAGCGCTTGTGCCTCTCAATGAAATAGAGGGATGGGAAGACATTTTAACAAATCGGAACATGACAGAAACAGTTGAACCGTGGGAGTTCTCTGATGGAAATCAATATGTACTGCCTATTTACTCTAATCCGATGCTATTTGGCTGGAGGCTGGATATTTTAAAAGAATTGGGAATAAATGAGGCTCCTAAAACATATAGCGAAATGCTTGAAGCTACAAAAAGGCTGAAGGCCAAGTATCCTGATAAATTTTTGTGGGCCAAGCCGGACTTAGCAGATCCCACAGCGTGGAAACGATGGTTTGATTTCTTTATGCTGTATGATGCTGCATCAGAAGGAAATAACTTCATTGAAGGAAACAAGCTAGTTGCAGATGATAAGGCCGGACTACAGGTATTGACCTTCATGGATGATCTGCGTAAAGAAAATGCCTACTTATTAAAAACAGTAACAGATCCTTTTGAAACAGGTGTGGGTATTTTCACTGACATTGGTCCATGGACGCTGACATACTGGGAAGAAAAGTTTCCGAAAATGGTGTACGGAGAAACATTTACACTTGCACCGCCGCCTGTTCCAGATAATATGAATACAGAAAATGTAAGAACATTTGCGGATACTAAAGGATTAGTTATCTACGCTTCAGCAACAGATCAACAAAAACATGCAGCAATGAAATTTATCAGTTGGGTATATTCAAACCCTGAACACGATTTAAAGTGGCTTGAACAAACAAATCTACCTCCTGCACGGGACGACTTAGCTGAAAATGAAGCTTTTACAACATTTTTCAGTGAAAATCCTGCCCTGCAGCCATATGCGAATGCTGTGCCATTTGGAATTCCATCAATAGACAATCCAAAATATAATGAGCTGCAAACCTTTATTGGCCAACATGCTGTCAATCCAATTGTAAAAGGAAAAAATACTCCAAAAAACGGGTGGAATGACATGAAAAAGGCAATAGAGGGAGGGCTTTGATTTGAGAAAGCAAAATGGGGTGGGCTGGCTGTTTGCCAGTCCTTACCTCCTCTATGCCATCTTATTTTTTGCGATACCGTTAGTATGGTCCTTTTATTTATCAACAACTGATTGGAACTTAATATCACCAGAATACAATTTTAAAGGGATTACTAATTACATCGATGTGTTCCGGTCTCCTGGTGTACAAGCAGCATTACTTGTTACCTTTAAATTTATGGCTGTGTTTGTGCCATTGGTTATCGTCATGTCTATGATTGTTGCTGCAATCGTTCATGGACTCCCAAAATTTAAAGGTATCTTTCTAATCGGATTTTTCCTGCCGTATTTAGCATCTGGAGTTGTGTCATCCTTTATCGTTAAAGGATTGCTTTCATATAATAGTCCCCTTAACACAACTCTCAGAGGAAAGTTTGGAATGGATATTGATTGGCTTGGTTCTCCTTTTGCTGCATTATGTGTCGTCGCAGTTATCATCGCTTGGAAGTTCACTGGTTATTATGCGTTAATACTTACCTCTGGATTTGAAAGTATAAATGCTGAAATATATGAAGCAGCAGCAATCGATGGAGCGAATGCTTGGCAGCGTTTCTTTAAGATAACACTGCCACTGCTATATCCAGCAATTTATACTGTTATAATTTTGTCTATTGGTGTTACATTCGGAATCTTCACGGAAGTATATCAATTGACCGGAGGTGGACCGGATTATGCAACAAATACGTGGCAAATGGAAATCTTCACACAAGCCTTTAAAAATTTGCAGGCTGGTTATGCATCTGCGGTAGCAATTGTTGCTTCTGTTGTTACGTTTTTATCCATCTTTGTTATAAGAAAACTATTAGAAATGTGGGGAAAGCGCAATGGTTGGGTCTAATAGAAAGGGAATGTTGCTCCGCTATATAGTCGCAAGCGTGCTTTTATGCATGATGGTTTTTCCATATCTATATATGGTGATGAGTTCATTTGCCGTGTGGGATCAAGTGGACCAAAGTTTGGTGCCAACTAAGCTCACATTACGCTCATATGAATGGCTGTTCGGTGGAGGTGATTTGTCTGTACCAAGGCCATGGATACGTGCATTCTTCAATAGTGTCATTGTTTCTGCAGGATCAACTGCACTCATGATGGTCACTGGTGCTGTTGTTGCATATGCATTAGCTAAAATGAACTTTAAAGGACGTAAAACAGTCGATAACATCATCCTATTTCAAATGTTTTTCCCAGCGATAATTTTGTTAGTACCATCATTTTTGATTATTCAAAATGCAGGATTGTATGACACTTATTGGGCGATGATTATTCCGAAAGCAATGAGTTTATGGGCGGTGTTTATGTATACGAACTTTTTCCGGGCAATTCCAGATACTTTTTTAGAAGCAGCAAAGCTGGACGGCGCAGGCCATCTGCAAATCCTGTGGAAAGTAGTGCTGCCGATGTCAAAATCAATTACAACGGTTGTTTTTCTGTTCTTGTTTATGGAAAGATGGTCAGAATTATTATGGGATATGCTTGTCATTAAGAGTGATAATATGCTGACACTAAATGTACTGCTATCGCAAATGTTTGGGCCGTATGGCGGTTATCCAGGACCGATGTATGCTGCCTCTGTATTATTGACGTTACCTATTATAATTCTGTTCCTCTTCTTTACGAAAAAATTTCAAGAGGGTATGCAATTCACATTAAAATAATGGTTGCAAAATGATTATAGAGGAGTCGACCGATGACGAACCAACAAATACAAACATGCAAAGAATTGTTAGCAGCATTTCAGAATAATCCTCAGACAACTAATCCTGAAAAGTTAAGATTTACAAATGATAATCATAAGGATATATACAATATAACAGCACCATTTAAGAACGACGGAAAAGGAACCATTGCTGGAAGAGTTGAGTCACGGGACAGCGAGGAATCAGAAGTACACTTCTTTACGGAAGAAAATGGGGTATGGAAACAGAATAGAGATACCCCAATATTTAAGCTTCAAGATCCTTTTGTTACTAAAATTGCCGGAGAGCTCCTATTCGGAGGAGTCGAAACTTTTCCTCACCCAACAAAGAAACATTCTTTAGGTTGGCGAACTATTTTAATGAAAGGTAGCACAATAGCTAACTTAGAACAATTTGCGATAGGACCTGATGGCATGAAGGATATACGATTAGTAGAACTACTAGACGGTTCTATCGGTATGTTTACAAGGCCTCAAGGGGAAAAGGGCGGCAGAGGCAAAATAGGATTTAAACGGTTATCTTCCATAGACAAAATAACAGTGGACGAAATAGAAAATACACCATTGCTAGAAAATCAGTTTGTGGATAATGAATGGGGTGGAGTTAATGAGGCTCAAGTGCTGTCGAACGGAAAAATTGGTGTATTAGGACATGTTGCCCGATTTGATAAACAAAAAAATCGCCATTATTATCCGATGGTGTTTATGATTGACCCTGAAACTGGCTATTATTCAGATATGAAAATAATAGCAACAAGGGCTAATTTTCAGAAAGGACCATGTAAACGAGCGGATTTACAAGATGTAGTTTTTAGTGGGGGATTAATCCGAAAACCTAATAAAACAGCAGATTTGTATGCAGGAACTAGTGACGTAGAAGCGCAAAAAATAACGATTCCAGACCCTTTTTTTCAATATGAAACCTAAGGAGGTTATGAGATGAAAATCTATCGATACGAACAAAATCCATTGCTAACACCCCATGATGTAATGCCGTATCATGAAGGCTTTGAAGTAATAGGTGCATTTAATGCGGGGATAACAGTGTATCAAGAAGAGATAATAATGCTCGTTCGGATTGCAGAAAGACCGTTATGTGATGATCCTAATATTGTAAAAGCACCTGTCTATAATTCTTGCACAAGTACACTGGAAATATATAAATTTTTAAAGAGTGATTCAAAATATGATTTTTCAGATCCTCGCGTAATAAGAAAAAAAAATCAAGAAAAGTGGTCCTACTTAACCTCTTTATCGTATTTAAGAATTGCCCGCAGCAAAGATGGGCGTCATTTTACTATAGATAATGAGCCATTTATTTATCCATCTAATAAATTAGAGTCATTAGGAATTGAAGATCCTCGGATAACAAAAATAGAGGATACCTATTACATTTACTATAGTGCTGCATCCCAAGTCGGTGTTGGCGAAGCAATGGTATCAACAAAGGATTTTAAAGAAATACAATATCATGGGATGATTTTCGCACCTGAAAATAAAGATGTCGCTATATTTCCTGAATTGATAAATGGAAAGTATTATGCACTCCACAGACCGGTTCCGTGTAGCAATGCATCACCCGAAATTTGGATTGCTGAATCTGAAAACTTACTTCATTGGGGAAATCACCAGCATTTACTCGGTACTAGAGCAGGGAAGTGGGATGCATGCAGAATTGGAGGAGGTGCAGTACCATTCAGGACAAATAAAGGCTGGTTAGAGTTGTATCACGGCGCAACAGAAGATCACCGTTACTGTATGGGTGCTGTTTTACTAGACATTAATGATCCTGCAAAGGTTATTGCTAGATCAGAATACCCATTAGTAGAACCGGAGGCGGACTACGAAACAGATGGATTTTTTGGCGGAGTGGTGTTTTCATGTGGTGTCCTGGTAGAACAAGAC
>Ga0058696_1000294_pt1 | contig 21434 bp, 20 predicted proteins | sample AgamicMgSfrz_FD_55077 | JGI IMG/M metagenome (GOLD analysis project Ga0058696, IMG submission 55077) | Agave microbial communities from Guanajuato, Mexico - Mg.Sf.rz | ecosystem: Host-associated > Plants > Phyllosphere > Phylloplane/Leaf | place: Guanajuato, Mexico | collected 2012-05-30 | reverse complement strand
ATTTACATGATATTCTTGCCCCAAAAGGGAGCTCCACGGTAACTGTAGCAGTTTGCGGCCTCCATATGAAGGGATTTTCTTTGGAGCAACAAATGCTAGAACATAAAGCTGTTTATATCGGCACATCGAAAACATCAGCACACTACAGAATGGTTGAACTAAATACTACACCAAAAAAACCAGGACTTATTCGTACCGATAAAGGCGGTTCTATAGAAGTAGAGAAATGGGAAATGCCAATTGAACAATTAGGCTCTTTCGTGTCCCTGATTCCGTCACCACTTTGCTTTGGAACAATTGAGCTTGAGGACGGTTCACAAGTTAAAGGGTTTCTATGTGAGGCAAATGTGATGGAAACAAGTTTAGATATTACAAGTTTTGGCGGCTGGCGAAGGTTTGTTGCAAGCAGCATCAAGTAAGAAATGGCAGAGGGTTAGCCACTACCCTCTGCCACTTATAAGTTTAATTCCATATACTCTTCTGTTTCAACAAATCCGAATCTTTTATAAACAGGCCTGCCCATCTTTGAAGCACCTAGCCATAATTTTTTAATGCCTGCTTCCCTCGCTTCCTCAACAAGTCGAGTTAATAGGTTTGTAGCAATTCCTTTGCCGCGGTACGCTTTATTTGTATACATATTGGTTATATAAGCTTTTTTACCACTTCGATTCGAATAGCTTGGCGGAAAATGATAAATGACGAAAGCTCCACAAGCAACAATTTGATTGTCCGCAGCTACTAAATATTGAATTAAGGTCCCGTCACTTAGATGTTTTTCAAAGAAATGAAATAGTTCCTCCTCCATATCTCTATCTGCCACTGCCCCTTCGTCCATTAATTGGGCTTTTCTTAAATCTATCATAGTTTCGATATCATTCATTGTTGCTTTGCGGAATTCCACCCTCCAACACTCCCAACCTTACCATGTTTTATGCATATATAAACCTAATATAACCTATTATCCGAATACATCAAATCTTCTGCACAAAAAAAGCTGCCAAAGCAGCTTTATCATGTAAGCACCCAATAAAAGGGATCCCCCAGCTTTGACCATTCACTGTCATATTCGACTTCTGTCAACAAGCATTCATCTAATTCTTTTTTAATTAAGTCAATCTCTAAATCAATCCCAATAAAAACGAGTTTAGTGTGACGATCACCATGAGTCATATCCCAAGTTTCTTCTAACTGAGGATTGTTTTTAATAATCTCTGCTTGTCTGTCTTCAGGAAGGGAAGCAACCCAATAAGAAATAGGTTCAATCTTGACAGAAGATCCTGCTTGAGAAAAAAGTAATGCTAAGTCATTTCGGGAAGCACACCAGGCAATTCCTTTTGCACGTACAATTTGCATGGGCATAGAACCGCACCACGTGTTAAATCGTTCTGAATGAAAAGGAGTCTTACTATAATAAACAAAAGAACTTACTCCATATTCTTCTGTTTCTGGTGTATGTGCTGCAGGTCCTGCTTGTAACTCTTTCATCCATCCAGCAGATTCACTCGCTTTTTCAAAATCAAACAAATTCGTATTAATAACTTCCTTTAAATCTATCAAGCTGTTTTCAGTTCGGATAATTTTTGCATCAGGCTGTAAGGTTTTTAATACATTCTCTAGATTTGCCGCTGCTTCCTCTGTTACTAAGTCACATTTATTTAATAAAAGAACATTACTAAATTCAATTTGATCAATCAGCAAATCAGCAATATTTCGCTCGTCATTTTCCCCGACCGCTTCCCTACGGTCAAGCAAAGAGTCTCCAGATTCGTAATCATGCCAAAACCTGTTTGCATCCACAACCGTTACCATAGTGTCTAACCTGCAAAATCTTGTCAGGTCGATTCCTAATTCATCATCGATATAAGAGAAGGTTTGTGCAACCGGAATCGGTTCACTTATGCCTGATGACTCAATGATGATATAATCAATATTACCTTGATTGGCAAGTTTCTCTACTTCTACTAATAAGTCCTCCCGTAAAGTACAGCAGATGCACCCATTAGACAATTCAACTAGTTTTTCCTCCGTCCTTGAAAATCCTCCCTTTGTTTGGACTATTTCACTGTCTATATTGACTTCACTCATGTCATTGACTATCACAGCAATCTTCATGTCTTGCCTGTTATTCAAAACATGATTCAGCAATGTTGTCTTGCCGGAACCTAAATATCCACTTAGAACTGTCACAGGAATTTTACCCATACTTCCTCCTCCTCTTTTTACCCTATATGTATTTATTGCAGTCTGTTGTATTAGTTCAACTAATTCTCCATTAACTAGCTGACAAAAACATATGTCCATTCCTTTAGAACCGTGCGATTGGTATTTTTAACGTCACTGATATCCACCCATTTTATTTGCTTGCATCTCTCCGCTATCTTCTTGTCAATTTCTGATTGGGCGTCAGTCATTATGTCCTTTATTGCTTGAAAATCCAAAGAAAAATGGCTTGCCGCTTCTTGAAATGGAGACTTCTCATTAATCAGCTGTATAAAGTGGTTTTCATTGACCGCCTGTATCTCAAGTTCATCCTCCTTGCATTCAATAAAGCGATAAATCTCTTTGTATTTGTCCGGCAAGCTTTCAATTGCACTGCGATATAAAAACTGGACTAAAATAGGATTAAGCGTATTCATAAGTCATTTACCGCCTTTCCTCCTCGTAAACTTTAGCCGCCAAATCTGCCTTGGCGGCTCTAACTATTACCAACTAGCTTTTTTCACTCCAGGAATTTGGCCTTTATGTGCATATTCTCTAAATGCAATCCGTGACATTTTAAATTTTCTTAAGTANCCTCTCGGTCTGCCAGTGACCTCACATCTGTTCTTTAGACGTGTTGGGGAGGAATCTCTCGGAAGCCTTCGGAGTGCTTCATAATCTCCTTTCTCTTTTAATTCCTTTCTCAAGGCTGCGTATTGTACCACCATTGCTTGGCGTTTTTTTTCTTTAGCTACTTTTGACTTTTTCGCCATTGCCAATTCCTCCTAATAAAACGTAATTATTACGATTTATAAATTATAGTAACTTAACACGTATCAATAAACTCACTTCGTTTCTCGATGCAAAGTCCGCTTATTCAATCGAGGGCAAAACTTCATTAATTCAATTCGATCAGGATTATTACGTTTATTTTTAGTTGAAATATAATTTCTGTCCCCTGTTTCTGTACAAGCTAAGGTTATTTTTACTCTCATCTTAATTACCTCCTTATATATTTGGTTCTTTAACTGACTTTCTTGTAAATCATAATGATTACGATTTACATAACCGTTACAAGCTCTTATTTTAATGAAGAACAAATGATTTTGCAAGTTATTTTATATAAACATTTTATTTTTTAAATTTATTGTGGGTTTTATCAAAAAAGATCAGCTTTCTTCCAGCTGATTACAGACTATAGACAAGCTTGAAGAATTTCCTGATTGCCTACAGTTTTTTCTCTTAATATTGATAGAGAATCAGTGTGTGGTTAGATTTCCACTCCGGGTGGACGCTTTCCGCGGGCTGGGCCGAGCCGCTTCCCTCGCTATGCTCAGTCCAGGGTCTCGACTGTCCAGCTTTTCCCGCAGGAGTCGCCACCCTCCGTTCCAATCAATTTATTAATGAACATGAACAATTATAAATGCTAGCTATGATCCATTTGTTCCACAAGATCAGTTAGTTCGCAAGCTAGAATCAGTTATTTACATTCACTGAAATCAGATGTTACCTGTCCTTCCTTACCACGCCCAAAAACAAAAGATGGGCTCTTTTTAAAAATATGATTATATGTAGGACGAGTTAGGACGTGTATTTTAAATTGCTATTTACTTCCGCAAGGACAACAGTTAAAGTATACGACTACTTCGAAGAAAGGATCTCAACAGCATAAATTGAATTCAACTATTTGCGCAGAGTGTCCTTCTCTATCACAGTGTATGGAAAGTAAGAACCATCAAAAGCTAATTCAGCGTCCTATTTGGGAGGCTTAGACTTTGACTCTCGTCGGCTTTTTGAATCAAAGTTTTAAGAATATATCTGTTGATTGGAGCGGATTAGGCTTTCCACCTGCCCTTGGAAAGCAATCGAACCCGGAGCCTTTTTCGCACCATTTCCAAACAAATAATGACAAAAGGTAACGAGAGGGTTTCTCGTTACCTTTGTCGACAATCTGAGATCAGCTGGTATCTGCCAGCTGATCTTTCTTAATCAGTATTTTTCTTCCTCCAATAAACAAAGCTCTTCAAGGGGCAGTGGCTTGCTGTAAAAGTAGCCTTGCGCTTTTTCACATCTAAAACCCTTTAATATTTGGACTTGTTCCTCTGTTTCCACACCTTCGGCAATGACCTTCAGTCCAAGATTATGGGCCATGACGATAATGGTTGAAGCAATATTGTAATCATCTTTATTTACAACAATGTTTTGGATAAAGGATTTATCTATTTTTAGATAATCAATCGGGAACTTTTGTAAGTATTGAAGTGAACTATATCCAGTCCCAAAATCATCTATAGAAATTTTAACGCCAAGTTCTTTTAACTGATAAAGAATTTGACTGGCTTTTTCAACATCCATTGTCATACTCTCGGTAATTTCCAATGTAATAAAGGACGGTTCAATACCTTCCTCTTTTATTATATTAGCCATTGCCGTCACAAGATTGCTGTCAAAAAACTGCCTTAAAGATAAATTGACGGAAAAGTTTATCGGGATGAATCCTTTTCTAATTCTTTCTTTCATCTCTTGGCAAACTTTACGTATTACCCATTCCCCAATCGGAATAATTAAACCAGTATCTTCAGCAATTCGGATGAACTTTTCAGGGGAAATGAGACCTAATTTAGGATGTTGCCATCTTATTAGTGCTTCTGCACTTGCAACAGCATTAGTTTTTAAATCAATTATCGGTTGAAAATGTAAAATAAAGTGCTTGGAAATGTCAGCCTTTCTTAACTCTGTTTCTAGAACTAACAGCTCAGATGATTGAAAATCAAATTTCTCATTATAAAACTGATAATTATTTCTTCCCTTTTTCTTTGCTTCATACATAGCGATATCTGCGTTTCGAATGAGTGTTACATCATCATCACCATCTTTGGGGTGCATCGATATACCAATACTAGGTGTAATAAAAATTTCATGACCACCGATTAAAAAAGGTGAAGATAGAATATCAATAACCGTATTTGCTTTATCTTTAACTTCTTCTTCTGTTATATTTTCAAGCAGGAGAATAAACTCATCTCCGCCTTGCCTCGAAACTATTCCATTATTTCCAACACTTTTTTTTAATCTATCAGCAAACACCTGTAAGAGCTCATCTCCGATATGATGACCAAGAGTATCATTTATTACTTTAAACCTGTCTAAATCCATAAACAGCAGAGCTATATGACGATTGTTGTTTATAGGCTTAAAATCTGTAATTGCTACTTTTAAATTCTCTCCAAAAACCCTTCTGTTTGGCAATCCTGTCAGATCATCATGGTAGGCAAGTCGCTGAATTTTTTCTTCAGCCATCCCTCTTTGTATAACTAAACTCGCTAGATAGGTAGCTTCCTCAATCAACTTTTTATCTATATCACTTGGAGCTGTTGGTATATGATGATAAATAGCAAAGCAGCCAATCACATCTTTATTACTGTCATAAACAGGGGTAGACCAGCATGCACGCAGACTATGTTTTAAAGCTATGTCCCGATAGTCTATCCATAATAAATTTGTAGAAATATCTTCAACTATTACTGGCTGTTTATAGTATGCCGCAGTTCCGCAGGATCCAGTATTGGGAGCAATTGAAATACCATTTATAAAGTTACTAAACTCAACTGGCAGTTTAGGAGAAGAAGCAGTATACAGCTTCTTCGTTTCTTGATCGGCAATCATAACAGAACATAAACAACCTGGAGAAAATTTTTCAACAATCGAAACAATCTCATCAAGGATTAACGTATATTTTTTCCCATTAACAATCATCTTCAAGATTTTATTTTGTTCTTTCACAAGAGATTCAATGAAATTTTTTTGTGTGACATCCTTCGCCACACCTATAATTCCTATCGTCTGATCACCACTGTAGATTGGAAAGGCGACTAAGGATATTTCTATACTCTCTCCTTGTTTATTTCTGATAATTAAATCCGTATTTTCTACTTGACCATTTAACAATCTTTTAATGCGATTTAGTGTATTTTCTATAAGTCGTTCATCTATTAAATCCACGTATGAGAATTTTAAAAACTCTTCATTAGAGTACCCAGTCAGAATTTCTGCTGCATGATTAACTAGCAGGAAATCACCATTTATACTTAATGCAAAACATGGATCGCTATTATTATTAAACAAAGTCTTATAAATATCGAATATCGAATCATTACGAAATGGATTATCCATCTAGTTCTCTTCCTTCTTTACTAACATTCATTTAATAGTAAGTTATACTCCATATTATATCGGTATATTTATAGATTTTTTAACATGTTTATAATCATTTACTGTTAAAACCCACTTATTAGTTCAGAAACGAATGCTTTAGACTACATACTTCTTCAATATTTTTTCTGTATCTTTCCATAATTGCTGCTGCAAGTCTCTATCCTTGCCAGGACTAGCCGGATCGATTACATTTCCAGTTCCGACATTGAAATATTTTCCTGTTACTTTTTCATAATGAGAATTAGTGATGAGTCGGACAATTATTTCAGCGCCTCTGCGCGGATCACCAATATTAAGTAATTTAAAAATTCTCCCCAGCACTGGTGCAATTTTTAGTTCTCTTCCTAATCCNGTATTATTGAAGCCAGGATTNACAGCATTGGTAATAATATTCNGTTCGGTAAGCTGCCTTGCTAACTCTGCTGTAAACATAATATTTAACAATTTGGTCTTCCCATATATTTGCGAGGATTCTCTAGCTGTAAAGGATGCTGTATTTGTCAGATCGAATGGCAGTTTCATCTTTCCATAGTTTCTCGATGCTTCCGAAGCTATACTGATTATTTTCGCATGTTGTGCATTTCGTAAGGATTCTAGCAATATATTAGTCAGCAGCCAAGGTGTGAAATAATTCACTGCCATCATTTCAGGAAATCCGTCTGTAGTTATTCGCTGTTTAAAAGCATGGAGACCAGCATTGTGGACGAGGACATCTATTTGAGGGTAGTTATTTTTAATGTCTATCCCTATTCTCTGAACATCCTCCATCACTGATAGATCACCAAAATAAAAATCAACTTTCGTATTTGGAGAGGACTCGCTTATCAATCTTTCCGTTTCTTCAGCGCGCTCCTTACTGCGAGCTGTAAGTACTAATGTTGCTCCTAGTTTGGCTAAATCAATCGCAGCAATTTGGCCAATACCGCTAGTTGCTCCAGTCATTACAATTATTGGGTGTTTCATTGTTCTTCCTCCTTTTACTGAACTTGACATAAAGTCATAAATTCAATATTGTTGATATATATCAAACATATTAAATTTTTATATGATATATGTCAAATAAATAGATAAGGAGATGGAGATTATGAGTAATAGTCAGAATTTGACTAGAATAGAACTTGAAATGGCATTAGGCACTCAACTAAATGCTTTAATAAGCGAAGCCCATGCATTAAATGTCCGTACTGCAGCTGCTTTTGAAAAAAATATGCAGCCAGCAGCTTTTTTAATTGTCCGTTGGCTGTATTCTCATGGCCCAGCCACCGCTACCAAAATAGCTGAATCAATTGCGATGGATCGAAGCTCGATTAGCCGGCTGATTAATCAGCTAAAAAAACTAGGGTTTGTAAAAAGCGAGCCAAATCCTAATGACCGCAGAGGGGTCGTCTTAAGGTTAACTGGTCAGGGACACGATAGGTTAAGTGCAGTTCTACAAGAAAAAGAATCGATTTATCTTCAGCGGATCTCAGGTTTATCGGATGAAGAATTAACTGCATATATCAATATGCTTAAAAAGTTAACAAATGATTCTCATTAAAATGAACGTAAAGAAGCTGCCGATATCGGCAGCTTCTCTTTCTAAAGCGATTACATTTTCTAAACTAACAAACTATAAAGCTTTCAAATGCCAGCAAAAACTTTGAAAGTCTCCCTGTATTTTCTCAATTGGTATACTCAATCCTGCATAGACGAGTTCGTCTCCGCCATACACGATGTCTGTGCCGATTACTTTATACTCTTTATTGACATCAATCCCATATAACTTTAAGACAGAGGCTGGAGCTGCTGGTTCTGCCAGCACGTTGAAGTAATAAACGATCACTTCCGTTTTATCTTTATTAGTAAACAGCCATGCTGTATCGTTTCCTTCAAATGGGCTTTTCAAGCGGTAAAACTCACCAAACTGGATAAGTTTGCGGATTTCCTTATAATGTGCCACCTGGTTTTTAACTGCTGTTTTTTCTTGATTAGACAGCTTTGTCAAATCCAACTCATAGCCTAGATTGCCTGACATAGCAACGTCACCGCGCATCGTTATTGATGTAATCCGCTGTACCTGATGATTTGGTACGGCAGAGACATGTGCTCCGATTGATGCGATTGGGTATACTAAGCTCGTTCCATACTGTATCTTGAGCCTTGATACAGCATCTGTATTGTCACTGGTCCATGTTTGCGGCATATAATAGAGCATTCCCGGATCGAATCTACCGCCTCCTCCTGAACAGCTTTCGAAAAGCACATTTGGAAAAGCAGCCGTAATTTCTTCCAGCATTTTATATAAACCAAGCATATACCGATGGGCCGTTTCTCTTTGCCTGTCAGGCGGCAAAATGGCAGAACCAATCTCCGTCATATGACGGTTCATATCCCATTTCACATAAGAAATAGGCATATTGGCTAAAATATCACTGACTCTCTTTGTGATTTCCTTACATACATCTTCCCTCGAGAAATCGAGAACCAATTGATTTCTGCTTTCCGTGCTTTGGCGACCCGGAACATGAAGGCACCAGTCTGGATGCTCCCGAAATAGATCGCTGTCAACAGATACCATTTCCGGTTCAAACCAGAGTCCAAATTGCATGCCTTTCGCTTCCACTTCTGATGCAAGATGATTTAAGCCTTTCGGAAGCTTGCGATGATCGACAAACCAGTCTCCTAGGGATGTTTTGTCATTATCTCTTCGCCCAAACCAACCGTCATCAAGTACAAACAATTCTATTCCGAGCTCTTTTCCTGCGTCCGCAATCTCCAAGATACTGTCGGCTGTAAAATCAAAATATGTCGCTTCCCAGTTATTCACAAGGATTGGACGTTCTTTATCCCGATAAGTTCCTCTTATTAAGCGGGATTGGTACAATTCATGAAAGGTTCTCGACATACTTCCAAGTCCTTCTGAGGAATATACCATAACAGCCTCCGGCGCCTGAAAGGCTTCACCTGGGTCAAGCTTCCAGCTGAAATCAAAAGGATTGATACCCATTGTCACCCTTGTACTGCTGAACTGATCTACTTCTGCTTGTGCCAAAAAATTACCACTATAGACTAAATTAAAGGCATATACCTCTCCTTTATTCTCTGTTGTGTCTTTTTTTAGCAATGCTATAAACGGATTATGCTGATGACTGCTGGATCCTCTTATACTTTCTATTGATTGAATGCCATGGCGCAGCGGCTGTCTCTCGATATGTCTTTCCCGTACATGCGCACCATGAAGATGCAGGAAATCGAAATCAGCATCCCGGAAATCCACGCATAAACTCTGCACATTTAACAGCTTTAATGACTGTTCTCCGTCATTCAGTATTTTCACCGATCTGGTGATAACATTAAATTGCTCAAATACACTGTAGCTCAAGACTACCTTTAGCCCAATTAGAGCATCAACCATAGTAATTTCAAGAGTTTCTGCTTCCTCTTCCTTCTCAACATAAATTGCTGGCAATCCTGCTAAAGGCTTTTTCCCTTTAAAGATGGTATGAGAATCATACCGTAAGTCAGTAACTGTCGAGCCATTTTCCAGTTGGAGTTGATATCCAGGCTTTCGAAAATCAGAGTTGCCGTATTGCGGGTACTCTTGCGGCAATGTGTCTAAGGAAAATGTGCGATCGTCTTTATGCTGATATGGATTTCCTGAAAAGCCTCGATCCATCAGCTGCAGGAAATTAGAATGGCGATATTCATTTACTTTTCTTCCCCAATAGAGATGCAGCAAATAGCCGTCTCTGGCAATCTCCATAATATAGCTTGTATCTTGTGCTTTAAGATGAAATATTTTCTTCTCAGAATCAAATAAAATGCCCATCCACTATCACTCCCTTTAATTAGTAAAACCCTTTACACTGTCACGTAATACTAGTTCAACTGGCAATGTCACTTGCAACGGTATTTTTCTCCCATTCAATTGATCATGCAGGAGCTTAACCGCTGTTTTTCCCATTTCCTCTCCATGGACTTTTACTGTCGAGAGCCTTGGATTCATGAATGCCGCTGCTTCAATATCGTCAAAACTGATAACAGAAATATCGTCCGGAACTTTTATGCCTCGCTCATGCAAAGCACTAAGTACTCCTAATGCCATCGGATCACTTGCCACTACAATTGCTGTTGGTATTTGGTCTAAATTAAGAAGTTTTTGTGCAAGTGCGTATCCGCCTGTTGGCCCCCAGTCTCCTTCAAGTATCCGGCTAGCTTTATATAAATTTCTTTCATTCATAAACTTCTCGAATGCATTTCTTCTAACATCTGTCTTTTCTGTTGTTTCAAGATTACTGACTTTAAAGACTCTTCCTTCGCCACCTATATAGGCAATATCTGTGTGGCCTAAGCTAAGAAGGTGCTCTAAAATCATGTTTGTTGCACCATTAAAATCGGAAATAACAACATCAACTTTTGCTTTCTTTGGTAGCTGATCAACAGCAACAATATTATTAGCATCAGAATAGATTGTCTGAAGGTCGTCTATGTCTACATCCCCGATGACTATCAAGCCTTCTAGCCCTTCGAGACTGCTTGCTGTAATTTGATTTTTACCTACAATCATTGTCGAAGCAAGGTTCATCTTGTAATCTATGCAGATATTCTCCACACCGAGTCGAATCGATTGAAAATAAGGGTCAATGGTTTCATCATTTAAAATAATAATGCCAATTTGATATGTACTTGTTGCCTTTATTTCTTTTGATTTCTTCTTTCTTTGTGGTTTGTAATCAAGTTCACTTACTACATGCAGCACCCGGTTTCTCGTTTCTTCTGTTACAGAGAGGGTCTCATCTTTATTAAGTATTCTTGAGACTGTTGCTGTTGAAACATTGGCTTTTTCAGCAATATCTTTTATTGTTGCCATCCTTTCACCCCCAAACGCTTAAACTCTTTTAGTTATCTTAACTAAACATTTAACGAAAATATAACACAGAATACGCTTACAAACAATAATATTCTAAAAAAAATAACCAATATTTCCTTTTTCAACTCTATTTAATGTAAACTGCAAACTACCCACCATTTTCAACGGGATAAATAAAGGTGATATTTACTAAATATAACTAATTGTTTACTATATAATCAAACATATAAAAACCCTGTAAAAATTAGGTTAGTATCTAACTTTTACAGGGCAGTTCACAGCAGGAATGCTTTTTTTATTAAATCTCACTAAAGGTAATACGGAACACTGTTCCGCTTTTTTTGTCGCTTGTAACACTCCACTTTCCGCCTAATTCTTTAATAATTTGCAGAGTGACCATTAAACCTAATCCGGTGCCTTTTTCCTTAGTCGAGTAAAAAGGTAATCCTAGCTTATCGATTTGTTCTGCAGACAATCCCGCTCCGTCATCCCAGATGAAGATATCCACTTCCTTGTGGTTTTGCCGGATTGATATACTCACTTTTTCCTCTGCAGCTTCTATCGCATTTTTGATGAGATTCACAAACATTTGCTGAATTTGCGCTGAATTCCCCATAATCACTGCTCTTCCATGGACTTCAAATGAAACATCAACATTAGACAGCATTGCATAAGAAGATAGAGAATTAATTGTTTTTTTTGCTTCTATCTCGAGATCAAGCACACTATGCTTCTTTCTCGTCTGGTTTTTACCTAACGATAAATAATCGGAAATAATTTCGTTCGCTCTGTTCAATTCATCTAAACTAATGTGTAAATATTCCTTTTGCGGTTCTGATATATTGTCCGCTTTTGTAAGGAGCTGCAAAAATCCTTTTATACTTGTCATCGGGTTTCTTATCTCATGGGCAACACTTGCAGCTAACTCACCAACAACCTGCATTTTCTCATTTCTTTGAATTTCTTTTCTTAGCAGTATGTTTTCCCGATGTGACTCAATCAGATAGATAGAGAACCAAGCAAGTAAGCCATTCACTATTACAAAAAGACTATAATTTAATAAAGTTGTCATCGTAATAATATCCTCGCCAAATAACAATGCAATGATAGGCAACATGGCAGACGAAAAAGACACATACAGAATAGATAAATAAATCTTCTTTTTGATTGTTAATGAGTGAAACTTCTTTTGAGTCCAATAAATAAATACGATTGATATAAACATCCCAATAAATGAAGGTACCATTCCGATACCACCGTACAAAAAGCGAACAACAAAGAAACAGATAGTTACAAGAATACCTGCGTAGTTTCCGCCATATATAAACGCTAAATACCACGGCACCATCCGCGAATCAAGACGAATGCCATCAAGAATGATAGAGAAAGTGACAGAAAGTCCCATAGTGATAGCACATAATACTCCCCACATAATGTTTTCCCTAGCTTTATTACCGCGGTCATTTGAAATTACTAAGTATAGAATGATAGGTATTTGAACGATCAACATTTGAAGCAGGAGCTGGTCATATTGAAAATGCATAGTTTTCTCCTAATTGTAAGCTAAACATTTTTCATGTTTTACTTCATAATTATATACATATACTAATAAAATAGAAAGTGAGATTATTAACCGTCTTTGTTAACGAATTAAAAAAGGAAATCTCCTGTTTTATGGAAATCCCCTTTAAAATATACGATTATCCCCCAGTATAGACACTTTCACATGTTCCTGGTTTTGGTTCATAATAACAATGGTTTTTATATTGACCAGATTGAGGCTGACCGTACCATGTTGGAGGGCATGGTCCATATGGATTAAAATACCAAAGAGCAAACTTACCTGGATGATCTCTCCAATAATCTAAATTCTTCTTTGCCAATTTCTTTTCAGCAGTTCTTGCTCTTTGATAAAAAACATTCCCCTTTTGAACAGCTTCAAAGGAGTAGTTATTACCTTGTACTTGATAAATGACTTGAGGAATAGTTCTTAATCCTTCAAAATCGGAACAATTCGCTTTTAGGCGATTGACAATTACATTGCCGACGTATAACATACCTTGTTGTCCTTCACCTTCAGCTTCCGCTCTCATCATCCTTGCCATTAAATCAACGTCTGAACTTTTATAATTTACTCGCGGCATTTTTTCACCCCCAAAAATATAGTATGAAAAAATCTGCCTAATGATGTCACTGTTCAACTAACAATACGATATGTTTTTCATACAGTTAAGGGGAACATGCTGCAGCGATTCATGCAGGCACATACTTACTGTTGACTATGAATAAATCAAAAAAAGAACTGCCCAATTCTAATGAAAGGACAGTTGTTATTCAGTAAAATCCTGTTAACCACAAGCAGTTTTTACTGAGATCTCCTTTTCCTTCTCTTCCCATATATCATCATAATTGTATCCAGTTAATACTTCTACAATTTCTCTTGTTTCTGGATCTACATCTTTCTTCTCACCGTTATTTTTTAGCCTTTCAACTTCATTAACAAGAATTCTATGCGTCTTTTTGTTCAGTTTAAAGGTGAAAACAACTAGTAAGGCAGCAACTAAGAGCAGCGTTGAACCGAAAACTAGTGTGTATACAATTGTTTGCACTGCTTGCGGAGATTGTGTGGATTGGCCTGCAGTAAAACCACCGAATTGCAGGACGATACCGACGAAAAACGTAGCAAGTGCAACCGTACTTTTTCGTGTAAATGTCATCACAGCAGCAAACACACCTTCCCGACGCTGTCTTGTTACAATTTCATCGATATCTGGGATGAACGGAAATACATTCCATGGCGTAAAGTCCAAGATCGATCTGCCAACTTGGTAAAAGGCTGAAATGATAAAAACATACATGATTAAAGATTCAGGTTTTATTAAGTAAACAGCATAAAACGCTGCCAAACAAAAAATCATCATAAGATACGACATTTTATATAAACTGTTTGGACCAAATTTAACCATTAAATATCCAGCTAATATGGTAATTGGAACACCTATAATACTTAGTGACAGCATGTCCCCTGCAAGAGAGGAGGAAATACTTAATGCAAACACACAAAAATAAACAAACACTGCATTAAAAACATCCTTAGCAGTATAGGAGAATAAATAAATCATTAAATGCTTGCGGAAGCTTTTAATTTTCAAAGTAGAGAAATAATCCTTTAATGTTGATACAAATGTAGCATATAATTCCTTAAAACCTTTTTTATCTTTTGACTTACTACTAGCAATCCATTCTTCTTCCTCTTCCGGACTTAACTCCTTTTCCCATGTTACTTTATAAGAAATAAAAATACAGATTGCAAAAATGATGGCAAAAAATACTGCATTAATGAAATATGCATAGCCATTATTATCACCGAAAAAGGCAATTAACCGTCCTGGAATAAAAGTGGCTAAAAATACCCCTAACCCAGATAGAAACATTCTTGCCGTAGATAACTTTGTTCGGTCATTAAAATCTTTTGTCATCTCGGATGGCAGTGTTTCCCAAGGTATCAGTACTAGTGCCATTACAATTTCAAACAATAAATAACTTAATAAATAATACCAGTAATTCATTCCCGTTACCCAAAGTAAAATATATGTAAACATTAATGGAGAACCAATTAGCAGGAAGAAACGCCGCCTTCCGAATTTTCTGCCTATTTTATATTTGTATAAGTTATCCGTTATACTTCCAATTGCCAGAGATACTACTGCATCAACAATTCGGGCAATTGCAATGATGGAGGCTCCTTCAACAGGAGTTAACCCCACAAACGTTGTATAGTAGTATAACAGCCAGGCAGAAATGATCGTAAATGCTCCGCCTCCCATAATATCGGTTAATCCGTATCCAATACTACGTGGGATTGTTATTCTTTTAGTTGTGTTCTTCATTTGAAGTCCTTCCTTCTGTAAAAAAATTATGTATTATTGTTCAATCGACCGGTCGTGTATGTGTATGCGTACGCTTTTATATGTAGTTACTTATTCCCAGGTAACTTGCTAGCTAAACAAAAGATTAAAAAGGCTTCTCATATCCCTTAAATGGCGCATTAAGCTAGTAACTCGTTGCATATCTTATTTATTTTCAGCGATTATATACTTAACTTTTTACTAGGAAGGAATAGAATTTATATTACGTAACATACTAACTAAAAATTAGTGTAAGGGTGATTTGAGTGCTTTTTAAGAATATCTCTAGAGGTTTAATGGCTAGTACACTACTATCTTGTAGTTTTAGTGTTATCATTATTGCTTTTTCGGTATATCATCATTTAACTGTTTTATCCAAATTGCAGAATAATAATAAAACTCATTAAAAACGACTGGATTATCAGCCGTTTTTTTCTTATGTAATGATGCAACCAATAAAATAAGGAAAAGGTACACTTATAAAAAGCGCACCTCCTCCTGCAAGTGAAGGATGTTGCGGGGTAAAATAAGAGGAGTGTAAGAAGAAAACATTATAAANGAGAGCCCCAAAATCAGTTTGGAGAATATTGTTTTAGAGGATATTTATTANAGGAGTTTAATGTTACATTATGCTCCTACTGAAACAAACTTAGCTTCTTTAACTGGAATACGATATAAAACTCCGTATGCTAAAATTAAAGCAATTGCTTCTTTAGCGTCTTTAATAATTCCATGGAAGGTTCCTGCAATAACAGGGGTAGCATGGTTGTCTGTGTAAACAGTCACTGTAGTTCCGACTGCAATACCAGCGAAACGCCCTAGTTTAACAATTGGAAGGTAAGCAGCGTGTTTCATTACTGCTTCTTCTGGAAGTTCAGGAAGTTCTTTCTTAAATGCCATAGTATCATCTCCTTCTTTCAAATTTGCAGGAGGTGCACATAACTCATCCTCATGGATATGAACTGCATGCTTTTGCTTAATGAGGCAGTCATCCTTTGGCTTGTCCATCATTTCACACTTGTTTTCTTTCGGAATATGAGGATGGTTAATATTTTTGTGATGCTTATGCTTTTCAAACAACATAAAGTCCAAAGTGAATTTCATGGTACTCTCTCCTTTCACTAATGATTTTCTTCTAACAATACATTATATTATTGCTTGTCCTGTGCAGATACAATAATCCCCCAATGTAACATCCATTTTTATGAAAATAGTACAAATACATAAAAAAAAGACAGCTTTTTTTAAGCTGCGTAAAAGATAAGATGAACAGATACTGTATGAAGCATTAGCTTCTGATTACTATAATCTCCATCACACATATGCCAATAATGAAACCTAGCCCTGTTGTAATATAGATCCATGCTGTGGCGCTATTTTTTTGATTAATATCAGCAATCCCGAAAGCTATCAGTGCTATACTAAATAGTAACACAGCAATATTGTAATGAAAGAACACCGTTACTAATGAAATTAATGACAGAACAAGTCCAGCTTTCTTCATATAATTGCCTCTTTCTTTCAAAATAAAGTTTACACTGAGAAGACGAAGAATTACCACGCAAGACAAATGGTAGTTCTATACGACAAAATATTAAGATAATGATAACATGGAATTTATTGCATTATAAAGAAAAATTTTCTATATAATTTGCCAAACACATTAAGTAAATGACCTCCTCTTATAAGGTTTCGCCACTTTCCTCTAAAGAATCATGCTTTCTTCAATCGCAAACACAATCCTTTATTTTTCAATTGTCATGTTTAATCCTTCTTTTCAGTATAAAAAAAGCAATGATAAAGTTTAGAACTTAATCATTGCGGCCCACTAGATGTTTACAGCTGCTTCCTCTCAGCCCCATTAATAGAGTAACTAACCGTAATTTCTGCATTTAATGAATTAGATACAGAGCAGTATTTATCCTTTGACAGTTTAATGGCGCGAACAACTTTATCTTCAGGCAGTTCTCCTTCTAGTGAATAATGGATGTGGATACCTGTAAAACGTTGTGGGTATTCCTCTGCACGAGCGCCTTCTACTTCCATTTCAAATGAGTCTATATTGAAGCGCATTTTTGACAATATAGAGACAATATCAATTCCAGTGCAGCCAGCTGTTGCCTGCAGCAGCAATTCTGTTGGCCTTGCACCTGTATTGCTGCCGCCTGATTTTTCAGCTGCATCCATGATAATTTCATGGCCAGACGGAGATTTTCCTGTGAAAGCCATCTGCCCATTCCATTTTGTTGTTACCTTCATTCTTACACAACCCCTACCCTTATTTTTGACAAAATATCCTTTTCATAAGTATTCCCTAAAGGTCCGGTTCATACCATTTCCTGTATCATGATATTGTGATTTTTTTGCTTTTATTATTTCTTGTTTTTAATAAATGCTTGATAATTTTTATTTCCTCCTGACAGATTATAAAGATCACTAAACCCTAAATTGCGAAGTATATTTTGAGCGGCATTTCCAGTTACTCCGCTGTTACAGTAAGTTATAGTCGGCAAGTTGGGATCTAGGTCATTACACTTCTCTCGTAAATCACCAAGGGGAATATTAATTGCCGCTTCAACCTTTGACACATTATATTGTTTTTCTGCCCGTGTATCTATGATTTGAATTGCTTTTCCAGTTGCAATCCTATCTGTTAACTCCTGAGGTGTTATCAGTTTACTCTCTTTTTCAATAGCATTCTGCAAGGCCATTCCTGTGTACATAACAGGATCTTTGGTTGTGCTAAATGGAGGTGCATAGGCAAGATCAAGATGAAATAAATCCTCTGCTTTTGCCTTAAAAGTCATCGCGGTTACAAAAACATCAATCCTTTTATCTACGCCTTCCTCTCCTATAATTTGCACACCCAATATGCTGCCAGTTTCTCTGTCGGCAATAGCCTTAATGACTAATTCCTTCCCTCCAAGATACTCAGCTTTTGCTGGTTTAATATTGTGCAGTACTTCAATATCAAACCCCTCTTCCAGTGCTTCTCGTTCATTCATACCTGTTTGTCCAACAGCCAAATCAAATACTCTTAATATGCCAGTGCCCAAGACGCCTCGATGTTCCAATTTTCCACCTGTTATAACGTCCCCAGCAATTCTGCCCATTTTGTTGGCCGTGCTTCCTAAAGGTCGATATAATGGTTTTCCTGTAAGAACGGAATAACTTTCTGCTACATCTCCTACTGCATATACATTTGGAATATTTGTCTGCATTTTTGGATTAACTTTGATTGCTCCAGAAGAACCAAGCTTAACACCTATACTTTCAGCTAATTTAGTATTAGGGCGCACACCTGTGGCTATAAGGACAATGTCTGTTTGTATGGTTGAACCAGAGCTTGTTTGTACTTCCTTTTTGTTTATTTCCGTTACTTCTTCATTCAATAAAAGGTGTACTCCCTTATTAACTAAATGGTCTTCGACTCTGGCTGCCATGTCCTTATCCAAGTGTGTCATGACTTGATTGCTTCGTTGTACAATCGTTACATCAAGACCTCTATATTTTAGCTGCTCCGCCATCTCCAATCCTATGTATCCGCCGCCAATAATGGTAGCTTTTTGCGGCTGCTTTGCCTGGATATATTGTTCAATGGATGCTGTGTTTTGAATCGTTCTAACCTTAAAGACATGCTCCTCGTTTATACCCTGAATATCTGGAGTTGATGGTGAAGCTCCTGTTGCGAATACTAATACATCGTATTCATCTTCCCCTATTTCACCAGTATCTAGGTTTTTAATATTCACTTTTTTCCTTACAGCATCTACTTTCAGCACTTCATGGCGTGTGAAGATTTCCACATTATATCGTTTCTTAAACCAAGCTGCATTCCTTGGGGTCAATGTCTCTAAATCCTTTATCTCTCCACCAAGAAAATAAGGAATTCCACAAGCTGAATAAGAAATATCATAGTCGGCGTTATAAAGAGTGATTACAGCATTTTCATCATTTCTACGTGCTTTTGCTGCAGCAGAGGTCCCTGCTGCTACCGATCCAATAATGATAATTTTCATAATAAATCCTCCAGTTTTCCAGTTTTCACTAGTAGTATGACAACTTTAAATGATATTAAGCCATATATATAAGCCAATAAGTGTAATCAGCAGGGTTGGCAGTGTTAAAATAATACCTGTTTTAAAATACGCACCCCAAGAAATCTTCACATTTTTTTGGGAAAGTACATGGAGCCATAATAAAGTAGCCAATGAACCGATTGGTGTTATTTTTGGGCCTAGATCAGAACCAATAATATTTGCATAAATTAATCCTTCTCTAATTACTCCTGATGTGTTTGTACCGGCAATTGCCAACGCATCAATTAGCACAGTAGGCATATTATTCATGATGGATGACAGTATCGCTGCAATAAAGCCCATACTTATGGTTGCCACAAACAAGCCTTCATCTGCAGCTGCTTGAATAACACTTGAAAGCAAATCGGTTAAGCCTACATTTCGAAGCCCATATATGACTACATACATACCAATTGAAAAGAACACTATCGCCCACGGTGCTCCTTTGACCACTTGTTTAATAGAAACTGCTGGACTTCGTTTCGCAAATAATAAGAAAATAACTGCAATTAATCCTGCAATGAAAGAAACTGGAACAGATAGATATTCACTTAGAAAATAGCCGATAAGCAATACTGCCAGTATCCCCCATGAAAGACGAAACATTTTTTTGTCCTTTACCGCGTCTTTTGGTGCTTTAATCTGACTCGTATCATATGACTTTGGTATGCTTTTTCGAAAGTATAAATAAAGGACAATTATGCTTGCCACTAAGGAGAAAAGATTAGGAACAATCATTCTGGACGCATACTCAGCAAAGCCGATATGGAAAAAATCAGCTGAAACTATATTCACTAGATTGCTTATGACTAGCGGCAAGGATGTTGTATCTGCGATAAATCCGCTAGCCATGATAAAGGGAAAGATCATTTTTTCTTCCAATTTTAATGCTCTTACCATCGCTAGCACGATCGGCGTTAATATAAGTGCCGCTCCGTCATTTGCAAAAAGCGCAGCCACTATTGAACCAAGAATAGATACATATATAAACATCTTCAGGCCATTGCCTCCTGCAATACGCGCCATATGTAATGCTGCCCATTCGAAAAATCCAATCTCATCTAAAATGAGTGAAATAATAATGATGGCGATAAATGTAAGTGTTGCATTCCACACAATGCCAGTTACATCGATAACATCATTATAATCTACTACGCCTGCAAGTAAGGCTAATACTGCGCCTCCACATGCTGACCAGCCGATTGAAAGATTTTTAGGCTGCCAAATAACGAAGGTAAGTGTTAATAAAAAGATCATAATTGCTAAAATTGTTTGTAACAAAACGGTTAACCTCCACTAAATACAAGTAATTCTAAGTCCTTTTTCTTCGAGCCAGTCCAACTTATCTTGTTGACTTGGGACATGTTGTAATAAGTCGCTGATTAAAGGATAGAAGTCACTAGCCTTATTTAGAGAATAGACAACCCATTGTCCCTTTCTTTGTTCTTTAACAAGCCCAATATCTCTAAGCTTTCTCAAGTGCTGGCTTATTGCTGACTGAGACATCTTGAAAATATCAACAAATTCACATACACAGCAATCCTGAATCGACAACATACATACCATCGATAAACGTGTTTTATCACCCATTAGCTTTAAGACTAGTGCCGTTTCCTCTATAACTGATTTATTAAAAAAGGTACCCTCATTCGTCATTTTCAACCCACCTCAAGTATATCAGTTTCATCATCATATAAGCATATGCTTATATCCTAAAATATTAAAATCTCTGTGTCAATGCATTAGGTTCTATATTTAATCTCTATTCTAGAATCCTTAAAAATGAGCGCATTTTCACGCTTTTTTTAAACTACCGGAAAAACTAATTATCCTTTACCTAAACTAAGGCTAGGCTGCATAAACCCTTCTCCAAAAACCTCTCTTGCATCACTCATAATGATAAAAGCATTACCGTCTATAGATTGAACCAATGTTCTTAATTGATTTACTTTTGCTGTATCAAGAACAATCATTAAAATCGTTCTTTCTGTATTTTTATATCCACCAGCACCTGTCATTTTAGTTAGGCCTCTATCCAGTCTATTAACACGGTATCGCTTATACACTTTAGCGCAATAAAGCAAAATTAACACACTCATGTATTTATACAGCTATGCTTTTGTATATCAAAGCTACTAAACAAAAAAGGAGATGTGCATATAATTGCACATCTCTTAATTAAAG
>Ga0058696_1000291_pt1 | contig 21501 bp, 17 predicted proteins | sample AgamicMgSfrz_FD_55077 | JGI IMG/M metagenome (GOLD analysis project Ga0058696, IMG submission 55077) | Agave microbial communities from Guanajuato, Mexico - Mg.Sf.rz | ecosystem: Host-associated > Plants > Phyllosphere > Phylloplane/Leaf | place: Guanajuato, Mexico | collected 2012-05-30 | reverse complement strand
TTTTATTTCCTCTTCTGCATTACCCATTGCAATAGACAACCCTGCTACTTTAAACATTGGAATATCATTATACTGATCACCAATAGCAACTGTATCTTCTAAAGGAATATTAAAGTGTTGAGCCATTACTTTCAATCCATTTCCCTTGTTTCCATTTATATTCATTACCTCTACATTAAATGGAGAAGAAGAAGTAATATAGCTTTCAGCAACGTTCCCTAAACCTTTTAACAATCGTTCCTTTTGTATAGGATCCAAGGCAAGTATAAAAAACTTTTGAATGGTAATTTCTTTATCCTCTATTAGAGTTTCAACGGAATTATAGTATAGGTGACCATCTAATTCCTCGGGCAGCTTTGTCATTCGCTCGAAATTTTCATTTTCGTAATAATCTGTAGGAATATTACCTGAAGATAAAACACACTCTAAGCGTTTTACCCAGTCATTAGCAATATATATTCCCTTGTTGGTATAAATTTTATAAGGAATAGACTCTTTCTCAAGTTGCATAGCTACTTCTTTACATTGATTTTCACTTAACGAAGTCAGTTCTAACAATTTACCATCAGCAAAAACAGCGGTTCCGTTACTTCCACCAATCGGGCACTTTAAATTATACATTTCCAAAGTTTCATTAATTGATTGTGGAGCTCTCCCTGATAACATCATAACGATGTGACCTTTTTGTTGAGCTTTTTTTATAGCCTCTATATTTTCATTACTAATTATATTTTCAGAATTTAAAGTTGTACCATCCATATCTAAACAAATTAATTTCATATAATTCTCCCCTTCACAATAAAAAAACACCTTTTAGCACTTCACACCTATACTGATTTTAATTAAAAATATTTAACCATTAAATATTTTATCATATAAAAAGCATTCTTTAAACGCAACTATCTTTTTTGTTTTATAGATACTACAGGGATTTATTTATTAGTGTTCTAGTAACCTAACACCTACCAGTCAAACTATTGAATTCCGCAAAAAAAGACCTCCTAGTAGAGGTCTCTGTTACTTATTAACATCTTTTGTGCCAGTATTACTCGCCAATCGTTCTTTTCTTGCTACTAAAATCGAGGCTACAGCAGCTATCATTCCTACAGCTGCCATATAAAAGCCATTTGCGGCAGATAAATTTTCACTCTGACTATTAAAGTCCACAATAGTCTTCAAAAAGAGAAAAACTACAACTGCAGTCGTACCAGCTAAGACACCATTATATTTTCTACTCCATCCAAAAAATACATTAGCAGCCCCTAATATAAGCAACCAATAAACAAGGTTAATTAAAAACGGTGGATCAATCAACATTCTTTTTAGTTCCGGACCATAAAAATAATTCAGACCTCCATCGTAAACCCAAGCTTGAAAGAAGCTAATAAAAACCATAATACCGCTTAGTATTTGCAAAATTTCTTCCTTTTTAAACTTTTGTCTCATCATTCGTCACCCCAATTATATTTGTTATTTTTATACCAGTGTTACATCCCTACTGTCCCCCTATTTAGAACTATGTATATTCCAGTATATGTGAAAATTTTACCATAATAACTATTATTATAATAGTTAGATTTTTTAATTAATTTAGCCCCTACTTAAAACTTATGAAAAATTATAAATTGCCTACTCCTATAAACTAATAAAAGGTAAAAACCAGTCGATAACCTGACTGGTTTTATGACTATACTTTCTCTTTTTATCAAAAATAGGTTGCTATTTGTATAATAAAAACCTTTATTGTTTTTTGCTGTCGATTTCATTTTGCTCCTCTTCCCATTCTTTTTGCCTATCTTCAGCAAACTTTACGGCTTGATCCATTGTTAGCTCCTCATCTGCACTTGTTCTTTTTCGCTGAACAGAATCTTGAATGTTTAAATGAACTTGTAAAGCAGGGACAGATTTAGCTTCAGGACTACTTTTTCCGCCTATCTCGTTATCATAGACGTTTACTACTTGTTTCCCGTCTTGCATACCATCATCTAAATATTGAAAATCTAAATTAAAAGCGCTGAATGAGTGCAGCTTATATATATTTCCGTGAAACTTTCTTGAAAAATCATTAGGGATTAAAAGATTTGGCAGTATCCCATTCTTATAAACCGTTATCACTTCTATATCATTAATAGCATCTGCAAACTCCATATTATCCCAAGTCCAGAACCTTACCCAGTATACTTCCACATCACCTTTACCAGGTAAATAGTATGTAGTTTTATCACTAAAATGATTTTGGTCTCCTGGAGCTTTTTGTGAAATGTGATCCGGCTCCCCCCATCGTTTCTCTACATCGGATAGCGACTCGTTCAGAGAAACACCAAGTGCAGCCACCGTACCATCATCTTCAATACTGTACAAATCTTTATTTTTTATATCCATCAATCTTTGCTTTTCGTATTTTGCAGGAATCTTGTCTTTCATACCATCTATAACTATTTGTTTTCCTTTTGCATCTTTATCCTTACTACTACTTTCAGCTTTTATCCCCAAGCTGCTAGCTTCTTTAGAAGAATCCTCACTTGAACACCCTGCAACTGCTGCGAATATTACAAGTAACATTCCAACTAATAATCTCCTCATCTATTAACCCCCAAATATTTATTCTACAAACATAAATAATAACACAATTTTCTAATTATTTTGATACTTTATCCTAATTACACAAAATGTTTTTTGTAGGTTATATTACCTGAATAGTATGCAAGCACAGCGGCTTAGTAACTAAATCAATAGCCTCAATTATTTTGTACTAAGACATTTAAACGTCTATATAACAAAAAGCCACCTCTTAATTGCAGATAGCTCTTTTTCATTGCTAAATTATATTTAGGCAGTAGCTGTCATTAAGCTACATAGCGGCATTTAAACACTATATAGCTTACTTATACGCAGGTAATATAATAAACTCTGCTAATAAACAATCATTCCCTTTGTATTTCTCTTTCTCTTCCACCTTTTTTTCAAGGTTTTCCTACTAGGACCTCGAAATAACTTTTATCCTTATTTAAGAGTTCGCCAGAACTCAAACACAAATGGAAAAACCAATGGATTCAAAAGGATATAGAAAGCATATTATCTCCATCCATTATTTAACACGAAACTCTAAATGAAATAATAATGGACGATAAATGACAATGGAGATATACATTGATGCTATAAAAGAAGTTAATTAAATATGTACAACCTTATTAAACAAGACGTAAACCAGAGTTGCTCTCTTACGAATAGTGAGAGCCATCGGATAATTGGATACAAAAAAAGAAATATGTAGTGCAATATATGGCCCCTATGGACACGCAAACCACACTTCGTTCAACACTTCCCCTCCTCACTTAATTAAAACACTCGTTAAACTAAATTTTGCTGTTTGCCGGTTCCGGTACGCCTCTCATTGCTAGAGGACTTTACAAAAGGGGCTCCTGTTGTCCTGAGTCTGTCGGTTAAAACCTCTGCTTGATTCTTTGAGTTGCGTGGGCCGCTAACGAAAACCGCTACTCTCCCGGCTCTATAAGACTTCAAAGCACATAAAAAAGTTACATACAAATTTTCTAAGCGAGAGGACTACAAAAGTTAAACAAACAACAAAAAGCAGATGAATAAACATCTGCTTTTTCTATAACTAATTAAATCTTTTGTTGTTTAATTAATTCCACCATTTGAAATTATGTTCTTGTAATAACAAGTCTGCTTCGCTAGGTCCGAATGTGCCTGAAGCATATTTGCATAAAGGCATATCCCCTTGGAACATATCTAACATAGGCTGTACTAATTTCCAAGAATGTTCTACTTCATCCCATTTTGAAAAGTATGTATTATTACCAGTTAAAGCATCATAAATTAAACGTTCATATGCTTCTGGTACATTTTTTGCAGACCCCAAACTAGATGAAGTTTCTATCGTTTCAATAATACTACTGTTTAGTTGGCTTTTTGAATTAATTTGAACCTTAATTCCCTCTGTTGGGTTAATCTCGATTATTAGCAGGTTCGGTTGAGTTTCTTTTTCTCCTGAGTCACTTAATGGCTTAAACTGAACAACAATCTTAGTCGTTTTTTCTTTTAACCTTTTTCCAGTACGAATATAGAAAGGAACACCGCTCCATCTTTCATTATCTACAAAAAGTCTTAACGCAATATATGTATCCGTTTTTGAATCAGAAGTAATGCCTGGTTCATCTAAGTATCCCGACACTTCTTTTCCATTCATATGACCAGATGAATACTGAGCGCGAATTACATTGTTGCTAACTTCATTCTCTGTTATTCTTCTAACCGATTCTAAGACTTTTTTCTTTTCATCGTGAATAGTTGAGCCATTAGCCGGTTTATCCATAGCAACTAGCATAAACATCTGCATCATATGATTTTGAATCATATCTCTAGTAGCACCTGAGTGATCGTAGTAACCAGCTCTTTCTTCTACACCAACTGTTTCAGCTGCTGTGATTTGAATATTATCTATGTAATGTTTGTTCCATAGCGGTTCTAAAATGCTATTTGAAAAACGTAACGTATCAAGGTTTTGAACCATACCTTTACCTAAGTAATGATCAATGCGGAACACTTCTTCTTCAGCAAAAGACTTACTTAGTTTTTTGTTTAAATCTCTAGCTGATTCTAAATCACGACCAAATGGCTTTTCAATAATTAATCGTTTCCATCCCTGCGTACTACCTAATCCACTCTCTTTAATGTTTGACGCAATTACATCAAAGAAATCAGGTGCCACCGATAGATAGAACATACGATTTTGTTTAATATTTTTCTCACTTTCTAACTTTTCTACCGTTGTTAGAAGCTTTTGATAATCTTCCTTGTTATCTACGTTTAAAACTGAGTAATGAATTAACTGTAAGAAACGATCAAGATTTTCTTCTTTAGATGTTTGTCTAGAGAATTCCTTAATGTTTTCTTTAACATACTCACGGAAACTTTCAGGCGTAAATTCTTTTCTCCCTAAACCAATAATTGAGTATGCTTCAGGTAACTTGTTTTCGATATATAAATTGAATAGTGCAGGGAAAATCTTACGTTTAGCTAAATCTCCCGTTGCACCGAATAAAATAAAGCTCATTGAGTCCATAAAAAATAATCCTCCTATGTAAGTATAAAAACATTACATTCATTGTTTAGATCCATTTTTTATTTGTATCAATTTTTTCTTTTTTCCTTTAAAAATAAATTTTTAATGACAAAACAAATTAAAATCCACTCAACAACTTGATTAAATTAACAAAGGAAAAAACTAAAAGCGTCGGAAAAGAACTTAGGTGACATTTACAATATCACTAGATATAGGAGGAATATAATATGAAAATCGGTTTAGTTGGACTCGGAAAAATGGGTCTTAATTTAGGTAAAAATATGATGGATAATGGTCATCAAGTTGTAGGTTTTGACTTGAACCCAGCTGCAATTGAAGAAATTAAAGCATACGGTGGAGAAGGAACTTCTGATTTAAAAGAATTAATTCAAGCTCTACCATCACCAAAAGTTCTTTGGATTATGGTACCTCATAACGTGGTAGACAAAGTGTTAGCTGATGTAAAACCATTATTAAATAAAGGTGATATCGTTATTGAAGCCGGAAACAGTAACTATAAAGTGTCTCTTCAACGCTATGAGGAATTTAAGCAATCTGACATTCACTTTATGGATGTAGGAACTAGTGGTGGTATGAGTGGTGCTCGTAATGGAGCTTGCTATATGATCGGTGGAGACCAAGAAGCTTGGAATGTAGTAGAACCAATTTTTAAAGATACTTCTGTGGAAAACGGTTATCACTTCACTGGGCAACCTGGTGGCGGACACCATTTAAAAATGGTTCATAACGGAATTGAATACGGATTTATGGCCGCTATTGGTGAAGGTTTCGAAGTATTAGAGAAATCTGCTTTCAATTATGACTACGAAGCAGTTGCTCGCGTTTGGAATAACGGTTCTGTTATTCGAAGCTGGTTAATGGAATTAACAGAAAGTGCATTTAGTAAAGATGCGAAACTAGATGAAATTCGCGGCATTATGCATTCTTCTGGTGAAGGCAAATGGACGCTTGACGAAGCTCTTGATTTACAAGTGGCTACTCCAGTTATCGCAATGTCGTTACTAATGCGTTACCGGTCTTTAGAAGACGAGACATTCACAGGTAAAATTGTTGCCGCTCTTCGAAATGAGTTTGGTGGCCACGCAGTAGAAAAGAATACTAAATAAGAAAATATAATATGTACTATATGGAAGATAATGAACTAGCGCTTACCAAGCGCTAAACATTAAAAAGACCAGTCAAATGACCGGTCTTTTTTCAATTTATAAAAACTTACATATTCAAGTATGTCTTTTCTCCTAATTATTTCGTCCACCCCTTCTTTTCCCCCTCTATTATCCATTAACAGCTCGTTGTACCAACACCTTCATTAAACCTTACTCTCTTCACACCTCTCTTCGTAGAAAGGCTCAATTCCATTTTCTTGCATAAACTTTAATACCCCATCTTTGTTTACTACATAACCCGCTCTGTACCCTTCTTTTTTATGTCCATTTATCTTCCCTTTTTGAATTAAATAGCTAACTTTTTGGGTTTCCATTCTCCCTTTACTATACTTGTCCTTTTCTTTAAATGCATTGTAAATATCTTTTACTTCTGAGCAGGAGAACAAGTAATCATCTGGATAATTATTTAGGGAATATTTTTTCTTAAGGATTATAAAGTCCTGTTTTTCGTCTTCTTCTACCTTCCAAATAAGATAATTAGATTTATGCATCCCTTTCTTTAATTGAAAGCGAATAAGGCACTCCACATACGCGTGATAGTACGACATCCTAAAGTTTCTTTCCCTGTCCTTTTTCATATAACTTTCAAATGAATCCCAGTTTGTTTTATTAAAGCGCGGTAGTAAGTGTGGTAGAACGTATTCTTTACCGTACTCATAAGCCTCAAGTTCCGATCTTAATTCCATTTCATCAAATTCACTTAGTTGTGTATGAACTTGCTCTATTTTATTCCTCAATTTTTTCAATTGTTCAATATTCATTTTACTAGCTTCACTACTCCATAAGGAGACCTTACACACTTTCGATATATACTGCAGTGACTGATTCAAACTTTCCGCATACTCTTCAGAGAAATTTGTGTAGTTGTAAAGAGATCGTTTATCTGCGTGTCCTAATTCGTGAGAAAGTATCATAGCAATTGTTTCGCGTGGTAGAATGTTTTCGTTTATAAAATTGATTATAATCGTGTTTAGCATACGGTTTGAATCTATCACTATTTTATTTAAGTGTGGAATATACGCTGCATTCCAAGCATCATTATCGTCATCTACTAGTTCCCATTTTATATCCTGATTAACATTTTCAAAAAAGGCAGCCGTTAACCCATATACATCATCTACACTACCTGACATTACAACGCTCACATCGCTTAAGGGAGGAGTATAATAATACTCTTCATTAGTTGAGTGTAATAATTTAACTAAACATCTTCTTTTATCCGATCTGCTTTTACCGAAAAAATTTCTTTTCACATAAAAGAAACCCATTGGAATTTCATCAATTATTTGATTAACGTCCTCTCCTACTTCAACAATTTGAGTAACCAATCCTTTTTTTAATTCTTGCTTTTCCATCCAACAAACCAAATCATATTGTTTAACTGTTTTATTCATAGCACCGATATCTCCAGGTTCAAAACTTCTATTTTTCAAAGTCTCAATATCTTTCTTTCTAGAACCATTTTGATACAAACTTTTTAACGCTTTAATTTTTTTCTTCTGTTCCTTTATTATTTTTATAAAAGAGTTTGTATTATTAAATATGGCTAAATAAATAGAATCACCTTTACGAAAAACAGTTATAAAAGCGTGATCACCTTTTTTTAATCTATCTAGTATATACATTGGTTTACAGTCGTGCTTTCTCCCTGAAATCTTTAACGTCGGTGCAAAGAAAGAGAGTTTACTACGCTTTGGTTGGTATTCAGTTTCACCCATACTTTTAAGCCATTTCCAAGTGCAATAGTCATATATCCCATCCCCATACAAACTCCTGTTATGGAAATTGTTTTCCAAAAAACCTTTATACTCATTCTCTTGTTCTTCATTCGAAAAACATACAGAGTAATTATCATTAGAAAATGAATGGCTCTTTATTATTTCAACTGTTACATTCCCCTTATTTAAATGATAGATTAATTCTTCTACACTTACTTCCTGATTTAAATTATTTATGTGTCCAGGAACCAAGCAATCAAGCATATCCTTATCCCATATTGGCCGCTCTTCTTTTAACTCTTCCAAGATATATTCAAGAGTTATAACATTCATTAATTCCCCTTCCCCCTTATTAATTATAAAAATTGCCTTTTAAAGTTATTTATTCTACATTCAATTATAAACAGAATATTGTTACTATCGATACTAAAATGGGCCAGTATTCGCTCTTATAATGTTATAACTAAAAACTTTTTTACAACTGAGTAGCCAACTTTTCATACAAAAAAGCTTGTTCTAGTGAACAAGCTTTTAAAATTTATTATTCTCCAAACAACGGTTTATTTTTTCTAGAGTATTCTTTACGGCCTTCTACCAAATCTTTATGCATATAATTAAAACCAAAGTAATGACTCTCAACTTTATTTAGCGTTTTAATTGCGCTAATTAGTTCTAAACGAGTGTCTTCATAACTATCAGTAATCTCTACCCTCTTTTCAAAATTAATATAATAATTTGCATCTTGCCCCTCAAACATTCGCCCCACCTTAACAAGTATATCTGGATACTCTTTAGAGACAATTTTACCTAACTCTTCACAGTAGTTATCTAAAGCGTGTTTAAAGTTTTGCTCATCCCAATAGCTCAAAGATAGCTTTTTATACTTTGGAAGTTCTAATAATTGTGTATGTTTATTCTCTGCTTCAAGTTGCAATAAAGTTTCCTCATTAATGCCTAAATTTCTTCCTAACTCAACGACTCTATAATTAGATACATTAATTCGCAGCTGAAAATCCACTCCCAATGCACTCCCTTGGGTTGTATCGTTAGAATACATTTCATTCACAAACCCTCTATATTCTCTTCCATTGCTACCAACTCCACAATAAACATTTTCTCCATAAACTTGCTTTGAGTTTTTATGAAGTGCCGAAGATAATAAATTATATACCTTTTCATCTTTTAGCTCTTGGATACTACTCATTTTTTGAGTGAGATATTTTAATAGATTGTATCTTTTAGAAATGTCATTAAGTAGGGTATATTCCTGTTCTGCTAATAACAAAATTATCTCCTTCGAATACTTATCACCGAATAATTCAACAAAGTTAATTACAAAGTCTGTAGTACGTTCATCTAAATAACGGGCTCTAGCAAGCATTTTACCGTCTAACTTCGCTCCAAATTGAGCAATTTTCCATAGATAGTCTTTAAATTCATTTATTAATTCTTTTGCAGATGCCTCTTTTAAAAATTGGTGAATAGTTTTCCCACTGTACAGCATTTCTATTTTAGTCATTTAAAAAGCTCCTTTATACTTTGGTTTTTTATTTCTCGATTATTATAAACAGAAGATATAGTTTTTGGATAAATTAGCTATTTTATATTTATTTGCACTATCGATTATTACGACCTACTTTTACAAACCTAATTACTTATATGAGTTCCGGCTTCTTTTTTATCTTTTATTTTTATGCAAAAAGACTTAACTGTTCTCCAGTTAAGTCTTTAAGTTTATTATTTAGGTTTAGTCTTTCTTTAATTAATGTCTTTAAAAAACTTAACAAGCTGTTCTTGCGTTAGTTCATAACCAATACCTGGCTTTTTTAAATTCCACAATTTGTATGAACCCCTAACTTCTTTCCCAATAACGACCGGCACTTTCTCTCCTTGATAAGGAATATAACCGCAATTACCCTCGCTATAGAAATCCTCCATACCTTCCGCTAATCTGCGTGGTACCATTGCTTCTTTATATGTTTTTTTAGACAATTTAAAGGCTTCGGGTGCACCATTTATTATTCTATTCCCTGAGATGACTACTTTTATTTTTTTCTTATTAACTACCGTGATAATTCCCACTTCATCATCTACCTCAACGACCATACCAGGTTTTGCTTTTTCCATACTTAATGCATTTAAGTCTACTACTGAGTATTGTAACCTTGGGAATTTTTCTTTTAATTGTTCTCTAGCAGCCTTCTGTGCATTTTCAATAAGTTCTTCTTCTGTTTTTCCTTTTTCTATGATAACCTCAATTGGATCTAAGTATAAAATTACTTTTTGCATTTCTTTTGACATTTTATTTCTCTCCTTTATTTTGATTTTAGCTATTACAAAATTATTATAATGTCCAAAATAGAAAATAAAGGAAAATAAATAAATTAAATTACTCCGTTATATTTGTCCTCCGCTAAATCTTTAAAATCGTTTATTAGCTGCTTTAACGTATAGGCGCTATCTTCCATCACATTCTTCAAATCTTCAATTTCAATATATAATAAGCAATCAAACCTAGCAAAGTAAAAACCAATCTTATTTATTTCATATTGACAGCTTCTTTAACATATTCTTAAATAGAATTAAAACATTTATAAGATTAAATTACTAACAAAAGACATATCCAACTGGTATGTCTTTTCTAATTTTATATAGTATTAACTCAGGAAATCATCCCAACTTTTCTGCACATTTCTTGTCTATATCCTTTATAAGAATATTTAGGTTCTGATTCTTTACTAAGTAAGTTAATTTCGTATTTGTATTTTTGGTAAGATCAACTACTTTATCAAACAAATTATGATTATTGTTTACAGAGCTTATAAAAACAATATCTCTATTTTTCACAAAGGATAAACTACGCCCTTTTTCACTTTCTAAAACGTAGTCAAAATGTGGTAGCACTGCTTTCATTTTTTTAATTAGATTAGATTGTCCACCAACAACTACCACTTTCAAATCTTTTAGACGATTGATACTAGCTTTCACACTATCATCATCAATTTCCATTACAGGTTCATCAATCTGATTGTCAAAAAAGAATTCACGAAGAAACAACAACTCTTTATCACTTTCTTTTGCTTTTTTAAGCTCAAGTTCTACACGTACATTTTTCTTCTCAAGTCGTGCAATTTCCTTTTCACTCGTTGCGAGCCTTGATTTTAAGCTAGCTTTTTCTTCATTAGCCATTCGCAATTGTTCCTGCAGTTCCGCAATTTCTTTTCGATACTTTTCTTCTACAGCAGCTGCTTTTTCCTCTTCTTTCGACTCTTGTTCCTGCACCTTCATTTTCAACCCTTCATAGAAACCATCTCTTAGACTGTTGTATTCAGATGCAATTGCATAAATGAGGAGCGACACAACAAAAACAATTTCTGTTTCACGCTCATTTAAATCGTTCTCATTTTTAATAATATATATAAACTTCGTCATTTCCTCTAATTGCTGGTTTCCTACTTTCGCTTCTCTTAAAAAGTCACTACTTAGTCCAAAGGTTTCCATTATTACGGTAAGGGAACTAATAACTCTGGTTAAAGGCATCTTTTTAAACAACGCTTCTGCCTCTCTTCTATTTCTTGCACCACGATTATCTTTTAATAGAATATTCTCTTCTAACAATCTAATATTCTCAAAAATAAAAGAAACATCTTCACTAACCTGATCCTTAAACGTAACTCTTTTTAACAAGTCTTCATATCCAACCGTAAATTCGAATTTGACTTTGTTAATTTGTTCTAAAGAGTGGTTAGCGATTAAACGATGAAATTGAACATTTACTGTATCAAGCATTTCCGATGTCAAAATAAGTTTATCCTTTTTACAAGCTATATACATTAATACATAGCAACATTTATCAAGGTATAAACCTGATAAGGAATTAAGTTCCTTGTCTTCTTTATACCAATTAATAAAATGTTCTAGTTTGCTCCATCTATGGTGCATATTAAACGAAATAACAGGCTTGTAGGCCTTTTTAATTAAGCTTTCAATAAAAAGTGGTATACCTCTTTCACCTTTTTTATGCTCTTGATAAAGGATAATGGCGAAACATTTTTTAATACATTCTGTAGTTCTGATCGTGGACTTATCAAAAGTTTTACCAACTCTACTCTCTTTATAGTATTCAAACAGCGTTTTTTCATTAGCATTATAAAACTTTTCAATATCATTTCTGCATCGCTCTTCAGAACCAAGAGCAACCGCTAATAGAATTAAACTTTTCATATATTCTTCTTTACTCGATAGGCCAAAAATCTCTTTAATAATATTCATTTTTACTTCATTAGGAACTAGCGCTAATTCCATAACATCCGTGTAAGTTAATTCATTTTCCAACGTTCTTTGAAGTTCTCTAATCATTTCTTTTCTCTCCTATATTCTCTGTTGTTAGTTTTTTGTGTAAGTAGTCTCTTTCTCTTTAAGTTCATTTACTGCTATGCCTACTGTATATAGTGGACATAGCAAACTTCTCCACACAGTTCCATTTTATTTTTAAAATTATAGAGAGAAATATTTGATATAGCTAAAAAACAAAAAAAAGACACGGTATGCAACCGTATCATAGCTCTTATATCTATCTTATTCACTTGTTAACGTTTAGTGTATTATTCTTAATCTCAGAAGCATTAAACACTATTTCTCCATTTACCACCTTATCTAAGTGCCACCACCACTCTCCAACTGGTTTATGAGATGGGAAATTATAACCTCTTCTTAAATGTTCATACATCGCCTTAGCATTTGATAACAAGATCCTATCGTAAACAGCTAACTGTTGCTTTTCACTAACTGTTAATTCGTCATACTTTTGTTCAATTTCACTTCGCAAGTGCAGAGCGTTAATTGTTTCAAAAGGGCTCATTTCTAAGTCTTGAATATCGTGACCGTAATGATAAATTTCTTCCAAATAACTCAAGAGACAGCCTCCTCCGCTATACTTACAAGTTTATTTCAACGGTCATTATAAAAAAACCTCTTTTGACATACCAATAATATTTCATACTAATTAAAACTTTACTTAGAATTAGTTATTCATAAAAACAAAAGACAAGACGCTGTTTTGCATCTTGTCTTTTACTTTTAACAAGTAACCTAATAAATAGCTCTTATAATCCGAGAAGCTCTTTCTTCTTTAGATCAAACTCTTCTTGATTAATAGCACCCATATCAAGAAGTTCTTTGTATTTTTTAATTTCATCTGCCGCTGAAAGAGTTGCAGCTACTTGCTGTTGAGTCTCTTTTACCGGCATAGATTCCCCTTTAAGTTCACTTAATACTTCGTGAATCTTATTGTTAATGTGAGTAGCAGATCCTTTATCTAGGCCCACTTTAATCTTTTCATAAGGAGTATCGATTTTTAAAGTGCCAAATAATACGCCTGTTTCAAAAGATATATCATTAATCTTTCCGTGTTCTACCGCTTTAAAATTTGCGCCCGCAACCTTTTTTTGGCCATATATAATTCGTTTGCTAGTAATTGCATAAGCATAATTATTATCGTGCTTCGTAGCAGACTGAAAATCGTTGAGACCGATATAAGTCATTAATACTTTTTCACCTTTTAATAGGTTATCTTGAAGAACTGTAAAATGCTTTAAGCTTTGTTTTTCATTAAACCCTTTACCAAAATTATGTTCTTTACAGTAGTTGTACATACCTTCAGCAGTAGACATTGGATCATCACCAATTCGTTCCGCTTTTTCTTGGAGTATTGCTTGAACATCCTCAACTGTCGCTTTACTAACATCTACGACCATTATTCCACCAGCTTTTTTTAGACAGTCAGAACAAATCCAAGCTTTCGATTTTTTTAATTTAAGTCTTGTCATTCCCGCTTCACCATTACAAACTCCACATTCTGCTTTAAAAAAACCCATAATTAACCCTCCATCACCAATTCTTTTGGATACATTTCATCAATTTATCTATGAGCGACTTAGTTGCGCACTCTTTATCGAACAAATAGCATTCCTGTAATTATAAATTATACACCTGATCCCCTTTTTCTTTCTATACTAATTGGAATTTCATTGCAAATTAGTTATTCCTAAACAAGACAATCTACTAATTTATCTTCAACATTTCAAATACGCACAGTATCACAAAGATTATTTTTTTCCCCTCTTTATTAAAAAGTTGGTTAGAATATGTATGTCATTAAGACAAATTAATATTAAGGAGATGAATTCTATGAATTCACTATCCCTCTTCCCCTTTATGCTTTCCCTTAACTAAGGGTTGCAGAGGAATTAGACTACCTGGTACAGATGGAACAGGAAAGTAATTCTGGTGCCACAGCAAGGACCTCTCTTAGAGAGAATACCTGCTTTGTAAGTGTAATAACTCTCAAACTCCAATGGTTCTACTATTGTAGTAGAGTATCTGGACGATAGTTGGCGAGAGTTACCTTTTCTAGTGTCGTTGTCGGTTCGAATTTACGAATGAACACATTGGAAGAGGTAAGCATAATGATGAAGACAATTAGTATTTTTAGTGGAATTGATATTTTAGGTTTAGCATTTGCCAAATACTTTGAAATGGTACTAGCAGTAGAAAAAGAAGAAAGCGCTGTTCACAATTTAAAATTAAACAAAGAAAGATTTCATCCTGACTTAACAATTTGGCATCGCGACATCTTTACAATAAAAGATGAAGAAATAGCCCAGTGGAAAGGTGTACAAGGATTGATTGGTGGTCCTCCGTGCCAAGCATTCTCACCAGCTCAACACGGTTTTGACAAAAGTGATAAAAGAATTGCCGGTCTTGATGAATACCTTCGTTGGGTGCGTGGTATTGAGCCAGAATTTTTTGTGTTTGAAAATACTTTTGGATTAGATCAGGGAGAAAAAAAGAAATATTTTAGACAATTTAAAGAAGATGCGAGGAAGTTAGGTTACAAAATTAAAGATAAAAGACTAATTGCCCACGATTACGGTAATGTCCAAACAAGAGAACGTATTATACTTGTAGGAGTCCGTGAATCAGCTAATTGGGATTTCTCTTTCCCTAAACCAGTTCCAGAATCCAAAAAGAAATATGTCCGAGATATCTTAAGAGATGAACCTTTAGGAGAATGTACATTCTATTCGGAAAAACAAATGAAAGTTGTTCCACACGTTCCTGAAGGCGGATACTGGAAGAACCTACCTACAGAAGACTTAAAAAAACTAGCATTACAAGGAAATTATGAGAATAGAAATGGCGGTATAACAGGCGCTTATCGCAGATTACATCGCAATAGCCCTTGCCCTACTTTGACTACTCAACCAAAGCAACGTAATACAATGGCCATTCATCCAATTGAAGACCGTCCATTATCTATTGCCGAATACAAACGAGCAATGGGTATACCTGATGAATACCAGTTGGAAGGTAAGATTGAGGATAAATATAAAGCTATTGGTAATGCCGTACCTTACGAACTTGGATTAGCAATTTCCAATGCTATTGTGGAATCGCAAAAACAAAATGTGTCTGTTGTTGCTCAAGCCACCCAAGAAGAAAATGAGTGGAAGCAACCAAATTTTCTACCTGAAAATGATGATGAATTTAAACAATTAGACTTATTTTCTATAGAGCCACAAGAGGAAGGTAAATGCATACAGTTAAAGTTATTTTGATAATCCTAAGAGTCAAGAATATTAATACTCCACTTATAATAGTTAAACTATTAAGAGACGATCCTATAAGATCTGTCTCTTTTTTCTTAATCTTTAAATACATAAAGTATTTCCCACTACACCAGGATACATATCAATAAATAATTTAGGAATTAACAAACGACTTCATTTTAGAGCTATTCCACTTTTGAATTAATTCCTTTATATCTTTTTTTAGGTTTATCATTTCGGCTATAAGAAAATTTCTGCTTTCCTTATATTCCAATTTGGACAATACCAGTAAATTCACATTTTTAAATACTTTACTTTTCTTTATAACTTTTATAGTATTCTCATTTATTCTCCAACCTGACGGAAACATACACACATCTGAACCAGCACCATTTTCAGACAGGAACGTCTCGTTAGAGTAATACTTAGCAGCCCCTTTTCTAGCAAGGCGTACTAAATGTCTCCTAAAGTTAGCGGGATGCTTCATAACATAATAACACTTAATCTGATCTTCCTCTAAGAGATATAAGTTCTCCTCTTCTATTAACACTAGTTTGTTTTTGAATTCTTGCTGATACTTATACTCATTTGCCTTTTGAATGTTGCGCTTTTTTAACTTTTCCTCTCTAAACCCCTCAGGTACATTTTTTAATTCGTAATCAAAAGGGTATAGCTCTTGGTTAATTAATTTTAAGCGAGAACTATTCACTCTTTTCAAACGGTATCTTAAATGATTTGCGATTTTCTCCTCCATACTCATTTCTTCATATTCTTCAGGCCCATCCTCAATATATATACTACTTTCAACAGCATCAATAGTGTCCCCTAAGTCAACATAGTCCCACTGCATTTTTGCGTCTTCATAAGGCTTAACTTTGTTAAATTTAGCGTGAAGTTTTTTTAGCAGGCTAAATTGTCTTTCCACGTCCTTTTGCCATTGCCCTACTTCTTCTTCATCAACAGCATTATTTTCCAAAAGATTTATCATAACGGATATATACTCTAAGTGTATTCTCATTAACAAGTGACCCTCAGTTGTATTTAAGGAGAAAATTTTTCTTTTTTTTCTGTCTCCTTCATTTAGCTTATCTTTCTTTTCAGCTTTAAGGAAGCCCTCTTCCCTCTTTTCTTGAAGGCTAACTAGATTATCTGTGATGACGTTCTCTTTATATCTCTTATCGCAAAATTGCATAATAAAAACTTCCCCCATTTTTGCTTTAACAATTTCATTTATCTTCTACATCTAATCTTAACAAATTATAGGGAATGTAGGAATTGGTTTACCTAATTTACAGCTATACTGATACTTTTTAACTAGAAAAATATATTATTACTTTGACCGATGCCTTACACCAACTAAATAGAATAAAATCCGTCTGTAAATTGTCTACAGGGGTATTATAATGTCAAAAAAACAAACAAAACTTGAAATGTTTGAACACATTTATAGCAAAGAAATAAAAACTGGTTCTTGGATCACTAAAGATAAGATGGCTGAAAATGGATTCTTCCCTAAGAACAACACTAATGGAAGAGACATACGCTTTATAAAAAGAAAATATGAATTAGAAATAATTACAGAGGGAACTAGGGAAATTAAATTCCGTGTAGTAGGTACCAAGGCAATGCTACTCAGCCGACCCATTAGTAAAAAGATAAAGGATTCCATTAAAAATAAGCGTTGTGTATTAACCGGCATAAGATCTAGCATAGAAGTAGATCACAAAAACGGCAGATATAACGATAAACGAGTTTTAAGCACAAAAACTCAGACTATTAATGACTTCCAACCACTAACCAAAGTAGCAAACAACATAAAGCGGGAACACTGCCGAAAGTGTGTTGCCACTAATAAGAAGTTTGATGCTAAAGAGTTAGGATATCTCGTCTCCACACTGGATGGAAACTTAGTACACAACAATAAACCTAACGGCTGTAAGGGTTGCTTCTTTTATGATATTTCCGCTTTTAAAGAAGATTACAATACTGTATTAAGCACTAACTTTGGTAAAAACCAACCTTTTACAGAAGATAATTTTTATGAATGCTACAAAAAGATAAGTCAACGTAATAGCTCCGCTTCCTAACTTCTATACTTTTTCCGCTATCCCATCTTTATCTAGGACTCTTCAACAAGAAACTTATTTATTATCTATATCCATAACTAAAAGACCAATTGCAGCTTGTCATTTTAATAGCAGCAGTTGGTCTTTTCTAATAACATTTATGTATTATTCATTTAATTCACAAAAGGACTCATACATAGCTTTTATCTAGAAAACTTCGTCCATATTGGATTTACTAAGATCTATCGACCTTATATTGACAGGTTTTCCCTAAACTAGACTTCTAAACATACCTCATACAAATTATAGATTACTTCACAATCACAATGGGCACCATAGCATTCAAACACTTCTATAATCTCTTTAATGACATTCTTTTTAAAGCCCATTTTTTGAAACAGATTTATTGATATAGAAAAAATATTGCTACACTCTTTTCCTCTTAGATTGTTCATTAACCGAAAGAAAAATTGCCTGTAATACAAATTTTATAGAATCCTCACCTCTTTAAAATTGTCCAATCGCTCATCTAAAAATGAAAAAGCATTAAATAGAGAACCACTATCTTCAGGTAATTTCATTTTTGATTCTTGACCTACAAACCTTCTATTTCTTTCTGCTTTTTCCAACTTTCTAATTCTACTTGCTTCTTTTTCGCTTTTTATTTTATTTTTATGCTCTTTTCTCCGCCTCTTCGCTCGTTGTTTTGCTTTCTTATTACTAATGGCCACTACCTATTCCTCCACATTATTATTTAGCAAAGTTCTAATTACTTTATCTTCTATACTATATAGGTTTTAAAACTTCCCTTTCTCATTCTAGTTGATAAAAACAATTATAATTAAAAATATTCACTTATTTCAAACGTCCAAAAAGACAAGAAAAATTTCTCGCCTTCTTTGTTAGCTATTCTATTGTTTCTTCAAAATGTATTTGTAAATAGCGTGAGCTACTCCATTTTCGTCATTAGTCAATGTAATTACATCGCTTAATTCCTTTACTTCTTTTTCAGCATTTCCCATTGCAATAGCCAATCCAGCTACCTTAAACATAGGAATATCATTAAACTGATCACCAATAGCAACTGTATCTTCAAGCGGAATACCGAAGTACTCAGCCATAACCTTTAGCCCATTTCCTTTATTGCCTTTTATGTTCATTACCTCAAGATTAAATGGTGAGGAAGTTGTAATGTACGTAGCTTCAATTTCTTGCAGATAAACTTGCAATCTATCTTTTTGAGCCGGATCTAGAGATAGGATAAAGAATTTTTGCATTGTTATATCGTTATCTTCAATTAATGTTTGGACTGAATTAAAAAATTGAATCCCTTCCGCTTCATCAGGAATCTTTGTCATACGTTCAAAGTTTTCATTTTTATAGTATTCAAAAGGTACCTTATCAGAAGACAGCACTTTGTTTAGGCGCTCCTCCCAATCTTGAGGAACGTATATCCCCTTGTTTGTATAAATTTTATACGGAACAAACTCTTTGTCTAACTCAATTGCAGCCGCTTTATTTTGCTCTTTGGTAAGAGAGGTTAATTCTAATAAGTTCCCATCAGCAAAAACAGCAGTACCGTTACTTCCTCCAATAGGACAGTTTAAGTTATATTTCTCTAACGTAGCATTAATTGATTCCGGTGCTCTACCTGATATTACCATCACAATATGTCCATCTTCCTGAGCCTTTTTAATAGCTTCTATATTTTCTTTGCTAATTTCGTTAGTTGAAGACAGTGTAGTACCGTCCATATCTAAACAGATTAATTTCATATAATTATTCCCCCTTGTAATACGGACAATAATCATAAATTATAAAAAAAATAAAAAATCCCTAAATACTTGTTCTGCATTAACAACAATTAACAATTACATCAGAGAAAATATCCTTAATCTGAAATTCTCTTTTAAAAAACCGCCCTCATTTGAGAACGGTTTTCTGCATTTTAAACACCTAATGATCAGCGAGCGTTTTTCCAGTCTTTAGCAAATCCTTCTAAACCTTTATCTGTTAATGGGTGTTTAGAAAGTTGCTCAATTACTTTGTAAGGAATCGTAGCAATATGAGCACCAGCTAACGCAACACGAGTTACGTGATCCGGATGGCGAACAGACGCTGCAATAATTTGAGTAGGTAAGTTATGTACGTTAAACATTTCAGCAATACGAGCTACCAATTGAACGCCATCTTCTGAAATATCGTCTAGGCGTCCTAAGAATGGAGAAACATATGTTGCTCCTGCACGAGCTGCTAAAAGCGCTTGGTTTACTGTGAAAATTAGAGTTACGTTTGTAGTAATCCCTTTTTCAGTTAAAGCACGACAAGCAGCTAGACCTTCAATCGTCATAGGAAGTTTAACAGTCACTTTAGGATCAATCTTTGCTAATTCAAGACCTTGAGCAATCATTTCCTCTGCTGTCTCAGCATCAGGCGTTACTTCTGCAGATACTGATTCTACATTCGTAACTGTTTTGCATATCTCAGCAATACGATCTTCAAATTTAACGCCTTCTTTAGCAACTAATGATGGGTTTGTTGTTACGCCTGAAAGAACTCCAGAGCGGTATGCTTTTTTAATGTCTTCAATGTTAGCGGTATCAATAAAAAATTTCATAGTTTATCTCCCTTTAATAAATAAAATTTAACTCCGCTATTATTATTGACGTAAAAAAGACTATATCCTTTAACCTTAAAATAAAATTTTAGACATTAAACTTTTCAAATATTAAAAGGACTATCTTATAAGAAGACAGTCCTTTATGCCATTTCAGCTTAAACGTATTACCTACTTTTCATTTCGACTAATATTAGGTGAGCGGCACTGTAAGGGATCTTAGGGATCTTAGGGATCTTTATACCAAGGTTACTTTTTTCTTTAACTTTCTATTTTCTAAAAGAAAGAGAGAAAGTTTTCCTAACATTTTTGTTAATTCATTTTCAAACTCTATGGTTTCATCATCTGTATCTGTATAAGCGTGAATTAACTCGTGTATAAAAGTGCCCGCAAATAAATCTAAGCTCTGTAATTGACTCCTTTTTATAATTATCCTCTTGTTTAATGGCTCCCATAAACCAAGGGCATCCCCACCGGTATATTCATCTGGACGCATTGTTTCGGATATCAATATTTCTTTTACTATATTGTTAGAGTCTGAAAACCATTTTAAAATTACGTCAGCATTACCGAATACTTCTTTTTCTTGTTTGTTAAGACTACTTATATTCACAAAACTGAACTCAAAGTTTTCATTCCATTCCTCTGTATACTTATCTAAATTGGTAATTTTGTTCCCGCTGATATCTGTAGCGGTTTCTAATTTACTAGCTAACATATCTGGTATAGTGACTATTCTACGTCCTTCTCCTTTTGCGTAACTGATGTATTTACTACCATCAACAAGATCAGCAGATGTTAAAAACAATACATCCTCTTTAGCATTTAATATCTTACAGGCGTGCATTTGGACATCCACCCATTGTAATTCGTCGTGGGCATTCCCTAATTGAATTTTTTCTAAATCCTCAACTAGCTTCTCAGCAAATGTTGAGCTAGCACACTCTAATAAAATGGATTTAACCCTGTCTGAATAAGCGCTCCTACCTACATTGGTTCTTTCCCTATTTAAAGATTGAAGTAACTTCTTTGTAGGCGATGTTATGTTATAAGAAAACAACAAGTTATCTTCTTCCGCTACACATATACCATTAACGTAAATACGTGACCTCTTTCTCTTATTTTCAATTAATGAACCGTATCTTGTATCTTCTATAACTGTCTCTCCAGAATACAAAAGAAAAAAATCTTTTGTTCTCTCAATATCCTCTTCAGTT
>Ga0058696_1000290_pt1 | contig 21534 bp, 37 predicted proteins | sample AgamicMgSfrz_FD_55077 | JGI IMG/M metagenome (GOLD analysis project Ga0058696, IMG submission 55077) | Agave microbial communities from Guanajuato, Mexico - Mg.Sf.rz | ecosystem: Host-associated > Plants > Phyllosphere > Phylloplane/Leaf | place: Guanajuato, Mexico | collected 2012-05-30 | reverse complement strand
CCCAACCAATATGGTTGAGAGCCTTTCGAAACGGTAATAGAATTAACGTTTTGAGAACTGAGGTGCACGACGTGCGCCTTTAAGACCGTATTTTTTACGTTCTTTCATACGTGGGTCACGAGTTAGTAAACCAGCAGTTTTAAGAGATGGACGGTATTCTGGATCAACTTGTAGCAATGCACGAGCGATACCGTGACGGATTGCTCCAGCTTGACCAGTATATCCACCACCGCTAACGTTTACTAGAANGTCGTAATTTCCAGTAGTTTCTGTTGCAACTAGTGGTTGGTTAACAACTTCACGTAATGCTGCAAAAGGAATATATTCATTGATGTCACGACCGTTAATAACGATGCGACCTTCGCCTGGTACTAAACGTACACGAGCTACTGAGCTCTTACGGCGACCAGTACCATAATATTGAACTTGTGCCAAGATAGTAACCTCCTTAGTAATTATCCGCGTAATTCGTATACTTCTGGTTGTTGAGCAGCGTGTGGGTGCTCAGCTCCAGCGTATACGTGTAATTTTTTGTAGATTTGACGACCAAGAGAATTCTTTGGAAGCATACCTTTGATAGCAAGTTCAAGCATTCTCTCAGGGTAGTTTGTACGCATTTCAAGAGCAGTTCTAGTTTTAAGACCGCCTGGATGCATAGTGTGACGGTAATAAATTTTGTCAGTCAATTTTTTACCAGTCAANTGGATTTTTTCAACATTGATNAGAATTACATGATCACCAGTGTCAATGTTCGGTGTAAAAGTTGGTTTATGTTTACCACGTAAGATGGATGCTACTTCAGTAGAAAGGCGACCCAAAGTTTTGCCTTCAGCGTCAATCACATACCATTTACGTTCTACTTCATTAGCTTTCGCCATAAATGTCGTACGCATGGTTAACCTCCTAAAAAACTTTTTAATTTTTTATATTTATTTTCAATCACAATAAACTTCCGGGGCTTATCGTGGGATTAAAATACATACCATATTATATTAACTTCTCCCAGATTCATTGTCAAGGGAATGTTACACTAGGATAAGTTGTCTATAAAACACTCTCTGCAACTCCANGAAAAGNTCAGTATNGCATCAAACCGCTCCATTACTGATTTCAGCCCATTNCCCATTTGTAAAAAAACTGGTATCACTTTGAAAATATTTTTATTTGTAAAATACTTTCCATAAATACAANCCTTGGGCAGGTGCTGTTTTCCCTGCAAAGCTGCGGTCCTTCTTGTCCAAAATCCCGCTCATTTCATGGGGTGACATCTTGCCGCTGCCGACATCCAGGAGCGTCCCAACCAAGATACGCACCATATTATATAAAAAGCCTTCGCCAACGAAGCGGAAAACCAGGAAATCATCGCTCTCTTCAAAANCCATTTCTTTTATGGTTCGAACTTTATCGACCACTTCCGTTTTTGCCGAACAAAANCTTGTAAAGTCATGTGTCCCTATCAAATAGGAGATTGCTTCCCTCATCGCCTCCACATTTAACGGGTANGGATAATGATAGGCGTAATTCCGCTTAAACGGATCNCGCAGTTTCGAACGGGNTACGATATAACGGTACTCTTTCCCAGTAGTATGGAACCTCGCATGAAATTCGTCAGGCACGATATCGACTTCCAGAACGATGATATCGGTCGGAAGAAGCGCGCTGAACGCCTTTATCCAATTTTCAGTAGGGAATGTAAGGGGCGACTCAAAGTGAAGAACCTGCCCCTTTGCATGGACCCCTGAGTCTGTCCTGCCTGAAGCAGTCACTTTTATAATTGTGCCTTTATGCATTTGGGCCAAGACTGCCTCGAATTCACTTTGTATGGTGCGCTTCTCAGGCTGCACCTGATAACCAGCAAAATCCGTGCCGTCATAAGCAATCACACATTTATATTTTGGCATAGTTCTCTTCCTTATTATGAACGTAATAAAAATAACATGAACGTTAGAACACCGATTGAGACCATCAAAAGACTATCACTCGTCTTCCAGTTCAATTGGCGATATTTCGTGCGGCCTTCCCCGCCACGGTATCCTCTTGATTCCATGGCAGTTGCCAATTCCTCCGCCCGTTTGAACGAACTGACAAATAAAGGAACCAGCAGAGGAACAATCGATTTAACCCTGTCCTTTATCGGGCCAGATGAAAAGTCAACGCCCCTTGCAGTTTGGGCCTTCATGATTTTTTCCGTTTCCTCCATCAGCGTCGGGATGAATCGAAGGGCAATGGACATCATCAATGCCAGTTCATGTACAGGCATCTTCCACTTTTTCAAAGGTCCCAACAGCTCTTCCATCCCATCTGTAATGGATATCGGGGATGTCGTCAAAGTTAAAAGTGACGTAACAAGGATTAGTAAAGTAAATCTAATGGATATGAAAAAACCTTGAATCAAACCGCCTTCATAGATTTCAAACCAACCGTATTCAAAAAGCAATTCCCCTTCCTTCGTAAACAATATATGGAGAAGGAAGGTAAATACGATCAAGAAAAAGATTGGCTTCAACCCATTATAAAGATAGCGAAGCGGTATTTTGGAAAGACTGATCAAAAGGATGGTGAATACAGCAAGCAAACCATAAGAAACGACATTATTCGCCAAAAAGACGACACAAACAAACAGGAACACGAGGAGCAGTTTAGCCCTTGGGTCCATCTTGTGCATCAATGAATTTGCAGGGACATAACGCCCGATAATCATTTTATCCAGCATCAGCGGTTCCCCCGTTTCATGGCTTTATCTATTTCTATCGCTAAATCACCGATATTAAGACATGGATGATCAAATCGAACACCCAGTTCCTTCTGGAGCTTTAGCTGAAAGCGGACCGTATCAGGAACATCCAGGCCTAGCTCCATTAATTGTTCCGGCTCTGAGAAAATTTCCTGGGGGGTTCCTTTTTTGAACACCGTACCCTTATGCATGATAATGATGTCATCCGCGTACTTGGCTGCATCCTCCATGCTATGGGTCACCAGAATCGTTGAAATGCCCCTTGCTTTATGCAGATCATAAAACATATCCATGATTTCTTTGCGTCCTCGCGGATCCAGTCCCGCTGTAGGCTCATCAAGGACCAATACTTCCGGTTCCATGGCAAGTACCCCAGCGATGGCCACCCGTCGCATTTGTCCGCCGGATAAGTCGAATGGAGACTTTTCAAGAACTTCCTCATTCAATCCGACTTGCGCGATTGCTTTCCTGGCCAGTTTCTTTGCATCAACTTCAGAAACGCCAAAATTCATAGGACCGAAACATATATCCTTTTCAACCGTTTCATCAAATAACTGATGTTCCGGAAACTGAAAAACAATTCCGACCTTTTGTCTTATTGGCCGCAAAGCTTTTTCTTTTCTTCCGGCTTCAATCGTCCGATCCCCAATGAAAACCCGACCCTTCGTCGGTTTTAAAAGAGCATTCAAATGCTGCAGTAGCGTGGATTTCCCGGACCCTGTATGCCCGATGATTGCGGTATAGGTTCCCGGCTCCATTGAAATATTGACATCATGAAGGGCTAGATGTTCAAAAGGAGTATTCACCTGATAGCGGTATTCTACATCATCGAGTGTAATTCGCATAAATCCTTCACCAACTCTTCCTCTGTCAAATGCCCATCAACTACACGAACACCATTTTTTTGTAACTCCTTGGTTAGTTTCACTGAAAAGGGAATATCCAGACCAAGAGCAATCAATTCTTCCTCTAACTCAAAAATATCCTGAGGCGANCCTTCACGATATAACCGACCTTGGTTCATGACTATCATTCGATCAGCTTTCGCAGCTTCCTCAAGATCATGGGTGATTGATATGACAGTGATCTCGTTTTCCTGTTTTAATTCCCTAACTGTTTCAAGCACTTCTTCACGGCCTCTTGGGTCAAGCATGGAGGTTGCTTCATCTAAGATGATTATGTCTGGCTGCAAGGCTATTACACCTGCAATGGCCACTCTTTGCTTTTGACCGCCGGATAGATGGTGCGGCTCTTGATTAAGAAAGGCATTCATCTTAACCTTATTTAACGCACCATGAACACGCTCCACCATAACCTGCTGAGAAACACCGGCGTTTTCTAAACCAAAAGCCACATCATCCTGAACTGTAGTGCCTACAAATTGATTATCTGGGTTTTGAAAAACCATGCCAATTTTCTGGCGTACATCCCAAACGGATTCTTCTGTCAAAAGTTGATCATTAATCGTAATGGTACCTGAGTTAGCGAACTGAAGGCCATTCAATAACTTCGCTAATGTCGACTTGCCAGAACCATTATGTCCGACAATCGCTAGCCACTCCCCTTGATGAATATCAAAAGAAACATCATCCAAGGCGTTTCGAGACTGACCCTCATATTTAAAAACAATATTATTTAAAGAAACCAGCTTCTTCACCATGTGGCCCTCCTCATCCTCGACTGCACTCGCCTAAACTAAGCTCTGCTCACTCAATATAAATATAGTAGTTTTTCCTTCTGAAAATATAAAAAAACGCTGCACCCCTTCCACCGAAAGAATTTTCGGTAAATTAAGAGCAGCTAACAGCGGGCCTGTTACGAAAAACAGGTTATCTTATAATCGCTTATCAAAAGCGGGAAGGGNTGCTTGAGCTAGACGTGAAGGCTCCCNGNATGATACAGGTTCCGCCAGCCATCGTAACACTCAATGCGAATTTCTAAAGTACAGAATTTCTATTTAAAAAAAGAAAAAGGGCATAGAACAAGTGAGTATATTCATTTGTCCCGCCCTTTTTCATCGTTGTTATTAAACTAATTCAATAACCACGACTGGTGCACCGTCACCGCGGCGTGGACCAACTTTCATGATACGAGTGTATCCACCTTGACGTTCTTCATAACGTGGAGCCACGTCACTGAATAGTTTTTGAAGGGCATCTGTGCCATTCTCAGCGTCAGCGATTTCGTTACGGATGAAAGATGCAGCTTGACGGCGTGCATGCAAGTCACCACGTTTACCAAGAGTGATCATTTTATCTACTACAGAACGTAATTCTTTTGCACGTGCTTCAGTAGTTTCAATGCGCTCATGGATAATAAGATCCGTAGCTAAATCACGAAGTAATGCTTTACGTTGTGCGCTAGTGCGTCCTAACTTTCTGTAACCCATTAGAGATTCCCTCCTTTGTTGAAGTTCTATATTGTGTGTCAATAACAAGGCTCACAACATAATGGATTGATTCCGCCATGTTATCAGTCGTCTTTACGAAGACCTAAGCCTAATTCTTCTAGTTTCGCTTTCACTTCTTCAAGTGATTTACGACCTAGATTACGTACTTTCATCATATCTTCTTCCGTTTTNTGAGCTAGCTCTTGAACGGTATTGATTCCAGCACGTTTCAAGCANTTGTAAGAACGAACAGAAAGGTCTAATTCTTCGATCGTCATCTCAAGAACTTTTTCTTTTTGATCTTCTTCTTTTTCAACCATGATTTCAGCATTTTGAGCTTCATCGGTTAAACCAACAAAGATATTTAAATGCTCTGTTAAAATCTTAGCTCCAAGTGCTACCGCTTCTTGCGGACCAGTACTGCCATCAGTCCAAACATCAAACGTTAACTTGTCAAAGTTAGACAACTGTCCAACACGTGTATTTTCAACTTGGAAAGATACGCGTGAAACCGGAGTGTAAAGAGCATCGATTGGAATTACACCAATTGGCTGGTCTTCTCTCTTGTTTTGAACAGCAGGAGTGTAGCCGCGGCCGCGACGTGCAGATAAACGCATACGCATATGACCGTTTTTACCAATTGTAGCAATATATAAATCCGGATTAAGAATTTCTACATCACTATCATGAGTGATATCAGCAGCCGTGATGACTCCGTCACCCTGAACGTCAATTTCCAGCGTCTTCTCTTCATCAGAGTAAATCTTAAGAGCTAGTTTTTTCACATTAAGAATGATAGATGTTACATCTTCCACGACGCCTTCAATTGTTGAGAACTCATGTAGCACTCCATCAATTTGTATAGCTGTGACAGCAGCACCTGGGAGTGAGGATAAAAGNATACGACGTAAGGAGTTACCCAATGTAGTACCATACCCACGCTCTAGTGGCTCTACGACGAATTTACCGTANTTGGTATCGTCGTTGATTTCAACCGTTTCGATTTTTGGTTTTTCTATTTCGATCATCAATAAACCCTCCTTCAAAACGTCAAAACCCCGGCAAGTAAACGAAGTCACTTAAACCGAAATTCCCCATGTATACGTTCCCGCTGTGCGCAACAACTGAAAATTAATCCTCTGTAAGAACGCAAACTCAGTATTATATCCCATTATTGACAGGAATACAAAATCTATACAGAAAAATTAAACACGGCGACGTTTTGGTGGACGGCATCCGTTATGTGGAACTGGAGTTACATCTTTGATTGCAGTTACTTCTAGGCCAGCAGCTTGAAGTGCACGAATGGCAGCCTCACGTCCAGCACCAGGTCCTTTAACTGTAACTTCAAGAGTTTTCATACCATGTTCAATTGATGTTTTAGCAGCTGTTTCAGCAGCCATTTGTGCAGCAAATGGAGTGGATTTACGAGATCCACGGAATCCTAGAGCTCCAGCACTTGACCAAGAAATAGCATTACCATGAGAGTCAGTGATCGTAACGATAGTGTTATTGAATGTTGAACGAATATGTGCAATACCAGTTTCTATATTCTTTTTCACACGACGTTTACGTGTATTAGTTTTACGTGCCATGAAAAGTAACCTCCTTTACTAATTATTTTTTCTTGTTAGCTACAGTACGACGAGGTCCTTTACGCGTACGAGCATTGTTTTTTGTATTTTGACCGCGAACAGGAAGACCACGACGGTGACGTAAACCACGGTAAGAACCGATTTCCATTAAACGTTTGATGTTTAGGGAGATTTCACGACGAAGGTCGCCTTCTACTTTAAGCTTGTCAATGATATCACGAATTTTGTTCAATTCGTCTTCCGTTAAGTCACGAACGCGAGTTTCTTCAGAAACGCCTGCTTCTGCAAGAATCTTGATCGCTGTTTGTTTTCCAATACCATATATATATGTTAATGAGATAACAATACGTTTGTCACGGGGAATATCTACTCCAGCAATACGTGCCATGCTTGAGTGCACCTCCTTCTATTTAGCCTTGTTTTTGTTTATGTTTAGGGTTTTCGCAAATAACCATTACTTTACCTTTTCTGCGGATAACTTTACACTTTTCGCAGATTGGTTTGACTGATGGTCTGACTTTCATTGCTATCTAACCTCCTTATACAGATCGGAGCGTAACCGGATTATTTGAACCGGTATGTGATTCTGCCGCGAGTTAGATCATACGGGGAAAGCTCAACCGTAACTTTATCTCCAGGCAAAATGCGAATAAAGTGCATACGAATTTTACCGGATACATGAGCTAAAACAGTATGACCATTTTCTAATTCTACCTTAAACATTGCATTTGGCAAAGTCTCTTGTACTGTGCCTTCTACTTCAATTACATCATCTTTCGCCATTAAAGTGATTCTCCCTTCTCTATGCGTGAACCTATTAAAGGTGCACATCTTTCCGTCAACATTACTACAGTCCAATTATCCTCATAAGTCTTACAATTCTGCATCAAGTATTCACCATTTTGTAGAACCAGGCTTTAACTGAGGACCTTTATCAGTTGGACCGAAATGAGGATTTTATGGGTCCTCATGTAAGTCTTGACCGATTCCGTGACCGACATACTCTCGAAATAGAGAAGCAATTAGTCTCGACATAGGTTTGAATAGCATGGGAGATGTTTGAAAGGCGCACGCCTGACATAGCTTCTTTCAACCCTCTATATCACGACTCTTTAGGAATCCCAATAGAGTCACTGCATTTCTTCATCAATTTTGCCGACCGGATATGTCCATGAAGATCACTTAAAAAGTAATCGCCCAATTCAGGGAATACCAAGTACAAGAACCTGATTAATAAATGTGCGAATGCTCTCGCGAAATCCATTATACCCTTTGTATTATAGGAATGCACCAAGTTTAACTAGTAAGTTATAAAAATGGTATGAATTTCATAAATCAATACATATGATTAATTTTGTAAAGCACCAAGCAACACATCGATATCTTCAAATACCTTATTAATATCTTGCTGTCCGTTAATGTTGACCAAGTAACCTTTGTCTCCGTAGAAATCAAGAAGTGGCTTGGTTTGTTTCAAATTCACATCTAAGCGATTTTGAACCGTTTCAGCATTATCGTCGGCACGTTGATATAATTCTCCGCCGCAGCGGTCGCATACATCATCTTTAGCAGGAGGATTGAATACAAGATGGTATGTCGCACCACATGATTTGCAAATACGACGTCCTGTCAATCTTTCCATTAAGATGCTTTTATCAACATCGATATTAATGACAAAATTCATATTGCGATCTAAATCAGTTAGAATGCTTTCAAGTGCCTCTGCCTGTGCCACAGTACGTGGAAATCCATCAAGCAAAAATCCTCTTAGGCAGTCTTCCTTGCTTAAACGTTCACGTACGATGCCGATGGTAACTTCATCAGGTACCAATTCGCCTTTGTCCATGAAAGATTTCGCCTTTAGACCTAGTTCTGTTCCATCTTTGATAGCTGTTCGGAACATATCTCCAGTAGAGATATGAGGGATATTATATTTTTCTACGATTTGTTCGGCTTGAGTGCCTTTACCAGCACCCGGCAGACCCATTAACACTAGATTCAATTTTCTTCCCCCTCAAACTCTATAATGGGTAAAGGGAACAAGCCGTTCCCAAAACTCATTACTTTATAAAGCCTTTATAGTGTCTCTTCACAAGTTGTGATTCCAGCTGCTTCATCGTATCAAGGGCAACCCCGACTACGATCAGCAAACTGGTACCACCAATCTGTGCAGATTGAGGTAGATCAGCAAGCTTAATGAAAAATACCGGTAAAACGGCAATGATGGCCAAGAATATCGAGCCTACAAACGTCAAACGGTATAAAACACGTGTTAAATATTCTTGTGTACTCTTACCTGGACGAATCCCCGGCACATAGCCACCTTGCTTTTTCAAATTCTCAGCCATTTGTTCAGGATTAACCTGAATGAAAGCATAAAAATACGCAAAAGCAATGATAAGAGCAACATATATGATCATACCAATTGGTTTGGTGTAATCAAGATTTGTTGATATCCAGCTAGTCACGCTGTTCTTTCCAAAGAAAGAAGCGATTGTAGTGGGAGTAATAATAAATGCCATTGCAAAGATTACCGGAATAACCCCCGCAGCATTTACTTTCAATGGTAAATGAGTAGACTGGCCACCCATTTGNGTACGACCTACCGCAGCACGTTTCGCATACTGAATAGGAATTTTACGTAATGCCTGCTGAATGAAGATAACAGCAACCACGATTGCTAATACTGCTAAAACNATGAGGATAATCGTTATGATTCGTAAGAATAATTGATCNCCGGCATTTTCAAATTGCTGTGCGTAAATCTGATTTGCCGTAGTAGGCAAACTAGCTACGATACCAGCAAAGATAATGATGGAAATCCCATTACCCACACCCTTAGCAGTGATCAGCTCCCCTAACCACAAAAGAAAAGCTGTTCCTGCCGTTAAGACAGTCGCAATAAGCAAGTATGTTGCAATTCCAGGATTTTCAATCAACTGTCCACCTGACATATTATTGAACCCATAGGACATTCCAACTGCTTGGATAAATCCTAGGATAATAGTGAAGTAACGAGTGAATTGCGCTAATTTACGGCGCCCTGCTTCCCCTTGTTTAGACCATTCAGTGAACTTAGGAACAACATCCATCTGTAGCAGCTGAACGATGATGGATGCCGTGATGTACGGCATGATACCCATCGCTAATATGGAAAAGTTTTTCAGTGCCCCGCCGCCAAAGGTATTTAAAAGCCCGATGACGCTCAGCTGGTCCTGTTCAGCGAGAAAATCGGCATTCACATGCGGTACAGGTATAAATGTACCGATGCGATAGACGATTAACATTAGAAGGGTAAAAATAATCTTATTCCTTATTTCACCCACGCGCATAAAATTGGAGATCGTGCGAAACATTAGATCACCTCTGTATTACCGCCAGCAGCTTCGATAGCTTCTTTAGCAGTAGACGAGAATTTGTGAGCTTTAACAGTAAGCTTTTTCTCAATGCTTCCTTTGGCAAGAATCTTGATTCCTGCTTTTTCTTTACTTACAACGCCAGTCTCAAGTAGAAGAGCTGGTGTTACTTCAGTACCGTCTTCGAAAAGATTTAACGTATCAAGGTTCACGATAGCATAGTCTTTACGGTTGATGTTGGTAAATCCACGTTTAGGTAAACGTCTGAATAGAGGAGTTTGACCCCCTTCAAATCCAAGACGCACACCGCCGCCGGAGCGAGCGTTTTGTCCTTTGTGTCCTTTACCTGCTGTTTTACCGTTACCAGATCCAATACCGCGACCTTTACGTTTACGTTCTTTACGAGAACCTTCTGCAGCTTTTAACTCATGAAGTTTCATGTTGGCACCTCCTTGTTAAGTTAAAAATTATTTTATTGTTCTTTTACAGTAACAAGATGAGCAACTTTGGTAATCATACCGCGAATCGCAGGGTTATCTTCTTGAACAACCGTTTGATGCATTTTGCGTAAACCCAAAGTGTTAACTGTAACACGTTGATCTTCAGGACGACCAATCAAGCTGCGAGTGAGGGTGATTTCTAATTTATTAGCCATAATTCGATTTCCCTCCTTATCCTAACAGTTCTTGTACTGATTTTCCACGTAACTTAGCTACGTCTTCAGCACGTTTCAATTGCTTCAATCCTTCAATTGTTGCGCGAACCATATTAATAGGTGTATTAGTACCTAGTGATTTAGACAAGATATCGCTAACTCCGCCTAATTCAAGTACCGCACGAACAGGACCACCAGCAATTACTCCTGTACCTTCAGAAGCTGGTTTCAATAGAATGTGACCTGCGCCATAGCGACCGTTCACAAGGTGAGGAATAGTAGTACCAACCATTGGTACAGTAATTAGATTTTTCTTAGCATCCTCAATAGCTTTACGGATAGCATCCGGAACTTCTTGAGCTTTACCAGTACCAAATCCAACATGACCATTTTTATCACCAACAACAACTAGTGCAGTGAAACGGAAACGACGTCCGCCTTTAACAACTTTAGCTACACGATTTACTGTAACTACGCGTTCTTCAAGTTCTAATTTATTAGGATCAATGCTACGCATCTGTTATGTCCCTCCTTATCCATTAAAATTCTAAGCCGTTTTCACGAGCAGCGTCAGCCAATGCTTTTACACGACCATGGAAGAGGTAACCACCGCGGTCAAAAACCACAGCTTTGAAACCTTTTTCAACAGCACGTTTCGCAATAAGTTCGCCAACTTTTTGAGCTGCTTCAGCATTGCTACCTGCTTCGATATTGATCTCTTTATCAAGAGTTGAAGCACTTGCCAATGTTACGCCTTTTGCATCGTCAATTAATTGTGCGTAAATGTGTTTGTTTGAACGAAACACATTTAAACGAGGACGAGCTTCTGTTCCAGAAAGCTTAGCACGTACACGCGCATGTCTTTTCTGACGAGTAGCATTTTTATCAAGCTTCGTAATCATTTACGTCACTCCTTTCGTTTACTTATGCGGCATTACTTACCAGTTTTACCTTCTTTACGACGAACGAATTCGCCTTCGTAACGGATACCTTTACCTTTATACGGTTCAGGCGGGCGAACATCACGGATATTAGCTGCTAGAGCTCCTACACGTTCTTTGCTTGCACCTTTTACGATTACTTTTGTATTAGAAGGAACTTCGACTTCAACGCCAGCTTCTGGCTCTATTTCTACAGGGTGGGAATATCCTACGTTAAGGATAAGCTTGTTACCTTGCTTTTGTGCACGGTACCCAACCCCAATAAGTTCAAGTGATTTTACGAAACCTGTTGATACACCTTCGATCATGTTAGAGATAAGTGCGCGAGTAGTACCGTGTAAAGAACGGTGAGTCTTCTCGTCAGACGGACGTGTTACAGTTAACACGTTCTCTTCAACAACGATTGAAAGGTCAGGACTGAATGATCTAGTTAATTCACCTTTAGGTCCTTTAACAGTTACTTCACTTCCAGTAACAGTAACTGTTACGCCTGCAGGGATTTCAATAGGTTTTTTACCTATACGAGACATAATGTGCACCTCCATTCTTGTGAAAATGTATTACCAAACGTATGCTAAAACTTCTCCGCCAACTTGTTTAGAGCGAGCTTCNTTGTCTGTTAAAACTCCGTGAGAAGTAGAAACAATTGCGATACCTAAACCGTTAAGAACGCGTGGTACCTCTCCAGTTTTTGCATATACACGCAAACCAGGTTTGCTGATACGTTTTAGACCAGTGATAACACGTTCGTTGTTTGCACCGTATTTTAAGAAGATACGGATGATACCTTGTTTGTTGTCTTCGATTAATTCAAAGTCACGTACGAAGCCTTCACTTTTTAAGATCTCAGCAATTTCCTTTTTGATCTTTGAAGCAGGAACTTCCAGTTTTTCGTGACGAACCATATTCGCATTACGGATGCGAGTAAGCATATCTGCAATAGGATCTGTCATGACCATTATATTTTACCTCCTTCCCAAACTCGGGTTTTACCAGCTAGCTTTTTTAACGCCAGGAATTTGTCCTTTATATGCAAGTTCGCGGAAACAAATACGACAAAGTTTAAATTTACGTANTACNGAATGTGGACGTCCGCAACGTTCGCAACGTGTATATTCTTGTACTTTAAACTTCTGTTCGCGTTTTTGCTTTACGATCATAGACTTTTTAGCCACGATTTCGCCTCCCTTTATTTAGAGATTACTTTTGGAACGGCATTCCAACTTGAGTAAGTAGTTCACGAGCTTCTTCGTCAGTGTTGGCAGTCGTTACGATAACGATGTCCATACCACGAACTTTGCTCACTTTATCGTAATCAATCTCAGGGAAGATAAGTTGTTCTTTAACGCCTAATGTATAGTTNCCACGTCCGTCAAAGGATTTCTTTGAAACGCCGCGGAAATCACGTACACGCGGTAAAGATACAGATACTAGCTTATCAAGGAATTGATACATACGCTCTCCACGTAATGTAACTTTCGCTCCGATAGGCATACCTTCACGCAAACGGAAACCTGCGATTGATTTTTTTGCTTTTGTTATAACTGGTTTTTGACCAGTGATCAATGTAAGTTCTTCAACAGCTGTATCTAAAGCTTTCGAGTTAGAAACTGCGTCACCCACACCCATGTTAATAACGATTTTCTCAATGTTTGGTACTTGCATTACTGATTGATAGTTGAATTTACCCATCAATGACGGTGTAATTTCACTTTTGAATTTTTCTTTAAGGCGGCTCATTGCTTAGTGTACCTCCCTTCATTTATGACTTATTTATCTAAAGATTCACCTGATATTTTAGCTACGCGTACTTTTTTACCATTTTCGATCTTATATCCAACACGAGTCGGTTTACCTGATTTAGGATCAAGTGGCATTACATTGGATACGTGAATAGCAGCTTCTTTACTGATAATTCCACCTTGTGGATTAAGTTGAGATGGCTTNGAATGCTTTTTCACGATGTTAATTCCTTCAACAATTACACGATTTTGTTTCGGATATGCAGAAAGAATTGTTCCTTGTTTGCCTTTGTCCTTACCAGAGATGACTACGACTTTGTCACCTTTTTTAACATGCATTAGCTTGGCACCTCCTTGAAAGGCTTTATACAAATTTTACATATTATAGAACTTCTGGAGCAAGAGAAACGATCTTCATGAAACTATTGTCACGTAATTCACGAGCAACAGGTCCAAAAATACGTGTTCCACGTGGGCTCTTATCGTCACGGATAATTACACATGCGTTTTCATCNAAACGAATGTAAGAACCGTCAGGACGACGCATACCACGTTTTGTACGGACAACAACAGCCTTAACGACTTCACCTTTTTTAACAACGCCTCCTGGTGTTGCCTGTTTAACTGTACAAACGATGATATCACCGATGTTTGCAGTCTTACGGCCTGAACCACCTAGGACTTTAATTGTTAGCACTTCACGAGCACCTGAATTGTCAGCGACTTTTAAACGAGATTCTTGTTGAATCATGTACGGTACCTCCCTTCGGAATTAGCTTAATCCGAACTAGATTAAATGATTACTGCTTTTTCTACTACTTCTACAAGACGGAAGCGTTTTGTAGCTGAAAGTGGACGAGTTTCCATGATACGTACTACGTCGCCTGCTTTAGCTTCGTTNAGCTCGTCATGAGCTTTAAACTTTTTAGAATATTTCACGCGTTTACCGTATAAAGAATGCTTTTTATAGGTCTCTACAACAACTGTAACTGTTTTATCCATTTTGTCGGATACTACGCGTCCAGTGTAGATTTTGCGTTGGTTGCGTTCGCTCATTCTGCAAACCTCCATTCATTATCGATTAGTGACACCGATNTCTCTTTGACGAACAACTGTTTTCATACGAGCAATCGATTTGCGAACTTCACGGATGCGAGCTGTATTTTCAAGTTGTCCAGTAGCTAACTGGAAACGAAGATTAAATAGTTCTTCTTTAAGAGATTTTAGTTTTTGTTCAATTTCAGCAGTGGTTAGATCTTTGATTTCATTAGCTTTCATTTGTTTCACCACCAATTTCCTCTCTTTTTACAAACTTGCATTTGATTGGAAGTTTGTGTGCTGCAAGGCGCAATGCTTCTCTTGCCACCTCTTCAGATACACCAGAGATTTCAAACATAACTTTGCCCGGTTTAACAACTGCTACCCATCCTTCAGGAGCACCTTTACCGGAACCCATCCGTACTTCAAGCGGCTTAGCTGTGTAAGGTTTGCTTGGGAAGATTTTGATCCAAACTTTCCCTCCACGTTTCATATAACGAGTCATCGCAATACGAGCTGCTTCGATTTGACGGTTCGTGATCCAGGAAGCTTCTTGAGCTTGAAGTCCAAATTCTCCGAAGTGAACTTCAGTGCCGCCCTTAGCCATCCCTCTCATCTTACCGCGGTGTTCACGACGGTATTTTACGCGTTTTGGCAATAACATATTATTTTCCTCCTTCCTCAGATTTCTTCTTAGTAGGAAGAACTTCTCCACGGTAGATCCAAACTTTCACGCCTAGCTTACCGTAAGTAGTATCTGCTTCAGCATGAGCATAGTCTATGTCTGCACGAAGTGTGTGAAGTGGAACTGTTCCTTCGCTGTAATGTTCAGCACGAGCAATATCAGCACCGCCAAGACGACCAGAAACTTGAGTTTTGATTCCTTTTGCTCCAGAACGCATAGTACGTTGGATAGCTTGCTTTTGAGCGCGACGGAATGAAACACGGTTTTCTAATTGACGAGCGATGTTTTCAGCAACCAATTTTGCGTCAAGATCTGCTCTTTTAATTTCGATGATATTGATATGAACTCTTTTGCCAGTCAACTGGTTCAAAGCTTTACGAAGTGCTTCGACTTCAGTACCACCTTTACCGATAACCATTCCTGGTTTAGCAGTGTGGACAGATACATTGATACGGTTAGCTGCACGTTCGATTTCAACCTTGGATACAGAAGCATCATTTAAGCGTTTCGCAATATATTCACGAACTTTAATGTCTTCATGCAAAAGAGTAGCGTAGTCTTTATCAGCGTACCATTTGGATTCCCAATCACGGATGATCCCGATACGCATACCGATAGGATTTACCTTTTGACCCACAGATTACCCCTCCTTCTTTTCTGATACAACGATTGTAATATGACTAGTACGTTTGTTAATTGCACTCGCACGACCTTGAGCGCGAGGACGGAAACGTTTTAATGTTGGTCCTTCGTTAACGTATGCCTCTGAAACGACTAGGTTATTAATATCCATTTCGTAGTTATGTTCTGCATTTGCGATAGCAGATTTCAGAATTTTTTCTACGACTGGAGAAGCAGATTTTGGTGTTAAGCGAAGAATCGCTACTGCTTCACCTACTTGTTTTCCTCGAATTAAATCTGCGACTAAACGCACTTTACGAGGAGCAATACGAACTGTTTTAGCGACAGCTTTAGCTTGCATGAGATGCCCTCCTCTCATTAACGTCTTGTTTTCTTGTCATCACTTGCGTGACCTTTATAAGTGCGTGTAGGCGCGAATTCGCCTAGTTTGTGACCTACCATATCTTCTGTTACATAAACCGGCACGTGCTTACGACCGTCATAAACGGCGATTGTGTGTCCGATGAATTGCGGGAAGATTGTTGAGCGACGAGACCAAGTTTTTACTACCTGTTTCTTGTCAGCTTCATTTAATTTTTCAACTTTTACCAATAAATGATCATCAACAAAAGGCCCTTTTTTTAAGCTACGACCCATGCGAGTACCTCCCTTCGTGACTGTTCTACGGTTCTATNTATGAACCGTAGCTCAATCCCGTTATTTTTTACGACGACGTACGATAAATTTATCGGATTTATTTTTCTTCTTACGAGTTTTGAATCCAAGAGTAGGTTTACCCCATGGAGACATTGGTGATTTACGTCCGATTGGCGCTTTACCTTCACCACCACCGTGTGGGTGATCATTCGGGTTCATTACAGATCCACGAACTGTTGGGCGTTTACCTAACCAACGGTTACGGCCAGCTTTACCAATGTTGATAAGTTCATGTTGTTCATTACCAACTTGACCGATTGAAGCACGGCAAGTAGCAAGAATCATACGAACCTCACCTGAGTTTAAACGTACAAGTACATAACGGCCTTCTTTACCAAGTACTTGAGCAGATGTTCCTGCTGAACGGACCAATTGTCCACCTTTTCCTGGTTTAAGCTCGATGTTATGAATTACTGTACCAACTGGGATGTTAATTAGAGGTAGTGCGTTACCCACTTTGATGTCAGCTTCTGGACCTGACATTACTTCCAAACCTACTTCTAGGTTCTTTTCGGAGCTAGGATATAACGTTTTTCTCCATCAACGTAATTAATTAATGCAATGTTTGCAGAACGATTTGGATCGTACTCAATAGTAGCAACGCGTCCTGGTATACCATCTTTATTCCGTTTGAAATCGATGATACGGTATTGACGCTTGTGGCCGCCACCTTGATGACGAACTGTTAACTTACCTTGGTTATTACGGCCGCCTTTGCTGTGTAAAGGAGCAAGTAATGATTTTTCCGGTTTGTCTGTAGTGATCTCAGCAAAATCNGAAGTTGTCATATTACGTCGACCGTTAGAGGTAGGTTTATACTTCTTAATCGCCATTTGTATTTCCCTCCTTCTCTAATGAATTAAGCNTCGAATAGCTCGATTTCTTTGCTGTCAGCAGTTAATTTAACAATAGCTTTACGGCGCTTGTTAGTATAGCCTGCATGTTTGCCCATGCGTTTGAATTTACCTTTGTAGTTCATGATGTTNACTTTCTCAACTTTAACGCCGAAAATTTCTTGAACAGCATCTTTAACTTGAGTTTTATTAGCTCTAACATCAACTTCAAAAGTATATTTCTTTTCAGCCATTANGTCTGAAGAGCGTTCAGTGATTACGGGGCGCTTAATGATATCGCGTGCATCCATTATGCAAGCACCTCCTCTACTTTTTCGACAGCTGATTTAGTCAAGATCAATTTGTTGTGTGAAACAACATCAAGAACNTTAAGACCATCAGCTTCAACTACAGTAACACCAGGGATGTTACGTGCAGAAAGAGCAACTTTCTCATCTAAACCGTCAGTAACNACTAACGTTTTAGTATCTACAGAAAGGTTTTTAAGTACCGCTACAAACTCTTTTGTTTTTGGAGCTTCGAAAGACAAGCTTTCAAGTACCAAAATGTTCTCTTCCAATGCCTTTGCAGACAATGCAGATTTAATAGCTAAACGACGTACCTTTTTAGGTAACTTGTAAGCGTAAGATCTTGGAGTTGGTCCAAAAACAACGCCACCGCCACGCCATTGTGGAGAACGGATAGAACCTTGACGCGCACGTCCAGTTCCTTTTTGTTTCCAAGGTTTACGTCCACCGCCTGCAACTTCAGAACGGTTTTTAACTTTATGAGTTCCTTGACGTAAGGAAGCTCGTTGCATGATGATTGCTTCAAATAATACGTGATTATTAGGTTCGATACCAAAGATGGATTCATTTAGTTCGATGTCGCCAACTTGTGAACCTGTTTGGTTGAACAATGTAACTTTTGGCATTCTATTGCTCCTCCTTTCTCAGAAATTACTTTGCTTTAACAGCAGTTTTAACTTTGATCAATGCTTTTCTAGCACCAGGTACATTACCTTTGATCAATAGTAGGTTGCGTTCAACATCAACTTTAACGATAGCTAAGTTTTGAACAGTAATTTGTTCTCCACCCATACGTCCTGGTAATAGTTTACCTTTGAATACGCGGTTTGGAGCTACAGGACCCATTGAACCTGGGCGACGGTGGTAACGAGAACCATGAGACATAGGTCCGCGAGATTGTCCATGACGCTTGATAGAGCCTTGGAAACCTTTACCTTTTGAAATTCCTGATACATCTACTAAATCGCCTTCAGCGAAAATACTAACATTGACTTCTTGACCGATCTCATATTCAGTAAGATCCGTTCCGCGGAATTCGCGAATGAAGCGCTTAGGAGTAGTATTTGCTTTTTCAACATGGCCCTTTTCAGGTTTGTTAGAAAGCTTTTCACGTTTGTTTTCAAAACCAACTTGAACTGCTTCATAGCCATCAGTTTCAACAGTTTTCTTTTGAAGAACCACGTTATTAGCAGCTTCGATAACTGTTACCGGAATAAGTTCACCGTTTTCAGCAAAAACTTGAGTCATACCGATTTTTCTTCCTAAGATTCCTTTGGTCATAAGTCACACCTCCTAGAGTAATTGTTCATATTTATATGAATTATAATTTGATTTCAATGTCAACGCCTGATGGTAAATCTAAACGCATCAATGANTCAACTGTTTGTGGAGTTGGGTTAACGATGTCGATTAGACGTTTATGCGTACGCATTTCGAATTGTTCACGAGAATCTTTGTATTTATGAACCGCACGTAGGATCGTGTATACCGATCTTTCAGTAGGTAATGGAATCGGACCAGATACAGCCGCACCAGAACGTTTTGCAGTTTCAACAATTTTCTCNGCAGATTGATCAAGGATTCTGTGATCATATGCTTTTAAACGGATACGAATTTTTTGTTTTGCCATAATTTTCCCTCCTTTTCGCCTATTTTAAAATAGACCTTCTCAATGGAAATTTCCCACACACTCGCCATGGCAAAGCGGCCGGGTGTGTCAGCAACCTTCCATATCATCGCAGTCAAAGACCAACATTGTCTATTATACATATAACACAAGTGAAATGCAAGTCAAACTTAGATTTTTTCTTGTGCAACACACTTTTATTATTATACATACTATCACAAGTATTTACAAGTACATTCTGCGTGGTCTTTCATATCCATTTTCTTCATTTGAAATTATCAAGAAAACCATTAGATAAACTCCAGTTATTATAGAAGAAAGAATGACATATTCTTTACAAATAGAAAAGAAGCAGATGGCGTCCCATCTGCTTCTTCCGGAAGGCGTCCCTTCCAATATTGTTTTATCAATCAATTATTCTTGGATTGTAGCAACTACGCCAGCGCCTACAGTACGTCCACCCTCACGGATAGAGAATTTAGTACCTTCTTCGATAGCGATTGGAGCGATAAGTTCTACAGTCATTTCGATGTTGTCTCCAGGCATAACCATTTCTACGCCTTCAGGAAGGTTACAAATACCAGTTACGTCAGTTGTACGGAAGTAGAACTGAGGACGGTAGTTTGTAAAGAATGGAGTGTGACGTCCACCTTCTTCTTTAGAAAGAACATAAACTTCAGCTTTGAACTTTGTGTGTGGAGTGATAGTGCTTGGTTTAGCAAGAACTTGTCCACGTTGGATATCTTCACGGGATACACCACGAAGAAGTGCACCGATGTTGTCACCAGCTTCAGCATAGTCAAGAAGTTTACGGAACATTTCAACACCAGTTACAGTTGTTGGTTTAGACTCTTCGTTGAAACCGATGATGTCAACAACGTCACCGACTTTAACTTGTCCACGCTCAACACGGCCAGTTGCAACTGTTCCACGACCAGTGATTGAGAATACATCCTCAACTGGCATCATGAATGGTTTGTCAGTGTCACGAGTTGGTTCTGGGATGTACTCGTCAACAGCAGTCATTAATTCATGGATTTTTTCTTCCCAAGCAGCTTCTCCTTGAAGAGCTTTTAGGGCAGATCCTTTGATAACTGGAATGTCATCGCCAGGGAATTCGTATTCAGATAGAAGATCACGGATTTCCATTTCTACTAATTCAAGAAGTTCTTCGTCATCTACCATGTCGCATTTGTTCATGAATACTACTAGGTATGGTACACCTACTTGACGAGAAAGAAGGATGTGCTCACGAGTTTGTGGCATTGGGCCATCAGCAGCAGATACTACTAGGATTCCGCCGTCCATTTGTGCAGCACCTGTGATCATGTTTTTAACATAGTCAGCATGTCCTGGGCAGTCAACGTGTGCATAGTGACGAGTAGCTGTTTCGTACTCAACGTGTGCAGTAGAGATTGTGATACCACGTTCTCTTTCTTCTGGAGCACCATCGATTTGGTCATAAGCGCGAGCTTCTGCTCCACCAGATTTAGCAAGTACAGTTGTGATTGCAGCAGTTAGAGTTGTTTTACCATGGTCAACGTGACCAATTGTTCCAACGTTAACGTGCGGTTTTGAACGATCAAATTTAGCTTTTCCCATTAGGAATTCCTCCTTAAAATTATAAATAAAAAATTAAGTATATAGGGGCTGTGAAAGAAGACTAATTCTTCCATCACAGCTTACATAAGATAGTTATACTTTAATAAGAGATGAAAATCAATTATTCACCTTTATTTTTTTTGATGATTTCTTCAGAAATGCTCTTAGGTACTTCTTCATAATGATCGAAGTGCATAGAGAATGTTCCGCGTCCTTGAGTGTTAGAACGTAAAGATGTAGCATATCCGAACATTTCAGATAGTGGAACCATCGCTTTAACCATTTGCGTGTTACCGCGAGCTTCCATACCTTCTACACGACCACGACGAGATGTGATATCTCCCATGATGTCGCCTAGGTAATCTTCTGGAATAACTACTTCCACTTTCATGATCGGTTCAAGGATGACAGGACTACATTTAGATGCTGCATTTTTAAGTGCCATAGATGCAGCGATTTTAAATGCCATTTCATTGGAGTCAACGTCATGGTAAGATCCGTCGAATAATTTAGCTTTAATGTCGACTAGCGGGTAACCAGCAAGTACACCACGGTCAAGTGAATCAACTAATCCAGCTTGTACAGCAGGGATATATTCACGTGGTACTACACCACCGACGATAGCATTTTCAAATTCGAATCCTTTACCTTCTTCGTTTGGACCAAATTCGATCCATACGTGTCCGAATTG
>Ga0058696_1000289_pt1 | contig 21537 bp, 18 predicted proteins | sample AgamicMgSfrz_FD_55077 | JGI IMG/M metagenome (GOLD analysis project Ga0058696, IMG submission 55077) | Agave microbial communities from Guanajuato, Mexico - Mg.Sf.rz | ecosystem: Host-associated > Plants > Phyllosphere > Phylloplane/Leaf | place: Guanajuato, Mexico | collected 2012-05-30 | reverse complement strand
AGGGAGGCAGTGAAAGAAGAAGCTTAGCTTAAATACAAACGAAAGCCAATAATAATTAACAGCACAGACAGCATCTGCAATATGACTTTGCCTGGTATTTTTTTCGATAGCAGTACGCCAAGCTGGGAGCCGATTAGTACGCCGAAGCCACCCCATAATACAATTTGCCAATCAATACTGCTATAAAAGATTTGCGATATAGCTCCTACTGATGAATAAATGGTAAGTGAAAATATGGACGTTGCGGTAGCGATATGTGTTGGAACCTTAAAGCCATATATCAATATTGGTACAAGTAGCCAACCGCCACCAATTCCTAAATAGCTGGAAAGCACTCCCATCAGAAATCCAATTGGGAGGATGTAGGCTATTGGTAAATGTGCAGCATCTTCCAAAACAGCGTATTCTTCACTTGCCGCAGCAATTTCATCCTTCGCCGTGCCGTCTTGCCCTAATTGAAGAGCTTTTTTTCTTCTAAGATTTGCAAACGGAGAATTTTTGGCGAATAGAAATATCCCTAAAGCAACTAATATTGTTGCGAAAATAACATAAAAGTAACTTGATGAGTAGATTTGCAGAAGCCATACACCGAGGATAGAACCAGGGATTGCACCAGCACTAAGTGTTATGCCTGTGCTGTAATGAATTCGTTTTTGTTTTGCATAGCCGACTACCCCTGATAGGGAGTTAATTAAAACAATCACGATTCCAGAACCAGCAGCAAGGGCAGGATTCATTTGAAACACCAGCAATAATGCAGGAACAAAGATAAAGCCGCCACCAGCACCGACAATTGTTCCATAGCCACCTGCAATAATGCCAATGATAACCAATAATAAACCTGTTAGGATATCCATCATCGTTCCTCCTTTTTCTTATACCTTAAGGCTATCAAAGGAGGGGACGATTGTATATTTGAATAATTTTATAGCCTATAAGCAACTGTTATACCCATTATATAAACCTAAAGTTAANAGGAAAAAGCAGGCNGTTTTTAGATAAAACGCCTGCTGAAAAATTTACTGGCGAATAAATTGGACGAAATATTTCAAACCAGATTTTTTAAAGCGATGGGATTTCTGTACCATCCATAAATCACGGGATATAAGGAAATTAGTAATCTTTACTTCATGCAGTGTACCGCTCTTTAATTCCTTTGTTACNGTTAATCTTGGCATGATGCTGACACCTAAATCGGCTTCAACAGCACTTTTTATTGATTGATAGCTTCCTAGCTCCATCGCGCTTTTAATATTAGCTAGCACACCATGCTCGTTTAAAGCAGTTTCCACAATTAGTCTTGTACCAGAATCTATTTCTCTCCAAATCATTTTTGCTTCAGAAAGCTCTTGGATACTGATATGATCCCTGCTGCTCCAAAAATGAGCAGGGGAGGTGATGAGAATTAGTTCATCATCTGCAAACTTTTCNCGGATAAGCTCTTTATTTTCTACAGCTCCTTCAACAAAGGCAATGTCAATTTCATTATTTTCAAGTTTTGCCAATATGGTAGGGGTGTTGCCAATGGAAAGGCTAAACTTTAAGTCTGGATAGCTTCTGCTGAATTCTCCGAGTAAACCAGGCAATAAATATTCGCCGATCGTCGAGCTTGCCCCGATATTTAAGACAATCTCCTCATTTCCGGTCAATTCCTGGATTGCCGCAAAGGAAAGCTTGGAATACTCTACGATTTCCTTTGCAAATGGATAGAGAATTTCACCTGCTTTAGATAACGTTAATTTCCCGGCATTTCGTTCAAACAGCTGTGCTTTATAGACTTCCTCTAATTGTCGTATTTGCCTTGTCACTGCTGGCTGTGTGACAAAGCTTAAGCGAGCCGCCTGACTAATCGTGCCTTCCTCAACAACAAGGCAAAACATTTTCAAACTTTCTATATTCACGTAATAATCTCCACCTTAAAAAGTAATTTATCCAGAATGAAGCTATTACTTAACATCTGCAACACATCGAAAGCCAAGATGCCCAGATGAACTGTCTGGTGTATTGGAGGTCCGGGCAGCAACACGATAACGATTGCAATAGGATTCATGACAAAGGTAGGAGCCACCCCTCATAATTCTTGTTTCCCCGTTTAAAGGGCCTTGCGGATTTGTCCGTNCGCCTCGATCATGAATGCTTCTGCTAAACCAGTCGGAGCACCATTCCCATACATTGCCGGAAGTATTATACAGCCCGTATCCGTTCGGCGGGAAAGACTGAGCCGGAGCAGTTCCTGCATAGCCGTCTTCCTTTGTATTTATTCTTGGGAATACACCTTGCCATATATTGCAATAATGCTCGCCGTTTGGTGTTAGTTCGTCTCCCCAAGGATATTTTTTTCTTTCAAGTCCGCCTCTGGCAGCATATTCCCACTCGGCTTCAGTAGGGAGTCGCTTGCCTGCCCAGCGGNAAAATGCATTGGCATCATTCCAAGAAATATGCACAACAGGGTGGTTCATACGATCTTCAATATGAGAGCCAGGACCTTCAGGTGCTTTCCAATATGCTCCGTTAACACCGTGCCACCAAGGCGTATTGGGAACAGGCGGTGTTTGCCTCAGCTGTATCGGTGAGAGGAACAGATAAAAAACAAAGGACCAGCCGAAGTTTTCGGCTTCTGTTACATAGCCCGTATCCTCCACAAATGCTGCAAACTCTTCATTTGTGACACAATAAGAATCTATTAGAAAGGAATCAAGCTCAATTTTNCGGACGGGACCTTCACCNTCTGCTGGAAACCCTTCCTTTTCTGTTGTCCCCATAAAAAACTCACCTCCTTGTAACTGGACCATTTTATTTCTAAACTTCACATCCAGATTAGCTGCAGGTAGTTCAACATATGTTTGCATACTTTTCCTTTCTGTTTCTTTTCTCCGAACTGCACAGCATGACTGTATTTCCTTCATTTCATATCACTTCCCCTTGTGTTAGGTTGTTTCGGTGAATGACTGACTTTCGGTCTATAATAGTCGAATCTATAAGAACTTCTTCATTAAATTCTACAGTACCCTGCAGATAACGGAATAAAAGACTTGCTGCTTCCATCCCCATTTGAAAGGCTGGAACATACACACTAGTCACAGCGGGAAAGCATTGTTCTCCGTCACCGAATCGATGCTCAATTGTAGCAATTGATACATCATGTGGAACCATTAATTGAAGATTGTTTAAATAATTGATTGTTTGCTGGACGATGGAAATATCTTGTACTAAAAGGGCAGTCGGCTTATCATCTTTACTAAAAATATGATTTAATAACTGGATATAAGCTTCAAGACTGCCTGTATGATTATGAACATCAATTTGCAGCAAGTCTTTATTTGCTGCTGAATATTCGTGTGTGACGCTTTTGATTATTTTTTCCTCTGTGCTGATGATGGCAATATGTTTATGATGATGGCTAGTAAAATGATCTAGCAGGTCTTTGTTGTATTGCTTGTACTTTGCATATACATTTAACCCAATATGGTCGACTGTTTTCTCTCCAATATAGACCATCGGCATTTTTAATTGGAGAAGCTCCAGGAAGGCGTCGCAGATAAGCGGGGTTCCACCCAATATGAGTCCGTCAATTTTCTTTTGTTTAATAAAGCTGTAATACTGGGGAGGGCAATCATTTCCTTGAATTTGCTCTTTAGTAGCTGTTTCATTGATTAATAAGAGGTGATACCCATACTTTATCAATAGTTTGTTAACTCCATTAATGAATTCAAGTAAATATGTATTGGATGTGCCTTCAATAGAAGAGGTTTGAAACGGAAAATAAAGACCAATTAGTTTCGTTTCATTATTCGCTAGATTTTGAGCGATGGAGCTTGGTGTAAAATTCAGCTTCTCCACAGCATCCATTACCTTTTTTTCTGTTTTGCTGCTTGTGTAGCCACTTTTATTTAGTACTCTAGAAACAGTGGAGATAGAAACTCCTGCTAGATTTGCAACATCATAGATAGATACCTTCAATATACTCACCACTTTTTTATATTTATTGATAGATAGAAGCCTTAAAAGGGAACTGTGGAAGCGCTTCTATATTAATAATGTTAATTTATCATTAAAGCATGAACAGGTCAATCGTGTATAAAAGTTCGTTATACCCTATAAATATATTGTTATTGCAAGCATTTAACATTTTTGATAAATTGTACGTAACAAAAAGATAAGCGCTTTCAAATTTATTCATTAAAATGTGGAAGCGCTTCTACATTTGAAAATAGAGGAGAGATACATATGCGAGCCATAATGGTGATGTTTGATACGTTAAATAGACACATGCTTCCAAACTACGGATGTGATTGGATCCATGCACCTAATTTTAAAAAGCTAGGGGAAAAAACAGTGTGTTTGATCAGTCCTATGCAGGCAGTTTGCCATGCATGCCGGCAAGAAGAGAGCTGCATACAGGCAGATACAATTTTCTGCACCGCAGCTGGGGCCCAATTGAACCTTTTGACAATTCCATGCCTGAAATCTTGAAAAAAAATGGCGTCTATACCCATTTAGTAACAGATCATCAGCATTATTGGGAGGATGGGGGAGCAACTTACCATACAAGATACAACTCCTTCGAATTAGTTAGAGGACAAGAGGGTGACCCATGGAAAGGGCATGTTAAGGACCCTGACTATCCGGAAACAGAAACAGCAAAGTCCCTTGCGAGTAGTAATATGTACAGACAGGACTTAGTTAACCGGACCTATTTTGAAGAAGAGAAAAATCACCCGCAGACTACAACATTCAACTTGGGCATGCAATTTATTGAAAAGAATAAGGAGGAAGATAATTGGTTTTTACAGCTCGAAACTTTTGACCCGCATGAACCGTTCTTCTCTTATTCGCACTACAAAGAACTTTATCCTCATGAGTATAGTGGTAAGCACTTTGATTGGCCGCCATATTATTTTGTCCAGGAAGGTGAAGAAGTCGTCTCACATGGGAAGTACGAATATGCAGCATTATTGAGCATGTGCGACCATTACTTAGGCCAAGTAATTGATTTAATGGACAAAAATGATATGTGGAAAGACACGATGCTTATCGTCAATACAGATCACGGCTATTTATTAGGAGAGCATGGCTGGTGGTCGAAAAGTGTGATGCCTGTTTATGAAGAAATTGCGCATACACCATTATTCGTTTGGGACCCGCGAGTAGGCGTTACAGGNGAAAGACGACAGTCGATTGTACAAACAGTTGATATAGCGCCAACATTGCTCGAATTCTTTGGTGTTTCACTGCCTGACAATATGGATGGACAGCCCCTACGCCAAACCATTCAAGCAGATGTACCTATAAGGGAAACAGCATTATTTGGATACCATGGAGGTCATGTAAATATAACAGATGGTAATTATGTATACATGCGGGCACCTGTCGCACCAAAAAATGAGCCACTCTATGAATATACATTGATGCCAACACATATGAGGCAGCCATTTGCACCAGAAGAGCTGCAAAACATTGAAATTCAACAACCGTTTCCTTTTACGAAGGGCTGCCAGACAATGAAAATTAAGGCAGGCGACGGCTTTGTGAATGCATTTCAATTTGGTTCTAAGCTTTTCGATGTTCATAATGATCCAAACCAAATCGAAGAACTTGAAAATATAGAAGTAGAATTACAGCTTATTGAAAAGATGGCTGCACAAATGCGGAAAAATAATGCTCCTNTAGAACAATTCGCACGATTAGGCATACCAGAGGATGGCCACATGACAGCAGAAGAGCTACAAAGGCAGAAAGAAGAGGTTCGGAAAAAAGAAAAATTATTAGTGCTTCCAAATNATCCATGGGAAAGGGCTGCCCAAAATCAGCTGCGTGCATTATTGAATATTACTCCAGAAGAAAAGCGCGTTGAATTATTGAACCAGTTTGAAGAATTTGTCTTAATGTCAGCGTTAGATGGAGTGTCAACAGAGACTGTCCATGAGTTCATTGAGACAACTTATGAAAAGGAGCATAAAGCAATGGCCCAGTACTTTACAGGCTTGGCAGGAAGAACAAGCTAACAGGAATTTTGCTAAGAAAGGATGATGACAATGTATCTTGTTATGGATATGGGAGGAACATTTATTAAATATGCCCTGCTTAATTCTGCAGGAACGATTATCACCAAAAACAAAAAGCCGACAGTTAAAACAAATCTGCCTGATTTTAAGGAAGCTTTATTTTCCATCATTGAAGAGCATGATTTAACTAGCATCAAAGGGATTGCGATAAGCTGTCCAGGTACAGTGGATGTTAATAGCGGAGTTATCTATTATGGTGGCTCCTTCCCATTTTTGCATGAGGTAAATCTTGCTGGCATGATAAAAAGCAGATATAACATAGAAACAACTGTGGAAAACGATGGGAAATGTGCGGCATTGGCTGAACTTTGGCTTGGCAGTATAAAAGGAAAAAAAGANGCTGTTGTATTAGTGCTTGGGAGCGGCGTTGGTGGTGGAGTTATTTTAGATGGAAAACTGCATCGCGGAGTGAATCTTTCAGCAGGGGAAATCAGCTATGTTATGAGCAATTTAGATCCAAACACGAAAGAAACAAGCTTTATGGGCGCTTTAGGCTCTGGGGCATTNATGGTACGAAGAATAGCGGAAGTTAAGCAGCTTGATGACTTAACGGATGGTGAGGCCGTATTTAANTATATAAACAATGGCGATGTAGAAGCAATGAAAATTTTTGATGAATTCTGCATACATGTAGCAGGTCAAATCCTTAATCTTCAATATATTTTAGACCCAGAGATATTTGCCATTGGCGGTGGTGTCAGTGCTCAAAAGATTGTATTAGAGCGAATTAAGTGGGCAGTGGGGGAAATTAAACAGGCAAACCCGATGCATATGGCAAACCCGGGTATTGTTGCTTGTCATTTCCGCAATGACGCTAACCTATATGGAGCATTGTACCATTTCTTTGTTAGCAAAGAGGGAGCATTTGTAAACTGAAAAAGGATGGAGGCAGAATTTTGCTGTCTCCACATTATGTAAATATTTGTGGAAGCGCTTCTATACTTTATAATGTAACTTTACGGAGGGAAAACAGATGAGTACAAAATCAAGAGCCCAAAAAAGCGATATATTTTTCTATTCACTTGGCGGTTTTGGTTCCAATCTTTTATTCACATTAACAACGTCATTTTTAATGTATTTCTACACAGATGTATTTAAAATATCACCTTTGGCAGTAGGTTCGGTATTTTTGATTGTTAGGGTTATTGATGCAATTTTAGATCCATTTATTGGTATGCTAGCAGACAGAACAAGAAGCAGGTGGGGTACATATCGTCCGTGGTTAATGTTTGGTTCGCCATTATTAGCAGCTATGACATTGCTGTTATTCAGTGCACCTGATTTAAGTTCATCTAATAAAATCATTTATGCGATTGCTGTATATGTTGGTTATTCTTTAGTTTCTTCAATCGTTAATATTCCTTATCATGCCTTAACACCAATTTTGAGTCAGGACCCAAGTCAGCGGACAGTCATTGTTACAGCTAAACAGCTTATGGGCAGCCTCGGAACATTGTTGATTTCTGGTGCTGCACTGCCTGTCGTCGCTTTCTTTGGCAGTGGCGAAAAAGGCTGGTTCTTCACCACATTAGCATTTTCTGTCGTAACGATTGCATCCTATTGGTTCTGTGCAGTCGGTGCTAGAAATGCAGATAATGAAGAAGTTAATAATCAAAAAGCAATGAATTCACATGACGGACATCCTCCGCTTAAGGAACAGCTGAAAATTATTTCAAAAAATGGTCCGTTACTTGCATTATTAATTGCTGGATTTGCAAATATGACAGCACAAATTGTCAACTCGCAAACTGCTATTTATTACTGGCAATATAATATTGGCAGAGAGGATTTATACTCCCAATTATTTATTTGGGGGACATTGTTATCAATTCCTGCGTTTCTGTCTATTCCATGGTTTGTCAACAAATTTGGTAAGAAAAGAGTGTTTATTGTTTCGTGCTTGATAACTATATTACCGCTTGTCATTTTGTTATTCTCTTCCTATGAAAATATAGCGGAAATTTTTACACTATCTGTTTTAGTGAAGGTTCTCGGTCCGTTATCAGGTGTTCTGCCATGGATAATGATTGCAGACTGTGTTGATTATGGAAAATGGAAAACAGGCATTAACGGATCAGCAACTATTCACTCGATGATGCTGTTTACAAATAAATTAGCTGCAGCACTTGGCGGGATTCTTGCTGGTGCTCTCCTTGGCGCTGCCGGTTATGTGGCAGGTCAGGAGCAATCAACAGAAGCATTAAATATGATTACCTACCTTTACTTCCTTGCCCCTGTTATTGGCTATATTATCGCTATAATTGCGTTTAAATTTTATGGCATTACGCCAGAGGTACAAGCTAAAATGGCAAAAGAAATAGACGAAAAAGAGAATCCAAATAGTGTAGTAAGTTAATATTTTCTCAAATAAGCCACACTTTCTGTTAAGTCTGGCTTATTTGAGAGAAAGNAAGAAAGCGCTTNCTTTAAACTATTTGTATATAAAAATTCGTTATACCCTATAAATTTAATGATATTGCAGAAGAGCGTTTATTCTGATAAATTTGTGCTAACACCAATAATGAAAGTGCTTACAACACAAGTGTGGAAGCGCTTCTATATAAGCGTGGAGGTGATTAAAGTACTAATTCAAGTAAGTTAGGATAAATCGGTATGAAATCATAAGGGGGAAACGTATGCAAAGCGCAAATGCAAGTGTAAAGAAGAGTGAGGTTGTATTTTATTCTTTTGGCGGGTTTGGTTCAAATTTATTATTCGTATTTACTACTTCCTTTTTAATGTTTTTCTACACAGATGTATTTAAGATTTCACCTGCAGCTGTTGGTACTGTGTTTTTGGTTGTTAGATTGATAGATGCCTTTTTAGATCCTTTTTTAGGTATGCTTGCAGATAGAACGAGGAGCAGATGGGGCACATATAGACCATGGTTAATCTTTGGCTCGCCACTGCTGGCAATGTCAACATTGCTGCTGTTTACAGCACCTGAATTAAGTCCAACAGGTAAAATCGCCTATGCGATTGCCGTATACGTCGGATATTCCTTTGTTTCATCAATCGTTAATATACCTTATCACGCACTTAGTGCGGTGTTAAGTCAAGAAACAACACAGAGAAACTGGATTGTTACAGCAAAGAATTTTATGGGTAACCTTGGAAGCTTAGCAGTTTCAGGCTCTGTGCTGCCATTAGTAGCTTTTTTCGGAAGTGGACAGAAAGGCTGGTTTTTTGCCACACTCTTGTTCTCGATTGCGTCTATTTTCTCCTATTGGCTTTGTGCTTACGGTTCAAAGCAGCATGATAATAAAGAAATTAACAACCTAAGGTCAATGGTCGAACAAAAAGAGCATCCTACTATTAAAGAACAGCTGAAATTAATCTCTACAAACAAACCACTTGCCATTCTTTTACTTGCAACTGTAGTAAAAATGGCAGCCTTAATGTCCACCTCATCGATTGCTATTTATTATTGGCAATATAATATTGGCAGACCTGATTTATATTCACAGCTATTTATTTGGGGAACAATTCTTGCTATTCCTGCTTATTTTGTGACACCCTATCTCGCCAAAAAATACGGAAAAAAAGCACTGTATAATTTCAGCTGTTTTATAACGATTATACCATCAGCGATTCTTTTATTTACACCGTCAGAATATGTAATGACAATCTTTGTATTATCAGTTTTCGTTAAAGTCCTCGGTCCATTCACAACTGTATTGCCGTGGATGATGCTACCAGACTGTGTGGACTATGGAAAACTTAAAACAGGCATAAACGGCTCTGCAACAGTCCATTCCATGATGATTTTTATTAATAAGGTTGGAGCAGCAATCGGCGGACTTTTGTCTGGTGTACTGCTTGGTGTTGTCGGTTACGTTGCAGGACCACAGCAGCCTCCAGAAGTATTGAGCATGATTAACTATGTGTACTTCCTTGTTCCGATTATTGGTTATGCACTTGGCTTAGTATTTATGAAGTTCTATCCGATAAACAATGACTACCATTCTAAAATACTAGCAGAAATAAATAAAAAAGACATGAATAGCCAGCCACCTGCTCTATAAATTTAAGGGAGGGTAATGATTACGATGAAGAAAAGGCCGCATATTATTTTGTTTAATCCAGATCAATGGCGTGGGGACGTGCTCGGCCATATGGGGAACCCAGCTGCAGTTACTCCTAATTTAGATAAAATGACAAGAGAGGACGGTGTATCCTTTCGTAACGCATTTTGCCAAAATCCTGTATGTACACCAAGCCGCTGTTCGTTTATGTCTGGCTGGTATCCTCATGTAAGAGGGCATCGCACTATGTATCACATGATGAGCGAAGAGGAGCCTGTACTATTAAAGACATTAAAGAATAATGGATATCATGTCTGGTGGGGTGGGAAAAATGATCTTGTTCCTTCAGAAAATGGCTTTGATGCGTATTGCGATATGAAGTATGAACCGGAAAATCAGCCAAAGCCGATGTTTGGCGGTATGTTCACAGGTGGTGAGGATAACTGGCGGGGGTTGCCTGGCAGTGACACGTATTACTCGTTTTTAGTTGGCAAGCTGGAAAAGGAGCAAGGAGAAGAATGCTATTATGACAGTGATTGGGCCAATATCTTTGGCGCAATTGAACAGATTAAAAACGCGCCAGAGGATAAGCCGCTTTGCATTTACTTGCCTATACTTTATCCCCACCCCCCATATGCGGTGGAGGACCCTTGGTACAGTATGATAGATAAATCAAAACTGCCTAACCGTATCAAAGCAGAGGACCTTTCAAAAGATATGCCGTCAATGCTGGCAGGACTGCGGGAAAGATATAACATGGAAGGATGGTCTGAGGAGCGCTGGACTGAGCTAAGGTCGGTGTACTACAGCATGTGTGCTCGCGTTGATTACCAATTTGGACTATTAATGCAAGCACTAAAAGAGGCGGGGATTTATGATGATACAGCTGTCTTTTTCTTTTCCGATCATGGTGACTTTACAGGCGATTATGGATTAGTAGAAAAAACGCAAAATACTTTTCAAGATTGTTTGACAAGAGTACCATTTATCGTTAAACCACCAGCACACCACCAAATCAAACCAGGAATCAGCGATGCATTAATCGAGCTTGTGGACTTGGCTGCGACGGTACATGAAATGGCAGGGATAGAGGCAGATTACACCCATTTCGGACAGTCTCTTTCACCATTAATTGCAGGAATAAAAGAAGAACATCGTGAAGCAGTATTTTGTGAAGGCGGTAGAATGCATGGGGAATATCATTGCAATGAGTCTGCACCTGCAAATGAAGACACATCAATGCTTTATTGGCCAAGAGGTGAAATGCAGCGCAGTGAAGGACCAGAGCACACTAAAGCAACGATGATTCGCACAAAAGACTATAAATATGTAAAAAGAGTGTACGAAGAAGATGAATTATACGACATTAAGCAAGATCCAGAAGAAACTACTAATCGTATAAATGATCCAAATTTAACTTCCGTTCTGTTCGATTTAAAAGAAAAAATGCTAGATTTTTACCAGCAAACCTGTGACGTTGTTCCACATAAAAGATCGAGCAGGGAAGCGAAAGCACACTAACAAAAAAAGTGAGTTCGATATTTTATCGGACTCACTTTTTTTATTAAAGGTATTTTAAAAAAACGATCATTTTTTTCTGCTAGAAGAACTTTTTATTCCTAAAATTTTCATGATTCGCAAAACCTTCTTATGATTAACGTTTTGTCCACGCTTTGCAAGCTCCTCGCGAATTCGGCGGTAGCCATACCGGCCTTCATGCTCATCAAAAATTGTTTGTATTTCAACCTTTATATCAGCATCCTTATCAGGTCGGCTCATTTGTTTCAGCAGGTTATAATAAGTGCTTCGTGGAATATTAACGTACTTCACAAGAGCTGTTACCGGATATTGCTTCCTTAATTCATAGACTATTTTGGCTTTGTCTTGATTGGTGATGTTTTCTTGTTTAGACATAAGCAATTCTAGTTTTGTTAAGTAGTCATTTTCCATATCTTGCTGCCTTTTGTTTGCTATCAGAGGAACGGAAGTTTTTGCTTTTTTGAATTATTTGATTTTGATGTCATATATATCCCTCAGTAAAAGTTGAATTTCTATTCCATTTAAAATGTAATAATGAACAAGATTGGCAGCTTATCCTTAGCTGAACTATCTCGTAATTACATCTAGTTTAATGTGTTTCAAAAATTTTGTATAGGTTTTGCGAAAAAATCTGGCATTACATATTAATTAGTAAGGTGACTTACTAGACGGACACTTTCCTAAAAAATAGTATGCAAAACACATTGATTTATGCCATTTAGGATATAGGAATTGTAATGTAGAATAATAGTGGCTATATATAGTCACTATATTAAAACCATTGATAATACTGAAACAATAAAATGTTTTTATGTATTTGAATACACGAGTGAAAAGGTAAAGACACTTACTGTCGAGACTCGCTTGAAAAGAAATAAATTACAGAAGTATTAAGCAATTAAAATCCATCTGCTAACCATGTCAAAAAAAGTCGAATATAAGCACGTAAGGAGACAATAATCAGTACAGCTTATGTTATAATTACTTATGGAACAAGTGTACGAGATATAATTACTGCATCCGTGTTTGCACACAACATGTAGCTGCACAAAAACTAACTCAGTAAAGTCTAAAAAATTATACGCATCCAATATAATAATAAATTAATAAAATAAGCATATATAAAAGGTAATGTTAACAAACGAAAATAATAGGATTTAAGCAAGCAGATATACAGGAGGAAGTTAGCTTGAACACATATATAGTCATGCAAGGAAGCAAATACCATGAAGTAAGGGACATGGGAATAATCTGGTCACCGAAAATCGCTAAAGGTGGCAGTATCGAGCATTCGTGGGAAAGAATGAAGGAAGTGAAAAAGGGCGACCGCATTTTTCATTATGTGAAAGGAAATATTGTGGCGATTAGTATTGCGAAAGAGGATTATGTGGAAGCAACAAGGCCACTAATTTTGCAATCAGACCTGTTTGATGATGAAGCTGGGTACCTAGTTGAGGTCGAGTATTATGAACTGGACAAATCGGTAAATGTTAAAGAGAAATTCGCCGTTATTTCACCACTGCTTCCAATCAAATATTCACCTTTCCAAGAAGATGCAAGTGGAAATTCAGGCTATTTGTACCCATGTAATGAAGAACTAGCGATCAAGTTGTTAGAGCTGATTGGCGAATTAAATATTTACTTAATAGATACAGAGCAGCTCGAATTATCGATGGATTACATCAAAGTAACAGAGCATAACACATTAATACCAGTTATTGCCGAAACAGAATCAGAAGTGAAAACAAAAATCCGTTTAGGACAGCAACGATTCAAGAAGGACTTAATGTCCTTATGGGGCTGCAAATGTGCANTATGCGATATCGAATTGCCAGAGCTGCTGAAAGCAAGCCGCTCCAAACCATGGAAAGACAGCACAAACGAAGAACGAAACGATCCATACAACGGTATCCTGCTATGCAGTAATCACGACGCCTTATACGAAAACGGTAAAATTGCCTTTGACGGTCAAGGCAGACTCCACATCTCACCTGAGATTAATGAAGAAGATTACTTAAAATACGGGTTATTGACGAAAAAGAAAATTAAGTTAAACCAAGACAATAAGGTATACTTCAAATGGCATAAAAGAAACATCTGGAGCAAAGCAATCGGCACAAATGAAGAAACAGAAAGCCAAGAAGAAGAAGTAATAGAACAGCCTTAAACAAGGGCTGTTTTTTTTCGTAAAATAGATTTTTCGGAATATTCCATTTGACAATGAAAACGGTTTACGATATATTTTAGCAATAAGTGGCATTGTTACTAATACTATATTTATAGTTTATTAGGCAAAACCCATCATACGTTTCAAGCAAAATAAATATGGGAGGTCGCCGTTTTGTTGATACATAAGGTACTCAACAATAATGTTGTTATATGTAAAGATGCTGAACTGAACGATATTATTGTTACAGGCAAAGGGATCGCCTTTCAAAAGATTAAAGGCGATGAAATTGAAACAGCATCAGACATTAAAGTTTATACCTTAAATAACTCAACGGTGAAGAAGAAGTTCCAGGAGGTTGTATCACAGATTCCAATTGAGTATATGGATATCAGCGAGAAGATCATTGATTATGCCAAACGAACAATTGGAAAAGAAATAAACGATACTATCTATGTAACTCTCACAGATCATATTTACAGTACATGTGAGCGCTATCGCCAGCAAATTAAGCTTAAAAATGACTTATACTGGGATATTAAACGATTATATAAAGAAGAATTTAAAGTCGGAGAAAAAGCTGTTGATAAAATCAGACAAGTGTTTCAGTTGGATTTACTTGACGATGAAGCTGCATTCATAGCAATGCATTTCGTGAATGCTGAGCTCGATAATAACGTCAATGACGTAGCGAGTATTACGATTGTTATTAACGATATTTTAAATATCGTCAAATACCATTTTAAAATCAGCTATGATGAGGACAGTATTAGCTATGGCCGTTTTATTACCCATTTGAAATTCTTCAGCTATCGGATATTAACCCAAAAGCCAAGCTTAGTTGAGGATAAGGAGCTGTTAAGCATTATTGCCGACAGATTTCCTGAAGCTGAAAAATGTGCCCACAAAATTGAAAAAATGTTGTTAGAGCATTATGATCATAAGCTAACCATCGATGAAAAATTTTATTTAATTATTCATATAGAACGAATTGTGAAAGAAAGTTGTTAGGATTGTTACCTTAAAGGCAAAACCTAAGCATTCACTAAAAAATTATTTTTTAGTGCTGTGCTTAGGTTTTTTTTCATACAAAAAAGGAGGAAAACCCATGGATTACACAAAAACAGCCAAAGATATATTAAAAGAAATTGGCGGAGAAGAAAACATAGTATCTGTTGTGCATTGCTATACGAGATTAAGATTTACATTAAAGGATGAATCGTTTATCGAGGATAAAAAAGTGGAGGACATTGACGGTGTTCTTGGCATCATGAAGTCTGGCGGTTTGTACCAGGTAATCATAGGTAATGATGTTGCCAAATGCTATAAGGAACTAATGAAAATTACTAACTTAGATGAAAATGAAACGAAGCGACCAGAAGGAAACAAACAAAAACAAAACATCATTAACCGCTTCTTTAATATGATTTCCGGCTGTATGGCTCCTGTTCTCCCTGCCTTAATTGCCGGAGGGATGATGAAGGTTGTTCAACTAATCATTGTCATGCTTGACATTTTGCCAGAAGAAAGTCAAAGCTATCGTTTATTCACAGCAATCGGTGACGCACCATTCTTCTTCCTGCCAATCCTGCTTGCTGCATCATCAGCTAGATATTTCAAAGTATCACAAACATTAGCTGTTGCAGTTATAGGTGTGCTAGTTTATCCAGACTTTATTACGATGATGGGTGAAGAAAGCGTTCACTTCTTCGGCATTCCAGTAACTGCCGCATCGTATTCCTATTCTGTTATACCTGTATTGTTAATTGTCTGGGCAATGAGTTATATTGAACCATTTGTAGATCGCATTGTTCCGACTGTTGCGAAGAACTTCCTATCGCCATTGCTAGTTTTACTCATTTCTGCTCCACTTGCCTTTATCGTGTTAGGTCCAATTGGTGCAATCGCGAGTAATTATTTCACAGATGCTCTTATGTTCGTGTATGACACTACAGGAATTGTTGCTGTTGTACTATTATCAGCCTTTATGCCGCTGATCGTTCTAACAGGGATGCACCAAGCATTTACGCCAATCATTCTCTCAAGCATCACTACATTAGGCTTTGATCCACTAATTTTAGTAGCTCAGCTAGCGAGTAACCTGTCACAGGGCGGAGCATCACTAGCGGTTGGGATGAAATCTAAGGTCAAAAAGCAAAAGCAAATCGCTTATTCTGCTGCATTCTCCGCATTACTTGGCGGTATCACAGAGCCAGCAATGTATGGAGTAACCGTAAAACTGAAAAAGCCAATGATCGCATGTATTATTTCCGGTGGACTCGTTGGTGCATTCACAGGCTTCTTCCAATTAAAAACATACGTAATGGCAACACCTGGTTTAATTTCTATCGGTGAATTCCTGGGTGGTGTCGGAAATACAAACATTATTGTTGCCGTTATCGCAAGCGCCTTAGCGATTATCCTGTCATTCACACTTACATGGTTTATTGGCTTTGATGAAAAAGAAGCAGATATTGATACAACGAAGAAAAAGAAATCAAGTACTGCACAAGCAACAAAGACAACAGAAAAAGAAATCGCAGTAGACAGTCCAGTCAGCGGCACCTTTGTACCACTGACAGAAGTAAAAGACTCTACCTTTTCGAAAAAATTAATCGGTGACGGGATTGCCATTTACCCTGACCAAAATAAAATAGTAGCTCCATTTGACGGAGAAATTGAAGCCTTCTTTGATTCCAAGCATGCGATTGGTTTAAAAAGTGATGATGGTATCGAAATTCTTATTCATATTGGCTTGGAAACAGTTAATCTAAACGGACAATATTTTACTGGTCATGTCAAAAAAGGCGACCGTGTGAAAAAAGGCGATGTGCTGATTTCATTTGATAAGGAAGCGATAAAAGAAGCGGGCTTTGATTTAGTAACACCAGTAATTGTCACAAACTCTGGAGACTATGAAGTGAAGATTCCTTCATTGGACCATATTAAGAAATTCGATGAAATCATGTATGTTAGCAAGGTTGATAACGCTTTAGTTGGTTAAAAAAATCATAGAATGAGAGGAAGATAATAATGACTATTAAAGGATTTCCGAATAACTTTTTATGGGGCGGCGCTACAGCTGCCAATCAATTAGAGGGCGGCTGGAATCTTGGCGGTAAAGGTCCAAGTATTGCAGACATGTTCACTGGAGGCAATAAAGATAGAGCAAGAAGAATAACTCCAGAGCTTGAGGCTGATACATTTTATCCAAACCATGAAGCAGTCGATTTTTATCATCATTATAAAGAAGATATTCGCTTATTTGCAGAAATGGGCTTTAAAGCCTATCGCTTCTCAATCGCTTGGTCACGGATTTTTCCAACAGGTGAAGAAACAGAGCCGAATAGAGAAGGACTGGAATTTTACCATAATGTGCTGGATGAGCTGGAGAAGTACGGAATTGAACCAATTGTGACAATGTCTCACTATGAAAATCCGTTTCAGCTAACAAAAACATATGGCGGCTGGGATAACCGCAAGTTAATTGATATCTTTATGCCATATGCTGAGTGTATTTTACGCGAATATCAGGATCGGGTCACATACTGGATTTTATTTAATGAAATTAACCTGCTCACACAGCCAATGGGCGGCTATTTTGCTGGCGGAATGATTTTAGAGGGTGTCGAAAACGAAGAAGAACGGCGCTACCAAGCAATGCATAATCAGCTCGTTGCCAGCGCAAAAACGGTAAAACTGGGAAAGTCTATCTCAGAAAGCTTTCAATTTGGCTGCATGATCGCCTATGTTGGAGCCTATGCATTAACATGTAAGCCAGAGGATGTAAGAGCACAGCAAAGAACAGACCAAATTCATAACTGCATTGCCGGAGATGTTCATGTGCGCGGGCAATATCCTGCCTTTGCGCACCGCTTCTTTGCAGAAAAAAATATTGATATTAACATGCAGCCAGAGGATGAGCAGATTTTACAAGATGGGGTTGTCGACTACTATACATTCAGCTATTACACAACAAATTGTGTTGCTGAAAATCCTGAAGGAGCAAAGGTATCTGGCAATGGCAGCGGCGGCTTGATGAACCCATATTTAAAAAACAGTGATTGGGGCTGGCCTATTGATCCAGAAGGCATTCGCTGGGCACTAAATAATATACATGACCGTTATCAGCTGCCAACAATGATTGTCGAAAATGGTTTAGGCGCAGTTGATGTCGTCGAGGAGGATGGCTCTATTAATGATGACTATCGCATCGCTTATCTTGGCGCGCATATTGAACAAATGAAGGAGGCTGTTAAAGACGGAGTCAATTTAATAGGATATATGCCATGGGGCTGTATCGACTTAGTGTCTGCATCAACTGGCGAAATGAAAAAAAGATACGGGTTTATCTATGTCGACAAACATGACGACGGATCAGGAGATTTTGGCAGAAAGAAAAAGAAATCGTTTGAATGGTACAAAAAAGTGATTGCATCAAACGGAGAACTGCTGGAAAATGAGGCCCAATAAAATTACCTTAATCATGATGATTCTCGGTATAACGCTAATAGGCTTCAGTGTTGCGATATTCAGGCTAATCGCATTTGGTACAGATCCATATAGCGCTATGAACCTTGGATTCACAAATATTTTTCCTTTATCATATGGAACGATGCAGCTTGCCGTAAACCTGGTTCTGCTCCTGTTTCAGCTGCGCTTTGCGAAAAAAACAATGGGCGTAGGGAGCTTTATTAACTTAATCTTGCTAGCGTATATGTCCGATTATTTTTTATATGTTCTTAAGACAGTACCTATCAATTATGAATTACTTGAAATTCGCATTCTGCTTTTACTGATAAGCTTAATTTCTTAACATTTGCTATTTCTTTGTATACAATCAGCGACCTAGGAATTGCACCATATGACTGTTTATCTGTCTTTATGTCTGAAAAGTGGAGTATAAAATACCATTGGTGCCGCATTATGACTGATTCCACCTGTATCGCCATTGCGTTTTTGCTAGACAGTGAGATAGGAATAATAACTCTTTTTCTAGCATTATGTACAGGTCCGTTTGTTTCCTATTTTAACAAGAATGTGAGTATTCCGTTAAGATTAAGATACGATGGTATATACAGGGCAGCACACACTATTATTCAGCCTAAAATAGGTGGAGGTGCTTAAAACACCCCACATGGCCTTCCGAGTGCTCGGAAGGCTTGTTTTGTTTGTCGTAATTTGATGAACGATAAGGAATTGTTTAGATGATAAATATCTTTAATAATAGAATTAAAGATATATTATTGCGTAATCCTAAATACCTGACTTTCATACATAAAGGATGAATATAATGACTCAAGAAGCAAAAGCAGAAAATAAAAAGAGCTTGGAGAAATCAGATAATAAGAAAAAAACCAGGAAAAAGCTCCCTAAACAAATATTAATGATAATAGGGGTAGTTGCTTTAACGGTACTAATTTTCGGAGGATTTAAGCTGTATAAGGTATATACGGCAGGACAATTTACAAATGGTGCAATGGAATCAGCTGAAGGGAAAAAGCTCGATTATTTAGTCGAGGAGGACCCGAATGGAACAAATACCGAAGACATAATGTACGCAGACTTTAATGANGACGAAGTCATTACAACCATGCACAAAATGACACATCAAAAAGTCGTTTCCAGCAAAAAATGGGGCGCGGTGGAAATGACTAGTGCAAGAGTCAATCAGCTGTATATCATTGTAGAAAATAGCGACTTTGAAAATAAAGAGGGACTTCTGTATATTTTACAAAAATGGCAGAACAANGACTTTAATTTGGTTGATGACGATCATAATTATTTGTGGAAGCTGCATGGCGGAAATGTTGGGGAAGCGACAGGGGTATTTACAGAGGAAGAAGAGAAGGAGTTTGTAGAGCGGGTGTTTTAAACCAGAGTTGTCTCTGGTTTTTAATTTGCCACTTTTTTATAGTTATTCTCTTGGATTTGGATATTTCAACCATGTTCTTTCCTATGCTAGATATAGTAGAATAGCACTATTGAGATNTAAGGAGAAATACAATGTCTAAAAAGAACTTTCTTTATTTATATATCGTAGTAAGTTTACTCTGGATTTTCGGAACAGACTTTTTGCTTACATTTGTTGATAGTCAGTCGACAATGCTTTTTCTGCAAAAATTAAAAGGAATATTATATGTTTGTTTTACTAGTNTACTAATTTATGTACTTATTGTCAGGAAAGAAGAGTTTGAGACAGTAACAGAAGAGAAAAAGCAGCTAAAGACACTGATTAATTCAATGGTTGATTTTGTTAACTTTAAGGATGGTAATGGTCGCTGGCTTGAGGCAAATGAAGCTGGCTTGAAGCTTTTTCAGCTTGATGGGGTTGATTTTAGAGGGAAAAAGGACTCTGAGCTCGCTAAATATACAGATTTTTATCATGATGCACTAATGTATTGCGAAACTTCTGATAAAGAGGCTTGGAAGGCAAAAGAAGTTACNAGATGTCTTGAATATATTCCCCTACCTAACGGGGAAATAAGAACGATTGATACGATAAAAGTTCCCAATTTTAACGACGATGGCAGCCGCCACTCACTGGTAGTAATTGGCCGTGATATTACAGAGCACCTAAATACAGAAAAAGATCTCAGCATGACGAAGCAGCAATACCAATCACTTTTCGAGAATAACCCAGACATGGTGTATGTACTCGATTTAGACGGGAATGTTGTTAATGTGAACCGTCAGTTTGAGAANATTACTGGTTATAGTGCAGATGAATTTANTGGGAAAAGAATTGTAAGCTTAGTGACGGAGGAGTTTCAGGAGCTTCTTCGTGAGAATTTGTTAAACTCGATACTTCAAGGTAAATCAACTACAAAAGAAACAAAAATTATTAAAAAGGACGGCAGTATCAGTGATATTTCCTGTACAACATTTCCAATGATGCTTGATGGTGAAATCGTCGGTGTTATTGGCTATGGCAGGGATATAACAGCTATTAAGGAAACAGAAGCAATGCTTCGAAAAGCAGAAAAACTGTCTGTCGCCGGAGAGCTAGCCGCAAGTGTTGCACACGAAATTCGCAATCCACTGACATCCATTCGCGGCTTTATCCAATTAATGAAATCGGAAGAAACAGCTTCAAATAAAGCTTTTCACAATATTCTACTAGATGAAATCGACAGAATTAATGATATCGTCAGTGAGCTGTTATTATTGGCAAAACCACAGGAGCTGAACTATGTAAAGGCTAGAGTAGAGAGCATTATGAGCTCAGTTTTCGGTCTGCTTGAATCACAATCAAACCTATACGGTGTAGAATTGAACTCAAAAATAATTGGCACACTTCCTGAGATTGACTGCGAACCAAACCAATTAAAACAGCTGTTCATCAACATCATCAAAAACTCAATAGAAGCAGAATCCACAAAAGTAAACATAACAATTAAAAAAACAGACAACGGATTTGTGCAAATAATTGTAAAAGACAATGGCTGCGGAATCGAAAAAGATCGTATTAAACGCTTAGGGGAGCCATTCTATTCAGCGAAAGAAAAAGGCACAGGGTTAGGATTAACAGTCAGTTACCGGATTGTTCAGGCACATAAAGGACAGATTCGGTATGCAAGTGAGGTTAATGAAGGTACCGAGGTGGAAATTTTACTGCCAGTAACAATAGATTAATAGGAGAGGGACATTTAGCTTATGCTAAAATGTCCTTTTATTGTATACGGGAATACTTTGTTAATATTTTACATATGTGTGGCAGATACATTAAAATATACATACA
>Ga0058696_1000287_pt1 | contig 21599 bp, 15 predicted proteins | sample AgamicMgSfrz_FD_55077 | JGI IMG/M metagenome (GOLD analysis project Ga0058696, IMG submission 55077) | Agave microbial communities from Guanajuato, Mexico - Mg.Sf.rz | ecosystem: Host-associated > Plants > Phyllosphere > Phylloplane/Leaf | place: Guanajuato, Mexico | collected 2012-05-30 | reverse complement strand
CTGCTGCTGCGCCCGATCGGCACGACCGTGTACCTGATGCCGCCGTACGTGATGAGCGACGACGACATCGCGTGGCTCGCGCAGCGCACGCGCGACACGCTCGACGCGACGCTGGAGGACCTCGGCCGATGAGCCTGCTCGACACCCTGCAACGCGGCCTCGCCGACCTCGACGCGCAAGGGCTGCGCCGCGTGCGCCGCATCGCCGACACCGCGTGCGACGCGCGCATGATCGTGAACGGCCGCGAGATCGTCGGCTTCGCGAGCAACGACTACCTCGGCCTCGCCGCGCATCCGGCGCTGATCGCCGCGTTCGCGGAAGGCGCGCAGCGCTACGGCGCCGGCAGCGGCGGCTCGCACCTGCTCGGCGGCCATTCGCGCGCGCACGCCAGACTGGAAGACGAACTCGCGGGCTTCGCGGGCGGCTTCTCCGACGCGCCGCGCGCGCTGTACTTCAGCACCGGCTACATGGCGAACCTCGCCGCGATGACGGCGCTCGCCGGCAAGGGCGCGACGATCTTCTCCGATGCGCTGAACCACGCGTCGCTGATCGACGGCATGCGGCTGTCGCGCGCGAACGTGCAGGTCTATCCGCACGCCGATACGGCCGCGCTCGCCGCGCTGCTCGACGCATCGGAGGCCGAAACGAAGCTGATCGTCAGCGACACCGTGTTCAGCATGGACGGCGACATCGCGCCGCTCGCCGAGCTCGTCGCGCTGGCCGAACGCCACGGCGCGTGGCTCGTCGTCGACGACGCGCACGGCTTCGGCGTGCTCGGCCCACAGGGTCGCGGTGCGCTCGCGGCCGCCGCGCTGCGTTCGCCGCATCTGGTGTACGTCGGCACGCTCGGCAAGGCGGCCGGCGTCGCCGGCGCGTTCGTGATCGCGCATGAAACCGTGATCGAATGGCTGATCCAGCGCGCACGCAGCTACATCTTCACGACCGCCGCGCCGCCGGCCGTCGCGCATACGGTCTCGGCGAGCCTGAAGGTGATCGCGGGCGACGAAGGCGACGCGCGCCGCGCGCACCTCGCCGCGCTGATCGAACGCACGCGCGCGCTGCTGCGCAACACGCGCTGGCAGCCGGTCGATTCGCACACGGCCGTGCAGCCGCTCGTGATCGGCAGCAACGATGCGACGCTCGCGGCAATGCGCGCGCTCGACGCGCACGGCCTGTGGGTGCCCGCGATCCGGCCGCCGACGGTGCCGGCCGGCACGTCGCGGCTGCGCGTGTCGCTGTCGGCCGCGCATTCGTTCGACGATCTCGCCAGGCTCGAAGCCGCGTTGATCGAGGCCAGCGAGGCGGCCGCGGCCTCCGTTGGAGCGGCCCGGCAGGAGGCAGCAGCATGAGCGCCCCGCTCTCCGTCTTCGTCACCGGCACCGACACCGAGATCGGCAAGACCTTCGTGTCGGCCGCGATGCTGCACGGCTTCGCGCGGCACGGGCTGCGCGCGGCCGCGCTAAAGCCGGTCGCGGCCGGCGCGTACGAACGCGACGGCGTGTGGCGCAACGAGGACGCCGACCAGCTCGACGCCGCCGCGAACGTCGCGCTGCCGCCCGAGCTGCGCACGCCGTTCCTGCTGAAAGCGCCGGCCGCACCGCATATCGTCGCCGCGCAGGAAGGCGTGACGCTCGACCTCGACACGATCGTCGCGTGCCATCGCGAAGCGCTGACGCGCGCGGACGTCGTCGTCGTCGAAGGCGTCGGCGGCTTTCGCGTGCCGCTGAACGATACGCAGGACACCGCCGATCTCGCGGTCGCGCTCGGCCTGCCCGTCGTGCTGGTGGTCGGCGTCCGGCTCGGCTGCATCAGCCACGCGTTGCTGACGGCCGATGCGATTCGCCAGCGCGGCCTCACGCTCGCGGGCTGGGTCGCGAACCACGTCGACCCGGCCATGTCGTTCGCCGACGAGAACGTCGCGACGATTCGCGACTGGCTTGCGCGCGAGCACCGCGCGCCACTCATCGGCCGCATCGCGCACATGACGCCGGCCGCCCCCGAATCCGCCGCGGCGATGCTCGACATCGCCGCGCTCGTCGAGTCGCTGCGCGCCGCGCGGCNTTGACCCAACCGATCCCCCAATCCCGCCCAGGACAGGAAAACGAAATGACCCAAGCCCAGACCGCCGCCGTGCAACCCGCCGCGATCCCCGTGGCCGCCCCGGCGTCGCAGCGCTGGCGCGTCGCCGACGTCGTCGCGCTGTTCGAGCTGCCGTTCAACGANCTGATGTTCCGCGCGCAGCAGGTGCATCGCGAGCACTTCGACGCGAACGCGGTGCAGCTGTCGACGCTGCTGTCGATCAAGACGGGCGGCTGCGAGGAAGATTGCGGCTACTGCTCGCAGTCGTCGCATCACGACACGGGCCTGAAGGCCGAGAAGCTGATGGACGTCGACACGGTGCTCGACGCCGCGCGCGCGGCGAAGGCGAACGGCGCGAGCCGCTTCTGCATGGGCGCCGCGTGGCGCAACCCGAAGGAGCGCCACATGCCGGCGCTGACCGAGATGGTGCGCGGGGTGAAGGAGCTCGGTCTCGAGACCTGCATGACGCTCGGCATGCTGGAAAACGAACAGGCCCGGCAGCTCGCCGATGCGGGCCTCGACTACTACAACCACAACCTCGACACGTCGCCGGAGTTCTACGGCCAGGTGATCTCGACGCGCACGTACCAGGATCGCCTCGACACGCTCGACCGCGTGCGCGATGCGGGCATCAACGTGTGCTGCGGCGGCATCATCGGGATGGGCGAGTCGCGCCGCGAACGCGCGGGCCTGATCTCGCAGCTCGCGAACCTGAACCCGTATCCGGAATCGGTGCCGATCAACAACCTCGTCGCGATCGANGGCACGCCGCTCGAAGGCACCGCGCCGCTCGATCCGTTCGANTTCGTGCGCACCATCGCGGTCGCGCGCATCACGATGCCGAAGGCCGTCGTGCGCCTGTCGGCCGGCCGCGAGCAGCTCGACGACGCGATGCAAGCGATGTGCTTCCTCGCCGGTGCGAACTCGATGTTCTACGGCGACCAGCTGCTGACGACCAGCAACCCGCAGACGCAGCGCGACCGCGCGCTGTTCGAGCGCCTCGGCATCCGCGCGAGCCAGGCCGACGCGCTGTCGGACAACGCGTAAGCGGCAACGGCCGGCGCGCCGCGCCCGCCAACGAAAAAGCCGGGGCATGCCCCGGCTTTTTTACGCCCGCGCGCACCACTCAGGTCGCGCCGCCCAGTGCGCGCGGCTCCATGAACGTGTGCCGGAAATAGTCGCGCACCGCGTGCATCGCGGGACTCAGCTCGATGTTCTTGCGCCACGCGAGGCCGACGCTCATCGGCGGCACCGGGTCGCGCAGCACGATCGTCTCGATGCGCCGCCCTTCGAGCGACCACGGGCGATACACCATGTCGGACAGGATCGCGACACCGCTGCCGTTCGCGACCATGCTGCGCACCGCCTCGACCGACGAGGTGCGCAGGATCACGTTCGGCCGGTACGGCGTCTCGTTCCAGTAACGCAGCGCGGTCTGCCCGGCCTCGTCCACCGTCAGCATCACGAACGGCTCGTGCGCGACCTCCGCGAACGTGACGCTCTCGCGCCGCAGCAGCGGATGATGCGCGCCGACCCACAGCCTGCGCACCGAATGGATCACCGGCTCCAGCACGAGCTCCGGATTCGACACGTTCGACGTGAGCAGCACGGCCATGTCGTAGCGGCCCGCGATCAGCCCTTCCTCGATCGACTCGCGGTTCAGCTCGTGCAGGTGGATCGTCAGACGCGGATAGAGCGTATTGAGCCGCAGCACGTGATGCGGCAGGAAGTAGCCGAGCACCGTGTAGCTCGCGGCGATCGCGAGCGTGCCGGTCAGCGTGCTTTCGAGATTCGGGATCCGCATCGCCTCGTCGACCGACGACAGGATCGTGTACGCGTGATTGAGAAAACGCCGCCCGGTATCGGTCAGCGTCACGCCCGCCGACGTGCGCACGAACAGCTGCGTGCCGAGACTGTCCTCCAGTTCCTTGATCGCGCTCGTCACGGCCGACTGCGAGATGGTGAGCTGGATCGCGGCCTGCGAGATCTGTCCGAGCTCGGCGGTCGCGACGAAGTACTTGAGCTGTCTGAGCGTCAGGGCCATGCGCGGTGGAAAACTGATGGGGGCAGGGCAACCATCATATCAACCGTCCGTTTCGCGGCAATCCGGACCCGCCCGACCCGCGCACATCCGCCTGCCGCGGCGCCGGGCGGCCGCTTCCCGTGATATCTGAAAAATCGATACGCTCGCATATAAAAATAGAACTATTTTGACGCACCCCGCACGGCTAACCTGCGTTCAACACGGTGTCGACACGCGCTGCGGCGCACGCGAAACCGGAGAACCTGGAGGAACGAACCGTATGAGGAAGCACAGTGTCGACCTGAATTCGGACATGGGCGAAGGTTTCGGCCCGTGGACGATCGGCGACGGCGTCGACGAGCAGATCATGCCGCTCATCAGCTCGGCGAACATCGCCACCGGTTTTCATGCCGGCGACCCGAACATCATGGCGCGCACGGTGCAGCTCGCGCGCGACGCCGGCGTCGGGATCGGCGCGCATCCGGGCTTTCGCGATCTNGCGGGCTTCGGTCGCCGCACGATCACCGAAACGCCGCAGGCGCTCGTCCACGACATNCTGTATCAGCTCGGCGCGCTNCGCGAGTTCGCGCGGCTCAACGGCGTGGGCCTGCAGCACGTCAAGCCGCACGGCGCGCTCTACATGCACGCGGCGGCCAACGAGGCGTTCTCGCGGCTGCTGATCGAGACGCTGCAGCGCGTCGATCCCGGCCTGTGGCTGTACTGNATGGAAGCGTCGGTCACGTATCGCGTGGCGAGGGAGTACGAACAGCCGGTGATNCGCGAGTTCTACGCCGATCGCGACTACGACCGCAGCGGCTCCATCGTGTTCACGCGCCGCGTCGGGCGCCTCGACCCGCAGCAGGTGGCCGACAAGGTGCTGCGTGCGTGCATCGACGGCAAGGTGCGCACGATCGACGGCGACGACATCGACATCGATTTCGATTCAGTCTGCATCCACAGCGACACGCCCGGCGCGCTCGACCTCGTGCGCGAAACGCGCGACGCGCTGGTCCGCGAAGGCATCCGGACCGCCGGCCCGCGACCGCTCGCCGCTCATCACTGAACCCGATTCAAGGAGACGCAAGATGGCATTGCACGACATCGTCAGCCCGTTGCCGGGCACGTTCTACCGACGCCCGTCGCCCGAGGCGGACTACTACGTCGCGGTGGATGCGACGATCGCGGCCGGCGCGGTGGTCGGCCTCGTCGAAGTGATGAAGCAGTTCACCGAGATCGAAGCCGATGCGGCCGGCCGCGTCGTCGAGCTGCTCGTCGACGATGGCGAGCCGGTCGACGCCGGCCAGGTGCTGATGCGGATCGAGGGGTGATGCGATGAAGCCGGCAAACGCCCCCGACACCTTCTATCGACCGTCGCGGATCAAGACCGTGCTGGTCGCGAACCGCGGCGAAATCGCGGTGCGCGTGATACGCGCGGCACGCGAGCTCGGCATGCGCGCGGTCGCCGTGGTCAGCGACGCGGACCGCGACAGCCTCGCCGCGCGCATGGCCGACGAAGCGATCCACATCGGGTCGTCGCATGCGGCGAAGAGCTATCTGAATCCGGCCGCGATCCTCGACGCCGCGCGGCAATGCGGCGCGGACGCGATCCATCCGGGCTACGGCTTCCTGTCCGAGAACGCGGCGTTCGCCGCGCAGGTCGAGGCGGCCGGGCTGATCTTCGTCGGCCCGGGCGCGCAGGTGATCGCGACGATGGGCGACAAGGCGCGCGCCCGCGACACCGCGCGGCGCGCGAACGTGCCGACCGTGCCNGGCAGCGACGGCGTCGTCCAGTCGCTCGACGCGGCCCGCGCGNTCGCCGCGCGCATCGGCTATCCGATCATGATCAAGGCGGCCGCGGGNGGCGGCGGGCGCGGCATCCGCGTCGCGCACGACGCCGCGCAGCTCGACGCCGAACTGCCGCTCGCGCAGCGCGAGGCGCAGGCCGCGTTCGGCGACGGCGGCGTCTATCTCGAACGCTTCATCGCGCGAGCGCGGCACATCGAGGTGCAGGTGCTCGGCGACGGCCGCGACGTCNTCCACNTGTTCGAGCGCGAATGCTCGCTGCAGCGGCGCCGCCAGAAGATNCTCGAGGAAGCGCCGTCGCCGTCGCTCACGCCGGCGCAGCGCGACGCGCTGTGCGCGTCGGCCACGCGCCTCGCGCGCGAAGTCGGCTACCGCAGCGCGGGCACGCTCGAATACCTGTTCGACGATGCGCGCGGCGAGTTCTACTTCATCGAGATGAACACGCGCATCCAGGTCGAGCATCCGGTGACCGAGGCGATCACCGGCATCGATCTCGTGCGCGAAACGCTGCGCATCGCCGACGGCGAGCCGCTGCGGTTCGCGCAGGCCGACATCGCGATGCGCGGCGCCGCGCTCGAATGCCGGATCAACGCGGAAGATCCGCTGCAGGATTTCCGACCGAATCCGGGCCGGATCGACGCACTGGTGTGGCCGACCGGCCCCGGCGTGCGCGTCGATTCGCTGCTCTACCCGGGCTACGTCGTGCCGCCGTTCTACGATTCGCTGCTCGCGAAGCTGATCGTGCACGACGAGAGCCGCGCGGCCGCATTGCGGCGTCTGTCTCGCGCGCTCGGCGAGCTGCAGGTCGGCGGCCTGAAGACCACCGCGCCGCTGCACGTCGCGCTGCTCGCGGACGACGACGTGCGCGCGGGCCGCTATCACACGAATTTTCTCGAAGCGTGGATGCCGTCATGGCGCGAGGCCGCGACGGCCGCCGCCCGGCAGCACGAAACCGCGGACGCCGCGCGCGTCGGGGAGGCCCTGTGACGACCCGTTATACGTTCGGCGGCGACGAGTTCGTGTTCGTCGAGATCAGCGAGGCGATGTCGCTCGACGCCTTCTTCAAGGGCACGGCGATCACGCGCGAATTGCAGCGGCGCGCGGTGCCGGGCATCACCGAGATCTGTCCGGCGAACGCGTCCTATCAGGTGCGCTATGACCCGGACGTGATCGAGCCCGACACGCTCGTCGCGCTGCTCAAGGCGATCGAGGCCGAGGTCGGCGACGCGCCGCTCGAACTCGATACGCGCATCGTCGAGGTGCCGGTGCTGTACAACGACCCGTGGACGCACGAGACGCTGATGCGGTTTCGCGAGCGTCACCAGGACCCGTCGTCGACCGACCTCGAATATGCGGCGCGGATCAACGGCAAGCGCGACGTCGACGACTTCATCGCCGCGCACTCGGGCTCGCCATGGTTCGTGTCGATGGTCGGCTTCGTCGCGGGCCTGCCGTTCATGTACCAGATGGTCGAGCGCGCACGCCAGCTCGAAGTACCGAAATACCTGCGGCCGCGCACCGACACGCCGAAGCTGACGGTCGGCCACGGCGGCTGCTTCGGNTGCATCTACTCGGTGCGCGGCGCGGGCGGCTACCAGATGTTCGGCGTGACGCCGGCGCCGATCTTNGATCCCGCGCAGCGGCTCGACTACCTGCGCGATTTCATGGTGTTCTTCCGGCCCGGCGACATCGTGAAGTTCCAGCCGATCGATCGCGACGCCTATGACGCCGCGGTGGCGGCCGTCGAAGCGGGTACCTTCTCGCTGCGCGTGCGCCCCGTGAAATTCTCGCTCGACGCGTTCCGGCGCGATCCCGATGCGGTCAACCGTTCTCTCGTCGAGGTGCTGCATGCCCGCTGACGCACACAACCTGATCGAGGTCGTGAAACCCGGCCTCGCGACGTCGGTCCAGGATACGGGTCGGCAAGGCTACTACCACGTCGGCATCCCGCCGTCGGGCTCGCTCGACCAGTACGCGTCGCGCGCGGCGAACCTGCTGGTCGGCAATCCGGAACAGGCGGCCGTGCTCGAATGCACGCTGCTCGGCCCGGAGCTGCTGTTCCATGCGGACGCGCTGGTCGCCGTCACGGGCGCCGAGATGACCCCGAAGATCGACGGCGTCGGGCAGCGCTGCAACGTCGCGCTGTGGATTCGCGCGGGCAGCGTGCTGTCGTTCGCCTACGTGAAGGGCGGCGCCCGCGCGTACCTGGCCGTCGCGGGTGGCATCGACGTGCCGGTCGTGCTCGGCAGCCGCTCGACCTACACGCTCGGTGCGATCGGCGGCCACGCGGGCCGGCGCCTGCAGAAAGGCGACCGTTTGCCGATCGGCGCGGCGCGCGGCACGCTTCGCGAAGGGCGCGAGCTGCCGGCGTCGGTCAGCCGGCCGCTGGACAGCCAGGTCGAACTGCGCGTGCTGCCGGGGCTGTACCACTACCGGCTCACCGACGCGTCGGCGCACACGTTCTTCGATGACGAATGGACGGTCGCGCCCGAGGCGGACCGCATCGGCTACCGCTACAAGAACGGCCGGCCGCTGCAGTTCCGGCCGCGCGAGCAGCCGTTCGGCGCCGGGGCCGATCCGTCGAACATCGTCGACGCGTGCTATCCGATCGGCTCGATCCAGGTGCCGGCNGGGGTCGAGCCGATCATCCTGCATCGCGATGCGGTGTCGGGCGGCGGCTANGCGACGATCGGCACGGTCATCAGCGCCGACATGGACCTGATCGGCCAGATGCAGCCGAACCATCGCGCGCGCTTCGTGCGCGTGACGATGGCCGACGCGCTCGCCGCGCGCCGCGAGTACCAGCGGCGCCTTGCGCTGCTGCGCGCCGTACTGAAGGACTGAGCGCCACGCGCCCGGCCGTCGCGCCGGGCACCGTGCGCCGCCCTCCGCTTTCATCCTCCGCTTTCATCCTTCGCTTCCGTTTCCCGTCCGTGCGGCCGCGCGCGGCGCGGCGGGGACGCCTGCGCGCCGTTTTCGCCGGACCGGTTGCCCGCCCCGACGTCGGGGCAACCCCGCGGCTCGCATGAGCCGCGGCCCAGACGTCGTCCGCTGTTTCGCTCATCGAGGAGCACGCTCATGGCCAACCTGGCTCAGGCCCGCACCGACGAGGATCTCGACCTGTCGACGCTCGCCATTCCCGATCACGCACGCATGCCGCCCTTTGCGCTGACGATGGCGTGGTGGGCCGTCTGCAGCGCGGTGTTCTACATCGTCGTCGGCGCGACGCTCGCGCTCACCTACGGCGCGCGCAACGCGCTGATCGGGATGGCGCTGTCGGTCGTCTCGTACGGCATCGTCAATTCGATCATCAGCCGTTACGCGATCCGTACCGGCCTGTCGGTCGCGCTGTTCTCGCGCGTGCTGTTCGGCAGCGCGGGCGCGGCGCTCGCGACGCTGATCTTCTTCGCGACGGCGATCTACTACGCGGTGTTCGAGGGCTCGGTGATCGCGGTCGCCGCGCATCACCAGTTTCCGGCGCTCGACTACAAGTGGGCCGCGCTGATCGTCGTCTGCTACAGCGTGCCGCTCGTGTTCGGCAGCGTGCAGCACTGGCTCGACAAGTTCAACGGCGTGCTGCTGCCGTTCTACCTGTTCGGGTTGCTCGCGGCGGTCGGGCTCGCGACGGCCGAGTACGGCTATCACGCCGCGTGGCTCGATTTCGGGCCGGCGGGCGGCGCCCCGGCCGGCGGCTGGTGGCAGTGCTTCGTCTACTACATGGGCGTATGGGTGCTGATGATGTTCACGTTCGACTACGCGCGCTTCGGCCGCAAGGCCGACGCCCGCTATCACGGCCGCTTCAACTTCGGGATGCCGTTCTACCTCGTCACGTTCCTCGTCAACGGCGCGGCCGGCATCTATCTCGTCAGCACGATTCCCGGGCTCGGCACGCTGTCGGAAGTGTCGGTCGTGCTCGCGCTGCTGAAGCTGATGGGCGTATGGGGGCTGCTGTTCGTGTGGGTCACGCAGTCGCGCATCAATACCGCGAACTACTACCTCGCGACCGTCAACATGCAGGCGTTCTTCCAGAAGGTCGCGGGGCTGCGCGCGCCGAAATTCGTGTGGGCGGTCGTGGTCGGCGCGGTCGTCTATGCGCTGATGATGGCCGACATCTTCTCGCGGATCCTGCAAGCGCTCGCGTACCAGGGCATCTTCGTCGTCGCGTGGGTCGGCGTCGCGCTCGCGCACATCCTGTCGGCGCGCTACGGGCAGCTCGTCGGCGACGACGTCGAATGCCGCGACGCGCNCGTGCCGGTGTTCAATCCGGGCGGCCTGACCGCGTGGTTCGCGGGCGCGTTCGCGGGGCTCGCGCTGAACCAGGCGNCCGGGTTCGCCGCGTCGCTGTCGGCGCCGGCCACCTTCGTCGTGTCGTGGCTCGTCTATCGCGCGCTGCTCGGCACCGCGAAGCGGACCTGGTTCGTGCGGAACACGTGACGCGCCGCGGCTCGGCCGATCGTCTGCATCCGACTGCCCTGCGCGTCGCGAATCGATGAGCTTCTCGACGCGNCCACGCGCAGCTTCGGCANGCNCGTCACACGTGCGACGCCGCGCCGTCNAGCGCCGCGCGCACGCGCTCGACGCGCTGCGCGTCGACGGGCGCCAGCACCTCGCCGCGCGGCCGCACGCCCGAGCCGAAATGCACCGCGCGCACGCCGGTGGCGCGGACGAAATCGCCGACCGCGTCGATCGTGAGCCCCGAGCCGGCCAGCACCGTGCAGGTCGTGCCCGCCGCTTGCCGCACGAGCCGCGTGATCGTCGCGACCGCATCGAGCACCGACGGATGGCCGCCCGACGTCAGCACGGACGTGACGGCCGGCACGCGCAGCAACGCGTCGAACGCGGCGTTCAGATCGCGCGCGACGTCGAATGCGCGNTGAAACGTGAGCGCGCGCCCGTCGGCGGCCGCCGCGATCCGGGCCAGCGCGCCGAGATCGACGTCGCCATGCGCGTCGAGCGCGCCGAACACGACCCCGTTCGCGCCGGCCGCAACCGCCGCGCGCACGTCGCGCTCGATCACGCGGAGGTCTTCGGCGTCATAGACGAACGAGCGGCTGTGCGGACGCACGATCACGTTGACGGGAATCGGCACGGCGGCCACGACGGCCTCGATCAGGCCGACGCTCGGCGTCAGCCCGCCTTCGGTGATCGCGGTCACGAGTTCGAGGCGGTCGGCGCCCGCGTGGGCGGCGGCCTTCGCATCGCCGACGGTCGTGGCGATCACTTCGAGGAGAACGGAGGAAGCGGCGTGTCGGTTCATGGGCGGCCCGCGAATCGTCTGGACAATTCGCGCATCCTAGCCGAGCCGCGTGACGGACGCCAGCGTCGCGGCCGCCGCGGACTTCAGCCCAGTACGTCAGCCGCGCCGCACGAGCCAGACGCCGACGAGCGCGGACAACGCCGTCACCGCGGTGCCGGACACGAACCGGAACATGCGCGCATCGAAGTACGCGCCCTGCTGCTGCATCACGTCGACGATCGCCGGTGTGAGCACGAGCATCCCCCAGCCGAGCATCCCGAGCGCCGTGGTCGCGGCCGCGACGAGCAACGTGATGCCCGCGCCGCGCGCACGCGGCCGGAATACGCCGGCAAACGCACCCGCGGCCAGCAGCACGGCCGACACCGCGAACAGCACGACGACGAATACGACCGTCGCGCCCGCCTGGCCGACTTTCATGAACGCGGCCATCTGCGCGGCCATCACGCAGAAGCCGGCGATCGAGAACAGCACGATCGCCAGCGCGTTGCGCACGACGCTCACGCGAAGGCGTGCCGGAAATACGCGGTCGCCGGGCGCCGGAACAGCAGATAGACGAACACCGCGAACAGCAGGAAGCCGGGAATCAGCACCATGAACATCGACTTCGGCATGTTGACGAACGAAAACGCGAAGCCGAACACCGACGTCGCGAGGTAGGCCTTGCGCGACCACTCGCGCCCCTTGAGGATCGCGATGCCGATCACGACGTTCGCGGCTTCGATGATCACGCTGATGCCGAGCGTCGCCCACACGGGCAGCAGGTAGTGCGACAGCAGCGCCTGGGTGGTCGGCATGCCGATCGAGAACGGCGTGTAGACGCAGGTGATCGCGTTGGTCACGATGATGATCCACGCGAGGATGGTCAGTGAAATTGGTCTTTTCATGGTGTTTTCCTTTTTATATTCGCCGCCATGGTGGCCCCCGGGACGGCGCGCGCGGTCACGACGGCCGCGCTCGCGCCATTGTCGGGGAAGCACGCGGTGAACGCAACGACCGCCCCCGCGGCCCCGCGCACCCGTCTCCGCATGCGAGCCGTGCGTCGCTACGCGGCCTGCGCGTCGTCGTCGAGCCAGTCGATATCGCCGCACAGCACGCGCTGCGCATCGCCGACGCGCACGGCCACCGACAGCGTCACGCACGGCTGCGCCTCGTTGATCGACAGGTACGGCCGCGTGACCTGCACGCGCCCCGGCTCGGCGATCGCCGANCGGAAATACGGCCGGCGCAGCCAGTTCGCGCCCTGCGCGTCNGCCAGCGGCGAAAAACGCGCCTCGGCCAGCGCGCGATCGGCGCGCAGCACGACGTTGCGGCCCGACTGCCGGCCCTGCGCGTCGAGCAGGAAGCAGCGCGCGGCGGCGTCGAGCGCGAGGAAATTCCAGCACACCTCGTCGAGCGGCTCGCCGGCCTCGAGGCGCTCGGCCGCGCGTTCGAACGCGCGCAGGTACGGCGCGAGCCGCTGCGTGTCGCGCCGCTCGCGCGCTTCGGTCTGCTGACGAAAGCGCTCGGTCAGCTCGCCGATGCAGCCGGTGGCGGCCGCGCTGTCGGGCAGCCCAGGCGCCGGGCGGCCGAAGTAGTAGCCCTGCACGAAATCGGCCTCGCACGACAGCGCGATCTGCGCTTCGTGCTCGGTCTCGATCCCTTCGACGAGCACCAGCTTGCCGGCCTCGTGCAACAGCGTCACGAGCCCGTGCAGGATCGCGGTGAGCCCGGTGCGGTGCGCCGCGTGCGACAGCATGATGCGGTCGAGCTTCACGATGTCCGGGTTCAGTTGCCAGATCCGTTCGATGTTCGAGTGGCCCGCGCCGAAATCGTCGAGCGCGATCAGGAAGCCGTGCGTGCGGAATTCGCGCACGGCCTCCGCGAGCCGCTCGACGTCGTCCGCGCGCTGTTCGAGCACCTCGAGCACGATGCGCCGCGGCGGCATGCCGAGCCGCTTCAGGTTCGCGAGCAGCGCGGCCGCCTGGAACGGGTCGGTGAGCACGCCGGGATGGACGTTGAGAAACAGCCACTCGCGCTCCGCGCCGAGCAGCGCGAAATTCTCCAGATGCAGCGCCTGCGCGAGCCGGTCGAGCTGCAGCAGTTCGTCGCGGCGCGCGGCTTCGCCGAACACGTCGAGCGGCGACACGGCGCGGTCGAGCGCATCGTGCGCGCGCAGCAGCGCCTCGTAGCCCACCGCGCGCTGATGCGACAGGCTGAATATCGGCTGGAACACGGTCGTGAGCGTCAGGTCGCGATGCTGCGTCGCCAGCCGTTCGAGGCCGGAGCTCATCTCCCGCTCGAACCGGTACGGCGACGCGGCGGCCGGACGCTCCTGTTGCACGATCGTCATGCTTCCTCCTGGTGATGCAATCGAACGCGACGTCCGGCGAAACGGACGACGAACGGGACGGCGCGCAATGTCATGGTTGGACCCTCGGTTGCCCGGCGCGGGCCGGGTGGCTGCCCACCTTCAAGCAAGCTCCGTGCAAGGCGCGCAGAACCCATGCGCCGCGCGGCCGCACGCGGCCACCGCACCACCGTGGCGCGCTACTCGCGCACCATTTCCGTGCGCACGCACCGACCGCTTGAACGCGCCCGTCACGTCGGCACGCTACACTCCGTACGATCGTTTCATTTCACGTCATTCGCCGTATCGATGGAAATCGTTTTCACAGTCCTCATTCTGCTGCTGACCGTCGCACTGTCCGGCGCCGTCACGCGTCTCCTGCCGTTGCAACTGCCGCTGCCGCTGATGCAGATCGCGTTCGGCGCGATGCTCGCGTGGCCGAAGCTGAACCTGCACGTCACGTTCGATCCCGAGATCTTCATGCTGCTGTTCATTCCGCCGCTGCTGTTCGCGGACGGCTGGCGGATTCCGAAACGCGAGCTTTACCTGCAGCGCCGCGCGATNCTGATGCTCGCGTTCGGGCTCGTGTTCATGACGGTACTCGCAGTGGGCTACTTCGCACACTGGCTGATTCCCGAGTTGCCGCTGCCGATCGCGTTCGCGCTCGCTGCGGTGCTGTCGCCGACCGACGCGGTCGCGCTGTCAGGCATCGCCGGCAAGGGTCGCATTCCGCCGCAACTGATGCACATCCTCGAAGGCGAGGCGCTGATGAACGACGCGTCGGGCCTCGTCGCGCTGAAGTTCGCGATCGCGGCCGCGCTGACGGGCGTGTTCTCGCTGCGCGCCGCGTCGGTCACGTTCGTGATCGTCGCCGCCGGCGGGCTCGCGACGGGCGCGATCGTGTCGTGGGTGTTCAGCGCGCTGTCGACGCGCTTCCTGAATGCCGAGCAGGAAGGCGATCCGGCCCCGGGCATCGTGATGACGCTGCTGGTGCCGTTCGCCGCCTACCTGTTCGCCGAGCACCTCGACCTGTCGGGCGTGCTCGCGGCCGTGTCGGCCGGGATGATGATGAATTACACGAGCTTCTCGCGCAAAAGCACGGTCGCGTCGCGCGTGCGCGCCGAAAGCACGTGGGCGATGATCGAATTCGTGTTCAACGGCATGGTGTTCATCATGCTCGGGCTGCAGTTGCCGCACATCATCGGCCGCGCGCTCGTCGACGCGCACCATACGAGCGACGCGCTGGTCGGCCGCATGATCTTCAACGTNTGCGCGATGATGCTCGCGCTGTATGCGATCCGCTTCCTGTGGGTNTGGCTGCTGCGCTGGTTCGCGAGCCGCCGCGCCGCGCGCCATGGCCTCGCCGGCACGATGGCCGGCGTACGCACGATCGCGGTGATGACGGTCGGCGGCGTGCGCGGCGCGGTCACGCTCGCCGGCGTGCTGTCGATTCCGGTCGCGCTGTCCGACGGCGCACCGCTGCCGGGCCGCGACACCGCAATCTTCATCGCGTCGGCCGTGATCCTCGGCTCGCTGATCGTCGGGGTGATCGGCCTGCCGCTGCTGCTGCGCGGCGTGCGCTCGACGCGCAACCCGCTCGGCAACGAGGAACGCATCGCACGCTCGGCCGCCGCGCAGGCCGCGATCCGCGCGATCGATTCGTCGCACGACGCGATCTCGGCCGATCTCGACGAATCGGGCGCGGCGCGCTGCGCGGACATCTCCGCGCGCGTGATGGATCAATATCGCCGCCGGCTCGCCGCGCTGGCCGACGACGGCCCCACGCCACGCGCGCAAGCGCAGCAGGCCGAAACGATGGAGCTGCAGATGCGGATCGCGGCCGTGCGCGCGGAACGCTCGGCGCTGTACCGGCTGCGCAGCGACAGCAAGATTTCCGACGAGACGCTGACGAAGCTGCTCCGCGAGATCGACCTGTCTGAAACCGCGCTGTCGACGCGCAAGAAAGGCATTGTTTGACGGGCCGGATGCGGCCTGCGCGCAGCCACCGAGGACCATAAAAAAACGGCGACGCTCGCACGAGCATCGCCGTTTTCACATCCACTCACGCTCGCGTTACTTCGCGACGACGACCGGAATCCCCTTCAGCGTCCCCGCGCCCTTCATCTCGTCGAGCGCATGCTGCACGGCCGCGCTCGTCGCCGCGTCGATGCCGAGCTGCAGCGCGAGCTCGCGTTCCGCACGCTTCACGCCGGCCAGGTTGCGCACTTTCACGTGACCGAAGCCGCGCACGCGGGCGTGCAGATCGGCCAGTTGCACGACCTGCGCCGCATTGCCGGGGGTCATCGCGGCGAACGCACGCTTGAGTGTCGTTTCGTAGTCGTCGGCCAGCGCGCGCTCCATCTTGCGCTCGACCGTGCGGCCGAACGGATCGAGCCACGTGCCGCGCAGGCTGCGCACGCGCGCCAGCATGCCGAACACCGGCCACATCCACTGGCCGAACACGCGCTTCTTCGGCGTGCTGCCGTCGCTGCCGGCCTTCGCGACCGTCGGCGGCGCCAGGTTGAACTTCACGCGGTACGTCTGCCCCGGCACGCCTTCGAACTGCGCTTCGAGCGCCGTGCGGAACGCGTCGTCCGTGTACAGCCGCGCGACTTCGTATTCGTCCTTCACCGCGAGCAGCCGATAGAACGTCGTCGCGACCGCGCGCGTCAGCGCATCGTCGCCCTTCGCGCGCGCCGCGTTCACCAGCGCACGGTAGCGTTCGACGTAGCGCGCGCCGCCGTAGGCATCGAGGCGCGCCTCGCGATCGGCGATCAGCTCGGCAAGCGTCTCCGGCGCGGCGTGGACGGCCACCGCATGACGCGCATTCCACAACGCGTCGAGGCCCGCCGCGTCGCCGGCCGCCATCCGGCCGATCGAGAACGCGAGCTTGTTCATCGGCACCGCGACGTTGTTCAGCTCGATCGCGCGCATCATCGCGGCGAGCGACACCGGCACGAGGCCGAGCTGCCACGCGTAGCCGAGCATCAGGATGTTCGCGCCGATCGAATCGCCGAGGAATTTCGCGGCGAGCGCCTGCGCGTCGCAGCTCGACAGGTAGCCGTCGCCGGCCGCGTGGTGCATTTTTTCAAGCAATGCGTCCGCATGCAGGTTCGCGTCGGGGTTCTGCACGAACGATGCGTTCGGAATCCGGTGCGTGTTGACGACGATCCGCGTGCGCGCGTGACGCACCGTCTGCAGCGCCTCGGCGCTCGCGCCGACGACCATGTCGCACGCGAGCAGCACGTCGGCCTGCTGCGTGTCGATGCGCACCTGGTTCAGCCAGCGGTCGCTCGACGCGATCCGCACGAACGACAGCACCGAGCCNCCCTTCTGCGCGAANCCCATGAAGTCGAGCACCGATGCGCTCTTGCCTTCGAGATGCGCGGCCATGCTGATCAGCGCGCCGACCGTCACGACGCCGGTGCCGCCCACGCCCGTCACGAGCATGTCGAACGGCGCCGCGTCGAGGTGCGTCGCCGGCACCGGCAGCGCGTCGACACGCGCGGCGAGCGCGGCTTCGTCGAACGCGGCGCCGGCCGCCTTCTTCAGCGCCGCGCCTTCGACCGTCACGAAGCTCGGACAGAAGCCGTTCACGCACGAATAGTCCTTGTTGCACGACGATTGATCGATGCGGCGCTTGCGGCCGAGCGGCGTCTCGAGCGGCTCGACCGACAGGCAGTTCGACTGCACGCCGCAGTCGCCGCAGCCTTCGCACACCGCGTCGTTGATGAACAGGCGCTTGTCCGGGTCGGGGAATTCGCCTTTCTTGCGGCGGCGACGCTTCTCGGCCGCGCAGGTCTGGTCGTAGATCAGCACGGTGACGCCCGGCGTTTCGCGCAATTCACGCTGCACCGCGTCGAGTTCGCTGCGGTGATGGAACGTCGTGCCGGTCGGGAACTGCCCGTGATGGCCGTCGTACTTCTCCGGTTCGTCCGACACGACGACGAAGCGCGACACGCCTTCCGCCTCGACCTGCCGCGCGATCTGCGGCACCGAGATGCTGCCGTCGACCGGCTGGCCGCCCGTCATCGCGACCGCGTCGTTGTAGAGGATCTTGTACGTGATGTTCGCTTTCGCGGCGACCGCCTGGCGGATCGCGAGGATGCCCGAGTGGAAGTAGGTGCCGTCGCCGAGGTTCTGGAACACGTGCTTCGTGTTGGTGAACATCGCGTGCGCGGCCCAGTCGACGCCCTCGCCGCCCATCTGGATCAGCCCCGTCGTGTCGCGCTCCATCCACGACGCCATGAAGTGGCAACCGATGCCGGCCTGCGCGATCGAGCCTTCCGGCACCTTCGTCGACGTGTTGTGCGGGCAGCCCGAGCAGAAATACGGCGTGCGCTTCACCGCGTCGGCCTCGTTCGACAGGATCTGCGGCGCGACGAGATCGACCACGCGCTCGCGCCGGTCGAGCGCCGGCTTGTGCCGCGCGAGCCATTCCGCGAACACCGGCAGGATGCGCGACGGACGCAGCTCGCCGAGCTCGGACAGCAGGCACGCACCGGCCGCGTCGTGCTTGCCGAGCACGCGCGGGCGGGCGCCTTCGGTGCGGTTGTACAGGTAGTCCTTGATCTGCTGCTCGATGACCGGGCCCTTCTCCTCGATCACCAGCACTTCGGCGAGCCCGTCGACGAAGGTTTCGATGCGCGTCATTTCGAGCGGATACGACAGGCCGACCTTGTAGATCCGCACGCCGGCCGCGTCGAGATCGGCGACCGTCAGGTCGAGGCGGCGCAGCGCTTCCATCAGGTCGAGGTGCGCCTTGCCGCAGGTGACGATGCCGACGTTCGCCTGCGTGCTCGGCGCGATCCACTTGTCGATGCTGTTGGCACGCGCGAAATGACGCACCGCGTCGAGCTTCGCCGCGAGACGCGCCTCGATCGTGAGACTCGGCAGGTCGGGCCAGCGGTTGTGCAGGCCGCCCGCCGGCGGCGTGAAGCCTTCCGGCGCCGGCCAGCGCGTCTGCAATGCATCGAGGTCGACGGTCGAGCCCGACTCGACCGTTTCCGAGATCGCCTTGAAGCCGACCCACGCGCCCGAGTAGCGCGACAGCGCCCAGCCGTACAGGCCGAATTCGAGCATGTCGGCGATGTTCGACGGGTTCACGACCGGCATGTGCCACGCCATCATCGCGAAATCGCTCTGGTGCGGCATCGACGACGACACGCAGCCATGGTCGTCGCCCGCGACGACCAGCACGCCGCCGTGCGGCGACGAACCGTACGCGTTGCCGTGCTTCAGTGCATCGCCCGCGCGATCGACGCCCGGGCCCTTGCCGTACCACATCGCATACACGCCCTCGACCGTACGCTCCGGGTCGGCCTCGACCCGCTGCGTGCCGAGCACGGCCGTGCCGCCGAGTTCCTCGTTGATCGCGGGCAGGAAGCGCACGCTGCTGGCGTCGAGCAGTTTCTTCGCCTTCCACAGCTGCTGGTCGACCATGCCGAGCGGCGAACCGCGATAGCCGCTGACGAAGCCGGCCGTGTTGAGCCCCTGTTCGGTATCGACCGCGCGCTGCATCAGCAGCAGGCGGATCAGCGCCTGCGTGCCGGTCAGGAAGATCCGGCCGCGCGTCGCGGTCAGGTTGTCGGTCAGGCGGTAGTCGGACAGGGCAGGCGTGCCGTCGACGGGCAGGCGGGCGGTCATGAGGGGATGTCTCCGGATTGTGCTGTCGTGCTGTTCTGGGCCGTGCGCGGCGGGGCGTCGGATGACGCAGGGTCCCGGCAGCGAATGGCTCTATTTTTTCGCGCGCGGCCGAGAATGTTTTTTCTCATCTTGCTCGGAGGGGCCTGCCGTGAGAAAAACTGCGCAGCTTTTTGACGGGATTTGAGAGAGTTCTCGCTCGGGGCGGCCGGAGTGTGATGGGGAGGCGGGTCGCGGCGGTCGGATGGTCCGGCGGAAAAGGCGAGGCGTGCCGCAGGGCTCGCCCGTCAGCAGGGCGGATGGCGATCGAGCCCCCTGCGACAAGGGTTTCGGGGCATTGGGCCGTCACCCTCACCGTTGGAATGCACAGCGTTCCGATTGGCTGGCGACGTCGGATGTCCACAATGCCGCGCCCCTCTGTTGATCGGCTCGCGCACTCACCGTTCGATTGCACAGCGTTTCGAGTGGCGTCGGGGCCGGGATATCCACATCAGGAATCGGCATGCGGGGCGCTCAGGCGGCGCTCACCGTTGAAATTCACAGATTGGCGAGTGGGTTTCGGCGGCGGATATCCACATCGGAAACCGCGCGTTTCGCGCGGTCCTCCGTCTGCGCTCACCGTTCGAATACACAGGGCGAGCGTGGGTTTGCCGGCTGGACATCTCGCCTGAACACGCTGGTCGAGCGATTGCCGGCTCGCTCTCACCGTTGAAATACACAGGGCTTCGACTGGCTGGCGGGGTAGTTGTCCACGCGGAACTGCGTTGCCTCCCGGCCATACGCGCACCCTCACCGTTGAAAACCACAGCGCTTCGAGTGATTGAGCAGGCCGGATATCCACATGGACGTGCGTTCTCCGATCGATAGCTGACACACGTTTCGAAGCGTACCGCCAAGGGGCAATCCATATCGGAAGCGGCTCGTCACCCGATCGGACGCGGATGCTCACCGTCGAAATACACAGTGCCGCGAGTCGTTTCGACGGACGGATATCCACATGAGCGAACGCGCTTGATCGATAAGAGAAGCACGCTTCGAAGGCTACCGACGAGTGGCAATCCATACCGGAAGCGGCTCGTCAACCGATCGGGTGCGGATGCTCACCGTCGAAATACACAGTGCCGCGAGTCGTTTCGACGGACGGATATCCACATGGACGTGCGTTCTCCGATCAATAGCTGACGCACGTTTCGAAGCGTACCGCCAAGGGGCAATCCATACCGGAAGCGGCTCGTCATGCGGTCGGGCACGGATGCTCACCGTCAAAATACACAGTGTCGCGGGTCGTTTCTGCCGACGGATATCCACACGGGCACGCGCGTCGTCGTTGCTCGCTACCTTGCGCCCGGGTCGGACAGGAACACCGCTTCGTGCGGCCTCGGCGGTCGAACGGCAGCATTCCGACGGCCCTCGCGCCGATCGCCGGCTGACGCTCACCATTGAATTGCACAGCGCGCCGAGTCGCTGGGGAACGCGGATAGGCACGTCGAAATCTGCATATTGCGAACCACGCGCCGGCGCTCACCGTTAGAATGCACAGCCCTTCGATTGGGGGCCGGAGCCGGATGTCGACGTGTCGGGTCTGCGGATCGCGGTCATGCACGCTGCGCCATTCGGCTAGAATGCGCGGCGCTCCGAACCACGGCAACGACCGGAAACCCGTGCCAATGCAGGCACACCGCCAGATCGGGCGCGACACTCACCGTTGACTTTCACAGCATTTCGCTTCGATTTGCCGCAAGTTGTCCACAACCCGCTTCATGTATCGCGCAGCGTCCGGTCACCCTCACCTGTGAAAACCACAGCGCGCCGAGTCGTTTCGGGCCGCAGATATCCACAACCGGCGCACGCCCGGATCTTCCTCTGCCGATCGACGGACGACTCGGCACGCAACAATCGGGAAAAGCTGGAAAGGCTTGTCGGGCCGGCCTCGGCGGCACGCTCACCGTTCAAATGCACAGCGTTTCGAGTGATCGTGGTAAGCGGTTGTCCACATCCCTCCGCCGATGCTTCATCGCACCGGCGCGCACACCCGGGCGACGTTATTCAGCAATCGACCGGATGATCTTCGCCGGATTGCCGCCGACCAGCATATTCGGCGGAACGTCCCGGGTAACGACGGCCGCGGCTGCGACGACCGCATTCTCGCCGATCGTCACGCCGCCGATGATCGTCGCGCCCGCGCCGATCCACACGTTCCGCTCGATCACGATCGGCTTCGCGATCACGCCGTCGCGCCGCCGCGAAGGCTCGACCGGATGACCGGACGTGATCAGGCTGACGTTCGGGCCGATCATCACGTCGTCGCCGATCTCGAGTCCGCCCAGGTCGTAGAACGTGCAGTTCTGATTGACGAGCACGTTGCGCCCGAGCTTCATGCCGGCGCCGCCCGTCGCATGGAATGGCGGGATCAGCATGAAGCCGTCGTCCACCTGCGAGCCGATCAGTTCACCGAACAATGCGCGTAC
>Ga0058696_1000285_pt1 | contig 21637 bp, 22 predicted proteins | sample AgamicMgSfrz_FD_55077 | JGI IMG/M metagenome (GOLD analysis project Ga0058696, IMG submission 55077) | Agave microbial communities from Guanajuato, Mexico - Mg.Sf.rz | ecosystem: Host-associated > Plants > Phyllosphere > Phylloplane/Leaf | place: Guanajuato, Mexico | collected 2012-05-30 | reverse complement strand
TGAAATGTTGTAACAGAACCGTCTATATCTCTTCCCTCATTAAATATATCTGTATCTGCAATTGTCTTGCCATTATCCTTGAATTCCAATTTCTCCACTTCAACTTCTTGTTTATCTAACTGCTTAATTCTTCCCTGCCATCCACTTGGCTCACTTGCATCAAGATTCTTTTTATATGTGTATTTCCACATACCATTTTCAGACTTCCCAGAAATAGAAATACTAGAAGTATAGGCATACACCGCTGAAAGAAGAAGGATAAGTGAAACAATAACCGTAATTACATATTTCTTTTTTCCCACGTAATGATCCTCCCTTCTACTTCAATGATTAAAAATATGCATTGCAAAGGAAAAATTCAATTTTCAATTTCCTCTATATCGTTAGACTGTATTTTTTTAAAAAAGTTACCACTTTTATCCACTTATGTAACTAGTAAGTTTCCAAAGTTACCTTCCCTCTATATAGGAAAGGAGGACAGAAGATCCTTTAAGAAAATTTATATACAAAAGTAAAATCTTTAATTTATGAAAATGGATTATTAGGAGTAATCCATTCTCAACACGTTCGATTTTTTAGATTAACATATTATTGATTTAGACGTTTATCTTTACTTAAAGTGATTATTGTTAAAATAAAAAAATGTCTCATTTGTAATAAGACATTTTTCAGTACGTAATATTTCTAATTTAAATAACGATTTAACACTTTTGTCCTAGCCTCTTCCATTTAGTGACTTGTTTTTTATAGCCTAGGGAAAGTAAAAGGTGCGATATTCTCGCACCTTCGTGAATTTATTTCATTTGGTATTACATGTTTGAGAGCTCTTAAATGGTTCAGCCAAATTTCCAACTATGTATATCTGTTAAATGGTTTTCATTNTAAAGGTAAAACCAATCTTTAAAATTCTTCTGTTTCTTCAATAATCCACTGTTTCTTATTAAGTGAACAAATTATTAATGCGGTCTCAAATAATTCATCCTTTTACTTTACTTCCTTTTCCAAACAATTTCCCTTTATAATTCTTCAACTGCAGGTCCCAGGTTATCAAGGTCCTGTAAAATATTGATAATTATAAGGAATTTATAATCCTTACCGAACTTGCCTAGTTTAACCACTTGATGAACTTCAACCACATCATTTGTATATTGCTTAACTGAATCACAAATTTCATACAATAATTGTGCAAAGTCCGTTTTTTCCCAATTTCTAATATCCAAGGGTACATATTGCTGTATTTTATTTATATTCATTTTTACCTCCTAATTTTCGATATTTATATTCCTAAATTATCCAATCTCTCCCTTTATTCTAGATTAGTTTGAATTTCCCTTCTTTTCTATCTCAACAACATGCTAATAACTGAAACTGATTAATTGAGCCTATTCATTCTGACAGAGCTATAAGAATATTTGTTTATTCCTTTTGTAATTGATTCAAATGAGGGACATTACCTATTGAGTAAAGACTATATAGAAATCTATTTATTGAACAAACATACTCATTTATTTTAAAATAAATCACAAGGTTGATATGACCCACTACTCTTAGAGTTCATCTCAGTGGCTTAGTCGCCTTACTATTAGCCAGAAAATGGGCTACTATATATATTATTATAAATACAGGAAAGGAAAATATCGGATTCCACCCTGGGTATTTTGTATACCCTAATTTTAAAAAGAGAGGTTCTGCTAAAAAAGCTGTCATACTAGCATAAATTACTGCTTTGATTAGCACATTTGCCTTGGCTTTTATTTGGAGAAAAAACATTATTGTTACTGGCATTAATGCAAAATCCCATGGAATATAATCTGGCATTAGAGGAACTAATTTATTATAATATCTCCATAAACCCAGTGTTACCCCCACATAGTCTAACCAAGTGGAAATGAACATCGCCCAAAGTCCAGCTAATAACAGCCTAGCGCTGCTCTCCTTGTTTCTAAAGATAAGCCATATTATCCAAGGAATGATCGTCATAAATAACGAAGTCCACCATCCAAAGGAAAATAAAATATGATCTGCCCAAATGTCTTGTAAATGTGAATGGGCTTCATCTAGTAATACGTATTGTTCATCAATTAATCTTTTTATGTTTTCTGGGGGACTAAACTTCATACAAATTTTGTCCTCTCGTCTAAAATATTTCTCCTATTTTCCCCTTTAGGAATATATCTATTCCATTCATTTCAGAGCGCAAATACAAATAATTGCCTATACATTGCCCATCTGTTACTCAAACGAGAAGTCAACAAAATGCAAACTAACCATCGCCGGTTGTGACATTAGTAAACCGTTAAAATAACTGCTTACTTATAGGAATTATATCCAAACTAAATTCTTACTTAGAAGTTTCTTGCCCATAAAAAAAAGCTGCCATAAGCAGCCTTCTTATATCAACTTAACAAACCATGCTACATAATATGCAGCTGGAATAAATATTATTTGAGCAACTATTGTACCAATAAACTTAGAAGATATCATTGTTAAAGAGTAGCTTTTAAGATAAATGTAATCTATTTGTTTCTTCATTACTTTATCTGCTAAAACGGAAGCTTTCGGGTCAATAAATAAAGTAAGTAATATTGTTGCTATACCATTTATGATACCAGATGACATTAATGCAGCTGGGGCATATTCCTTAGGAACTAACATAGACGCGTATATGGAAGATAAAACTCCAATAGTAAATACTGCTGAAATAATTACGTTTATGATAAAAAGCCGTTTAGGAATTGTCTTAAGCGTTATCCCTTTTAAATACTGAACTCTTGGCAAACGAAAACATAATATCACCTTTTTGATACCAGTCTTATTAAAATTACTTAAAAATAACCCAACAACTGAACCACTTTGTTTAGAGAGCTGCACGATGCCTCTTGAAAAAATATTAATGAAGGTAGGAAATAGAAATATACCTAATAATACCCCAAAGGATGTGACTGCTATTAACACCCTGTATTGTTCTTCAATAAAGTGCATTGGATTAATACTTGGTGCTTCAGCAATAAGTTTTGCGGTTAAAGGCTGTTGAAACATAGTAGAAAACCTAGAAATAATCAGCAATGTACTAAATAACGATAAGGCTGTTGCTATCAACTTTACTCTAGCTCCTGAAATTCTGGTCGAATAAGCTAATGTTTCAATCATAGTTATTAGCAATAAAAACAATGATATTAATATGACTTTTCCTGTAAATAAATCCATAAAGACTCCTTAATAGTTGACTTCACTTTATTTTAATTATTTTATATTATACAATAAAAATTGGTAATATATAGATTTTAAGTTTATGTGCAAGTTTTTTTCATTATGTATGGCAAGAACACTTACCCTTTATACATGTTTATAAATATAAAAACAGCCGCTCACTAGCAGCTGTCTCCACGATAAGGTTTATATTGTTATTCATTTAACTTTATATTGNAGATAAGCGAAATTAAATAATTGCATAATACCTATTTCAGTGGTCCTCCTAATGACAAGCCCTGATCAACTAGAACGATNTAGTACTACTATATTGCTTTTTCAGTATTAGATGCTTGTCTTTTCGGCCTTGGAATATGCCATTTAAACCGGAGGGATAACATCCTTAAGACAACTATTATGATAAATAATACGTAAGTATCGATTATACCATTTATAAAGTTAAGACCTATTAGTGCACCTGTAATAATGGTCCAAAAAGCATATAATTCATATTTAAAAACAAATGGCTGTCTTTTCGCTAGAGCATCTCGTATAATACCGCCACCTACACCTGTTAATAAAGCAGCAGCAATACTAGCACTTGCCGGCAAGCCTAAATTCTTCGCGTAAAGTGCACCTTGAATAGCAAAAGCCACTAATCCCACGGCATCTGTTAGACCAAATGAATAATACCAATGCTTCCAACTAACAATTTTATGAATAGGTATAAAATACAGGACCGTAATCAATAGGAATGTTAGTAGAAATAATGTGTTTTGTTCCCATAATGCCGAAACCGGCACCCCTATTAACAAATTTCGTATAGCTCCGCCTCCAAAAGCAGTTATAAAACCTAATGCGTAGTATCCAATCAGGTCATAATCTTCTTCCGATGCAATAAGCGCTCCACTAATCGCAAATGCGATAGTGCCGAGATAATTCCAAAAGTCCCAAGACATAACTCTTTTGCTCCAATCTTCATGTTGTTAATAACCTATATAATTATAAATACTGTTNAGGTATTTATACAACTAAAAATTGTTTTTTTAGGTACTTGACAATTAAAAATTTTCAAAATTCATCCTATCTATTTGGGTTATTCTGAGTTAAAGGAAAAAAAGGATATTAATTATTAGCAAAATCATCTATTTGTCTAAATAATTAAAATATTATTAATAATCTATCTTAAGTATTTCATTGAATTTACTAACAAAAAAGGCTAAAGAAACAAGATGGAGCTTGCTTCTCTAACCCCTTATCACTACTTTTCTANATTCATAATTAAATTGGCGGTATTTATGCCGCTTAAAGTTACGATTGGAGAACCGCCGCCAGGNTGTGTGCTACCACCTGCGAAAAAAAGATTAGCGATATCCTTGCTCGCATTTTTAGGACGCAAAAAGGCATCCTTTTTTCGATTGGAGGATAGGCCATAAAGCGCCCCGCGGAATGAGCCGAATTGAGATGCGATATCAGCGGGTGTATAAACTTTTTCCTCCACTATATTCTCTTTCAAGGATAGTCCAAAGGTTGAGAGCTTTTGATAAATAAGCTCTTTATACATTTCCGGATTCACCTGCAGATTCCCATCAGCAGGAAGAGCTGGAGCATTTGCCAGTATAAACAGATTGCTTCCCCCAGGTGAACGGCCAGGCTCTGTATAGGAAGAGTTACTTATGTAAATGGTTGGTTCACTGCTGTATTGCTGATGTTGGAATAAATCAATAAATTCCTGCTGATAATTATTTGAAAAATAGACATTATGGTGCCTCAGCTCTGAAAATCGTTTATTAACACCTGCAAGCACGACAAAAGCTGAAGTGGAGGGTGTCAGTCCTGCTGCCTTTGAATTTGGAAAGGAGGGACGGTCGCTTTCGCTCACCAGTTCTGGATAGGCTTTAAGCAAATCTGCGTTCATTATTAAATAATCCCCCTGTATTTTCTCCCCATCTTCAAGCTCAATGCCTATTGCTTTTTTGTTTTTTACGATGATTTTCTGGACAGGTGCATTAGCGTGAAGCTTGGCACCAAGCTTTTGTGCGACTTTTGCATAAGCCTCTGCAATTTTAACGTTGCCTCCTTCAACATAATAAACACCGCCAATCATTTCTAAATAGGCAATCATGGCAAATGTGGCNGGAGTCTTATAGGGAGACGAGCCAATGTAAGTCGAATAGCGATTAAAAGCCTGCAGCACATGTGGATGGGAAAAATACTGCCGAAAAAAGCTGTCCAGGCTTTGCAGCGGTCTTACCTGCATAAGTGCGACTCCAAGTGATGGCGATAAATAGTCCTGCCATGAATGAAATGTTTTTGGCAGAAAGTGTTTCGCTGATAACTTATATAATCTTGTAATCTCTTTTAAGAAATTATCATATTTATGGCTAGGATCAATGTGATTTAACTGTTGCAGCATATATTCCCTGCTGCTCGAAAGATTAAAGGAGGTTCCATCTGAAAACACATTTCTTGTATGATGCTCAAGTTTGGTCATTTGGAAGTAGTCTTCAGCCTTTTCACCTGTCTGTTCAATCACTTTCCGGAATACCTCTGGCATCGTGATAGTATTCGGCCCGAAATCAAACGTATATTCTCCTAATGCGACAGGCATTAATTTACCTCCAAAATGCTTATTCTTTTCAAACAGTTCAACTTGAAATCCATTGTTGGCAAGCGTTATGGCTGCTGATAATCCTGCCAACCCGCCGCCAATGATTAACACTTTTTTCTTCATGAATACTGTCTTCCTTTCCAGCTATAAGGCTTTTTCCTGATCCATCTCCACATAGAAGCATTCATGATAATAACTAATATTGCTGCAGATAACGGCATGAAAAAGGCTAAAGACAAACGCTGACTTGCTTTCCAGTCTACTGCCAAACGCTGCAGGACAATAAGAATATAGGGAAGCACGAAAAGCGGTCGGAACATCCATAGTCCATACACCATTAATATCCCGGGGAGCACATAAAAAAAGCCATAAAAAACGCTTAAGAGCAAAACCAGCGGGACAGAACGGCCAAGCCCTGAAAAAATATTCTTTATAAACCCTTCCCATACCTCACTATTCCGTTCATACATCCGGCATGTAACGTCCGTACTTATATTAGCCAAGCAGACTCTGCATCCAGATATCTTCATTTGTCTTGCCAGATGAACATCCTCGACTATGGAAGTCTGGACGGTACGATGACCGCCTATTCTTTGATAGGAGCTTCTTTCAAAAAACATAAAAACACCATTGGCAGCTGTTGCGGCAGGCATCTTGCTTTTATTTGCAAGATGCAGCGGAAGGTGAAATAGTACTACAAAATGCATCATCGGTATTAGAATTTTGCTCATGATTCCTGGGACCTCAAAGGATGGAAACCCGGATATCAGCTTAACCTTTTCTTTTTTTAACAGTGTAAGTGTCTTTTCAATCACGTCGGATTTAAGCCGAACGTCTGCATCAATGAAAAGGATGTACTCCCCATTTGCTTCTTTCTGGAGCTGATGACAGGCATGCACCTTTCCAGCCCAGCCTGCTGGAAGCTCTCTTCCTCTTAAAATCTTAAAGCGGCAATCTCCTGACGTTTTTTCCTGCAGCAAGGACAAAGTCTGATCTGTTGATCCATCATCTAGCAAAAGAATTTCCAAATGCGGGTATGTTAAGGATTTCAGGCTATTAATTAGTCCAGCAACGTTTCGTGCTTCGTTTCTTAAGGGCACCAAAATGGACACAAGCGGCTGAAAGTTTTCATTTAGATTCGGAGCTGGAAGACTAGGCAATCCGCTCATATTCCATAATGTCCATAGGATAAATAAAAAGAGACTGATGATTAAAAATAAAACCATTTAGACATTGCCCCTTAAAGTAAGTTTACGAAGTGCTTTGTTTTTTCACTGATAACATGGTTTTTCAACACATCTAATGCGTCTGTACATATCTTTTCAAGTGATAAGGTTTTTTCCATCCTGGTATCTCCATGTAGTTCTGTGCTAAATAATGGATTACCTGTCTTTATCCATACCTCTGGCTTTCGTTTGTGTGCAAAAGAATAATAGAAGCATACTGGTATGATAGGAATTTCAGGAAGCTTCTCCTGCAGGTACAAAGCTCCGGGCTGAAATTGCAGCGGACGTTTTTCCAGGTGATATTCATCCCCCTGAGGAAAAATCCATACACTTTTCCCCTTTTTCAGCAGCATCTCAGCATACCTCATAGTTTTTACCATTCCTTTTGGGCTGGAACGGTCGATTGAGAAGGCTCCAAGCTTCTTGAAATATGGAAACTGCTTTAGACCCTGTTCATGCATCATGATATACAAATCCTGCTGTATAACGGTCTTCGTCAGCTGATAGTAAATAAGCCCATCCCACCAGGACGAGTGGTTGCAGACAAAAATGCAAGGGCTTGTGTGCAGTTTGCCTGGTGCTTGCCAATAAATTTTGTCAAAAGAGAAGGCAAGCATTCTTTTGTGGAAAATAGAAAAAAGTTTTTCAAAAACAACGTCTTTTTTAGCATGAATCATGATGATTTCCTTCTTATAGCAGCATATAGTGTCAGTCCTGCCAAGCAAGCTGTCAGGATGCCTGCAAGCCAAAGCTCACCTGTTGCTGCAAGCAAAACAAACATCGTGATTGTTAGGACAAATAGATAAAACATTCGCTTTTCCCACAGTATGTTTTTTTCTTGTGAGAAAAATAAGATAAATACATGAAGGACAAGTGCGACAATAAACCACCCNAAAAAATTGCTGAATGGAATGTCATAGTAGACCCCGTCCTCCTCCCAAATCCAATATTGCTTTAGTTTAAATGCAACTGGATCGATAATTAAATCAATAATTACAGCAATACAGGCGCCAATAATCGGCTGCATCCACTTTTTGGCTGAGATTGCATTTGCCAGGGCATGTGATGTCCCCATTACCATTAGCCAGGCAAAACCAATGGCTATCGGTACGTCAAATAAATTAGGAGCAAACCGATTGGTATAATAATAATCTCCAAATAAAATTCCAAAAGACGATCCAATAAATTCTGCAAGATAGGAAAATAGGAAAATAACCATGCAGATTACATATCCCGCTTTTTTTCCAAAGGCTTTAGAGAAATAAACAATTGCCAAAAGGCCGCTTAAAATCAAAAATACAGCGTTCGCCCATTCAAGCCAAGCAGGCAGCAGATCAAAGGTGAGAAGAATCACTCCGCAAATATACCAAATGATAAAAAAACGAAATAGGACATTTTCAAAATTCATAAAACTCTCCTTCTCATTACAGCTGCCTTCTCGCAAGACTTTGCCAGTCAAGGTCCCTTGCTTCACACCATTCTCTAACCTTCCCGCCTGCTATCATTGGGCAGTTCTGGAGATCTGGAAGAGATTTCGCCCCTTGGAGAAGCAGCAGCATCTTTAAATGTTCCTTCCACACCTCCAGCTCCATTATTAATCCATCAACATCTTGATCATGGAGTGTTTTTAAAAATGGTCCGGCAATTCCCGCAGCAGCTGCTCCTAAGGAAAAGGATTTTACTGCATCAAGCGGGTTACGTATTCCACCTGATGCGATGATTGTCAGCTTACCTAATACGGACTGCGCTTCTAACAACGAAATGACAGTCGATTGGCCCCAATCTTTTAAATACGCAAAGTCTCGTTTGCTTCTGCGCTCATTTTCAATATGGACGAAATTTGTCCCCCCTTTCCCTCCTAAATCAACATATTGAATACCAGCACTATGGAGCTGCCTGAGCGTTTCTGTACTCATGCCGAACCCTGTTTCCTTGACGATAACTGGCACCTGCAGTTTCAACGATAATTTTTCTAATTTAGCAAGAATATTAGTGAAATTACGCTCTCCCTCTGGCATAACCAACTCCTGCGGCACATTCAAATGAACTTGGAGCGCATCAGCCTCCAACATATCAATGGCTGTTAATGCATAATCGAGTGGTGCATCTGCCCCAATATTTGCAAATACAAGACCGTTCGGATTTTTCTTCCGAACAACGTTAAATGTATGTGCAAGCTCTTCATTTCGAATGGCAGCATGCTGAGAACCGACTGCCATTGCAACACCAGTTTCCCGAGCAGCTTCTGCCAGAGATGCATTAATTACTGCTGATTTCTCACTCCCACCTGTCATCGCATTGATAAAAATTGGATAATCAAGCGTTAAAGGACCGATATTGGTCTGGAGCTGAATGTCATCCACCCCCATTTCCGGCAAGGAACGGTGAATGAATGACAGCTCATCAAAATCAGAACTAAGTGAAAATGGTGATGTTAATGCAAGGTTAATATGCTCTGTTTTTCGATTTTGTCTAATTGTGTCCATAAACTAATACAGCTCCCAAATCCTCTAATTAATGAGTTACAAACCTACTGTTAATCCCTCTACCGCTTGCTTTAATCGCACCATATTTTCTTCAGATACATAGTTTCGTTTTTGCAAGCAGTCATATCCGTTTTCTCGGACAACTTTTAATATTTCTTTATAAATAAGTGCTGATAAAAGAACATGTAATTGACTGTCTTTATCAAAATAATCGATTCCCTCTTGAAATACGGCATAAAGATGTTCTGATCGATTCGCTATTTTCTCCCAAACCCTTATAAAGGCTGGGTTAATATTGCTGGCTTCCAAGTCCTTTTGTTTGTAATTTTCCATTTCAAGCAAATCAACTGGTAAATAGATGCGGTTATTCTGATAATCCTCGCCAACGTCTCTAAGAATATTAGTTAATTGCATTGCTACACCTAATTGAACAGCATACATATGCAAATGCNGATGGTTTTTAGTTGCTAGAATGGGAAGAAGCATTAAGCCAACTGTTCCAGCTACATAATAACAATACCGCTCTAACTCTGCTAATGTATTAGGCTGTTTAAAGTTAATGTCCATCCTCTGTCCTTCTAATTGCTCGTAGAAAGGTTTAATATCCATCTCATAACGGGTAAAAACATCTCGTAACGCTCTCCAAAGCGGTGAAGAAATTTCCTTGCCCTTCTCAAAAAGCTTTAGCTGATGATACAAGTTCTGCCAATTTTTTTCTTGTACAGATTTATCTCCAGTTTCATCAACACTGTCATCTGCATAGCGGCAAAATGCATAGATGGCATACACNGCATTAGCCTTATCTTTTGGTAGCTTTTTAAAGGCATNATAAAAGCTTGCCGAATTGTGTTTAATCACATTTTCACAGTATTGATAGTCATTTTGAAGCGAATCAATAGCTTTAGCTTCCCTCATTTGCAACCCCTCCTGCTGAATGGACTGTCTGTGCCTTCGTTGCTTTCATGGAAACAGAATCATCTAAAATTAATTCATCACTTGCAATTTTTGCTGATAGCAATACAATTGGAACACCTGCCCCAGGGTGTGTGCTGCTTCCAGTGAAATAGAGGTTTTCACAATTTTTGGCTTTGCTTTGCGGTCTTAAATGGTTGCTTTGAGTTAGCGTAGGACGTAATCCAAAGCAAGCGCCGTTATATGCGTTGAACCTTTCAGCGAAATCCACTGGCGTCATATAGGTTTCGGAGATAATATCCTCTTCTATTCCTGCTAGCCCCTCAACTTGACTAAGCGTATGAAGGACTTGAGACCGGTAATAGGAAATTGTTTCATCTGTCCATTCATACTTAGCTGTAGATAAATCGGATACCGGGACAAGTATATATAGTCCATCCTTCCCTTCTGGTGCTAATGATGGATCTAGCTTGGAAGCAGTGTATACATAAAAAGATGGATTNTCCAGTTTTTCCCCTGCAAATATATCATCCAGATTCTTTTTCAGCTCCTCTCCAAAGAAAAAGCTATGAGCGGTTTTTAATTCTTCATATTTTTTATTCATGCCTAGATACATGATGAAACAAGAGCAGGAATAATCCATACTATCAATCTTTTTATCTGTATATTTTCCTTTTGCTTTGTCTTCTTTTACGAGATTTTTCATGGCATAAGGAAAATCAGCATTACATATAACCTTGTCGGCAGAAATTTCTTTTCCATTNACCTTAATTCCTGTTGCGACTTGATTTTCAATCCTAATTTCTTCTACAGAGGATTGATAGAAAACCTTGCCCCCAAGCTCTAGAAATAATCGCTCCATTGACTTAGCCATCGTATACATACCGCCTTTAATAAACCAAATGCCATAGAAAAACTCAATCATCGGAATCATCGAGTACAATGACGGACCGTTATATGGAGACACACCGATATATAATGTTTGAAAACTGATCATTTGCTTTAACTGCTCATTTTTGACATATTTACTAATAAATTTGTCGGCACTGTCAAAGGTNTTTAGCTTTAATGCCTGATACAATGTTGACGGATTATAGAAGTCCCTTTTATTTCGGAAGGGACGCTGCAGAAAATGATTTTTCGCAACCATAAAACGTTCATAAATCAACTGCAAATATTTTAAAAACCCTTCTGCATCCTTTTCACTAGCATGTTCAAAGGTCTTCATTAATTCCACTAAATCAGAGGAGACCTCATGATACCCTTGCTTGCCACTTCCAAAGAAAACGGAATACATCGGATCTAATCTTTCCATCGGTATATAATCATCAGGATTGCGTCCAGCCAGTTCAAAGATTTCCCTATACAACTCTGGCATCATCACAATGGATGGTCCTAGGTCAAATTGAAAGCCATCCTTTTCGATGCGATGCATTTTTCCTCCTGCAATAGCTTCTTTCTCATATATTTCAACATCGTATCCAGCATGCTGCAAACGGATAGCACTTGCTAATCCAGCAACACCTGCACCAATAACAGCCACTTTTTTAGTCATTTTCGTAAATTGCCCCCTATCATTACTTCTGGTAAAAAATTAAGTTTTTCAAGAAAATCCTGATTTACCCTTCCTTATCAAGTGATAAATCAAATCACTAAACATCTTACTTATCAACTGATAAGCTGGATGAATATGTCACTTATCGTTTGATAAGTGACTGTAAAACATTTCACCTTATCAAGTGATAAGGTGAAATACAAACAACTTTATTATCAAGTGATAAAGGTTCGTTGTCAACATGCAGCTATCTAAGCCCACAATTTTAGGTAAAGATCAACAAATTAAACCTCTAAAACAAAAAAATCCGGATAGGTATTTAACCATCCTTTTGGTATTTGTCTCACACAATATATAAGTGCATTTTTACTATTACCCTTTTTGGATTCTCTTGAAACCTTTTTGTGATTTTTTTTTTGGTATCTTAAAAATTGATTGGTTTTACAATGACAAAACTAAAAATACAACAAGATATTATAAACGACAGTTTGCTTTCATTGCTTCTTATTATATACGGAATCTTGGACCATAAAAAAGAGGTGGGTATTCTCTCCCAGCCTCTTTGAATCGTTATTCTACTACTTTCCCAGTCATGTCCTCATAATCTTTACACATTATTTCCCATGATTTTTGAATATCTTCATCTAATCCAAATAGACCGCTTCGACCGATAATATAAATATCAGGATCTGCTGCATCAATTCTTTTAAATGTTTTTCTACTAGATGATCCGTCCATTTCAATAACATATTGATAACCCTTTTCGTCACGTAATTCTCTTAATGCGACAATTTTATCTAGGGTACTTTCAATAAAACGTTGTCCAGCAAAACCTGGATCAACTGTCATGATAGTGATTTTATCCACTAAATCAATATAAGGGAAAATTGTTTCAATAGGAGTTTCTGGATTTAATACTATCCCTGCTTTTAGTCCAGCATCATGAATTTGGTCAATTAATCGGAAAGCAAGGCCATCCAGTACTTCTGCGTGCATACAAATCCATTCACACTTCAAATCCACTAATTGTTGGACCCAAAAGCTTGGATTGGTTACCATTAGATGGGCAGACATCGGTAAGTCACTTATTTTTCGGACTTCTTGCATAAACCATGGGGATAATGTGATATTAGGGACATAATGTCCATCCATAATATCAATATGATAAGAACCTACATGATCGTTTAAAAAAGTAATTTGCTCTTTAAACTTATCTAAATCCATTGTCATTAGTGATGGTGAAAATTCTACTTTTTTCATACTCTATTAATCCTCCATAACAACTCTAGTTTCTTTAGGAATAATAAAATGTTTGGTTTTATTATTCCTGAATTTTTTGACTACGGCATTAATTGGCTGCTAAATTTGACACGCTTACATTTTTTTATAGAATTTGAATATCATCTAAATCAATATCTTCTTCTTCTACTTCTATTTCCTCATCTTCTTTTACATTTTTCTTAATTAAAGCCAAGGCTACACCTGTCACAACAACGTTTACTAAGATAGCTGCAACACCAGCCCATGGATTTGACATCGTTGGTAGCATAAATACGCCTCCGAATGGTACAGTTGCATCTGCTCCTAACACCATCGTTACTGCTCCACCAGCTGCTCCACCGATGGCTACAGCAGTTACAGTACGAACAATATCATTCATAACAATTGGTATAACACCTTCTACAATGTTAACAACACCCATTGGCACTGCTGATTTCAATGTTTCTACTTCTGATCGTGTATAAATATTTTTTCTAAAGATTTTAGCAATAAAGTAAGCTAATCCAAATCCGATTGGAGTTGCTGTATTAACTAATTGTAAAGCTGTGATCGGTCCATTAATTCCTTCTGCTTGCATTGTCAATACGAAGGCAAATACCGTTTTGTTGATCGGTCCACCAAAGTCAACTCCACTCAATAGACCTACGATTCCACCAAATACAAGTAAGGAAGAGGTTCCTAAGCTGTTTAACCCATCTGTTAATAAGGATGTAAGTGCAGCAACAGGAATTCCAATAATATAAACCATGATTAGTCCACCAATAATGGAGGTGAAAAATGGTACAATTAATGTCGGCATTAAGCCTTTAGCCCAGCTAGGAACTTTAAAATGTTTAATAATAGCTACAGCAAGATAACCAGATAAAAATCCTCCTAAAATACCACCAATAAAGCCTGCTCCGATTGCATTAGCACTTAATCCGATAATGAATCCTGGAGCAATCCCGGGTTTACCAGCAATAGAATAAGAAATTCCTGTTGAGATAACGACAGGTAGTAAACCTAAACCTGCTCCACCCATTGTTGCTAACGCATCCCATATGGAAAACTCTCCTTGTACTAAAGAACCTTGACTAGTACCTCCAAAAGCCATACCAATTGCGATCAAGAAACCTGCTCCACACACAATTGGAATTAAGTATGAAATGGCTGTTAATAAATGGCCTTTAAGATTTAATTTTTTTAATGCACTCACTTTTTACCCCTCCTATAAAAGACCTCATTCAATAAATCTACTATTTGCTTTTTTAGCTACATAAAGCCTCTTTAACATCTTCCGCGTTTTTGGATTGCAGCATCTTCTCAATCACTTCATCATTTCCTAGCTTTCTAGCAAATAATGATAATAATTTCAGATGACTTTGTGCTCCATCATCGTTTCCAACCGCAAACAGAATGATTCCCTTAACTCCCTTTCCGTCAAGAGTTTCCCAAGCAATTTCTTCTTGAGTAATTCCAATCGCTACGCCTATTTTTTCTACAGAATCACTTTTCCCATGAGGAATAGCAATATAATTTCCGATTCCAGTTTGTCCAATCGCTTCCCTAGCATAGATATCCTTTGTAAATTCTTCAATATCCTTAATGTATTCGTTTTCAAGAAGGACCTGAGCTAATTCCTGAATAGCTTCTTCCTTACTCTTAGCAGTCATATTCGTTTTAATTGTGTTTAAATCTACAATATTTTTTACTTCCATGATTATCTCTCCTTTTTTATTTATTTCTGTTGGTTGATAACCTCTGCTGCTTTTTCAATTAGTTTATTTGGTGATTTAACCGCTATTTCTGTTGTAACTTGGATAATTCTTTTCCCGTCGAAGCGTTCTCTTCCTGCAATTTTCACATCTGTCGCTAAAATAACGATGTCTGCTTCTGCGATTTGTTGTTGGCTCAATTCATTTTCTGTTCCAATTGTTCCTTGTGTTTCAATATGAATTTCATGACCTGCTTTTTTACCAGCATTCTCTAATTTTTCCTGTGCGATATATGTGTGTGCGATCCCAACTGTGCAAGCTGCAACTCCTACTATTTTCATGATTATTCCTCCTAATATTTTATAATTTCATTTATAAAGGCTTCTTTTTCTTGACTGTTTATTAAGCGGTCAAGATACTCTTCATCTGCCAAAGATCTAGTAAATAAGGCTATTCTTTTCTTCATATTAACGCTTTCATTTTTCTTTAATAAAATCACAATTACGAGACAAATATTTTTTGTCTGAAAATCCCAAGTCTCGATTGGTTTTGCTAAACGAAGAAATAAAATTTGACTTCTCTCTAGTTGTTCGCTTTCAATATGAGGCAATAAGACATGCTCTGCGATCATTGTACTGCCGATTTTTTCTCTATCCTTTAATTGCTGGATGACTTCCTCCGTTGATAAAGGATTGTCTCGACCTACAATTTCTGCAATAAAAGAGTGTACTTCATCTTTTGTATTTAACTCACAATTAAAATACATTTGATAGAGTGAATTAATTTCCATGATATACTTCCTCTATCTTTCCCTGAAGTCTCTTTTGGTCATCAATGGTAAACATCGCACTTACTAATAGGAAAGGAATAGGTACATCCTCCTTAATATGAACAGTGCTCAAAATCAATTCAGCATCTGTATATTTCTCTTTTAGCATTTGAGTGTCTCGGGATGCTACCACATCAACAATTTCCAACTCTGGGAATTTCTTAGAAACTTTTGCTCTTAAAAGCTCTGAAGTTCCTATTCCTGTTGTACACATTATAAGTGTTTTTATCGGACGATGATGCTGACCTGTTTCAATTGCCTTTGCAAAATAGAGGGTGATAAACCCAATCTCATCCTCGTTTATGGCTGATAGGTTGAATTTCTCACTAACCAATTCCGAAACCTTCTTTACGCCCATAAATACATCTTCATACGTTACCTTAATCTGACTTAACAAACTGTTCTTAACCCGAATCTTATGCTCTAATCTGTTAAGCATCGGTTTAATATGGTTGGCTAAATCGATAAATATTGACTGACTGTCAATGTCGATTCCTAAGTTAGTACTCATTCCTTCAATATACGCTTTTGTTACTTGAATCACTTCTGATGAAAAAGTGGAAGTAATAGCATGAGATCCCTGCATTCTCGATGACACTAAATATTGATAAAGAAAATATATCTCAATATCTGGCAAAGGACTGTTTAAATATTTCTCAATATTTGAGACAATCATTTTAGCAACCGGATACAAAATATCTCGCTTCATATTTTCCATTTCTTCTTTAGAAATCTCAGCAAACCTTCTAGTAGGAACTATTCTTGATCTGCTTAGCAGTATATATAAGTGTGAAAAAATGTTTACATTGTATGGGTAAGGAATCGTTATATTTAAATCTTCTTCAATCTTTCTTAATTGATCCAAGATAAATAAAACATCGTACTGATTAAAATTCAGTTTTGGATTCCTCTTTAAATCATCAATATCGATAATATTAAAGATTTCAATAATATCTTTAATAGCTTTCCGAATATTAACTTCTTCCCCAAGGATCGCTAATGTTCTATTTTTTCTCTCTAAAACCAAATTGTATTTTTTAAGCTCTTCACTCATTATTTGCTCATCATTGAATGTTGCAGAATCGCCAACATAATAGTGACTAAATAAATGATAAACATTTATAGGCTTGGGTGAAGACAACAATAATTCTTCCATAATTCGTTTACGTCTCTCACTCGGAGAAAATTGCATTTCTTTATCTTTAGCATTACTTTTTTGCGAATTAATAAATTTCTCGTAGTCTAGTCTATATCCTCTCCCTCTTTCAGATATGATTAAAGGACCATCCTCGTACTCATTATTAAGTTTATTTATTAAACGATATACAGTTTTTTGAGAAACATTAAGTACTTCAAGGAGTTCCTTCGATGTCACATACCCTTGATGTTTGGAAAGAAATAATAACAGTTCTTGTTCATGATTGCTTTTAGAACTCATCTCTTTGCCTCCTTGATTTGATATTAACACAATATTTAAAAAGCATTTCACTGAAAAATGACCGTTGCAACGGTCACTTTTGTCCATTTTATAGGGTTTTTCTTGAGAGCGTCAAGGGTAGGTCATAAATAGGTCTGCTNGACTAAGTTGGACAGGAAAGCCGAAATAACGGTGATTGTAAGTAAATTTTCCGTGTTGTAAGGTCAAACTAGTCTACTAACAATAAAGGGTACAGGCCCTGATCCTTAATTCAAATTTGATATGTTACGGACAATTTCCTCACTATAACCAAGATACTCTTTACTTATCAGCATATCTTTTGGAGCTATTATTGCACTTAGATAAATTAAAAAATCTGAATTAAACAAAACTGGATTTAACATAGAATGGCCAACTCCAGTTATTGTTTTGACTTTTAATTGCTTATCTGACAACAATCGCTTGTAAATCCTTTCTGTTTCATCTGAATCTACATTTTCATCCTTCTCAGCTAATATTAGAAATACCGGAGACTTAATTTTTTTGATATCTTCTGTTGCATCTGACGAAATATTCTTTTGAACAAATGAATATCTTTCATTAGACATTCCACTATCTCCAGTTATTTGCTTGTATTCCTCGTAAGAGCTGCCAGATTCAATAATCTTTGACTCCTTTGCGTCTTTTATTAGTTCATTGCTTATTTGCTGATTAGTTTTGTTCTCGCGTTTCATTTTCATTGTAGTATAATATTGCCCTTGCTTAAGCCAATTAATGGCGGGGGCTACTATTATAGAAGCAGTGATATCGTCTCGATTCTTCTGNACTTTAGGAATTACCCAGCCAGCTTGGCTAGCCCCCCAAATGATAATTTTATTTGTACTTATATTTTTTTGCTCTTTTGCCCAGTCAATTACTTCCTCTACCTCTTTCGCTCGGTCATCCATCGATTGATTTAACCAATTCCCGGATGATTTCCCTACACCGAGTTTATCCCAAGAAATTGAAGCAAAGCCTTGTTTTGCAAAACGTTCCATTAATGGCTTGTAACCACCATCCTGAGTTGCATTTTGTGCACCATCACCATGAACGAATATAACAACTCCCTTNTGCTCTGTTTTGGGAAGGGCTAGATAACCAGCTAACTTTCCTTGCTCCGTTTTAATCGTTACCCTTTGCTCTAACATCTCGTAACTATTTTCATAGATGAAGCATCCAATANACACTANTAGAATCAATGCTATACTAATGAGTAGTTTAAATCTCTTTTTCATGATTATTAGAACCTTTCCACTCCATAAGATACCATTGATTAATTCCATGTAAGTGCCTTCCTACTATACTTTTTCCTTCTTTCTTTATTTGAAATCCAAGTCTTTCATAAAGTCTTCTAGCANCANTATTNGCTTTTGATACATATAATGTTACAGACTGACCGTTTACTGCTGAGCTTTTAACTAGTTCTATAAGTTGTGTTCCAATTCCCACTCCTTGATATGCTTTAGATACGGTAATAAAGTCTATATGAATTTCGTTATCTTTCTTACTGTGATCAAGTGCACAANAAAAGACGAATGTCTTAAATATTGATTTACAACTAAGCTGTTTGCACAAAATGATTAAGAATTCTATTAAGTGCCATCTTTTCGGTTTTATAAACAAAATACCCTTAATGCTTTTATCTCTTATTATCAGCAATTTTTGTCTATGATTTTTTATTATGTGCTCTGCAAGACAATGTAATAAATAATGCTGTTCCCGTTTTGGTAAATTTAATATTTGAAACTTTCCTGCGAATCCGTCCATTAATAGAACAGCTACTGCCTCTATCTCTTTTTGTGAATTTGTAATTTCCCTATTCATTTCCTCATGACCTCTAAACTATATACCATTGCTTCCATATAGAAGGCAGATAATTGCGCTTCCTCCGTTAATAATAAAGGCTCTTCATACTTGGCGCCTATCTGAGCAAGCTCCCCATAAAAATGCTCGATTTCTTGAAGCAACTCCTTTTCGTGTTTTATACAGACTTTCTTACAATAATAGGTTCCTGCTGAAAATAAATAATCACCTTCTAACATACTTGATCTATACATTACTTTGACCTTACTTTCATCCTCAGGAATTAAATAAGAGATTTCATCCTTAATGTTCATGGTGCCATCTTTCCAATTTGCTAGCTTTTTTAACTTAATATTGTATGAATCATCAACAAATTCATCATCTAAAAAAGTAAAATACCGATCTTCTTTTGCTTCTATATTTAACTTGTAATTCTCTGTTTGGTTCAGCTTTAAGACTGTTTGCACATTCGTTTTTAGTTCATTAAGCTGTTTAATGTCATTTTCTACCTTTATAAGAACATCAGATAAAGCTTCCGTATAATTCGTTTCCTTATCTAATATTTTTTTTATTTCTTTTAATGAAAAACCTAGTTGTTTTAACAACAAAATATGCGACATCGCATATACCTCTGCTTCACCATACATATGATAACCATTCACCTCATTAAATGCAGGCTGTATTAATTGTTGTTCTTCATAATGCCGAAGCAAATATTTAGTTATATTGAATAATTTAGCTAATTCTCCACTTGTTAAATATTCCATCCATCTCTCCTCCTTTGATACCAATAGCATAAACCATGTGGTAACCACACAGTCAACAAAAGGAATAAAATTTAGGTCTCTTATATTAGAGGGAAGACATTGCTTCATCATTTGTACCTATTCGGAACATAAAAAAGCAGCTACCTATGGCAGCTGCTGCTTCTGACAACGAACCTTTGACCTAATCTTAAAATGTTAACGATTTGCCCATCCTTTACCATTTAAGAAATCCTTCATAAATGATCTTGGAAGGCGAGCAAAACTACCAATTGCTGTTTCCGACCATGTGCGACTTGACTTTCGTCCTGAACGATTTTCATAATATAATTTAGTCGTTTCATCATACTGTTTTAGTATCTCTTTCGTATTGCTGTTATAACGATTTGTATGGTAAATACCTTCAAATGGGATTCTGGGTTTACTATCATTTCGTTCATTTGGATATCCTACGACAAGTCCAAATACAGGAAAAACATATTCAGGAATATCAAGTAACTCTGATATTTTTATTATTCCATCTCTAACTCCACCAATATAACAAACACCTAACCCCATGGATTCTGCGGCAATGACCAGGTTTTGAGCTGCCAAGGTAGCATCTATAGCCCCAACCAATGCAGCATCTATTCCCTCAATTGTCTCTGAAATATCCATATTTAGGTCTTCTGCCAATTGCTTATGACGATTTACATCTGCACAAAATACGAAAAAGTGACCGCCCTCTGTTATAAATGGTTGATTNCCAGCATGTTCTGCTATTTTTTGTTTAAGGTCAGGATCAGTTACACCAATTATCGAATACGCTTGTTGAAAGCTTGCGGATGAGGCTGCTTGTGCAGCAGTAACTAATTGCTTTATTTGCTCCTCTGTTAAAGCTTGTTCTGTAAAAGAACGGACAGACACATGGTTTAAAATCGTTTCGATAGTTTGGTTCATTTTAAATTTCTCCTTCTACTTTGGAATTTTTTAAACTTCACGTACTTTTTGAACGAACAGTACAAAACTATAGCAAAAAAACGGCAAACTTCATTAATAGATGCTTGCCATAGTACCCTCAACGATTTGTTCCGCCATATCACGATTTCGTGTAGTAACATTGAGAGTTCGGAGACCATAGTAACTACATATAAATGTTCTTGCCAACTCGAGTGCAGGTCTATTACATGTAATCTCTCGAGCCTGTTTCCCATTCTCTATCACACAAAGCAGAACACTTTCCAGACGTTCTACATGACGATTCGACCAAATCTCAACAATGGAATCGCTTCGACCACGCTCCATCGTGGCATTAATTAANAAACACCCTTTACTCGAATCCTCAAAATCCTTCTCCACAGCCCATTCCAGCAGACCGCGCAATCTTTCTTTAACAGGGACAGGACGTTCCAGTATGGATGTCTGCACCTCGATCCAGTGCTCATGATAACGTTGNAGTGTTTGCTCATACAATTCGTGCTTACTTCCAAACGTATTATATAAGCTTCCTCGACCAAGCCCTGTACTGCTGCATAAATCCTCCGTGGAGCATGCTTCATACCCTTTTAACCAAAAAACATTCATTGCTGCATCAAGCACCTCAGGCTTATTAAATTCACGAGGTCTTCCACTTTTACTCATACTGTCTCCTTACATAAAAAGTAATAATAAACACAGTATATANATTTTGTAACGATCAGTCAACAATGCAATTAAAAGCATTATGGCGAATGTTAAAGAACTGCCAATTAAACCTTAAAGCCATAAAATCTCCTAAATTTATTATTGTATGATTGGAATTAATCGCATTTTGAGTATAGGAGAAACAAGAGCATTTATCGTTCTTAGATGA
>Ga0058696_1000284_pt1 | contig 21650 bp, 16 predicted proteins | sample AgamicMgSfrz_FD_55077 | JGI IMG/M metagenome (GOLD analysis project Ga0058696, IMG submission 55077) | Agave microbial communities from Guanajuato, Mexico - Mg.Sf.rz | ecosystem: Host-associated > Plants > Phyllosphere > Phylloplane/Leaf | place: Guanajuato, Mexico | collected 2012-05-30 | reverse complement strand
ATTATCATTGTTTATTTTTATTTATATTTTTTCTGTAGTTTCAAAAGGAAAAGACCTGTTTTTTGATGGAAGCATTCAAAAGGCTGTAATCAACCTATTCCCTGAAGGTTCTCATTCTTTCTTTGAATTTCTGTCTGAATTTGGCGATAAAATCGGTATTGGTATAATTGCTATAATCGTACTGGCATGGCTATGGATAAGGAAGAGGGATTATGCTGGGATGGCAGCCTTTGTCCTTAGCGTTGGCCTTGGCAATGAATTCAATAAAATGGTTAAAGAAGCAATCGCCCGCCCAAGACCACCCTTTCATGATATTGCCGACGCAGACAGCATGAGCTTTCCGAGCGGCCATGCAATGGTTGGGTTTGTCTTATATATGTTTATCGCTTACCTAATCGCAAGCCAATTAGAAAGAAACGCACAAAAATGGATAGTTGCCGCTGCTGCCTTTCTGTTTATACTGCTGATAGGAATAAGCAGAGTGGTCCTCATAGCCCACTATCCATCAGATGTTATCGGCGGCTATGCGTTAGGCCTTATTTGGTTGTATTTGTGGATTGCCGTTTATGAAGTACTGAAGGGGAAACTTAATAAGCGAGTAAAGAATAGTATGTAAATTTTAAAGTTAATCTCATTTTCACATGCAAAGGCTCCATCTATTTTTTTATATAGATGGAGCTTTTTTTCATATGAGTAAAATTGCCACAATTGTCGTAACGAATAAACCGACCGCAACAGGGATAAGGTTGCGCCTTGCAAGCTCAAACGGATCGACATTACAGATGGCTGCAGCGGGAATGAGGGCCCAGGGAACAAGAGTACCTCCGCCGACCCAAATTGCCGCAATCTGCCCAAGTGCAGTCAAGGTGCTAATACCAGTGCCAATCGCATGGGCAAACAAGCCGGCAATGGAGCCTGCAAGGGAAATGCCTGAGAAACCAGAGCCGTCCAAGCCTGTAATGACACCGACTGCTGTTAAAGTAATCGCACCTATTTCTTTTGTGAGCGGAACGGTTGAGGCCAATGCAACGCCAAGATCATTGACGAGACCTAATGAGGATTCGGGAAGATGGTCGCCAACGATTGTTGTGAATCCAGAGTCGCCAAGATAGAAAAAGGCGGCGATAGGGATGACAGGACCAAATACTTTAAAGCCGAATTGGAACCCATCAATTAGGTAGCTTGTTGTTTTTTCAAGCCCCTTGTTCTTATAGCTGACAAGGGTGATAAGAACAAGGATAAAAATGGAGGTTCCACCTACTAAGGCTGTTGCATCTCCTCCTTGGAGGTTCAGTACATACATTGCAGCTACATCTAGAAGAAAGAGAATGGGGATTAGAATGGAAAAAAAACGTTTTTGCGTCTTGGAGAGTAAATAACTTTCTTTTTTCGGAAGAATAGATGTTTCAGAGCTGGTAACGCCTGTTTTATGTGTAAGTTTTCCGCTTTTTATATCTCTTTTAATCAAGTAGAATGCAGTGAGTGTTGTCACAAGTCCCATGACAATTACAAGGGGAATGCTTGCTTGCATGACAGACTCGACGGAAATGCCTGCAGCATCTGCTGTCAGTTTTGGTGCTGCTTGGATAACATAATCACCAGACAAGGCAATGCCGTGTCCGAATAGGTTCATTGCCATCGCAACTGCAATTGCTGGAAGTCCTACCCTGACAGCTACAGGAAGGAGTACCGCTCCAATCAATGCAACTGCAGGTGACGGCCAAAAGAAAAAGGAAATAATCATCATAAGGAAGCCGATAATCCAGTAGGCTAAACTTGGAGTCCGTATCCATTTAGCAAATGGTGAAATCATTACATCATTTATCCCGGTTTTCGTGAGTATCTTGCTCATAGCGACAATAATGGAAATGACTACAATGGTTGGGAGCAGTTCTGTTATCGCATAAATGAAACTATTAAATATCGTACTGATAGAGCCACTTAACGAGCCTGTCGCAGTAAGAGCCAATAAAAAAATCCCGACAATACACACGATTGTAGTGTCTCTTCTCATAATCATGAAACCTATAATGAATAGAATAAATAAAACGTAAATCCAGTGAAGTGCCGTTAATTCAATACCCATTGACGAAGACTCCCTTCTAATCCGACATAAAGCTTAGGCAAATGACTAAGACCGGATTTAATTACAGATTATGAAGGAGGAGAGCATTGGGTGATAAGCGATTCATTTCTTTTTATAAGGAAGATTAGGAATCTAAAAATCTCCTTCTCTAGTTGGAGAAAAAAACACCGTAAGGTTGAACTAATCAAAAGAATTTAGTAGTACAATAATGTTAATGAATGGAAGTTTTTATAAAGGCTAGTAATTTTCAGCTTATATTTAGAAGGTAGGGTTACATTTGGGGAAATCTTTAGCGTAGATTATGTTTTCATTCTGCTTGCTTGTTGTCGGAATCGTCCTTCTTCTAGTTAACCTTGGTGTCATTTCCTTGGAAATAAAACAGCTTTTTGTCGTTTTATATCCATTTTTGCTGTTTGTTTACGGTATTGTTTTGTTAATCAGCAGTGTAAAAAAGAACAAATAATGCCTTTTTTGCCATTTTTATTCTGACTTTTGTAGGATTATTATGCCTTGACAGACTGGACTTATTTACAGTTAATTTTATAGACGTTTGGAAGCTTTGGCCGCTTATGATTATCGGCTAACAGGAATGGAGTTATTAAAAAAAGGAGCTAGAGTGCTCCTTTTTCCGCAATTGTAAGTTCGAGCAAATAGGCCTTGCCGTTGAACATAGTATGCTGGAATAACCCGCCGTTCGTCGGATCGCCGGTAATTGGCGAATCAGGACTAAGGTGCTTCTGCTTCCAAATGATAAAATCTCGTCTTTCGGCCCATAGTGACAGAATGATATATGTATCTCCTTTTACAGGGCGTAAAAGCCGGTATGCACTTATTTGCTGTCCTAGTTGTTCTAATGACTGCTTTATATTTTGCTCAAATAATGGCTTATGGTCATCTGTGACAGGAATATGATTCATAACGGCATAGCTTTTATCTGAGAAATCTCCTCTGCTTGCAGCTGTCTCATATTTTCTAGGAGCTGCAAATATCGATGCTGATGAAGTTTCATGTACTAATAAGGCGCTGTCGCTGCCCATTACTTGCATGGCAATCAAGGTTTGCTGATCAATTTGTGAAGCGTATTTCTTTACTAAAAAATCGTACGTCCCGCTTGCTAAATACGTATTCATAGCAACCTCCTAAAAAGAGTTTCAGTCTGGAAATAGCGTTTTCATTCTTTAAGGATACTATAGATAGAATTTCAATGAAACAAAAATGGATATTTAAACATTGGATCTTGGTCATTAGGCATCCCTTAATTGTTATGCTGTTGCCACAGCTTAGTGTCAATCCATTTGCACCTTTTTCTTCATGTGTGGGCTATTCTCATTTGAAATACCTTTTCATTATGGCTGACTAAATAACAAATATACGCAAAGTTTGCTCGCTGGCGTTTGTGTCAAAAGAGAACTGGGAATAAGATAGAAGAAGTAAATTAGTCTATTTTGTGACAATTTATGATGTTTTGTATACAACGATAGTGAAAAAGTTATATATTTAATTTATATATCCAAAAGTACTGTAAATTAAAAAGAAATAGTGAGTGTCTGTAAAAAGGCATTCTTTTTTATTGCTTTTTTATTTATAAATATTATAATTTAATAATGATTACAGTTAAATTGTTTTTTAATTTATGATTTATATATTACAATGGAAAACATAAGCAATAGAAAGGTGGACATATTAAGAATGAGTAAGGAATTGAAAAATACATTCATTAAGGCGGCAAAAGGAGAAAAAACTGATTTCGTACCTGTCTGGTATATGCGTCAAGCTGGGCGTTCTCAACCAGAATACAGAGCGATTAAAGAAAAGTATTCTCTTTTTGAAATTACCCATCAGCCNGAACTTTGTGCGTATGTTACAAAGCTGCCTGTTGANCAGTACAATGTCGATGCGGCGGTACTTTACAAGGATATTATGACACCTCTTCCTGCAATCGGTGTAGATGTGGAAATCAAGTCAGGTATCGGTCCGGTTATTGATAATCCAATTACATCATTGGAAGATGTAGAAAAGCTAGGTGTGTTAAATCCTGAACAGGATATTAAGTATGTGCTGGATACGATTAAATTATTGACTGAAGAGCAACTGGATGTGCCGCTAATNGGCTTTTCGGGAGCGCCATTTACACTTGCCAGTTATATGATTGAAGGCGGACCTTCTAAAAATTATCATAAAACAAAAGCTTTTATGTATTCACATCCAGAGGCTTGGACTTTATTGATGGAAAAGCTGGGAAGCATGGTGGTTACATATGCAAAATCCCAGATAAATGCAGGAGCAAGTGCTATTCAAATTTTTGATTCATGGGTAGGTGCACTGAATGTATCGGACTATCGTACCTTCATTAAACCAGTTATGGAGAAGATATTCACTGATTTAAGAAGCGAAAACACACCGCTTATTATGCACGGTGTTGGTGCAAGCCATCTCGCCCTAGAATGGAACAGCCTCCCGTTAGATGTTGTAGGGCTTGATTGGAGACTTCCTATTAAAGAAGCACGAGACATAGGTGTTACTAAAGCAGTTCAAGGCAATCTTGATCCGGCGGTACTTCTGGCACCATGGAATGTCATTGAGGAGAGAGTGAAGGTAATACTGGACCAAGGCATGCAACAGGACGGATTTATCTTTAATCTCGGTCATGGCGTATTTCCGGAAGTGGACCCAGCTGTCTTGAAAAAACTGACAAGCTTTGTGCATGAGTATTCTACTGAAGCAAAAAAAGCCTAATAGACGATTAAATTATAGAAATGAGTGATATAAATGAGGAGCAGAAAAAAAATGGGGCTGTTAGTTATGGCTTACGGAACTCCCTATAAAGAAGAAGATATTGAAAGATACTACACGCATATTAGACATGGAAGAAGACCTACTGACGAAATGCTGGAAGATTTGAGAAGCCGCTATGAGGCAATTGGAGGAATCTCTCCCCTTGCAAAAATCACACAGGAGCAAGCAGAACGTCTTGAATCCCATCTTAATTCTATCCAAGAAGATATTGAATTCAAGATGTACATCGGCTTGAAACATATTGAACCGTTTGTCGAGGATGCTGTAAAAAGCATGCATGCGGACGGAATTACAGAGGCAGTGAGCATTGTATTGGCACCGCATTTCTCCACATTCAGCATTAAATCATACAACGGCAGAGCGAAACAAGCAGCTGAAGAGCTTGGCGGTTTAACAATACACAGTATTGAAAGCTGGTATGATGAGCCAAAGTTCATCGATTACTGGTCTAAAAAGGTACAAGAGACATTCAGTAAATTACCTGAAGAAGAAAGAAACAATGCAGCCTTAATCGTTTCAGCGCACAGCTTGCCAGAGAAGATTCTTCAATACGGNGATCCATATCCAGATCAATTGAAAGAAACAGCTGACTTGATTGCTAAATCTGCTGGTGTTTCTAATTACTATATTGGCTGGCAAAGTGCAGGCAACACACCTGATCCATGGCTTGGACCAGATGTTCAGGACTTGACTAAAGAGCTTTATGAAGAGCACGGATATAAGGCATTTGTCTATACGCCTGTTGGTTTCGTAGCAGACCATTTGGAAGTTCTGTATGACAATGACTATGAATGTCTTGTTGTTACAAAAGAAGTCGGTGCTTCTTACTATCGACCAGAAATGCCGAATGCACAGCCAGAATTTATCGATGCGCTGGCAACAGTTGTGTTGAACAGCTTGTCTGTTCACTCTAAATAATAGTGATTTAGGAGTAGCTGACGTTTTCTTAGGAAAAGGCAAGCTGCTCCTATTGCACTTGTTTTTTGTATATGTTATATTCATATCTGTACTAAATGACCAAATTTCTCATTTGGTCATTTTTGATTTCTCTTTTTAAGAAAATGTTATCTTTCATGATTAGAGGTGAAGCGTTTGGCTGTGGATCGGAAGAAGCTTATAATGGAAGCTGCTGCAAAGTCCTTTTCCATGTTTGGGTATAAAGCAACAACAATGGATCAAGTGGCGAAAATAGCAAATGTCGGAAAGGGAACAATATATACGTTTTTCAAAAATAAGGAACAGCTATTTGATGAGATAATAACAGGGCTTATTATGGAGATGAAAGCTGAGGCAGATGCTTCCTTTGACCCTGATTCGAGTTTTATGGATAATGTTCATCGTACTCTTATCCGGATGCTCGAATACAGAAAAGAGCATCAGCTCACAATAAAGTTGTTTGAAGAGCAAAAGGAAATGGGAACATTGGAAGTGAAGGAAGTACTTAACCGGCTGGAGAACGCCATTCTCAGCTATATGAAAGGTCATGTGCAAGAAGCTATCAGCAGAGGGGAAATACAGCCATGTGATCCTGAGCTGACTTCATTCATCATCTTTAAAATGTATATCTCCTTGATTTTTGACTGGGAAAAGAACCATCCTCCTCTTCAGGCTGAGGAGATAGCTTTAACCGTTGAAAGGTCCTTACTAAAGGGATTGTCTACAAGATAGTCCTCTTTTTTAGAATAGAAAATGACCAAATGAACAATATGGTCAATATAAATGGAGTGGTGTTTATGAAACAAAATTTATTAAAAGCAGAGCTATCCTCGATTTTCAAAAATCGAATGAAGCTCATTTCCATCCTGGCTATTATATTCATTCCAATATTATATGCAGGAATTTACTTATGGGCATTTTGGGATCCCTATGGACATTTGGAAAAGCTCCCAGTTGCTGTTGTTAATGAGGACAGCGGTGCAGAAATGAATGGCAAAAAATTAGAGGTCGGCAAAGATTTAGTCGACAATCTTAAGGAAAGCAAGGATTTCGACTTTCAATTTGTAAATAAAGAAGAAGGTTACAAAGACCTGGAAAACCAGAAATATTATATGCTGATTGAAATACCGAAGGATTTCTCCGAAAATGCTACTACATTGCTTGATGATAATCCGAAAAAATTAGATTTAAAATATGTTTCTAATCCAGGCTTTAATTTTATCTCTTCACAAATCGGCAATTCAGCTGTTGAAAAGATTAAAGAGGGTGTCGGCAAGGAAGTTACCGAGACGTATGCTGAGTCTGTTTTTGAAAATATAAGTAAAATGGCAACAGGGCTTGAAGATGCGAGTACTGGAGCTAAGGATCTTAGTGATGGAACAGACAAAGTCAATGAAGGTACACAGGAAGTTTACAAGAATTTGAAGACACTTGCCGAGAAATCGGTTGAATTTACAGATGGAGTTAATGCTGCTAATACTGGTGCGAAAGAGCTTCTGACTGGAGCAGAAAGTCTTTCAAATGGATTAGGACAGCTACAAGATGGCCATAAAGAGCTCTCAGATGCAGCAATGAAGCTGCAAGGTGGAGATCAATCAATTTTAAATGGTATTACTTCAACAAAAGAGGGGGCAGAAACGCTTCAAAACAGCATCCCTTCGTTAATAGCAGGAACAGATGAGCTGAAAGCAGGCTCAAGCAATCTTACTTCTGGACTGCAGGAGTGGAGCAGCAACTCTGCAGCTCTGGCTGATGGTGCACTTCAAATAAATGAAGGAGCCAAGCAAGTTCAGGAAACAATAAACGCAATCCTTCCAATGCTTGAAGGATTGCCAGAGGATAAGATAAAAGAAGTAGAGGCTGCACTTCAAGCCCTTGTAGATGGCAGTGGCCAAATTGCCGCAAACACGCAGGCTCTTCAGCAAGGAGCAGATAAATTGGCTCAAGGGGGGCAAAGCTTATCTGCTGGTTTAAACCAGTTGAGCGAAGGGGAACAGCAGCTGCAAGCTGGAGCTCAGCAGCTTGCAGACGGAACTGCACAGTTAGAGGATGGCTCTAAACAGCAGGTGGCAGGTCAGGAACAGTTTATTGCCGGCATGAACCAATACACAACTGAGTTTTCTAAAGCAGCAAGTGGTTCTAATGAACTTGTGACAGGAGTTAATTCACTCCTTACTGGCATGAATCAATTGTCTTCAGGTTCAAGTGCTCTATCTGATGGAACTAGTAAGCTCGAATCAGGATCGAAGGATCTTGCTGATGGAACAGCTACCTTATCAAATGGGAGCAAGGAATTGTCAGATAAGCTTACTGATGGTGCTGATGATGCAAGCTCTATCCACTCTGATGATAAGACGTATGATATGATGGCAGAGCCAGTTACTGTGTCTGATGAAAAGGTATCAGATGTGCCTAATTACGGAACAGGATTAGCTCCATATTTCATCTCATTAGGCCTGTTCGTTGGTGCGTTGATGCTCTCTATTGTGTTCTCATTTAATGAGCCGGAAGGAGTTCCTAAAAACGGACTGCGCTGGTTCTTCAGTAAAGCAGTGATTCTCGCAGGGGTGGGCATACTGCAGGCACTTGTAGCTTCATTTGTGCTGTTAGAAGTGCTGGGAATGGAAGTACAAAGCATTCCATTATTTATTCTGTTTACAGTTATAGCGAGTCTCGTATTCTTCTCTATCATTCAGTTCTTTGTTACAATTTTAGGGAATCCAGGACGCTTTATCGTTGTCATTCTCTTGATTTTTCAATTAACAACAAGCGGTGGAACATTCCCGTTAGAGCTTATACCTGATTTTATGCAGCATATACATGCATTGTTGCCAATGTCGTATTCTGTCTCTGGTTTAAGGGCAGTTATTTCGACAGGAGACTTCGACTTTATGTGGCATAATGCAGCAATTTTGGCAATGTACCCAATTTTCTTCATTGCTGGAACTATTCTATACTTTATATTTGCGCATAAACGCCAGTTTACTGAGGCTGCAGCAGAGTAACGATAGAAATTTGAGAAAGAAAGGCCGGGCAATCTGCCTGGCCTTTTCTTTAGGATAATATAGTATGAGAGAGGATTTCTGGCAGAAACAATCATTTCGACAGGAAAAAAAGGATACAAAAAAAGTGCTAATTCGACGAAATTTAGTTATAGTATAAAGGGGCTAATTATTCTTTTAATAGATGATATGCTATATTTAATCTGAATAATGGAAAAGAGGGTGTACATATGCTGTTTATTGATAATAAGGGCATTACAGATCCGCGCATCAACTTGGCGATTGAAGAATATGCGCTGAAAAATCTTAATATTAATGAGACATACCTATTATTTTATATAAATGAACCATCCATCATTATCGGCAAAAATCAGAACACAATTGAGGAAATCAACACAGAATATGTTGAATCAAACGGTATTCATGTAGTAAGAAGGCTTTCTGGCGGTGGTGCAGTTTACCATGATAAAGGTAATTTGAACTTTAGTTTCATTACAAAGGATGACGGTGACAGCTTTCATAACTTCCGCAAGTTTACAGAACCTGTGGTCAAGGCACTGCAGAGCTTGGGAGTTAATGCTGAGCTAAGCGGGCGCAATGATTTGTTGGCTGAGGGCAGAAAGATTTCTGGGAATGCCCAATTTTCTACAAAAGGTAGAATGTTCAGCCATGGCACCCTGTTGTTCGATTCAGAGATGGATCATATTGTGTCTGCATTAAAAGTTAGAAAAGATAAAATTGAATCAAAGGGAATCAAGTCTGTAAGAAGCCGAGTTGCTAATATTACAGAATTCCTAAAAGAGAAAATGGATATTGAAGAATTCAAGCGCATTATTTTGGCATACCTGTTTGATGGGGAAGAAAATATCCAGGAATATGTACTAACAGAAAAAGACTGGGAAAACATCCATGCTCTGTCAAAGGAACGTTATCAAAACTGGGATTGGAATTATGGAAAATCACCGAAGTTCAATCTGCAGCATTCCCATCGTTTCCCTGTAGGACAAGTTGACGTCCGCTTTGATGTGGCAAAAGGAATTATTAAAAACTGTAAGATTTATGGCGATTTCTTTGGAGTCGGCGACGTTTCTGATATTGAGAATAAGCTGACTGGCTTGCGCTATGATCGCAGCGAGCTAGAAAAGGCTCTTGAGGAAACATCAATCAAGCATTATTTCGGTAATATCACGAAGGAAGATTTCCTTCATTTAATATACTAATTGTTAAGATGTACTGGGTTTGTTGGCCCAGTGCTTTTTTTTTGTTAACTTTCGGGAAGAGCTTGTCCTATAAAACTTCTTGTTCTAAATGTCGTCTCTTAGTCTTATTATTAGTAACAAGGGTTGTACAAGGCGAGGAGGGGAATAATGGCAAGAAAAATAGGTTTTTACTCAGTGTTATTATTTATTTTGTACGGCTTATTTTTTTATTGGTATTTGTTTTATTTAGCAGACTCAAAGCTCCCTTTTGAATATCAAGGATCCGCGGCAGATCCATCCACCTTTCTGAACAGCAGAGAGCTGGCGTTAAGTGAAGAGTATTCTAAACTAAAGAACTTCTTATTTTTTATTTCCACTCCCTTCGAATGGCTAATCTATTTGTTTATCCTACTGTTTGGCTTCTCTAAAGCGTTCCGCAAGTGGGGAGAGGAATCAGGAAAATATAAAATCATTCAAAAAGCGATTTATTTGTTTTGGCTCAATCTAATGGCTTATGTGGTCTCCTTTCCTTTAAGCTATATCAGCTACAAGCTTTCACGAGATTATCATATTTCCACACAGAGCTTTCCTTCATGGATGAAAGATGAGCTGATTGATTTTTGGGTGAATTATGCAACGACTTTTATTATTTTTATTGTTCTGTATTGGTTGATGAGCAAGAGTAAGAAGCGCTGGTGGCTCTATGCATGGCTGCTGTCTGTCCCTTTTACATTGTTCCTAACATTTATCCAGCCAGTCATTATTGACCCGCTGTATAACAACTTTACTGCCTTAAGTGATAAGAAACTAGAGGAGAAAATTCTCGCATTGGCAGTAGAGTCTAATATCCCTGCTGAACATGTGTTTGAGGTGGACATGTCGGACAAAACCAATGCCTTAAATGCCTATGTAACAGGAATCGGCAGCAATTCAAGAATCGTTCTTTGGGATACTACACTCCATGAACTCAAAGAAAATGAAATACTCTTTGTCATGGCACATGAAATGGCGCATTATGTTGAAAAGCATATCTATATTGGAATTGGTCTATCTCTTGTGCTGTCGTTTTTCGGCCTTTATCTTATTTACAGGCTGATGCACCTTGTTGTCAACAGGTGGGGTCCGGCCTTTAAAGTTTCAAAGGTTGAAGATATTCAATCATTTCCTTTGGTCCTGCTGCTCATCTCGATGCTGATGTTTGCTGTAAATCCCTTTGCTAATGTTGTATCAAGATATGAGGAGAAAAGAGCAGATAATTATGCTGTCGCCTTAACTAAAGATCCAGAAGCTGGAGTATCTACATTCCAAAAGCTCGCGAAAACTGGACTCAGCGAAGTCAATCCGCCATTTCTTGTTAAAGTATTTCGTTACAGCCATCCAACAATGCTTGAAAGAATTTCTGAATTGGAAGAAAAGAGCATAATAATGAAGAACAATAATGAATAAGCAAAAAAGACGCTATTCCGGATAACAGGAATAGCGTCTTTTGTATGAGTAGGCATAGAAAAAGGCGCCTTTGTGAGAGGAAGGAACAGCCCTCATAGACGCCTTAAACAGGAATTAATTATCGAAGCGCTTACATAACTTTGTATACTGTTTACTTAGCCGGATAAATTCAGCTTCATTTCGTTCGTCTATGGCATGATCGATTTGTGTCATTAAACTGGCTTTTTCTAAATTCCATTGAATTTCAACAAGAAGCATGTCGATGTAAAGTTCTTTCACATAAGTCTCATTTGCTTTGTGTTTTTTCATAGCACTTAACTTAGTTAACTCTGTGTACGACTTTTCATTCATTAGACTCACCCCTGATGCCTTTTTAATATTATATGGTAAAAAAATGAAAATATCAATAAAATTATTTAAAAATTTTGAAAATAGAGCGGAATTTTGAACTATTTAAGACGATTTGCTAACCGCTTACATTGCTGAAAAACAGCGTGCTATAATGCAATCAATGTAAGTTAATTCAGCTGTTCTTAAGTAAGGAACAGAAAGGAGAAGCAGAAATGGCTGAGAAATGTAAGAACCTTGATTTGTATGAAGTGAATTATCACACGTTGGCAATTCTACCTGATTTACAGAAGGATGGTGAAGTTTATTCTAAAATATATGAAGGAGCTAACATTTATATGTGCAAACTGCCTCCAAGTAAAATCATTAAGCGGAGCTGTGAGTATTTCGGTTGTACGTATGAGGGGAAACGGAAGGGTACGAGGGTACTCATGAACTATAAACATAAATTGCCGATATCGATTGATTCGAAGAGCACTATTTATGCATTTCCCACCCATTCTCCTCTAAACCATGCATGCATGTGGTTTTTTCTTCATCATATCTCTGACAGAGTAGTAGAGGGAGAAGGAAAAACGACTGTCATATTCCGTAATGACCGGAGACTGTCTGTCGATGTTTCTTTCCATATCTTCAACAATCAAATTTTAAGAACAAATTTGCTGCAAACAAAAATTCGCCATAACCAGGAAGACAGTGAAAATCCGCTATAAGGTGTCTTTACCCTAAATCAGGATGGGATAAACTGCTTTTAACCGGTATGCCGCTTGTACAGATAATATTCCAAAAGCTCTTGTACTCGATTGCGAAGCCTTGGGTTGAAATAGTTATGATACTCCTCATAACCATTGTATAGGAATAAATACATCGTGAAGGCTTCATCCCTTTTTACCTCTTCTACCTTCATCTTATGTTTTTGCATATACTCCTTTGTTTTCCGCAGCTCTGCATGAATTATCTTCATCGTAATTTCCACAAGGTCAATATAAGGCTGCTTAAGTTTAAAACTGCTCTTCTTGATTGTAAGGAGATCGCGGTCTAGAACGGTTAACAGCATGGGCAGATAAATGGCCTGCTCCATGATATATCTATCCTTCTCCGGTATGCGTGTCATAGTCAATCTTCTCCTTGAAATCTAGATGAGAACAAATGTTCTATTTAGATAGTACAATATTTGCCGGGTCCTTTCAAGCTGTTCAATATAAAAAAACTCCCGTAAAAGTTTTCTTGGCTTTTGCTTATTTTCTTTCAAAACTAAAATTAAATGCAATGTCTTGAAGGGAATTTATTTCTAATGTCGAAATAAGATATAGCTAATAAAGGGAGGAATAGTGACATGGGAGAATGGACTAAAGTAACACCTGAGGATTTATACAAATTAAAATCGATTGTTGACCCGCAAGCAAGCCCGGATGGAAAGGGATTTCTATATGTAGTAACAGGGATTTCAGAAGAAAAGGATGCTTATTATTCAAATATCTTCTACCAAAGTTTAGAGGACAGCAGCAATAGCTTTCAGTGGACATTTGGGGAGCATCGCAACACATCACCAAGATGGTCGCCAGACGGTAATGAAATCGCATTTGTATCCAACCGAAGCGGAAAAAATCAAATTTATGTGCTAAACAAAAACGGAGGGGAAGCAAGACAGCTAACATTTACGAGCAATGGTGCATCTAATCCTGTCTGGTCCGCTGACGGCAGTGAGATTGCGTTCCAAACAAACATTGGGAAAGGGGAAAGTCTTCAGGATAAGGAAGTACCCGAAAAGACAGAAAAGAAACTAGAAGCATTAGAAGTCGATATGATGAAATACAAATCAGACAGTGCCGGCTTTTGGAATGGAAGCTACAGCCATATCGCCATTGTTAATAAAGAAACTGCTGAACTGAAAGAAGTCACTTCAGGAGAAAATGATTACTACTTGCAAAGCTGGTCTCCAGATGGAAAGTATCTTGCTATAACTGCAGATGAGAGTGAGGACAAGGATTTCAGTTTCGAATCAGATGTTTATCTGTACGCATTGGAAACGAAAGAATGGCAGAAAATCACTGAGAGCAATGGCCAATATGGAAGAGTCACTTGGTCGCCTAACAGCCAAAAAATCGGGATTATAGGCAGCGGCAGAGAATATGAAAATGCGACGTTGTTAAAAATCTGGACTTATGACTTGAACAATGAGAAGCTTCGCTGCTTAACAGAAGATTGGGACGTGAATGTCGGAGATTTTGCCATCGGTGATTTCCAGCAAGGTGGGGTTACGCCAGGAATTCTGTGGGGTGAGGATAATAGAAGCTTTGTTTTCCTTGCAACAGATCACGGCAACACTATTGTTTACTTTGGCAATGAAGATGGCGAGATTTATCCAAGCTTAATTGATAATCAGCATGTTTATGGACTTTCCACTGGTGGAAGCTTAAAGCAGGCGATTGTAGCAATCAGCAAGCCGACAGAACCAGGTGATTTATACAGCCTGAACTTAGAAACAGGAGAAATAGCTAAGCTGACAGATGTGAATAAGGAATTTATGTTAACACATACCTTCTCACCAGCAGAGCCAATTGAGCTAACATCAAGAGACGGCTGGCAATTACATGGCTGGATGATGAAGCCTGCTGATTATAAGGAAGGTGAAAAGTATCCACTTGTTCTTGAGATTCACGGCGGGCCTCACGCCATGTATGCTAATTCATATTTCCATGAGTTTCAGACACTTGCCGCAAATGGTAATGCTGTACTGTTCATTAATCCAAGAGGAAGCCATGGATATGGGCAGCATTTTGTCGATGCGGTCAGAGGCGATTATGGCGGGAAAGATTATGAGGATATAATGGATGCTGTAGACTTTGCACTAGAGAAATTTGATTTTATTGATGAAACACGCCTTGGAGTAACAGGAGGAAGCTACGGCGGATTCATGACAAACTGGATTGTCGGTCATACAAACCGCTTTAAAGCAGCAGTTACACAGCGTTCTATTTCCAACTGGATCAGCTTCTACGGTGTAAGTGATATTGGCTATTATTTCTCCGATTGGCAAATTAAAGCTGACTTGAATGATATAGAAACACTATGGAAGCATTCTCCGTTAGCATACGTTAATAATATTGAAACTCCGCTGTTAATACTGCATGGTGAAAAGGACTTCCGATGCCCGATTGAGCAGGCAGAACAGCTGTTTATAGCACTTAAAAAACAGAAAAAGACAACTAAATTTGTTCGCTTCCCAGAATCCAATCATGAATTATCAAGAAGCGGCAAACCAACTTTGCGCATTTCCCGTTTGAACTATATCAATAATTGGTTTATTGATTATTTGTGATCATAAGAATCGCTTGCTATAATAGGCAGGCGATTTTTTTATACGCAAATTAAACATTTATGTGAAAAGAGCCTTGAGACTTAAAATCTTCTTAAGAGTTAATGCAATGTAATTAAAAATATGGAAATTAAATGTTTGCATATCTATTTATCTGATAAGATAATAGATAATAACTACGCTTTATGTGTAAGAGTATTTTATGCTTTTAAGGGTAACAATGGAGAAGAAACTTTTGTTTATAATAAAACGTTAGAATAGATAAAAGCAAAGAAAGGAAACAATGGAGGATGGAGCGATCAGAGTATAGACAAACAAGAAAGAAAAAAAGAAAGCTGAGGAAAGGTAGAGTCTTTTTCCTGTTTCTTATCTTGTTAATAATATTTGCAGCTGTGTACATATTTGTTCAATATAATGCTGGTAAAAAAAAGGCGCTGGAAAATGGTGCAATCGAGAAGGTTGAGTATGAGTTTAACGGGGAAAAAGACCAGTATGGTGGGACAAATGTCCTTCTTTTAGGAAGTGATGCTAGAGCAGGCGATACTAAATACCGTACGGACACGATTATGGTTGCCCAGTTTCATCCAGACAAGGGCACTTATAAACTCATTTCTTTAATGCGGGATATGTATGTTGATATACCAGGGAATGGACAGGGCAGAATCAACACAGCTTTTACCATTGGCGGACCTGAACTGCTGCGGCAAACCATTAAGGAAAACTTTGATATCGACCTCCAATACTATGCAATTGTTAATTTTCACGGATTTGAGGCACTGATTGATGAGGCATTCCCGAATGGGGTTGAGATAGATGTCGAAAAGAGGATGTCAGAGAATATTGGGGTAACATTGGAGCCGGGTTTACAAAACCTGAACGGGAAGCAGCTGCTTGGATATGTGCGCTTCAGACATGATGCTATTTCTGATTTCGGAAGGGTAGAAAGACAGCAGAAAACTCTTGAAGCACTCGCTTCACAAATTTCAGGAGTTCAGACTGTTGCTAAATTGCCTAAATTGGCAGGTGTTATGATGCCGTATATTAATACAAGCATGAGTACAAAAGACATTTTGTATATTGGTTCTGATTTAATTCGCAATAAGAACCAAGAAGTAGAGACATTGAGAATTCCTGTTGATGGAACTTATCAAGATCTTAGAGTCGATGGTTCTGCTGTACTTGGTGTAGAGATAGACACAAATAAAGAAGAAATACATGAGTTTTTATCAAAATAATAGGGGATTAAAGAGCAATAAACTGTATTTAGGGACGATATGAAGCGGACAATTGAAGCAAAATAATCCTAGCGCTATTAGCATTAGGGACTGATTTGTCTGAATACCTGCTTGTAATGATATGCCAAGGAGTTTTTCGTTTATGGATATAGCTACACTAAAAGAATGGTTTACACTAGATAATATTATGCAATTAATAGAGAGCTACCGGGCGTTTGGTCCACTGCCTGGCATTTTGCTGCCCTTACTAGAATCGTTTGTTCCTTTTCTGCCGCTTTTTTTGTTCATTCTGGCTAATGTGAATGCATTCGGGTTTTGGCTCGGCTTTCTGTTTTCATGGATAGGAACTTGCGCTGGTGCACTGCTTGTGTTTTTACTGGTGAGAAAATATGGACAAAAGAGGCTTTTGCGCTTTATTCGAAACCATAAAAAGGTGCAGAAGCTGATGGTTTGGATTGAGAGACATGGATTTGGACCGCTGTTTATCTTGCTGTGCTTTCCTTTCACCCCATCAGCAATAGTAAATATTGTAGCAGGTCTTTCTCGTATCCGTGTGAAACAGTATTTCCTTGCTGTTGTGGCAGGTAAGCTTGTCATGATAAGCACCATCAGCTTTATCGGTTATGACCTGAAGTCGATGATTACACATCCGATACGGACAATTCCAGTTGCAATCGCAATTTTTATCCTATGGTATGTCGGGAAAAGAGTAGAGGCACGAATGAATGTCACTGCAGAAAAAGACAGAGAAAGAGAACATGGAAATTAATGTTCCAAACAATGCATGGAGGAGATAGCATTTGAAAGAAGCGATAAAAAGAGAAAGCATAGAATGGATTAAAGCATTTGCTATCGGGATTATAATCTTTATCATTATTCGCGCGTTCTTTTTCTCCAATTATGTGGTAGAAGGCGAATCGATGATGCCTACATTGCAGGATGGAGATAAATTAGTCGTTAATAAAATAGGATATAAAGTCAGTGATTTTCATCATTTTGATGTGATTGTTTTCCACGCGAATGATAAGGAAGACTATGTAAAAAGGGTAATAGGTGTTCCAGGAGATAAGATAGAATATAAGGATGATCACTTGTATGTTAACGGAACAAAATATGAAGAAAATTTTTTAGATGCTTATCGAAGTCAAGTTAGTGCCGGAAAGCTGACAGGGGATTTTACCCTTGAAGAAATAACAGGGGAAGAAACAGTGCCGAAAGGAAAGCTGTTTGTACTTGGTGATAATCGTCTAGGCAGCTGGGACAGCAGGCATTTTGGTTTTATTAACATTGATCAGGTAGTCGGTAAGGTCTCTTTACGCTACTGGCCGCTTCGTGATACTCAGTTTTCTTTTTAAGAATGGGCTCTTTTTAAGAGCCTTTTTTTTATGGCGAAATAGTGAAAATATTGGTAAGTGGAATCCAAGTATTCTTTCATAGGGAAACATTTGTTTCTATGATATTATAAAGAGAGAAATCAAGTTCGAGGAGGCAATTATGTCTGTTAGATTATTATCCGGACGATCAGGCAGCGGAAAGACTGCCTTTTGTATAGAATCCATCCGGGAGAAGCTGTTCGCGGATCCGGAGGGTAATCCAATTATTTACTTAGTGCCAGACCAGATGACCTTTCTGTCTGACCAAAGCCTTGCGGCGAGCGAAGGGCTTGGCGGGATGTTCCGTGCACAAGTATATAGCTTTACAAGGCTTGCGTGGAGAGTATTGCAAGAGACAGGTGGCATTTCAAGGCAGCATATTAACAGTGTCGGAATCAGCATGCTAATCCGCAGCATTATTGAAGAAAAGAAAGAAGATTTGTCATTGTTTAAGAAGGTGGCAGATAAGAATGGCTTTATTGGACAAGTGGAACAGCTTGTAACAGAATTTAGAAGATATTGCGTGACACCAGAGGAACTGGGGAGCAGGCAGCAGGTTATGGAGGGTTCGGGAGATGGAGACAAGGCCCTTTTAGATAAACTCCATGATTTGGAAATTATTTATGCGAGCTTTGAGGAAAACATGCTGGGTAAGTATATTGACGGGGAAGACTATTTCCGCCTCCTTGCAGAGAAAATTAACAGCTCGGAATATTTGAAGAAAGCAGAAGTCTTTATTGACGGATTTTACAGCTTTACGCCGCAGGAGTACTTGATCATTCAGGAGCTTATGCGAATCTGTGAAAATGTAACAATTACATTCACTTTGGACAAGCCTGACAGGAACAGTTTTGCAGATGAATTGGACCTATTCCGGATGCCAAAGGAAACATATGCAACTATCTATGAGATGGCAAGACAAATTGGTGTGGAAGTAGAGGAAGAAAATTTTGCTGAGGTGCAAAACCATATGCACCATTCTCTTAAGCATATCGAGGCNCATTTTGACAGCAGACCGGCAGTTCCGTTTTCAGGGGACACGGCTGTGTTATTTGCAGAAAGCGTCAACCCGAGGTCTGAAATTGAGGGTGTAGCACGGGAAATTAAAAAGCTTATCAGAAAAAAAGGCTATCGCTACCGTGATATCAGCCTTTTATCCCGCAATACGGCTGAATACCAAAATATAATAGAAACTATCTTTGCAGATTATGATATTCCTTTTTTTATTGATCAGAAAAGAACGATGCATTTCCATCCCCTTGTCGAACTAATTCGCTCTACCTTGGAAATATTGGATACGAACTGGCGGTACGAGCCTGTATTCAGAGCAATTAAGACAGAGTTGCTATTTCCATTGCATATGCAAAAAAGCAATGTCAGGGAAAATGTCGACAAGCTGGAAAACTATTGTTTGGCATATGGAATAAAGGGAGATAAATGGACACGCAAGGAGCGCTGGAAATATAGAAGGTTCCAAGGGCTTGAATGGGATCAAGGGGTGCAGACAGATAGTGAAAGAAAGATGGAACAGGAGCTGAATGAGCTTCGCCTCTCATTGGCAGCACCAATTACACGTTTATCCAACAGGCTGAAGAGAGCGAAATCTGGCAGAGCAAAGTGTGAGGCTTTGTATCTCTACTTGGAAGAACTGGAAGTACCGGAAAAGATGGAATTGTGGAAGGTGGAACTTGAGGAGCAGGGTGAGCTTGTTAAAGCAGGTGAACATGACCAAGCTTGGAACAGTATTGTAGACCTTCTTGATCAATTTGTTGAGATTCTAGGCGACGAGGATATCACAAGAAAACAATTTGCGACTATTTTGGATGCTGGACTTGATACCCTTAAGTTTTCTTTAGTTCCGCCGGCCATTGATCAAGTGCTTATTGCCGATCTTGAGACCTCTAGGCTTGGAAGCATTAAGGCAGCGTTTGTTATCGGTCTAAATGAAGGTGTTTTTCCAGCCAAGTTTACAGATGAAGGTATATTCGCAGACAGCGACAGAGAGAGTCTTGTTGGAACGGGAATGAAGCTTGCACCGACAAGTAAAACCAGGCTGCTTGATGAAGAGTTTCTTGCATACAAGGCATTTACCACTCCTTCCGACAGATTGTACTTAACATACCCGCTGGCAAATGATGAAGGCAAATCACAGCTTTCATCTGTTTATGTAAAACGGATGCGCGATCTAGTTCCTGATGCAAAAACGCTCTATTTTATGGCAGATCCAAAAGAGCTGTCTGAGCTGGGTCAGCTCGATTATGCAGTCGACATGAAAACAAGCCTTTCTTACTTGAACGGTCAGCTTCAGCTGAAGAAAAGAAATTATCAAATCTATGATTTTTGGTGGGATGTTTATAACACCTATATAGAAGATCCTGCGTTACAGCCAATAGCGAAGAAAGTGTTCTCAAGTCTGACATATCAAAACAGGACGAGTGAACTGACTGAAGAAACGAGCAGCGACCTGTATGGTGAAAGCATAACTGCAAGTGTATCGCGGATGGAGTTGTTCCAGTCTTGCCCGTTCTCTCATTTTGCCACACATGGTTTAAAGCTAAGGGAAAGACAAGTATATAGACTTGAGGCTCCTGCAATTGGAGACTTATTTCATGCTGCCTTGAAATATATTGCTGAAACTGTGCTTCATGAAAATATGATGTGGTCTGATTTGACAAGAGAGCAGTGTGAAATCCTCGCTAAGGATGCAGTCGAAATGCTGGCTCCGAAATTGCAGAATGAGATTTTATTGAGTACAAACAGACACCACTATATTAAAAGAAAGCTGGAACAGATTATCAGCAGAGCTTCCTTCATCTTGAGCGAGCATGCGAAATACAGCGGCTTTGCTCCAATTGATTTGGAGCTGGAGTTTGGGCCTAAGGGTAAGCTGCCATCAATGGCCTTTGCACTAAAGAATGGCACGAAAATGGAGCTTGTCGGCAGGATTGACCGTGTCGACAAAGCTGAGCTTGATAATGAAGTGTATTTNCGTGTTATTGATTATAAATCAAGCGCACATGAACTAAACATGAATGAAGTATATTACGGGTTNTCNNTGCAGATGCTGACATACTTAGATCTTATTATTTCTAACAGCAGCATCCTTGTCGATAAGGAGGCGAATCCAGCAGGAGTGCTGTACTTCCATGTTCATAATCCGATATTGAGCAGCAAGAAAATCTTGACACTAGACGAAATAGAAGAGGAACTTTTCAAGAAGTTTAAGATGAATGGATTAATGCTCGGGAAAGAGGAAGTCATAAAACTAATGGACGGCAGCCTTGAAAAAGGGGACTCACCTATTGTTCCTGCAGGTGTGAAAACAGACGGTACTTTAACGAAACGTTCTAAAGTAGCAAGCAGGGAGGACTTTTATTCTCTTCAGAAATTTGTTCGTCATAAGTATGTNGAAACAGGNAACAAAATTATCGGGGGCGATGTTAATATTTCNCCNTATCAATTAAAGGAAAAATCACCTTGTACATTTTGTTCATTCAAGTCTGTCTGCCAGTTTGATGAAGGACTAGAATCAAACCAATATAGAAAACTGCAAACCTTCTCGAAGGAAGAGGCGCTTGAATTGATCAGAAAGGAGGCAAATACACATGAAGAGTATTGATATTCCAGAGAAACCGATTGATGCGACGTGGACAGATGATCAATGGAAAGCGATCAGNTTAAGCGGAAACGATATTTTAGTGGCAGCTGCAGCAGGTTCAGGAAAAACAGCTGTTCTTGTAGAAAGAATGATNCGCAAGATTGTCTCTGATAACCCAATTAACGTTGATGAGCTTCTTGTTGTTACATTNACAAATGCTTCAGCGGCAGAAATGAAGCATCGGATTGGAGATGTGCTTGAAAAGGAGATCAATGCCAATCCGAAATCACAGCACTTGAGAAAACAATTAGC
>Ga0058696_1000282_pt1 | contig 21821 bp, 20 predicted proteins | sample AgamicMgSfrz_FD_55077 | JGI IMG/M metagenome (GOLD analysis project Ga0058696, IMG submission 55077) | Agave microbial communities from Guanajuato, Mexico - Mg.Sf.rz | ecosystem: Host-associated > Plants > Phyllosphere > Phylloplane/Leaf | place: Guanajuato, Mexico | collected 2012-05-30 | reverse complement strand
ATACTGTTTTTTGTACAGCGCTCCTGTGAGGAGGGAATAATTTTGTCTCGTAATAAGGTTGAAATCTGCGGTGTGGATACATCAAAATTACCGGTTTTAAAGAATGAAGAAATGAGAAAACTCTTTAAAGAACTGCAAGATGGCGATATTTCAGCAAGAGAGAAACTGGTAAACGGGAATCTTCGACTCGTTCTAAGCGTCATTCAACGCTTCAACAATCGGGGAGAGTATGTAGATGATCTATTTCAGGTAGGCTGTATAGGGTTGATGAAGTCGATAGATAACTTTGACCTAGGTCAAAATGTTAAGTTTTCAACGTATGCTGTACCGATGATTATTGGAGAAATCAGAAGATATCTTCGTGACAATAATCCGATTCGGGTATCCCGTTCTTTAAGAGACATCGCNTACAAAGCTTTGCAGGTAAAAGAAAAGCTCATAAGCCAGACCCTTCGTGAGCCGACAGCTGAAGAAATCGCCAAGGTGTTGGAAGTACCTCATGAAGAAATNGTTTTTGCACTAGATGCTATACAAGATCCAGTTTCACTTTTTGAACCGATTTATAATGATGGCGGGGATCCGATTTATGTACTCGACCAACTGAGTGATGAAAAAAATAAAGATAGTACCTGGATTGATGAAATAGCTATAAATGAAGGCATGAGACGGTTGAATGACCGGGAAAAAATGATCCTTCGCAAACGGTTTTTCCAAGGGAAGACGCAAATGGAGGTAGCCGAGGAAATCGGCATTTCACAAGCACAGGTCTCCCGCTTGGAAAAAGCGGCAATCAAGCAAATGAATAAAAATATCCAACAGTAGAAGCTGAGCATGAGAAAAAGTTAGCTGAAGCGGGCAGGGCAAGAATGTCGATACCCGCTTCATAGCTACTTATCCATTGCGGCTTTTTTATTTTGTTGAAAATCCCTTCCGGAAGGGATCGTGAATCGGGGACGTTTATTTATCGTAATCTTCATCCTTGAGCGCATCTTGTCATATACATAGGAATAGGACCTTCATCTATGATGAATTTTTGAGGAGCTGAGTGATGTGACCAGGATTTCAGAATTTCAAATAAAGGATATCGTCAATATAGCGGATGGTAAGAAGTTAGGTAATATGTCAGACCTTGAAATAAATACGGCCACGGGAAAAATAGAGGCCATCGTCGTTTCAAATGGCACTCGATTAATGGGTTTTTTTGGAAGAGAACAAGACATTGTGATTCCATGGCGCAAAATAAAAAAAATCGGTGCGGATGTCATACTTGTTGAACATCAGACGGTATTTCAAGGAGAACTGAAAGATGAACGTTTTTAAAGGTGCATGGCGCAAATATATGATACACTAGACTAAAAATAAAGAGGTTTATAGCATGAAAGAGCCATTTGTTTTAATAAAAGACCAATATATGCTCATTGACAGCTGGAGACAAAAAAATCTCCAGCTCGTAGCGGGCTTCACCACAAAAAATGGGGGAGTCAGTACAGGTGATTTTCAAACATTGAATACCGGTTTTCATGTCGGGGATAAACTTGGTGATGTCCAGGGAAACCGCAGGATTATAGCCGATAAGCTGATGTATCCGCTTAATGAATGGATAGGGGCCGAGCAGACACATGAAACGAATATCCATCAGGTTACCAGCCGCGATTGCGGGAGTGGTGCTGCGGATTATGATTCAGCCTTTAAAGCGACTGATGGATTCTATACGAAGGACCCAAACGTTCTATTGACCCTTTGCTATGCAGACTGCGTGCCCTTATACTTTCTTGCTCCGGCACATGGTATGATTGGGGTGGCACATGCTGGCTGGAAGGGCACGGTTAATGGGATTGCACGAAAGAAAAATGGTTGAGGCATGGCTGAATGAGGGTATAAAAGCAAGTGAGATATTTGCTGTTATTGGACCTTCGATTTGTTCAAAATGCTATGTAGTTGATGATTATGTCATGGATTTAGTGCAGAATTTGCTGGTAGATATTGACGAAAAGCCCTATAATTTAATCAGTGAAGGACAATATCAGTTAGACCTTAAGCAACTTAATGCATTGATTCTTCAAAAATCAGGAATTCCAAATAGTCAGATCGACGTTACATCATACTGTACAAGCTGTGATCATGAATTGTTTTTTTCACATCGCCGTGATAACGGGAAGACAGGCAGATTGATGAGTTTTATCGGTTGGAAGGAGGATTTAGAGTAACAGTGAAAGTAGTGGANAATTTAAAAAACATCGAAGAAAAAATAAATATAGCATGTGAAAATNGTGGAAGGGACCGTGAAGCGNTAAAGTTGATCGCAGTGACGAAATATGTTTCGGTCGAGAGAGCGAATGAAGCATTGGAAGCGGGAATACTTGATTTGGGCGAAAACCGTGACGAAGGGCTATTGGCTAAATATGAAGTGCTGAAGGACAAGCCAAACTGGCATTATATTGGTTCCATGCAAACACGCAAAGTTAAGAATGTNATCGATAAANTTTCATATATCCATTCATTGGATCGCATTTCTTTGGCAGAAGAAATTCAAAAACGNGCAAATGAGCCGATAAACTGTTTAGTGCAGGTGAATGTNTCTGGTGAGGAATCAAAACATGGTCTGAATCCNGAGGNGACTATTGATTTCATAAAAGGGTTATCNGCTTTTGATAAGGTGANTGTTGCAGGATTGATGACGATGGCTCCATTGACCGANGATGAANGGATTTTGCGGGAATGCTTCCGGAAACTGAAAGGCATCCAGGTTGAANTACAAGCTTTGGAGTTGAAGCATGCCCCCTGTACTGAATTGTCCATGGGTATGTCCAATGATTTCATGATTGCCATTGAGGAAGGCGCTACAATGATCCGGATTGGTACAGCACTTGTAGGCGAATAATTTTAAGGAGGTACGCTATAGATGTCGTTCGTATCAAAATTTAAATCTTATTTCGCGCTGGATGATGAGTATGAGTACAGGGATGAAGTGGTGGAAGAAGAGGAGGCTGAACCAAAAGTCGTGAAGTCAGCTAAACAGCAGCAGTCCGCTTCTGCAGGGAATAATACCAATCAGAATATCGTAAGTTTGCAAAGCGTACAGAAATCTTCTAAAGTAGTATTATTGGAGCCGCGTGCTTATGCAGAAGCCCAGGAGGTAGCTGATCATTTGAAAAACAGGCGCGCAGTAGTCGTGAACCTTCAACGAATCCAGCATGACCAAGGAAAGCGAATCATCGATTTTCTAAGTGGGACTGTCTATGCAATCAGCGGGGATATCCAAAAAATCGGAACAGATATATTCTTATGTACCCCGGACAACGTCGATGTTTCCGGTAATATTACCGGCTTCGCCGCCGAAGAGGAGTACGAAGAAGCGAGGTGGTAATGGTTAATGGGTCTAGTGCTTCAGGGTTTATATTATTTAATTGAAATTTATTCAATGGCATTAATCGTTTACATATTGATGTCATGGTTCCCCAATGCAAGGGAGACATCAATCGGTCANTTTTTGGAAAAAATTTGCGAACCGTATTTAGAACCGTTCAGAAAGTTCATTCCGCCACTTGGCATGATTGATCTTTCACCTCTTGTGGCCTTGCTGGTTCTTAATTTTGCCAGCGGTTATGGAATCTATTACTTACAGACATTAATTGGATGATCAACAATTAACCTGACATGCATATTACTACACAGTCGGAACATTTTCCGCTGTGTAGTTGCAACGCAGAATGAGTTCAATCAATTCCATATGATCGACCATTAATTTGATAACTAAGGAGCATTTNTTCAATCATGAGTATTTATCAGCATTTCAGGCCGGAGGAAAAAGATTTTATCGACCAGGCNATGAATTGGATTGATCAGGTTAAACATTCCTACGCTCCGAAACTATCTGATTTTCTTGATCCGCGTCAGCAGGAAATCCTTACTTCCCTAATAGGGAATGATCCGGAAGCGAAACTGCAATTCAATGGCGGGAGCGATTTCGTAGAGCGAAAACGTGTGCTCATTTACCCTGATTATTACTCTCCTGAACCATCTGATTTCAATATCTCCTTATACGATATCTCCTATCCAAAAAAATTTGTAACGCTTGAACATAGGCAAATACTTGGAACCTTGATGTCACTAGGGGTAAAACGTGAAAAATTTGGTGATATAATAGTGACGGAAGAGCATATTCAATTTATAGCTGCCGAAGAGATGGATTCATATCTCACTGGGAATCTGGATAAAATTGGTAACGCTTCCGTTTCCATCAAACGGCTTCCAATCGGGAATATCGTCCAAGTTAAGGAAAAATGGGAAGAGCAAGTAACCACCGTCAGTTCTCTTAGGCTTGACAGTGTGCTATCGGCCGTCCTGAATTTGTCCCGTCAAAAAACCCAGTCCTTGATAACGTCAGGAAAAGTAAAGGTGAATTTCAAGCAAACGGAAAACGTCTCGGAAGAATGCCGTGAGGGTGACACGCTTTCCATCAGAGGTTTTGGCAGATGTAAAATAACTTCAATCGATGGGAAAACCAAGAAGGATAAGTGGAGNATCTCGTTAGGCAGACAAAAATAATTCAAGAAAAAGCAGGATTCATAAATTTATTGTCGAATATAGAGTTTTAACATACTAGAGTAGAAACCGTTCTGGAGGTGCCGTAATGCCCTTAACCCCGATAGATATACATAACAAGGAATTTAACAAAGTATTTCGAGGGTATGATGAAGATGAAGTAAATGAATTTCTCGACCAGGTCATTAAAGATTATGAACTGATTTTGAGGGAGAAGAAGGAACTTGAAGATAAACTGAACGAGACTTTNGATCGTTTGGGACATTTTACGACAATTGAGGGTACACTTAACAAGTCGATTATTGTCGCTCAGGAAGCAGCCGAAGAATTAAGGCGCAATGCCCAAAAAGAAGCGAAACTGATTATAAAGGAAGCAGAGAAAAATGCTGACCGGATCGTAAATGAGTCACTTGTGAAAGCAAGGAAAATAGCGATGGATATTGAAGATTTGAAAAAGCAATCCAAAGTATTCCGGACACGTTTCAAAATGCTTGTCGGTGCACAGCTGGATTTGCTGGACAATGACGATTGGGATCATCTTCTGGATTATGAAGTGGATGCGACTGAAATAGAATTAAATGAGAGAGTGGAAGAGGAAATTTAAACGATTCCTTGACTTTGAACACTTTTTTCGCATATAATTTTTTAACAATACAATTCATTATGAAATTAGACGATGACAGGGAAAGTAAATTCTTCACACACTTATTTTTAGCGAACCGGGGATGGTGAAAGCCCGGAATAAGCGAAGATATTGAAGATCACCCTTGAGTTCTGAGTTGAACCTGCTTTTGCAGTAAGTAAATGAAGCGTTTCATTCACGTTACGAATGCTCGAGAGGTTGGATTCACTTCGTGAATCTTTCTAGCCAGGGTGGTACCGCGGGAAGCAAAGCTTTCTCGTCCCTTTTTTAGGGATGAGAGGGCTTTTTATTTTGGCCGGATATCAAGTCATCGGTTCGAATGAATTTTTTTAAAAGACGGATGGAGGATTTTATGATGGAATACAAAGATACCTTATTGATGCCTAAAACTGAATTTCCAATGCGGGGGAATTTGCCGAAGCGTGAACCGGAAATCCAAGAAAAATGGAAAGAAATGAACATCTATAAAAAAGTGCAAGAACAAACGGAAGGACGTCCTTTATTCATTTTGCATGATGGACCTCCATATGCCAACGGCGATATCCACATGGGCCATGCAATGAATAAGGTTTTAAAGGATTTCATTGTCCGATTTAAATCGATGAGCGGTTTTCAAGCACCGTATGTACCTGGCTGGGATACACATGGGCTTCCAATCGAAACGGCATTGACGAAAAAAGGCGTGAAACGGAAAGAAATGAGCGTTGCCGAATTCAGAAAGCTTTGTGAAGAGTATGCTTATGGCCAGATTGACAATCAACGGGAGCAGTTTAAGAGAATAGGGGTCCGTGGTGATTGGGAAAATCCTTATATCACATTGAAGCCTGAATATGAAGCACAGCAAATCAAGGTATTCGGTGAAATGGCGAAAAAAGGCTACATTTATAAAGGGAAAAAACCTGTTTACTGGTCCCCTTCAAGTGAATCGGCGCTAGCCGAAGCTGAAATTGAATATCAAGACAAACGCTCTGCNTCGATCTATGTTGCTTTTGAAGTCACAGATGGNAAAGGTGTGATCGATGAAGGCGTCAAGATCATCATCTGGACGACAACTCCATGGACGATTCCGGCTAATCTTGGTATCTCATTGCATCCGCAATTAAATTATGTAGTAGTGGCTGTCGAAAATGAAAAATTCTTAATTGCTGAGGCACTGCTTGAATCGGTTACGGAAACATTAGGCTGGGAAAACCCGTCCATCCAAAAAACAGTAAAAGGGAGCGAGTTGGACCGTGCTGTTGCCAAACATCCTCTTTATGACCGTGAATCTTTAGTGATGTTAGGTGAGCANGTAACGACTGAAGCTGGAACGGGCTGTGTTCATACTGCGCCNGGCCATGGTGAAGATGACTTTATCATTGGGCAAAAATATGGCTTGGACGTACTTTGTCCTGTAGATGAAAAAGGGGTCATGACGGAAGAAGCAGGGGAATTTGCCGGATTATTTTATGATCAAGCGAATAAACCGATTACCGAAAAATTAACTGAAGCAGGCGCGTTATTGAACTTGACGTTCATCACGCACTCTTATCCNCATGACTGGCGGACGAAGAAGCCAACGATCTTCCGTGCAACAGCACAATGGTTCGCGTCAATCAAGGACTTCCGCAATGAACTTCTGGAAGCGATTGAAGAAACGAAATGGGTACCGGCTTGGGGCGAAACGCGCCTATTCAATATGGTCCGTGACCGTGGGGATTGGTGTATTTCCCGTCAACGCGCTTGGGGCGTACCAATTCCGGTGTTTTATGCAGAAAATGGCGAGCCGATCATTACGGATGAAACCATCGACCATATTTCAAACCTATTCCGCGAACACGGTTCAAACATCTGGTTTGAGCGTGAAGCGAAAGATCTTCTGCCTGAAGGCTATACACATGAAGGCAGCCCGAATGGTATCTTCACGAAAGAAACGGATATCATGGACGTATGGTTCGATTCCGGTTCTTCTCATCAAGCGGTACTTGAAGAAAGAGACGACTTGCAACGCCCTGCTGACCTTTATTTAGAAGGGTCCGATCAATATCGCGGCTGGTTTAACTCATCACTTTCAACAAGCGTTGCCGTTACAGGCAAAGCACCATATAAAGGTGTACTTAGCCACGGGTTCGCATTGGATGGCGAAGGCCGTAAAATGAGNAAGTCGATTGGGAACGTCGTACTGCCATCCAAGGTCATGAATCAACTTGGTGCAGATATCTTACGCCTTTGGGTAGCTTCGGTGGATTACCAATCGGATGTCAGGGTTTCCGATCCTATTTTAAAACAAGTTTCGGAAGTTTACCGNAANATCCGTAATACATTCCGCTTCCTGTTAGGGAACTTGGATGGATTCAATCCTAAGACCGATAAAGTGGCTGTTCAAGAATTGCCTGAAGTCGATCGATACATGCTGGTTAAATTAAATAAATTGATCAAACAGTCGAAGCTAAGTTATGAAAATTATGAGTTTGCTACCATTTATAATATGGTCAATAATTTCTGTACACAGGATTTAAGTTCGTTCTACCTTGATTATGCAAAAGACATTCTTTATTGTGAAGCACCAAATGGGAAAGAGCGTATGGCCATTCAAACGGTCCTTTACGAATCATTGGTCAGCTTGACCAAATTGGTATCACCGATCCTCTCTCATACAGCTGATGAAGTATGGGCGTTCATTCCGGGCGTAACGGAAGAAAGCGTACAGTTGACATTAATGCCTGAAGAAATTTCCATTGAAGATGCTGAAGTCATTGAAGCAAAATGGACGGCGTTCATGGATGTCCGGGATAATGTTCTGAAAGCACTGGAAGAAGCCCGTAACCAGAAGGTCATCGGAAAATCACTGAATGCTAAAGTGACGGTATATGTTAATGAAGAAACGAAAAATCTGCTTGATGGCATCAAGGAAAGCTTTGAACAGCTATTCATCGTATCCGAATTTGAAATCGCTGGAGATGTGGCAAGTGCCCCAACCGAAGCGGTTAAACTTGAGGATATAGCGATCCTTGTTACAAAAGCAGAAGGTGAAACGTGTGAACGTTGCTGGAATGTTTCGAAGGAAGTAGGTCAAGTGGAGGAGCATCCAACACTTTGCCCGCGTTGTGCTACAGTCGTGAAAGAACATTACGTGAATCAATAATTCCTGCAAAAATGCCGGTCCCTATATGATGGGCCGGCTTTTTTGTGTGAATGAAAGCTAAAGCCCCAATTGTGGAATTTTGCCTTTATCCAATCTTCCCGATATTCTTAAGGAACAGTTAGCGGACTTCTGTTTTTCGGATTAGTCATTATTTCTAGTTTATGCTACAATTCAAAAGTGAAGATTTGATTAGTTTGGGGGAAAAAATGTGTTTTATTATTTGATTGCCCTTTTGGTCATAGCTCTCGATCAGCTGACAAAATGGATGATTGTGAAAAAAATGGAGTACGGAGAAAGCATTGAAATTATTGAAAACCTTCTATATATCACCTCGCATCGTAATCGTGGGGCAGCATGGGGAATTCTACAAGGTCAAATGTGGTTTTTCTACATCATCACCATCGCTGTCATTATTGGACTTGTCTATTATATTCAGAAAATGGCGAAGGAAAGCATTTTGCTTGGAGTTGCACTTGGTCTCATGCTAGGCGGTGCGATTGGTAATTTCATCGATCGTGTTGCTCGTCAGGAAGTAGTGGATTTCGTTCATACCTATATTTTCAGCTACAGTTTCCCGGTATTTAATGTTGCTGATGCTGCGCTTTCAATTGGTGTCGGACTGCTCGTGATTCATATGTTTTTAGAAGAAAAAAACGCTAAGGAGAAAGATAATGGATAAAAGGTTATACAGCATCGATGAAACACTAAAAGGAGTTAGGATTGATAAAGCCCTTTCCACTTTGAATGAGGAATGGTCTCGCACTCAGGTCCAGCAATGGATCAAGGAAGATCATGTTTTGGTAAATGGCGCGGTCATTAAAACGAATTACAAAGCTGTTCCTGGCGATACAATCGAAGTGACGATTCCAGAACTTGAGGAATTGGATGCGGTAGCAGAGGAAATGGATTTGGATATCTATTATGAAGATACAGATGTACTCGTGGTTAATAAACCGAGCGGTATGGTCGTCCATCCGGCACCGGGACATGTATCTGGCACGCTTGTAAATGGATTGATGGCTCACTGCAAGGATCTTTCTGGAATCAACGGTGTCATGCGTCCTGGAATCGTCCATCGGATCGACAAAGATACATCAGGTCTATTGATGGTTGCCAAAAATGATATGGCACATGAGAAGCTGGTACAGCAGCTCGTTGACAAAACGGTTACCCGTAAGTATCAAGCTGTAGTTCATGGTGTGATCCCTCATGATTTCGGAACGATCGATGCACCGATCGGCCGCGATAAAAAAGATCGCCAAAGCATGACTGTCACAGATTCGAATGCCAAAAATGCCGTCACGCATTTCCGTGTCATCGAACGCTTCAAAGANTTCACTTTGGTGGAATGCCAGCTTGAAACAGGAAGGACACATCAAATCCGTGTTCATATGAAATACATTGGCTTCCCACTGGCGGGAGATCCGAAATATGGTCCGAAAAAGACCCTGAAATTGGATGGACAAGCGTTGCACGCCGGTCTTCTAGGTTTCATTCATCCACGTACAAATGAGTATATGGAATTCGAAGCTCCGATTCCGGAGGAGTTTGAAAATCTAATTAATCAATTACGTAGAAGTAAGGATTGACAAATTCANTTTTTTGATATATTATAATAACAACNTAATAAGAACCTTTAACACAGTTCAGAGAGACTGAGAAGGAAACGGATACGCAAAGTGGGATAATTATGCCCACGGCGATAAAATCCTCATGCCTTCTTGGCATGAGGATTTTTTTGTTGAAATGGACTTATCAGAAAAAAGAATCGGGGTGGCCGACGTGTTGAATGAGAAAGCCATAGTACTTGATGAGCAGGCCATTAGCAGAGCCTTGACGAGGATTGCCCATGAAATCATNGAGAAAAATAAGGGGATTGAGGATTGCGTCTTAATCGGGATACGTACACGCGGGATTTTCCTCGCTGACCGACTTGCAAAGCGCATCAATCAAATAGAAGGCAAGGAAATAGAGCTGGGTGAACTGGATATTACACTTTATCGCGACGACCTTTCGAAAAAGAGCAATGATGGGGAACCCATCGTAAAAGGCTCAGANATTCCGGTCAATATCACTGACAAGAAAGTGATTTTAGTGGATGATGTTCTTTTCACAGGCAGAACCGTTAGAGCGGCAATGGATGCTCTGGTNGATTTNGGAAGACCTTCNCAGATTCAGCTTGCCGTATTAGTGGATAGGGGACATAGGGAATTGCCGATTCGCGCGGATTTCGTCGGTAAAAACGTTCCGACTTCACAATCTGAAAAAATTACAGTTACTTTAACAGAAGTAGATCAAGTAGATCAAGTTACTATATTAGAAAACTAAACACCATGAAAATTTCATATTACCCTTTTAAAGACAGTCCAGAGAGGCTGGCAAAGGGGAGTCAATCGGAAGAGCTGTGCCCTATGTATAGGCCATTTACCTTCTGAGAAACCCTCTTTGTATANAGCAAAGAGGGTTTTTACNGTTTTGATGGAATTTTCATGAGGGGGATACGGAAATGGAAGAAACGAAAAGGGACATCGTACTGGATGTCGAGGANGTNCCAAAGGCTGGACAGTGGATTACNTTAAGCATCCAGCATTTGTTCGCCATGTTCGGTGCAACGGTGCTGGTGCCATTCCTGGTAGGTTTAAGCCCGGCGGTAGCACTGNTTTCAAGCGGGTTGGGAACACTTTCATACTTACTGATAACGAAAGGTCAGATACCAGCTTATCTCGGTTCATCTTTCGCTTTCATTNCGCCAATCATCGCGGCTAAGGCTTTGGGAGGTCCGGAAGCGGCCATGATCGGCTGTTTTGCGGCAGGGTTCATATATGGGATTGTAGCTTTGATCATCCAGAAAGTCGGTTTGCGCTGGTTAATGAATATACTTCCTCCGGTTGTGGTGGGTCCGGTGATTATCGTAATCGGATTAAGCCTTGCCGGAACGGCAGTGGACATGGCAATGTATGATCCGCAAGATAAATACAGCGTCACTTATATAATTATAGCGCTGATCACTTTAGCGGTAACCATCATCTGCAACGTGTTCTTTAAGGGATTCATTAACTTGATCCCCATTTTAATGGGAATCATAGTGGGCTACGGCTGTTCGGCTGTAGCAGGAATAATAGATTATGAACCGATCAAGGCAGCAAAATGGTGGGAAATGCCTGAATTCATGTTTCCGTATGTAACCTATACACCTACCTTCTCATGGGAAGTCATTGCCATCATGGTACCGGTTGCCATCGTAACTTTATCAGAACATATCGGACACCAGATGGTACTGAGCAAAGTAGTCGGCAGAAACTTTTTGGAAAAGCCAGGTTTGCATCGCTCGATTTTAGGAGATGGCGCAGGAATCATGATTGGGTCCTTCATCGGTGGGCCGCCGCTGACTTCGTATGGTGAAAATATTGGGGTCCTGACCATGACGAAGGCGTACAGTGTCTATATCATCGGAGGGGCAGCATTGACTGCAATCATCTTTGGCTTTAACGGTAAGATTTCAGCAGTCATCAGCTCGATACCTACAGCTGTGATGGGCGGCATTTCCATCTTGCTCTTCGGTATCATCGCCTCAAGTGGATTGAGGATGCTGATTGATAATAAGGTCGACTTTGACAAAAAAAGAAACCTGATGATAGCTTCAGTCATCCTGGTGTTAGGAATCGGAGGAGCGTTCGTACAACTATCGGAAACGGTATCGCTTTCCGGAATGGCACTTTCAGCCATCGTCGGAATCCTTCTTAACTTGATTCTTCCTGACCGGGAAAAAATATCCGGAGATATATTTGGAAAATAAGATATTGCATCAAAACAATAGATCACCTTTTAAAAGAAGTCCAGAGAGGCTTAAAAGGGTGTTGCTGTAAAGATGAATGAGAACGGGGAAAAGTGTAAACCATTCCGTGTCCTCACAATCTTTATGACCTACACCCTGTCCTTAATGGCGGGGTGTTTTTTATGCCCCGCATCACAAATGTGAGAGGAGCAGGATCGATGAAAAAATTATTGACCATGAATGAATTGACAATAAGTGAGATTGAAGGGATTTTACATGAGGCAGAGTGTTTTGCCAACGGAACCAGCTGGATTCCAAAGCAGATGACAACAGTTGCCAATCTCTTCTTTGAACCAAGTACACGTACAAAATCAAGCTTTGAGATGGCTGAAAGAAAATTGGGACTTGAGGTCATTCCTTTTGATGCGGGTACATCATCCGTGTTAAAAGGCGAAACCTTATATGACACAGTTAAAACGTTAGAAGCGATAGGTGTAAATGCCTTGATCATCCGTCATGAACAGGATAATTATTTTGACGAATTGAATGAGAAAATCGGNATTCCAATAATCAATGCAGGGGATGGCTGCGGAAATCACCCAACCCAATCATTACTGGACTTATTGACGATTAAACAAGAGTTTAAAAGTTTCAAAGGTNTGAAGATTGCGATAATCGGTGATGTAAGGCATAGTCGGGTTGCGAAATCGAATGCAGAAGCACTGACTCGTTTAGGAGCGAATGTCGTATTTTCGGGTCCGCCTGAATGGTTTGACAGAACAAACAGTTTAGGAAGGTATGAAGACATCGATCATGCGGTAGCTACATCGGATGTGGTCATGCTGCTCAGAATACAGCATGAAAGGCATATTAATAAATACGATCAGGCAAATGGAGATTATCTGGAAAAATTCGGCCTGACCAAACAACGTGAAAAAAATATGAAACCGGATGCGATCATCATGCATCCTGCACCAATAAACCGCGGTGTTGAAATAGACAGTGATTTAGTTGAATGCAGCCGCTCGAGAATTTTTAAACAAATGGAAAATGGCGTGTTCATTAGAATGGCCGTATTAAAAAATGTGCTTGAACAAACCGAAGGGGGAAACATCCATGAAAACAGTAATCAAAAATGGAGTATTGCTAGATAATCAAAACTCATTCAAAAAAGCGGACATTGAGATAGAAGGCAAGGTCATCACAAAGATCGGCGAGAACTTGGCGACGGAAAATTGTAACGTAGTTGACGCTGGAGGATTACTGATTACACCTGGGCTTGTTGACCTGCATGTCCATTTACGCGAACCGGGCGGTGAACATAAGGAAACAATCGCAAGCGGGACGCTTGCAGCGGCAAGAGGCGGTTTCACTACGGTAGCGGCGATGCCTAATACAAGGCCAGTTCCTGATACAGTGGAGAACCTAGAAGCGCTTAACAGGAAAATTGAAGAAACGGCTCATGTCAGGGTACTTCCATATGCATCCATCACGATTAGGGAAGCTGGCAAGGAGCTGACCGACTTTTCTTCACTAAAACAAACGGGTGCTTTCGCCTTTACGGACGATGGCGTAGGAATTCAAGAAGCCGGGATGATGCTGGAAGCGATGAAACGGGCAGCAGCTCAAGATATGGCCATTGTTGCGCATTGTGAAGACAATAGCTTAATCAATAAAGGTTCCGTCCATGAAGGAAGATTCTCAAAAGAACAGGGAATCAATGGAATTCCGTCGGTATGTGAAGCTGTACATATCGCCCGGGATATCCTTCTTGCCGAAGCGGCGGACTGCCATTATCACGTTTGCCATATTTCCACGAAGGAATCGGTAAGGACGGTAAGGGATGCCAAGCGCGCCGGTATCCGCGTCACCGCCGAAGTTACACCGCATCACTTATTATTGTGTGAAGATGATATACCGGGACTTGATACGAATTATAAAATGAACCCGCCATTAAGGGGCCGTGAAGATCGGGATGCGTTGATAGAAGGATTGCTTGACGGAACCATCGATTTTATAGCAACAGACCATGCCCCGCATGCGGCAGAGGAAAAGGCGCAGGGAATGCAGCTGGCTCCTTTCGGAATAGTAGGATTGGAAACGGCCTTCCCGCTGCTTTACACCGAATTGGTTAAAAAGGGCATCATTACATTAAAGCAATTGATCGATTTCATGACAATCAAACCATCCGAAAGCTTCTCCCTTCCTTATGGAGAGCTAAAAGAAGGTGCTACTGCGGATATCGTACTCATCGATTTGGAAACGGAAAAAGAAATCAATGCTGAAGAGTTTGCTTCAAAAGGGAAAAATACCCCTTTTAATGAAAAGAAATGTTATGGCTGGCCAGTCATGACGATTGCAGAAGGAAAAATAGCTTGGGAAAAAGGACGTGTTCAAGGATGAAAAGACAGCTAATTTTAGAAGATGGGACAGTATTCCTTGGGGAAGCATTCGGAGGGGACGTAGAAAAAATAGGTGAAGTCGTTTTTAACACAGGAATGACCGGTTACCAAGAGATTCTATCCGACCCATCGTATTGCGGTCAAATCGTTACACTTACGTATCCATTAATCGGGAACTACGGGATAAACCGCGATGACTTTGAATCCATCAATCCAGCGATAGCAGGATTCGTCGTTAAGGAAACAGCAGAACTTCCTTCCAACTGGCGAAACCAATTATCACTAGATGAATATCTGAAAATGAAGAACATACCTGGAATAAGCGGAATCGATACGAGAAAGCTGACAAGAATCATCAGGAAATCAGGTGCACTAAAAGGGGCGCTTTGCAATATCAATAAAGATGCAAATGAAGTGGTTTCCCAATTGAAGGCAACGGTGATTCCTTCTAATCAGGTAAAACAGGTTTCAACAAAAGCACCATATTCCAGCCCGGGCAGAGGCCCGCGGGTCGTTCTTGTAGACTACGGCATGAAGCATGGGATTTTACGTGAGTTGACGAAAGCGCGGCTGTGATGTCGTGGTTGTGCCCTATAACGTCACGGCCGAAGAAGTGATGCAATACCATCCGGATGGCGTGATGCTTTCAAACGGCCCTGGAGATCCGAAAAGTGTTCATGAGACGCTCGAAATGATCCGTACAATCCAAACGCAAGTACCGTTATTCGGAATCTGTTTAGGACATCAATTATTCGCACTTGCAAACGGGGCGGATACGGAAAAATTAAAATTCGGCCATCGAGGTTCGAATCATCCGGTTAGGGACCTTCGTACAGGAAAGGTATCCATCACATCTCAAAATCATGGATATACAGTTGAAGAGCTTTCCATTGAAAATACAGATCTTATTGTGACACATACAGCTTTGAATGACGATACGATTGAAGGCCTGCGCCATAAAAAGTATCCGGCGTTCACCGTACAATATCACCCAGAAGCATCACCAGGTCCTGAAGATGCCAACTACTTATTCAATGAATTCTTACAAATGATTGAAGCTGCAACCAACAAGGGGGAAGAAACATGCCAAAACGCACTGATATAAAAAGCATCCTAGTAATTGGTTCCGGTCCGATCGTCATCGGACAGGCCGCCGAGTTCGATTATGCAGGAACCCAAGCGTGTATAGCCTTAAAAGAAGAAGGCTATCGAGTGATCCTGATTAACTCTAACCCTGCGACAATCATGACAGACACTGAAATGGCTGACGCGGTTTATATCGAACCGATCACATTGGAATTTGTCAGCAAAATCATTCGTAAAGAGCGCCCGGATGCACTGTTACCTACCTTGGGCGGACAGACTGGCTTGAACATGGCCGTTGAGCTTGCCGAATCAGGAATCCTGGAAGAATGCAATGTCCAGATTCTTGGGACCAAACTTTCGGCTATCCAACAGGCGGAAGACCGTGACCTTTTCCGTACGCTAATGAACGATCTTGGGGAGCCAGTGCCTGACAGCGACATTATTCATAACCTGGAAGAAGCTTATACATTCGTTGAACGAGTCGGCTATCCGGTCATTGTTCGTCCAGCCTTCACGCTTGGCGGAACAGGCGGTGGGATTTGTGATAACGAAGAGCAGCTTATCGAGATCGTTGAGGGTGGCCTGAAAAGCAGCCCGGTTCACCAATGTCTGCTTGAGAAGAGCATTGCCGGTTTCAAAGAAGTTGAATATGAAGTGATGCGTGATTCCAACGATAATGCAATAGTCGTTTGTAATATGGAAAACTTCGATCCTGTCGGTGTCCATACAGGCGATTCAATCGTTGCGGCACCAAGCCAAACATTAAGTGACAGAGAGTATCAAATGCTTCGTAATACGTCTTTGAAGATTATCCGCGCCTTGAAAATTGAAGGTGGATGTAATGTTCAGCTTGCGCTAGATCCAAACAGCTATCAATATTATGTCATTGAAGTGAACCCAAGGGTCAGCCGTTCTTCGGCACTTGCTTCAAAAGCGACTGGGTATCCAATTGCGAAGCTAGCAGCAAAGATAGCCGTTGGTTTGACGCTCGATGAAATGATGAACCCTGTCACTGGCAAAACCTATGCCAGCTTTGAACCGGCACTGGACTATGTCGTTACGAAAATTCCGCGCTGGCCTTTCGATAAGTTCGAAAGCGCCAACCGTAGGCTCGGTACCCAAATGAAAGCGACCGGAGAAGTCATGGCAATCGGCCGTACATTCGAGGAATCAATCTTAAAAGCTGTCCGTTCCCTTGAAGCGGGTATATTCCATCTTAATTTGAATGACGAGTTTGAGGATGGAAAGATAGAGAAACGGATCAGAAAAGCGGGAGATGAACGGTTATTCTATATCGGTGAAGCGTTAAGAAGGGGAAAAACGATCGAAACCATCCACGAATGGAGCCAAATCGATTTATTCTTCTTGCATAAATTGAAAAAGATAATCGACTTTGAAAAGCAGCTTAAAGAACATTCTTTTGAGTGTGAAGTATTGCAAAAGGCTAAAGAACTAGGGTTTTCTGACAAAACGATCGCAGAAATATGGGGAGTTCCCGAAATTGATGTCTATGAATACCGGAAACAGCAAGGAATCATCCCTGTTTACAAAATGGTTGATACATGTGCTGCCGAATTCGAATCGGAAACACCGTATTTTTATGGGACATACGAAGATGAGAACGAATCCATCGTTACTGACAAGAAAAGTGTCATTGTTCTGGGGTCAGGCCCAATTCGGATCGGGCAAGGAGTAGAGTTTGATTATGCGACCGTACACTCGGTATGGGCGATTAAGGAAGCGGGATATGAAGCGATCATCATCAACAACAATCCCGAAACCGTTTCGACGGATTTCAGTATCTCCGACAAACTTTATTTCGAACCATTGACTATTGAAGATGTCATGCATGTCATCGATTTGGAAAAACCGGAAGGGGTCATCGTCCAGTTTGGCGGACAGACAGCAATCAACCTAGCAGATGGTCTTGTTGAAAGAGGAGTAAAAATCCTTGGTACTTCACTTGAAGATCTGGATAGGGCGGAAAATCGCAATAAATTCGAAAAAGCACTTAAGGATTTAGGCATCCCTCAGCCAAAGGGCAAAACTGCAACATCGGTTGATGAAGCGATCGTCATCGCTGAAGATATCGGGTACCCGGTTTTAGTAAGGCCATCGTATGTCCTCGGAGGAAGAGCGATGGAAATCGTCTATAAACAAGAAGAATTGCTGCATTACATGAAAAATGCCGTGAAAATAAATCCGGATCATCCTGTCCTGATAGACCGCTACTTAACGGGTAAGGAAATCGAAGTGGATGGTATTTCCGATGGCGAAACGGTCGTTATCCCTGGGATCATGGAGCATATTGAGCGCGCCGGCGTCCATTCAGGTGACTCGATTGCAGTCTATCCTCCACAAAACTTAACGGAAAAACAAAAAGAAGTAATCATTGATTATACGACCCGATTGGCAAAAGGCTTGAATATAATTGGTCTCTTGAACATTCAATATGTCATCAGCAATGAAGAAGTGTATGTGATTGAAGTAAATCCACGTTCCAGCCGNACCGTTCCATTCTTAAGTAAAATTACGNATGTGCCGATGGCTAACTTAGCCACGAAGGTCATCTTGGGNCACACNCTTGAAAGCCAAGGTTACAAATCGGGGTTAGTGCCAGAACAAACTGGGGTCTATGTGAAAGTGCCGGTCTTCTCATTTGCAAAATTAAGAGGTGTGGACATCTCACTCGGACCTGAAATGAAATCGACTGGTGAAGTAATGGGGAAAGATAGCACCCTTGAAAAAGCTTTATATAAAGGGCTGGTCGCTTCCGGTTTCAAGATCAAGGGGCATGGTTCGGTGTTATTGACGATATCGGATAAAGATAAGCAAGAAGCGCTGCTTTTAGCAAGGCGTTTCCATAATATCGGCTTCAAGCTGATAGCCACCAGCGGAACTGCTGCCCTATTGGAGCAATCAGGAATCCCGACTGCGATTGTCGGAAAAATTGGCGAAGAAGGTACAAACCTGCTGGATGTCATCCGGAACGGGGAAGCGCAATTTGTCATAAATACTTTGACAAAAGGTAAGCAGCCGGCACGGGATGGTTTCAGAATCCGACGTGAATCGGTTGAAAATGGAGTGACATGCCTAACATCACTTGATACGGCAGAAGCCATTTTAAGAGTGATAGAATCCATGACCTTCTCGGCAGAAGCAATGGGAAAAACGGAAAAAAGTCGTGAGGTGAGCTATATATGATCAAGAAGGAAAGAATGAAGGTGTTAAATCATAAGGAACTGGCCCCATCCATCTTTGAACTTACCCTGCAAGGTGAATTGGTTTCAGAGATGAATCAACCAGGCCAGTTTGTCCAAGTCAAGACAACAGAAGGCACTGAGCCATTGTTAAGACGCCCGATTTCGATTTCTTCTTACAACAGCAGTGAAAAACAGTTCACGATGATATACCGGGCTGAAGGTAAAGGAACGACNCTGTTATCGCAGCGTAAAGAGGCNGAAGCGGTCGATATCCTTGGNCCCCTTGGCAACGGATTTCCCGTTCATGAGGCTAAACAGGGTGAAACGGCATTATTGGTTGGCGGCGGGATTGGTGTCCCGCCCCTGTATCAATTATCACAAATGTTGGTTGCGAAAGGTGTTACGGTAATCCATGTATTGGGCTTCCAGACCAAGTCAGCCATCTTTTACGAAAAAGAATTCAGTGAATTAGGTGATACCTATATTGCCACGGTGGATGGTTCATACGGGACAAAAGGATTTGTTACGACTGTAATAGACAATCTGGAGCAAGAGTTTGCAACGATCTTTTCATGCGGGCCTACACCAATGTTAAGAGCCTTGGAATCGGGCTATCGTGAGAAAAAGCTTTTCCTGTCCCTTGAGGAAAGGATGGGATGCGGCATCGGTGCATGCTTTGCTTGCGTGTGTCATACAGGGGATGANCCAACTGGTTTCAGTTATAAAAAGGTTTGCAGCGATGGACCCGTATTCCGGGCAGGAGAGGTGNTATTATGAGCAGGCTTTCAGTTGAATTACCAGGATTANACTTGAAAAACCCGGTCATGCCAGCATCTGGATGCTTTGGATTCGGCCGTGAATACAGTCAATTTTTCNACTTGGATATTCTTGGGGCGATCATGATCAAAGCGACCACTCCTGAGCCGAGGTTCGGCAACCCGACTCCGCGTGTTGCGGAAACCTCTTCGGGAATGCTGAACGCCATCGGTCTGCAGAATCCAGGCTTGGAAAAGGTCATCAGTGAAGAACTGGCCTGGCTAGGTAGGTATGATGTTCCAATCATTGCCAACGTTGCCGGTTCGCAAATAGATGACTATATAAAGGTTGCCGGTGAAATAAGCAAGGTAGGGAATGTGAAAGCACTTGAATTGAATATCTCTTGTCCTAATGTAAAAGAAGGAGGCATAGCTTTCGGTACGGTACCGGAAGTTGCCAAAGAGGTAACCAAGGCGGTAAAGGAAGTATCTTCCGTCCCTGTATATGTGAAGCTTTCACCTAANGTCAGTAATATTGTGGAAATGGCNAAAGCNGTNGAAGNTGGCGGNGCCGACGGGTTGACAATGATAAATACATTAGTCGGCATGCGATTGGATTTAAAAACGGGNAAACCGATCCTNTCTAACAGAACGGGNGGATTATCTGGTCCTGCAATAAAACCTGTAGCGCTCCGGATGATTTATGAGGTTAGCCAGCAAGTTTCTATTCCAATAATCGGAATGGGCGGCATCGCTACGGCGGAAGACGTCATTGAATTTTTCTATGCGGGTGCCAGTGCTGTTGCGGTGGGAACCGCGAACTTCGTGGATCCCTTTGTATGCCCGACCATCATCGAAGAATTACCGAAATTGTTGGATGAGCTGGGATTTGACCATATTTCAGAATGTACCGGAAGGAGCTGGAAGCAAAATGAAACAGTCACTAATAATCGCTCTTGATTTCCCTGACCTCCTTCAAACGGAGACATTCCTAAAACAGTTCCATTCAGAAAAACTGGCTGTAAAAGTGGGGATGGAATTATTTTATCAGAATGGTCCATCAATCGTTTCTTTCGTAAAGGAGCAAGGCCACGATGTGTTTTTGGACTTGAAGCTTCATGATATTCCAAATACCGTTAAAATGGCCATGACCGGATTGGCAGCATTAGGCGCTGACATGGTCAATGTACATGCGGCAGGTGGACAAAAGATGATGGAAGCAGCCATGGAAGGTCTGGATAAGGGTACGTCCGCTGGTAAAAAACGTCCATTATGCATTGGGGTTACCCAACTGACGAGTACGTCACAAGAACAAATGAATGCTGAGCAAAACATTGCCGGATCTCTGGAAGATTCGGTCCTCCATTATGCAAAACTTACTAGACTGGCAGGATTGGATGGCGTCGTCTGTTCTACCCATGAAGTAAAGAACATACATGAACGCATCGGTCATGAATTCTTGACCGTCACACCTGGAATCCGAAGTGCAGGTGGACAGACGCATGATCAAAAGAGAATTGCCACGCCTGAACAAGCTAGGGATTTTGGAGCGGATGCCATCGTTGTAGGGAGAGCCATAACGGGGGCGACAGATCCATTAAGGGCGTATTTGGATATGAAAGCAGCTTGGGAGGGAATATCATGTTAAATAATAAGATAGCTGAACATCTATTGGAAATAAAAGCAGTGTACCTACAGCCGAATGACCCCTTTACTTGGGCATCTGGAATTAAATCACCCATTTATTGTGATAATCGCTTAACCCTTTCATACCCAGAGGTTCGCAATGAAATAGCGGAAGGATTGAAAGGTTTGATTGAACAGCATTTCCCTGAGGCTGAACTGATTGCAGGCACAGCAACTGCCGGCATTCCGCATGCAGCTTGGGTGAGTGAAAAAATGAATGCACCGATGTGCTATGTTCGATCCAAAGCCAAGGAGCACGGAAAGGGCAATCAAATTGAAGGCCGTGCAATTCCAGGACAAAAAGTGGTGGTTGTAGAAGACTTGATTTCAACCGGCGGAAGTGTGATTACTGCTGTTAACGCGCTGAAAGAGGCTGGATGTGATGTCCTAGGAGTGGTTTCGATCTTTACTTACGAATTGGAAAAGGGAAAAGAAAAATTCGAAGCTGAGGGTATCATTAACCATTCGTTGAGTGATTACTCGACTTTGATAAAAGTCGCGAATGATAAAGGGTACATCACGGCAGAAGAATTGGAAAAGCTAAAAAAATGGCGCGAGAATCCGGCTGATACAGCTTGGATTTCGGCATGAAAATAGAGGGG
>Ga0058696_1000281_pt1 | contig 21861 bp, 18 predicted proteins | sample AgamicMgSfrz_FD_55077 | JGI IMG/M metagenome (GOLD analysis project Ga0058696, IMG submission 55077) | Agave microbial communities from Guanajuato, Mexico - Mg.Sf.rz | ecosystem: Host-associated > Plants > Phyllosphere > Phylloplane/Leaf | place: Guanajuato, Mexico | collected 2012-05-30 | reverse complement strand
ACAAACTCGGTGATACCGCTCTAAAAAAAGCTGTGAAGTTCAAGCAGATCGAAGCCATCCAGCTCTTGCTTGAATATGGGGTGAAGCTGGACTCTACATATGGAATTCAGGCGACGGCCTGGAATGCAGCTAGACGGGATCCAGCCATTGCAGATATGCTGCTCGGTACCACGGGATCGGTAAGACTTCGGCTGACCCAGGCGGAACAAGCAATCGTGGATGAGATTTTGTACGAAGAATCTTCAGAGAAGGCAGCCGCGAAGATCCGTGAGCTGGATTCAGCTGTACTTCTGCATGCTGTGGTGGACGGGTACAACTGGGATGACAGTCCCGCACCTATGCTGGCTGCTTGTCAACATCCTGCTTGTGCCGAGATCACGCTGCTGGACATGGTAGAGCTGCTGGATGCCGATTATTGGCTGGAGATGGACGAAGATGAAGTGAACCAAAGCGAAGATGGACCCGGTTATCGCCGGCTTGCCGAGCTATTAAGAGTGAAGTGTCCAACAGAATCCCCCGAATGAAGTGAAGAATACAAAACAATAGCATGGTCTGTACGCAACTAGAGATGCTCTTTTTTTGTATAAGGCTGATAATGTTGATTCCAGGATGCACAACACAATAGTGAGCTGACACTGCCCATGAGTGGTCATGCCAGATCATCCATGCTCGGCAAGCTGTACCTCGAAGCCGTCCGGATCAGCGATGTAAAGGAAGCGCAGATGGGGGTTGGGCTGGANGGGGCCACGNACAATAGGAATATTCAGTGCTGTCAGCCGTTTCATGGCTTCTTCCAGCGAGTTCACCTCATAGCCGATGGACACGCCAGACTCTTTTTTTACGATGGATTCACTGCCCTCAATCAGTTCCAGCATGGTTTCATTTTCAGTGCCCAGCATGGCAATCTGCCGTCCACGGCTTTCGAATTGACGCTGGATTGGAAGCCCGAGCATACCGTGGTAGAACCCGAGAGAGGCTTCCAGATTGCGTACCCGAAGCGTGATCCAGTTTAGTTTGATCAACATGGGGAATCTCTCCTTTTGTCTCCTATTTATAAATCTCACGTCCATTATACGATAAGCGAGGAGGGGAACCTACTCCTTGTCTGCAAACAACAAAATAGCTGCCGAAANATTCGGCAGCCTAATGGTTTAATTCCAGATAAAACGCTGTAAAAGCTCCTGCGCTTTCATATTATGCGCGTTTGGTTATAGGCAATCTGCGAAACTATTGGATCAAATCAACAGCGCCTTGCGGTACAAATGCGTCAACGCCGTTGTACACAATCACACCTTCCAGTGCAGTCTTTTTGCCGTTAAGCAGAGCAATGTTTTTGTAGATTTGCAGTTCAAGCTTGGTGCTGCCTTTTGTGACCAGAATCTTCGGATTCTTGGCATCCGTCAGATCCAGCTTGTACGTTGCACCTTTGGCAGTGAATGCTTGTTTGGCAGGAACAAACAGTTGTTTGCTCACGCTGTCCAAATCCAGATCCAGTACGCGTGCCATGTATTTAGCCACATCGGTGTTGTCGATCACGCCGAATGGACGGTCATTATTCGGTGCATACGTATACAGCACGACATCTCCACCTGTGTGACCACCCGTCGTCCAGCCGATGCCTGCGCGTTTGCTAATCATTGGCCCGATTGCGTAGTTGAGGCTGCCCGGCTCGGCTGCCTTAATTGTGGCGATCTCCTCGGATGTCAGGTCGGAAATGCCGTAGTATTGTTTCATGACAGCTTTGATGTTGGTGCGTTTGGCATTCAGCTTTGCTTCCACGCCTTCACCTGTCAGCTTGGCCTTTTTCAAAGGTCCGATAAATGTGGACAATGGTTCCTTGTCATACGTGCCACTTGTTGCATTGTTACCAATGGTAAGTCCGCCGTTACCATGGTCCGTTACCGCCACGACAGCTGTCTCTCCATCTGCTTTGGCAAAATCCATGGCTACTTTTACGGCATCGTCAAATGCCAGCACGTCACTGATAATTCCAATTGGATCGTTGGCATGAGCTGCCCAGTCCACTTTGCTGCCTTCAACCATCAGGAAGAAGCCGTCTTCGTCTTTGGAAAGAACATCAATGGCTTTGGATGTCATTTCAGCAAGGCTTGGCTGCTTGGCAGGGTCACGGTCCATATCATAAGCCATGCCAGCAGGTGCGAACATTCCCCACAGCTTGCCGGAGTCCGAGGCTTTCATGGCAGCCGGTGTGGTCACGTAATCGTAACCGAGTGCCTTGATGGAAGAGACCAGATTCTCACCATCTTTGCGGCCCGCTGGCTCGAGGTAGCGACTTCCGCCGCCGAGAACAACGTCCAGGCCGTTATATACTTGCTGTTTGCTGAGCGCATCGTAATTTTTGCGATCTGGATAGTGGGCAGAGAAGTCTGCCGGCGTAGCGTGCATAATTTCGGAGGTGGCGATAATGCCGGTTGCCTTACCTGCCAGTTTGGATGCTTCCAGCACGGAAGCAATCGGTTTTTTGGCGTCTCCAGGCGCAATAGCCTTCTGTCCAGGCATGGTTGCCTTGTCTGGCAGTACGCCAACATACCCTGTATGTGATTTATAACCTGTAGCAAAAGCCGTTCCCGCAGGAGCCGAGTCCGCAATCGGAGCATCCGCAGAGTGTGTGCGAACCATACCGCTTGCCATCGAATCCAAAGTCAGGGAAGACCCTTTGTACCAGCGGGCCAGTGCAGTGGCGTCGTTAGCCATGCCGTCCGGAATCAGGATAATGACATTTTTGATCGGTGATGATGATGCAGGTGTAGCAGTGTCCTCTACAGCCCACGCAGCGCTGCTTCCTCCCAGCGTAGCTGTAACAACTGTCGTAACCGCGAGCATCATTTTGGCCGCACGGGCATTGAACCGGTTTAACATGAATGCATCCTCCTAAAATAGATATGTATAGTTTGGTANCCAAAAACCAGTGTATACAACAATTGCTAAATGAACGTAAGAAGTGGGTTAACTAAATGTAAAATTTACGATTACGAAGCATAATCAGGAATGAGAGGGTGTGAGCAATGGCTGAGATGAAGAGGTTTACAGCGGAACCTCAGTTCGGTATGATTTTTGTATTAAACGATGTTGCGTTGGACAAGGGGATGTGAGTGCATGTACCGAATCGGAATTGTAGGACCGAAGCCGTCCATTGAGCGGACCATGCGTGCTGTGGAGGGGCAGAATCTGGAGGCTTACTTTGAATTGTATCCCTATGAACACGCACGCGAGACGGGCGAGATTATTACGAGGAACCGCAAGAATGTGCATGGATGGGTGTTTACGGGTCCCATTCCTTATCTGGCAGCCCAGGACGTCTTGCATGAAAAAGAACATGCCATCTACTGCCCGCCAACCGGGGCCAGCTTGTACAAAGCCATGCTGCAAGCCATTTATACACTGGATAATCCGGTGAAGGAAATCTCCATTGATATGACGGGGAATGAAAGCTGGGGGCTGATGGACAGTCTCGAGGAATTGAATTTCTCAGATGAACAATTACGAAAATACGTTTTTTCCACCGATTACGATGTCGAAGATATGATCCAATTCCACGTTCGTCACTGGGAAGAAGGGCAGACCAAGGCAGCCATTACCTGTCTGTACGCTGTATATGAAGGATTACTCCAGCGAGGGGTCCCTGTCTTCAAAATTGATTCAACCAAGCTGGAGACGGTGCAGGCGGTACGAATGCTGATTGAGCAGATTCGCAGCTCCGCATTCAAGGACAGCCAGATTGGCGTGTTAATGGTCGAGATTGACCGGTGGCATGAAGCTGGTGAACAATCGACGGAACGGTATCTGCTGCAGCATATGGAGCTCAAGATCAAAGGCATCCTGCTGCGTCATTGTGAACAAATCGATGGTTCCCTTCATCAGGATGGTACAGGACGATACCTGATGTATGGTTCCAGGGGCGGAATGGCCCGCAACATGGAATCGCTGCACACGACGATGCATCAGCTTGAGCTGGATACGGATCTGCTTTCATTTGCGGGGATCGGGTTCGGTGAGACGGCATTTGATGCGGAACGTCATGCCCGCAAGGCGATCCAATATGCCAAGGACGATGAAGCCGGACGTGTGATTGTCTATGAGACGGATGGTACCATTGTGGAGGCAGCGGGCGAGGAGCAGGAATTATCATATGAGATGTATTCAAGTGACACCGAATTGCTCGAACAGTTGAACAAGGCAGGGGTAAGCATTCGTACATTTCAGAAATTAAAGGCATACATACGCCGGATGGGCAGAGAAGAATTTACGGCCAGTGAACTGGCATCGGGATTATCAATGACCATCAGGCACGTACAACGTATTCTGGGCAGTCTTACGGCATTTTCCTTGGCTGAGATTACGGGAAATGAGCTGAATACCCGCAGAGGACGGCCGAGTAACCGATATCGACTGCTGCGTTAGATTTTCGAACATTGAGGCAGAATAAGGATACCGATTATGCAATCTTAGTTCTCATGTCCATGAGGAGTGGACATGATGAACCTGTTTGCAGATCGGTATTTTTTATTTTTAGTGTCAAAATACATAACATAAGTATTGAGTTTTCGGTGGAGTTAATTATATAATGTCCTAAAATTACGACATTTTCGTTAAATGTACGTTAATATCACAGTCAGGGGGTATTTGCATGGTGAAAGCGGAAAGGCAGGAGAGTACAGGACTTTTTGGTTGGGTAGAGAAAGTGGGGAACAAGCTCCCCAATCCGTTTTTATTGTTTATCTATCTCATTGTCGCTCTGATGATTGCTACACTTGTACTGTCGTTCTTTAACGCGACAGCACATAACCCGATTGATGGGGAAAAGGTACAGGTCAAAAACCTGCTGAGCCGAGAGGGGATTCAGTGGTTGCTGCCGAATGTGGTAAAGAACTTTGCAGATTTTAAACCGCTTGCTTCGATTCTGGCATTGGTACTCGGAATTGGTTTGGCTGAGAAAGTAGGTCTCCTGGAAGCGGTTATGCGCAAAATGGCTGTTCGGGTACCCGCCCGCTATGCCAGCTATCTTGTCATTTTCATCGCATTCTTCAGTCATGTGTCCTCGGATGCAGCGCTTGTGATCATGCCTCCGCTCGGAGCATTGATTTTTCTCGCTGTAGGCAGACATCCGATTGCCGGATTGATCGCAGCCATTGCCGGAGTTGGCGCTGGTTTCACCGCAAATATGCTGATTGTGACTACAGACGTACTGCTGTCAGGCATTAGTACCGAAATTGCCGCCTCGGTAGATCCGAGTGTGGGTGTTACGGTCTTGGATAACTGGTACTTCATGTCTGCCTCTGTCATTGTGTTGACGTTGGTCGCAGGGTTTATGACAGACAAATTCCTGGAACCGCGCCTTGGCACATATGAAGGAGAACGTGTATACAAGCTGGAAGCCCCAACACCTGAAGAAAACCGGGCACTGCGCGCAGCCGGTATTGCCGCCCTTCTTTTTATCGCTGTCATCGCGTTTATGGTGGTGCCTTCAAATGGCATTCTTCGCAACCCGGAAACAGGCAGTGTGATGGGTTCGCCTTTCCTTGCAGGGATTGTGCCTGTCATTTTGCTGTTCTTCTTCACCGTGGCACTGACTTATGGCATTAAACTGAAAGTGATTCGGAACCAGAATGACTTGCCGAAATTGCTGATTGAACCGATCAAAACGATGGCAGGATTTATCGTGATGGTCTTCCCGCTATCCCAATTCGTGGCCATGTTCAACTGGAGCAACATGGGTAAATTTCTGGCACTCACCATTACGGATTTGCTTGAAAAAACAGGGATTAACGGTATTCCGGTTGTGATTGGACTGATCTTCCTGTCTGCACTGCTGACGATGTTTATTGCAAGCGGATCCGCGATCTGGTCCATACTGGCTCCTGTGTTTATCCCGATGATGATGCTGCTTGGGTTCCATCCAGCGTTTACTCAAGTTATTTTCCGGGTATCCGATTCGGTTATTATTCCACTCGCTCCGGTATCGCCTTTTGTGCCATTGTTCGTCGGATTTTTGCAGGAGTACCGCAAGGATGCCAAGCTCGGAACGTATTATTCCTTGATTTTGCCATATTCCATTGCCTTCTTCTCCGTCTGGGTTGTTATGGTTATTCTCTGGTACGTCTTCAACCTGCCACTTGGGCCGGGAGTTCATGCAAGATTATAGAAGCTAGACAATACAGGAAATGAAGAGAGTAGAGAGAGGGGAACCAATATGATCGACATTATTGCGCTTCGCAGAGAGCTGCATCGATATCCCGAATTGGGATTTACTGAATTTCGAACCGCGACCAAAGTTGTACAGATGTTAACAGCCTTAGGCTATCGTGTGACGTATGGAAAAGATGCCATTGATGATGCATCCCGGCGGGGGCTGCCCAAACCGGAAGTACTGGAAGATGCCTATCAGCGTGCNCTTCAGGAAGGAGCAGAGCCCGCTATCGTGGAACAGATGCGCGGCGGATTTACGGCTGTTGTAGCCGAGCTGGATGGAATTCAGGAAGGGCCGACAACTGCCTTTCGCTTTGACATGGATGCACTGCCGATTCGTGAAAGCATGCAGGACAAGCATGTGCCACAGTCGGGGCAGTTCCGCTCAACTCATGAAGGCATCATGCATGCATGTGCACACGATGGTCATACCAGCATTGGTCTCGCACTGGCAGAACGGTTAAGTGACCGGCAGTTTCCGGGGAAAGTCCGGCTGCTGTTCCAGCCTGCCGAGGAGGGGGTACGCGGTGCGTACGCCATGGTAGAAAAAGGCATGCTGGATCAGGTCGACCGCCTCTTCTGCATGCATCTGGGCACCGATGTACCGTCCGGTCATGTCAAAGGGGCCTCCGCTGGTTTCCTGGCAACGACGAAGCTGGAAGCGCACTTTACCGGGGTATCCTCTCATGCGGGAGCTTCACCTGAAGAAGGACGGAATGCGCTGCTTGGTGCAGCGACAGCCATGCTTAATATTCATGCCCTGCCAAGATTCAGTACAGCCGATACACGGATCAATGTGGGCATTTTGGAAGGGGGAACTGGCGCGAACATCATCGCCGAGCATGCTCGCATGGTGATTGAGACGCGTTCTACGAAGGAGGAAACGAATCATGAACTGGAGCGGCGTGTTCGTCAGATTCTGGAGCATAGTGCAGCCATGCATGAGTTACGTGTTACGGTTGAAATTGTAGGGGGAGCAATTCCAATAAGGTGTGATATGGAACTTGCGGAACTTGCCGTGAAGAAGGCAGAAGGAATCTCCGGAATAAGGCATGCCGAAGCAATCTCGGATGGCGCTGCCTTGGGAAGCGAGGATGCAAGTTATATGATCAAACGCGTGCAGGAGCAGGGTGGACTTGCCACGTATATGATTGTAGGCAGCGATTTGCCTGCACCCCATCACCATCCTGAATTTGATATCGATGAAGCTGTCCTCGCTCCGGCAGTGGAATGGTTGGAGAGATTGGCTCGGAACGTTTAAAGCTGCAGAGATTGGCATGACCAAGAAGTATCATAAAGGCAAAGATTCCATAATGGTGAAGGTAAGAAAGAGGAATTGCCTGAAGAGGCATACGGGCTGCTATCAGAAAAAGTATTTACAGGCCGTTTTTTCTGGTAGTAACCCGGTTCGAAGCTACCCGGCGGCTTGATTCGTGATGAACGCCAGATTACAAGAAAAGGACAGGAGAGCACTGCTCTCTTGTCCTTTTGAATTTCACGAACTCGGTACCCCAGCGGCTGGCACAGCTGCCTACTGCGTACCTATTCTATTTTTTCTCAAAAAAGCTAAGTGTACCTGTGCTCTCATCCGCACTGACAAATACGCTGCGTCCGTTAACCCGGTGGATTCCTTCCGGTGACTCACCAGCTGTCGGAATCAGTCCCAGNTAGGCCGGGTTTACCGGGTCAGCCAGATCNAAGAACAAAATGGCATCAGCCCGTTCGGAGGCTACGGCAGCATAGGTNGTGCCGTCTACGGTGGATACCGTCAGGTTCTCGACTTCACTGCCTTTGTTGGGACTGCGGTCATCCGGGTATAAACCAACCTTCGCGGTNGCTTCATCGATCAGGTTCTGGCTGTCGTATACCCGCTTGCCCTGCAGATCCCAGACGGCGATATTGCGTCCGCCTGCTTTGACGCCATCATCAAACTCATCTTTGCCCAAATCGCCTTCATTGGCAGTCAGCAGGTATTTGCCATCTGCAGAGAACGCAATACCGTCTGGCTCATAGCGAGCAGTCAGGCTGTCGGTGAACTGAACGACACCGTCATCGTTCAAATCCGCTTGGTGTGAGGTAGTACCGAGAGAGAAGATGGAGCTGATCTGTTTCGTTTGCAGGTCGATGATGGCAATGACGTTGTTCTCCTGCAATGTAACAGCTGCGGTTTTGCTGTCCGGGCTGATGGCAACATATTCTGGCTGCGGGTCGTGCGGATAGCTTGCGCCGGTCACATCTTCCAGAGACACCGGCAGGTTGGTTACCTCTCCTTCAAGAACGTTTCCGCCGGCAAACGATACAATCATGATGCTGCCTGGACGTTTTGCATTGGGGTAATCGATCTCGTCTGCAGCTTTGTTAAGTTCCTCATCCTCAATCGCAATCACGGCGTGTAGTCCGTCAGGGGACAATGCAATGGAGTCTGGCCCGATGCCAAGCTCATANGTCTTCACGGTTTTGTAGGTTGCAAGATCAANAATCGCCAGCAGTCCCTTGNTCGCTTCGGTATCTGTATCACCTGTACGAATAACGGCGAGGCCGTATTTGCCGTCCTGGGATACCGTTACNCTGGTTACTTCGGCTTTGGCAGAGAGGTCATGGAAGCTGACGGTTTTCAGAACATTAACGTTGTTCAAGTCAGCAATATCCAGCACAGAAATGCTGCCATTGTCGGCTTCAGTAACGAGGAGGCGCTGACCGTCCGGAGTAGAGGCAGCGATTTCGGCTTTGCCACCTGGCATCTGGAAAGCAGCTGTCTGTTCGAACCCGGTTTTATTTTGGCTCAGAAGTACTTGATCCGTAATCCATTTCAGTGTCTGTGGAGAAACGTATGTCGTTCCTTTCGTAACATAACTTTTGCTGTCCAGCTGTGTGCGCACCGTTAATGGTAGCTGTAGCTGTTCCGACCGGGAGTTGCACTCGGACTTCTCCCAACTGGATGTCGGCGCTGCGACTGCTGCTGTCCCATGTAATCGTTCCCTGCATATTTTGGATGGCTGTTCGTAGTGCGACATGATTATTAGCAGATTCAGATGCGCTGGCTGCATTAACCATTGATGTGTAGCTGGTTGCTCCTGCGCCGAGTATAGCTGTCATGGACAAAACGGCGAGCCATTGATTTCTCTTTTTCACAGTTCCAGATCCCCTTTAACGTTTCATGGTTGATAGTATGTATAATTGCTTTAGTATAGGGGCGAATTGTTAAGCCAAAGTTAGCGAATCAGAGCATTTGTGTAAAACATGTCGTGCTTTATATCCAAGTGAAAAAGCCTACTGGCAGAGCTGAGCTCTGTCCAATAGGCTTTACTTCTTACTTGATTACTTGCTTGGTGGTGTTTGGAAACCTTGTGGAAATGTACTGACTTAGAACCAGCGGCTCAGGTCTGGATATCCGGTAGTTGCCCAAGCTCCATCTACAATGAGGCTGGAACCGGACACATATCCTGCGTCGTCGCTTGCAAGGAACAGGGCAGGTCCCGTCATTTCTTCCGGTTGTGCAGCACGTTTCATTGGAATCCGCTCCATATAGGCTTCTTTGATATCTGCATTGGAGAGCAGTTCCGCAGTTAATGGTGTATCGATGAGGCCGGGTAGAATGGCATTAACGCGAATTCCGTTACGCGCCATTTCGAGTGCTCCGTTCTTGGTGAGCATTTCGACACCGGCTTTGGCAGAGGCATAGGCTGATCCAGCATACATGGGCACGTGGGAGTTGAGGGAGGCCACGTTTACGATGGCTCCGCCACCATGTTTAGCCATCTCAAGGGCTTCATGTTTCATGCTCAGGAAGACGCCTTTCATGCATAGATCCACGGTGAAGTCCCAATCTTTCTCCGAGAGTTCCGTAATGACGCCTGCACGGGATGCGCCTGCCACATTAAAGGCCAGATCGAGTTTGCCAAATTGTTTGACGGCGGCACTCACCATTTCTTCAATATCATTTTCAACGGTCACATTGGCTTTAACGCCGAAGAACCGTTCCCCGAGTTCACCCTGAATGGCGTCCAGACGTTCTGTATTCAGATCGGCGGCAACGACGGAAGCTCCTTCTTGGACAAGCCTTCTCGCAATGGCATAACCGATACCGGATGCCGCACCTGTAACAACCGCCACTTTACCTGCAAATCGATTCTCAAACGTATTCATATGTAGCACTCCTCTGTTGGTTAAAATAAAATGATTTCGCTTACATTCTTCTTCAATCCAAGTATACTTAATATTATGATTCATGTATATTTAACAAAAATACACTTAACTTAAAATTAATTAATGCAAGGGTTGGGAAATGAACGATGAATCTGGAACAAATGGTGTATGTGCTTGAAGTTGAAAAGACCAAATCAATTACCATTGCTGCTGCAACATTGTCGGTTACGCAGTCTACCATCAGTCAGGCGATAACACGCCTGGAGCATGAGCTGGGCATGCAATTGTTCAGCCGTTCCCGTAACGGTGCATATGTATTGGAACAGGCCAAGCCTATTTTAGACAAAATGAAATCCGTTGTGGATACGGTCCAGAACATCAAGGAGGATGCCCAGTATATTGGGGAGTCGATCCATGGAGAACTCCGATTGTCAGCCATACCTGGAGGGGTTCCCGGCATTATACCTACCATTGCGAGTATGAAGAAACGGTATCCGGATCTAAAGTTTGAGCTGTCCGAAAGTGCTGCCCGCAATATTATCAGAGATGTACGTAACAAGCAGGTCGATCTCGGTCTAATCGCTCTGTATACAGATGATATGGAGCAGCATCTGGAAGGACTGGATTTTGTTCCGATTGATGAAGGGGTGATGCGTGCCTGTGTGAATCATACCAATCGCTTGGCAGGCAAAAAAACGATTACCATGCGTGAGCTGAAAGAGGAGACACTGGTGTTATTTAATGACGAATTGGTGGATTTGTTTGTAGGGGAGCTTTCACAGGCGGTGGGAGAGGTGAATGTACTGTTCCGAACAAACAACTCCGAAGTGGTCAATGCCGCACTCGCCCAGCTGGATGCGGTGACGATCGGTCATGAATACTCCTTCACCCATGACAGAAGTGTTCTGCATCATGACTTCTCCATCCTGGAAATTGAAGGTGTACAGCGTGCGATTTCCATTGGCTGGGTTATGCGTGAGAGCAAATCGCCCAATCTCATCGTCAAACGGTTTCTGGATCGATTTCAGTATGAGGGGTAACGTTGGCGAGGGGAACACCCGTGGCATCGGATGCGTTAGCTTTAGTTTATCAGAAGGTAGCAGGATAGATGAATTCGTCATTCCGTAGAATTAGTCAGTGAAAGTCAAAAGGTTAAAAAAGGTCAAAATAAAAGAAAAAAGAACCTATTTCACACCAGTAAGCCATGATGAGAAAATTTTGTTTTTTTTCGCCGTTTTCGCCTTTTGAGCATCATCCACAAGAGGATTATAATAATCCATGTAAGCAACAACAAACCAATCACATACAAGGAGATGATGTTCATGTTTGATCTGATCCCGTTTCGTAAACGAAATGAAGACCTGTTCGGACACATGCTGAAATCCTTCAATGATATGGTTGACAGCCCATGGGTTTCTCCCTTTGGAACCGGCAGCCAGCCATTCCGGACGGATATCCGTGAAGAAGAGGGTAAGTATTTAATTGAGGCAGATCTTCCAGGTATCGCCAAGCAGGATATTGATATTCAGGTTCAGGGCAATGAACTGATCATCCGTGCCAAACGCAATGAGTTTCATGAACAGAAGGATGATTCCAACCGGATCATTCGGCAGGAGCGTCGATCAGGTGAATTCCTCCGGCGTTTCTATGTGGAACACATTGATGAGGAGAATATCAAGGCCAGATTGGAAGATGGCGTGCTGAAGCTTGAAATTCCGAAACGTTCAGGGGATGATCATACCCGCAGACGTATTCAGATAGATTAATGATTGAATATGCAGAACGCCAGCATTTGTAAAAGGATCCCTCAAGGAGATGGAATGGAGAAGACGGTAGTCAGATTGTTTCCTCCATGCCATCCTTTGGGGGATTTTTTTTATCTCATTGAAGTTCTATGATTTCTCTGCCGCGGCCAGCATGAGCTTGTAAATTTGGCGGGTCGTGTTGACATTCCTGACCGTCATATATTTGTAGACGGAGGAACCGACAAGCTTGTTCATCCCGCTGCGCGGGGCATCTTCCCTGCTTACCGAATACAAGATGGCTCCGGTAACGTATATCAATGTACCGACTTCCGGTTTAAGGGGCAGCTTGTCCAAAACCGAGACGTCGTTGACCTCATCCCAGAGAAACATCACGTCACTCTTTGCCTGATCATCATTGGTCCATTCCTCGGGCAGAGCCTGAAGCACGGTCTGCATTTCATCCATATTGCGCACTACAACCCGAATTTCTAAGCCGAACTCAGCAGCAATGGCCTGCTCCAGTATCTTGGATATCTCGACGTTAGCCTGAATGCGTTCCTGCTGATCGGCAAAGATAATGTTGCCCGTATTAATGTAAGTCACGACATCCAGCATACCTGCCTGCTCAAATGTTTCTTTCAGCTTCTTCATATTGATCTTATTGTTCCCGCCTACATTAATCCCCCGAAGCAAAGCAACATAAATCATAGTCTTCCCCCTTGTTCACCAGAGATAAATTCGTCGTGAATAGTGCAGTACACATCATTAATCGGTTAGCCAAGCCGTACTCCCGATCAGGGTTATTCTACNNTNCCGTGTTTTAACGAAGCGATAAATACTCAACTAGGTGTGCGGTGTACTCTGCGCCAAGCAGATCAACCAATAAAGGTTCTACATGCTCCAAATATTCGGGCTTGGTTTCATATGTCTCTTCATCCTTCACTTCTCCGCCATAGGAGCGTGCCGCTTCAATCAGGATGGCGAGCGCAGCGAACAGGTCGGACAATGAATCGGCAATACGCCGGGGCTCTCCGCCTTCAAAGGCAGCATACACAGGTGAGTTGACCTCGTTTGTATCCACAATCAATGGATCATCATTGAAATTGGCAATGACAACGTGATTTGCTTTCCAGGAGGGAGACTCCACATATGGCTCATTCCTGCCGATCCAGCGGTAACCCTGCTGCTGGCGGTGCAGATGTTCGGGGGCAACAAAGGATAACAGGGCCGCATCACCAATTTCCACGGCCGCACTTTTCATTTTGAGTGTCCCTTCAGCTTTTACATCTCTCATTTCATAATGGGTGTACAAATACATAAGCTCAGGTGAGATCGGTATCCGCTTGTCCACTTCGGGCTGGTAAGGCTGTTCGCGGGGGCGAAGATCATGTTGTCTGAAAAGTCCGTAAGCTTCATTGTATAAATCCTGCTGTTCAACAAACTGTTTTAAGGCAGCGTCCAGTTTTTGCATGGCTTTAATTCCTCCTGATGTTGTGAATGTCATGTTATGTATAGGATCCAGGATCCAGTCATCATAGAAATTATACTATATCAAAATGGCAAAAGCTTACAACCTGTGGAGGATGGCCTGGGTGCAATGGAGCAGTAGGAATATCAAGAGGCCTACTTCAGACCCAATTTGATAAGAAATCGAGAAAAAGAGAATTGAAGGCGTTTACATCAATAAATAGACATGCTATACTTTTTTTCAAATAAGGATTGTTACTGTTTCGGCAGGCAAAACCTGAACATCAATATGCGTGGATTCTGTCCACGGCGTATTCATGTTTGGGTTTTTTGGCATTCAGGCGGTCCATATTAAGGAATAGGAAAGCGCGCGCTGGTCATTCCCACACACCTCATGCTGAACAAGAAAGGGGAACATCATGAACAAGAGAAAATGGCTGAATGTATTCGCTGCAGGTTTTATCAGTAGTATTCTGGTGATTAGTGGATGCGCATCCAAAACACCTCAAGCGGCAAGTGAGACACCGAACCAGGCAGCAGAACAGGAAGAAAGCAATAATCAGGAAACGACAAAGAGTGAAACAGCTAAAGGAAGAACCGTTATTACGACCGATGGTGAAGTTGATGATATGAACTCGGTCATCCGTTTTTTGCTGTATTCCAATGAAATGGATCTGGCCGGCATTGTGCTGACCAGTTCGGTTTATCATTACGCAGGTGATAAAGAAGTGGGAATTGAACCATTCCGTTGGACAGGTACACAGTGGGTATACGATATGATCGATGCTTATGGTGAGATTTATCCGAACTTGTCCAAACACGCGGATGGTTATCCGGAACCCGAGCAGCTTCGTGCCATGACCAAAATCGGGAATATCTCCGATAAAGGCGAGATGGAGAAGGAAACGGAAGGCTCCGAATTTCTTCAGACCCTTTTCCTTGACGATGATCCCCGTGATCTGATTGTTCAAACCTGGGGTGGCACCAATACAACGGCAAGAGCGCTGAAATCCATTGAAGAGCAGTACAAAGATACGGCAGAGTGGGAAACCATTCGCAAAAAGGTCAGTGATAAACTGGTGCTGTACATCATCCTCGACCAGGATGACAGTTATAACGGATATATTGCGAAGAACTGGCCGGACATCCGCATTCTGAATGACCAGTCGAACTTCTGGCATTTCGCGTATGCGTGGAAGATGCATGCCGAAGAAGTAAACAGCAAGCTGCATGGGGACTGGATGATCAAAAACATTCTGGATGGACATGGCAAGCTGCTGGATATGTATGCTTCCATGGGTGATGGCAAAATGATTGAAGGCGAGCTGGACGAAGAACAGCGCGGAAGTGACACGTATCTCAAAAACAATCCGCAATATGATAAATACGACTTTATCTCCGAGGGGGATTCCCCTTCGTTTTTCTATCTGATTGATAACGGACTCCGCAGTATGGAGGATCCTTCCTACGGCGGTTGGGGCGGACGATTCGGCGCAGTGAATGACAAGCTGTTCAGAAACAATGTGCTCGATTATGATCCGTATACGAAACGATATGAGGCCGAGTATTCCCTGATGAGATGGTTTGACGATATTCAGGACGATTTTGCGGCTCGTGCAGACTGGGCTGTTGCAGATACCTATGAAGGAGCCAACCATAACCCGACGCTGACCGTTAAGGAAGGACTCGATCTGTCCGTCAGTGCGGGTGAGCGAGTAACGCTGAATGCTGAAGCGAAGGACCCGGATGGCGATCAATTGACCTATAAATGGTGGAGATATTTTGAAGCAGACACGTATGAGGATGCCAAAGTAGAGCAGAACCAAGTGGAGAAGGAGGTCGTAGGAGACCTGCTGCTTGGATTGCATCGGAAGCTTGCGAAGGATGAACAGGTAGATACGGTCAAACTGGAAGGCAGTGACACGAGCACGGTGACATTCACCGTACCTGAGGATGCCAAATCCGGGGACACGATTCATATTGTGGCCGAGGTACAGGATGATGGCGAGCATCAGCTGAAACATTATCAACGTGTCATTTTGACCGTGAAATAACGTACAGGCCACCTGAGCTAAAAGCATATTACTAAAGAGGAGCGGTCTCCACAGCATAAACATGGAGATACGCTCCTCTTTGCTTGCAAGGTAAACCGGATTCGCTAGCGGCGAATGCCTGTCCAGAACACATTCCAGGCAATGGCGAGTGCGTGTTCATAAGATTGTCTGGTCTCATATACGAGCTGTACATCCAGTCCATCCAATAGTGTGACATAAGCCACTGTAGCTTCCTCGGGGTTTAGACGGATGTCCTCATGTTTGGCAAACGCGGCAGCGAGCTCGGCTTTGAGCGTGCCAAGATATGTTCGATACTGCGCGAGTACAAAATCATGCACCTCAAGCGGAGTAATAAAGGACAGAATGTACATAAAAGCCACATTCGGATGAGTCAGGAATCTGTTTTTATGGTCAAGCAAAAAGTTGTACAATTGCTGCTCCAAAGGCAGTTCATTCGCTTCCAGGAAGAAGTCTTTAACGAATTGCTGTTCCTCCTGAACCACTTCCTCATAGAGTTCAAGCAGCAGCGCCTTTTTGGTCGGATAATGGTAAGCAAGGGATTGCTTGCGAATGCCGGCCTCTTCGGCGATCTGTGCCATCTTGGTTCCCTCGTAACCCAGACGATTAAAATGTTGGATGGCAATGTCCTTGATACGTTGTTTACTCAATGTCTACCTCCAATGAATAATCTTCAGCTCTCCGTTGTTTCCGGGAGTATACCAGATATAACAGGATATATACCACAAAAATGCCTATNGCAATATCATACACCACTGTATAGGAAAATGCTGAAGCAATCATACCAAGCAGCAGTGAACCGCCGCCAATGCCCAGATCGAAGAAATTGAAGAAGGAAGCCATAGCATTCTCATGTTCATGCTCGTCCACCAAGTTGACACACCAGGTCTGAATTGCTGGGAAAATCGCTCCGAATCCGAATCCGTACAAGGCACCGGCAATGAGGAAATGGATATCAGTTTGGGCGATCGTCAGAACGAAAAGTCCAACGATTGCGAATACGGCAGATGGCAGCAATACGGAACCCGGGCCCAATCGATCGAACATTTTTCCGGAGAACAATCGGACCACGAAACTCGCAATAGCCACGATGAAGAAAAACCAGGCTACATTATCGAATCCTCTCTCCGCCGCAAACAANGCCACAAAAGACATGATCGAACCGGCAGCCACGCCAACTAGCATGATCAGCAGAGAAGGAAAGAGTACCTTTTTTTCGATTAGCTTGACCTTAGGTGTATGTGGACCTGATGGGTCCGCACCTGATTCCGTTTTGGGTTTTCTTGATACAAATATCGCCATGATCAGAGCGAGAAGCAGGATGCACATGCCACCCATGAACAGACTTTGATAATTGTACTTATACAAGAGACTGGTTCCGATCAATGGACCAATGGATATGGCTACGGTCTCTCCTACACCGAAATACCCCATGCCTTCACCCCTGCGATCCCTGGGTATGTTTTCTGTAGCAATCGTTGCAAAATATGTCGTAGCCAGACCAAATCCGAATCCGTGGATTACCCGTAATATCAAAATCATCCAAATATCTGACGAGAGGTAGTATGAACCTGTGGTTAATGCACATATGATTATGCCGATGAGCAAGAGGAGCTTTTTGTCCATCCGCGTTGCAAGCACCGAAGTGAAAGGGCGAACCAGGATGGCTGAAAACATGAAGATACCTGTCACCAGGCCAATCTGTGAAGCATCGCCGCCAAGCGTTGAAACGAATAACGGCAAGGTTGGTAACAGCATTTCAAAGGCCATGAACAATAAAGCGTTAGCCAGCATGATAAAAATAAAAGATCTTCCCCACAATTTCAGAGGTGTAGTTCCATTTCCAAGGGTAGTCATCCATCTTCCTCCACTTTGTTATCTCTGTCGCGCGACATGTTGAACTGATATTACCTGACGATNGTCAGNTTGTAAAGAGTTTTATAATTTGCAGAAATGTGAATCTATTTCACGATTTCAACAAGTGAATTAATATTTTTGATTCATATTCCAACATTTTCCGATATAATAACCACATATGTAGTGAAGGGAAAATACCTCAGAGAGGTGAGTGTGATGACGATTGACGTCCTTGAACGTAACAATGTAAAGCTGCTTGGTGCAGGCAGCCAAACGATCGTGTTTGCTCATGGGTTTGGATGTGATCAGGACATGTGGCGCTACATCGTTCCGGGTTTTAGTGAAAACTACCAAATTGTTTTGTTTGATTATGTAGGCTCTGGCCAGTCTCAGATCAATTATTACGATGCGCATAAATACAGTGATTTGCGAGGATATGCTACGGATGTCCTGGAGATTATGGAAGCGCTCAAATTGAGAGATGCAATCTTCATTGGGTCTTCATTGGGCATTCTGTCAGCAGCATGATTGGCATGCTGGCATCGATTCAAGCGCCCCAGTATTTCAAAAGCATCGTGATGCTGGGGCCTTCTCCGCGATATGTGAACGANCTGCCGAATTATTATGGAGGCTTCGATCGCCGTGATATTGATGAACTGCTTGAGATGATGCAGTTGAATTTCATTGGCTGGGCGAGTTATTTGGCACCGATTGTGATGCAGAATGCGGAACGGAAGGAGCTCACGGAAGAGCTGGAGAAGAGCTTTTGCTCCAGAGATCCGCATATTGCAAGGCAGTTTGCCGAAGTGACGTTTTTATCCGACTGCCGTCAGGAGCTGGAACAGGCATCCGTACCTACGCTGATTCTTCAATGCTCCGATGACAGCATTGCCCCGGTTGAAGTGGGGGATTATCTGCATGCTCATCTGAAGAACAGCAGATTGCAGCAAATGACTGCCAAAGGGCATTACCCTCACTTAAGTCAACCGGAAGAGACCATCCGTTTAATTAAAGACTATCTGACGAGTGCGTAATACACAGTAGAAAGGCTGTTAGTGATGGATACACAATTAGATCTCGCTCCCTGCGGATACTTCTCGATCTCTGACTCGGGTATCATCCAATCGGTGAATCAAACGCTGCTGACAATGCTGGGTTATAAACGCAGCGAGCTGATGGGACGGCATATTGAAACCACCATGTCGGTCACCAACAAGCTTTTTTTTCACACGTATTTCTATCCATACATTCAGCTGTATGGACGCGTGGACGAGATGTACTTTACGTTTCGCACCAGTGACCAGCAGGATGTTCCGGTTCTGCTTAACGGGGTTCGCCAGACACGTGACGGGGTAAGCGCAGTGGACTGTGTTGTTGTGGTCATGCGTAAGCGAATCGAGCATGAGAAGGATATTTTGAACACAAAGACGAAGCTGCAGGAGCTTTACCAAGCCACACATGAAGCCAACAAGGAGCTTGAACGGCTGCACGAGGAATATGAAGTTAAGCAGCAGGCGTTAATCCAAGTGAATGACCAACTGGAGACGATGGCTTCAACGGATCTGCTCACCGGACTCAAGAATCGCAGATTTTTTCAACTCAAAATGCTTGAAAGTCTGGGAGGCTTCCGTGCAACCCGGCGTGAGTTCTCGCTTCTGGTCGTGGATATAGATCATTTCAAAAGCATTAACGATACGTACGGACATCCGGTAGGGGATCTCGTACTTGGCAATCTGGCAGGTCTGCTGCAGTCGGTATCCAGAAGTTCGGACGTTGTGGCACGTTATGGCGGGGAAGAATTCGTGATTATCCTGGCGGATTGTGATGCCGAGCAAGCATTGGTTACAGCCGAACGTTACCGTTCTCAGGTAGCTTCAGCCGATTGGGGAGCCTATAACATCACAGTAAGTATCGGTGCAGCAACGGTCGCAGAGGAGGATACGGATCAGTCCTTGTTCCAAAAAGCGGATATGGCGCTGTATGCCTCCAAAACCGGAGGGCGAAATCGAGTGACGCATGCAGCAGGTTTAATCAAGAGTTAGCGTCGTATTCAGCAATGATGCAGTAAAAGCAGAAAATAACCGGAAAGGATGGGGATACCCCTTTATCCGATCCGGTTTTTAATTTTGCTATGTATCTCTTATGTCATGATTATTGGTTGTCAGGTATAGTAGCGAATTTTCTTTTTATTAATGGCTTCATGCTGGAAATCACCCAGATTAATTATAGCGTTTCTGCGCTGTTATCGAGGTGCAAGGTAACCATACCCTTCTGCTGGTGATCCGGGCTGGAGTTGGAAATCTTCGCTGGCCTCATCCATGAAAGCCGGGTTTACATAGCGTGAGTTAGCGTCATTGCCGGAGTCCTTCATGTAGGTTGAAAAACCGGAATACCCTTTATTTTTCCAAACCCACAGGGCATCATCCTCTGCAACCGGGGTGTAGTATACATTTTCATCAAGCAGATTTCCTGAATTGCTGCTGTATTCATTGTAGATGAGCACACCAGAGCTGCCGGATACGACAATGTTGTGTTTAAAGGTGTTGTTCTTCGTCATAGCTTGCACGAATAGCTGCCCATTGCCTGCGCCCAAGGTGTCATTCTGAAACAGGGTGTTGTACATAACCGTGCTGTTTTCAGTAGATCCACGCTCCTCGTCATATCCTCCCATGGCAATACCCGTCAGCCTATTGTGGTAGACCAGGTTATTCTGGAGTGTAATATGACTTGTCGAACGTCCGGCATGCTCGGATGCGATTTCGATTCCGATATCGTTGCGGTACACCCGGTTCTGGTCAATGATATGATCTGTACCCCCATCGACATAGATGCCCCCAGCGGAATGGCTGTCATTGGGAAGATGGATGCCGTAGGAGGGATTGAAATTGGACGTAATATCATATACTTCGTTTCCTCTTACAATTCCATTTCGGGCCCGATCATATTTGTCGTCAGCAGAAATCTCCTCGTACCCAATCAGATCAATGCCGATGTTGTCCGTATCATGGATGGTGTTGTCCAGTATGGAAAAAGTATCTACATTTCCGTTAACAGCGAGTGACTCGCTTGAACCCAGCACGAGATCATACAATTCATTATCCTGGATTAGAATATCCTTCAATGCTGCGGGGTGTTCGGTACCATAGATTGCGATGCCATGTGCATCCCTGCCTGTTAAGTCTGGCCCTTCAGGCTGCACATTACTGGCGATAGCGTGTACCGTATTGCCTAGAATCTGGATGTGTTCTCCAGCTCCGTGCACATAAATTCCGACGGGTACTTGGTCTGCACGACCTGTGGTGAAGTTCCGGAGCTCTAAATTCTGTATGGTGATGAAGCTGGCATCCTCCACCTCAAGCAAACCTTCTAGCCCATTTACAGATAGACCTTTTCCATCAATAACAGCTTGCTCATTGGGATAGCTGGAAAAGACGGTAGGCTTAGTGGAAGACTGGCCGTTCCGAGTGATTTTGACCTTCTGATGGTACACACCCTCTCGTAAATAAACGGTACTTCCCGGCGTGGCATGATCGGAAGCATGCTGCATTGTTTTCCAAGGGGACTGAATGGTGCCATTATTTCCATCGTCACCTTCAGGTGATATGTAATAGACTTCCTGATGGTCGGATTTGTCAGTCGGAACAGGATTTGGAATGGATGAAGCCTGATCCTGGCAGCCCGCTGCCAGCAGCGTCAGAGCCAGAAAACAAATTTTGACTGAACGAAGCAAAGTATTTCCTCCTTATGAATAGCTGTGGAGTTTAGATTATAGCAGATTTGAATGGTGAAATAAGCCATGATATGCTCATAGAAAGGAACAATACACTCGTGTGTAATGGAGGGTTAACCATGTGGAACGATGTTTTTGAAAGGAAATGGGAGAAGCGGCCTGGAGTGAAGCAGGAGGAATTGCATGCATTTCTGCAAACATGGAATGTTGCGTTATCTATGCAGGAACTGCAAGAGATTCGGGCAAGGCAGAAGAATCCGTTTCCGCAGTCATCCCCTTTTTATGCACAGTATACGCCTATGGTGAAGTGTTAGAGGTAGAGGTATATAGTGGACTAAATGGAAAAAGAAGTCAGTAGTGGATGATGAAATCATCCCCCGGAAGGAGTAGAGATATGCAAACATTATCTGTAGATCAACTGTTAGATCGGGACAATCAGGCGTGGGAGGAACTCAAGGAACTATTGGATAACGGGCAAAATACATATGAGTATGTTTCTGCACGGCGAGAGGATGCAGAGGATGCGCTCTATCGTCTTCAAGTGAGCACCAAATCCTATCTGGGAGCCGTCGCTTACGAGACGGAAGGAATTGTGCTGGACTATGGGTGGATCACGCTGCTGGGTGCAGGCGGTGAG
>Ga0058696_1000279_pt1 | contig 21900 bp, 25 predicted proteins | sample AgamicMgSfrz_FD_55077 | JGI IMG/M metagenome (GOLD analysis project Ga0058696, IMG submission 55077) | Agave microbial communities from Guanajuato, Mexico - Mg.Sf.rz | ecosystem: Host-associated > Plants > Phyllosphere > Phylloplane/Leaf | place: Guanajuato, Mexico | collected 2012-05-30 | reverse complement strand
TCGCATCAGACAATCTGCTGCAATATATTCCGCGTCGTGGATTTATCGTTGCTCCTTTTGATTCTGGCAAAAAGCTTGAATTCTCCCAGGCCATCGGGGTACTGGAGGCTCTTGCTGCCACACTTGCAGCAGACCATTTGAAAACATCCGACCTACTGGAAATGGAAGCCCTCGTTGCAAGAATGGATGAAGACATTACCCAGCTTGACCTTGCCGCCTACAGCAAAGACCAATACCATTTCCACAACTTGTACATCCAGCGATGCGGCAATGCAACCGTGATCGAAATGTTGAATACGTTGAAAAACAGCTTTATTCGGCAGTCGTATGTAAGTGACAACAAGTCGAAGTTATCCAGCGTTCTTCAGGAGGTCAATGAGGAACATCGCCAGATTCTAAACGCCTTTCGCACGAACGACAAACCGCAATTGGAGTCCCTCCTCAAACATCACTGGCGCATTATCGACAACGATATGCTGTAATAGCCCTCGGGCCCAGCATTCAAAATGCATTGCAAAAAGGCAACTCACCCTGTGGGTTGCCTTTTCCATTTTCCACACCGATAACTTCCATAACACTTAAAGCTCACACTTCCATGCATTCATGCTTTGTCAGGCGGCACCTTGGCATCAAAAACAGCGTATCCCAGCCTTTTACCGTACCTCGCAAGTAATTGATCGTTGGTTTCACTCATTCGTCGGACCTGTTCATCCTCGAACAGAGCCATGTCCAGTTCCCGGTNCGGATCGTGATCCACACCCCATTTTCCCATGGAACGNGAATGCTCATGAACCAATACACGGGTAAATCCACTCATTCTGAGACGTCTCTTCCATTCTGTCATGGTGGCCAGTGTCCTCATTCCGTAAAACCGCTTCAACCGTCGGCTCATCAGTTCAGTCTTTCGCCCACACAAGATCATCTCTCGATCAATCAAACGTCCGCCTGGCTTCAAAACCCGCTTATATTCGGAGATTGCAGTGCGCCAGCGGGTAAATATCGTAACCGACTCCACAAACACCACATCAAAACTATGGTCCGGNAAGGGTAACGCAGTGACATCTGCCTGAATAAAACGAATATCCAACCGTTCACGCCTTGCTCTTCTGACCGCTTTCTCCAGCATCTGACGGTGAAGATCAATCGCCGTCACCCGATACCCATTTCGCGCGAGATAACATGCTGTCCTCCCTGTACCACATCCTACTTCCAATACTCGCCCACGTTCCGGAAGAGACAAGGAATCGATTAATTGCACTGTCGCCGTGAATCCGCCAGGATGCGCACTTCCTTCACCGAGTTTAGCCAGTAAATCATGATAATCCAATGGCTCCAGCNCCCTTCCCTCNCTCCAGTGTATGGAGCAATTGCAAAAGCGGCACATCCCTATGCATTTTCCGGGTACTCGTCCATACCAATCCACTCACTTTTTACTATGATATACAAACCGTTGATTCCAAGCGGCAAACCGCAAAATTTGAGGGGGATATGCATGCACAGAATTCATCCGGTATGTGAAGAGACGGTGTCTCCNCACGTTGGACGCCCGGTATGTATGATTATGAAAGATGGCAAGCACATATACGGTACACTTGGAGGCTGCCGNGATGGAAAGATTTATGTAAGTGGNAGTTTTGAAGGCCCNCGTCTATGCTCAGTACAATCCAAACAGCAGCTCCNCAAAAAAGGAAAAAACAACGCAGTTGGTGCCAAAAAAGTAAAGTCTTCCGCTTATGGTCCTTATGGATACGGGTACGGCGGGGGTTACGGATACGGGGCTGGATATGATCTCGCTCTGGTAACCACCTTACTGTTGCTTCCATTCCTTTTCATCTAAGCAAATACACTCAAAATCATCCATTAGCCATATTAAAAATAGAAACACCCCTCATTTTGCTGCAATGAGGGGTGTTTGTTATATGGCAAAATAAATAAAAAAAGGCATTCGCCAAACGAATGCCTGGAATTTCATATTTGATTACCCGTACCTTTGCTCAAGATGTCAGGTCTAAGTTAAAAAAAAACACCTCGTTAGAGGCGGGTAAGCTATGTTAAATCCGATTTCCTTTAGACATCGTCTTCATGTTGCTGTTCGAATTTTCAAGCAATGGCAGCATCCTAGTCGTGCTAACCATCTCAGAAGCACATATTGGACAAGTAGGCACGGTATCAAACGCAAAATTGTCCCGCATCCATCCTTTGCACGTATCACTCGTACACTCCCAGATTGCCGCATCCGCTTGTGGAATTTCTTCCAATGGCTTTTTGCGATTATACATGACTTCTACCCCCTTGTTATGGAAAAACATCTAACCGACGTTATTTCACAGAAGCCTATACTTAGCGGAAGTCTTGCATCCCGCCCGGCTACTGCCTCGACAACTTATTGGGCCAACTTACATCTATCTGCTCAAAAAAAAGAAGCTGCCTTTACCATTATAACATGTTAAAGGCAGCTAGCTTTAATTACAGTTTTACAACTTCTTCTGCTTGAGGACCACGGTTTCCTTGTACAATTTTAAATTGCACGCGTTGACCTTCGTCCAGCGTTTTGAAGCCTTCGCCTGTAATAGCGCTGAAGTGTACGAATACATCTTCTCCGCCTTCAACTTCGATGAAACCGAAGCCTTTATCAGCGTTGAACCATTTTACTGTTCCGTTTTGCATGTGAATTACACCTCCAAATAAAGATTAACATGTTCCTTTGTTCTTTGCAGCAAGCAAATAAAAATTCACACATTGAAAAAGGTACCAGTCATTACCTATAAGTGATCGCCCTTTACAATATGTGAATTAGGTTTTCCACTCTCTGTACAACTTGCTCTTATTATAACTCTAATTCTGCCAAAAAGCAAATCTTTGTATTTTCTTTTCAAACAGCTTTGGAAATACATGTTATCCGTACGGTCTGCGGACAAGTCTTGATCAAAAGCACATCCGCTGCTGTGCGGTCTTATGAAAGGATATGCAGTTCCGAACCAACTTATACATTTTTTATAAAATATTTTGGCATGCATATCCATTTCAAATGGAATTACTCGTCCCCACACATCCAGATGAACTTATGTCCAGGCCCACATAAAGGCATCTCTGTCCCAGGCAATCTGCCCGCCATGGAGCTTACGGAATGCTTTTTTCACTTCTTTTGATAAAGAGGCATTCCCGTTCTCGTTTACAAAAACAAACTCATCGCCAAAATGAGCCTTCACGTACTCAATTGCAGCTTCCTGCCTCAATGTTCCGGTAAACTTAATCTCCTGAACCATCCATTCAGCAACATCCTGTGCTGTTTTTTCCATCCTACATCACCTGCTATCTATTCTAATGTACGAAAAGGACTGACGCATGCACCCCATGCCAGCCTTACCGCCAGACTGAAGTATACCATGAGTACACTGCTGACGGTAAATGGGGTTGCCAAGGCTGCCTTAAGAACGGCCTAATATGTAACCTTATGTCCGGCAGCTCCCAGATCAGAAGAGAACCTTTTGGCTTTTCGAGCACTATAGATTAACCATATACAATGAACAACAAGGACTATTAACAAGAAAAGATCATAAGGAAGAGTATTCGTATCCAGCAGGTCATCACTTAGGAATTGGATCAAATTATGTATGAAGTGGAACAAAATCAAAGGAATGATATTTCCGTTTTTGAGCATTAACAGCGCCAGTACAGCTCCCAGCAGCAGGGCATAGATCAATTGCAGCAGCGTATCAGCCATGCTCTGACCTGAGAGTGCATTTAACATATGTGTAACGGAAAATAAAATGCTTGAGGTCACTACCGCTGCCATTGCACTCTTGCGAAGTAACATTTTGAATATGAGTCCACGGTAAATGGTTTCTTCCACAAAGGCGACGAGCAGCGTAAAAAAGATAAAAAAGATCACCTTCGCCAGAGTCAGTTCCGCAAAACCTTTCAGGGCGATAGTACCCAGTACAAGGAGTAGCGGAATATAATACTTTGCGTGCTGAATCGGGATGGTTCTTAGTGAACGAAATCCAGTCTCGGCCCACCTGCTTCGCAGGGTCAGATAAATGATGAGCACAACAGCCATCGGCGTAAAGGACATAAGCACTGGCGAAGTATAATCCAATTGCTTCACAGTCGCCACAGCCCCTGCTGCAAATACAGCGAGCAAGAGCAGCAGTTCAATAATAATAACAGCCAGTACCGGTCTGCGTTCGGAGAAAGATGGTGTTTTCCCGGTTTGTGGGGTTGCCATGAATGAATCAGCCTCATTTCATTATTTATTTATCGTTGTCATGCGAATTGGTTATGACAATATAGTTGTATCACATCACTGAATATTCGAATATCCTTTTTTGGATAAAATTATAAAAGTAACAAAATAGAGACTTTCTCCAACCTCTTTTCCCCTAAAATCAGGTATGGCTTGTGTTCGAAACTGTCATCATAGTAGTACACAAGTTATTTGCTGCAGGGTTACCTCAACTCTGCAACGTCTTATATAGAGAGAAAAATAACGAACATGCACAAGGCATAACAAATCAGGGGGTCAATATGAAAGAACTATTTCTTCGCTGGGGGCATCTGCTGGCTATACTCTGCATACCGATTCAAGGCACCATATATGTTTTTCTCGGCAGTAATCCGGGTGACGATGTCTTTTACAATTACGCATGGATTGATACACAAATTCCATTTATCAAAGAATTTATTTACCCATACATCAGCTGGATGCCCATTCTATACCTTGGATTCATCTATCTGGGCCTGACGAATAAATCGTTATTCTGGCGCACACTGCTTACCTACAACGTCGGAGTCATCGCAGCCAACATCTGTTTTGCAGTTTTTCCAACGCATGTACCGCGGCCAATGGTCGGCGGAACGGACCTGAGCAGCACGCTAGTACAGTTCATCTATGCCAATGATGCTCCATTTAACTGTTTTCCAAGCGTTCACTGCCTCACAAGTTATCTGCTATTTATTGTCATTAATCGGCATATGAATTTCAGACCACTCGCCCGAATTTCCTGGTCGGTATGGCTATGGCTGATCATTGCTTCAACGGTGTTTGTGAAACAGCACTCCCTGCTGGATGTGGCAGGCGGGATTCTGTTTGCGGAAGCAGCGTATTGGACTGTTCATGTTTTCTTGGTTCGCGGCGGCCTTGCTCGCAAAAAAACAAAGCAGNNCGTTGGTGCCACCAACACAAGCAGCAACGCCTAATCATTNCTTACAAGCAGCATTNATCTATGCTGCATGAAATCAAAAGAGGGCCAGCGGCCCTCTTTTTTTGCACAACTATATATAGAAGAAACCGATAAACTGTGGCCCCATTCCGCGATCAAAATTCAATGTTAGATTACCGGTGGACGCTCATGGAGCCAGTCNGATGGCTGGGTTCCGGTTATNCGCTTNAAGATACGGTAAAAGTACGACAAGTCCCGATAACCAAGAAATTCGGCAATCTCCTGTATGGAGAGCTGCGACTCGGTGAGCAGATATAACGCCCGTTTCATCCGCTGGTCATGTACATACTGGCTGATCGTTTGGTTCGTCATGCTTTTGAACAATGCTGCTGCGTAGTTGGGTGTCTTGCCAATCTCATCTCCGAGATCTTCCTTCGTCAGTTTCTCCCGGTAATGCCGCTCGATATATCGTTTCATTCGCTCTGCATGCATATGCTTCTCTGGTGGAATGACTCCCCGATCCAGTTCCCGATTCACATAAATCAACACTTCCATCAATAAGGCCTGACTCATCATGACATAATAAGAAGGACGTTCCTGCCACTGCTGGTGAATTGCCTTCATGCGTTCATGGATTAGCTCGTAACATCCCGGTTTATGGCGTAAAACTTCCATTCGTTCCAAAGCAGGCAATGCATCTGCCTGATCTCCTTGCAAATGGACAACAATTTGCGTATGCGTTACCGTGGGAATGCTTTTGCCATAATAGGAGACACCACCAGGAATCAAGAGCAATTCACCCTTCTCCATGATCTGTTTTTCACCGTTCACCCAATATACACATTTGCCATAAGTAACCAAGCTCAGCCGCCATATCCCTTCGGATTGCATTGCTTCTTCGTACCAACCGACACCATTAATGTGCCGGACTTCTAACGGAGTGATCATAACACACCTCATTATTGGACTATACTCCAATCATTGTACTATAGTTCATACCCTGATTCGACAGAAAACGCTACAATACACACATAAGCAAAACATATGAGGAGGAAATCAGCATGTTGAAAACAAAGATTATTTGTACTATGGGACCTGCTTGTGACTCGATCGAAACATTGAAGGTGATGATTCAGGAAGGCATGACGGTTGCCCGTCTGAATATGGCTCACGGCGAGCTGGAAGATCACGTTACCCGGATTAACAACATCCGTAAAGCAGCTTCCGAACTGAACAAATATATCCCCATTATGATGGATATCAAAGGACCGGAAGTTCGGATCGGCAAACTGAAAGAAGCATCCTGCCACTTGCAAGCAGGCAAAGAACTGATTTTGACAACGGAAGAGATTCTGGGCGACGCAGAGCGCATCTCCGTAAACTATCCTGAATTGAACCTCGTTGTGAAGCCTGGCGATCGCATCCTGATTGACGATGGTCTGGTAGACCTGACTGTACTCTCTGTAGAAGGTTCGGATATTCACTGCAAAATCATCAGCGGCGGCATTCTTAAACCACGTAAAGGCGTAAACTTGCCAGGAATCAAAACGACTCTGCCGGGTGTAACCGAGCGTGACGTCATGCACATCGGATTCGGAATCGAAAACGATATCGAAATCATTGCAGCTTCCTTTGTTCGTAAAGGCGATGACATTCGTGAAATTCGCAGCATCCTGAAAGAACGTGGAGCAGAGCACGTGCAGATCATCTCCAAAATTGAAAATCAGGAAGGTATGACCAACCTNAACGATATTATCGAAGCTTCTGACGGTATCATGGTAGCTCGTGGTGATCTCGGNGTTGAAGTACCGATTGAAGACGTACCCATGATGCAAAAAGAAATGATCGACAAGTGTAACCGTGCAGGTAAACCGGTTATCGTTGCTACGCACATGCTGGAATCCATGCAAGTAAACCCGCGTCCAACCCGTTCCGAAGTCAGCGACGTAGCGAACGCCGTTCTTCAAGGCGCAGACGTTGTCATGCTGTCCGGTGAATCGGCTGCAGGTAAATATCCTGTCCAATCCGTTCGCACAATGGCCGCTGTTGCACGTCGTGCTGAAACCATGATCGATTACAAAGAGCAATTCGGTCAAAAATCAGCTCAACAAGTAGCTGACATTACGGAGGTTATCAGTCAGGGAGCTGTAAGTTCCTCTCTGGTACTGAATGCGAAAGCGATCATCACTTCCACAGAGAGTGGCTTCACGGCGCGCATGATCTCCAAATACCGTCCAAAAGCACCGATCATTGCCGTTACTCAGCATGAAGAAGTGCTCGCTAAAATTTGCCTTCTCTCCGGTGTTATTCCGGTTATGGGCGACAAAGTAACGACTACGGATGAAATGTTCGAATCTGCTACACGTAACGCGATCAAAACGGGTTATATCGAAAAAGGCGACATCATCGTGTTGTCTGCAGGTGTACCTATCGGCCAATCCGGTAATACCAACCTGATCAAGGTTCAACAAGTATAATTCAATCTATATCGTTAAAATATAGACAAACAAAAATCCACCGAGGGCTCAAACCTGCCATTCGGTGGATTTTTTATATAACGACTTGGGTATATGCTTTTTTACCAACCGAAGTTCAAAGTCTTTCCCGTCTCCGCCCAGGTTTTGATACTGCTTAGAATCATCCACCAGCTGCTCTGCGCGTTTGCAAAGGAAGGATGGTTCTCCGTAAATTGATCATTGATCAAGGTCAGTTTAGTACATTCCCCCACAGTCTCGAGCTGAAAGACCACCCTGGATTCAAGATCCGCATGATTCGCATGATACGAGGGTCCGGGATGCTCCCGATAACTGAGTCTGGATAAAGGTTCGAACTCTAAAATGTCCCCATACACATGGACCGTTTCAGCACCATCATTGCCAGGTCCTACATAAGCAAACGGCTGGCCTGGTTGAAAATTGGAACGAAGTTCACTGCCAAAGAAACTGCTTCGTGTACCGTCAGGTGAAATCAGGGCATTCCACACGTCTTCCAGCCCGGCATTGATATAAAATTCATATTTTAATTCCATGAACTCACTCCTCTATGCAATGGATGTGCGATCTTCCAACTCGCATTCCTATCCTATCGTTATACCCCTAACTCCGTATTGTAAAAACACGACAACCAGAAAATTAAGAGTAGGATTTTAGAGAATCACAAGCTTAGAAAACCAGAAAGCCATATTCAGGCTCCATGCAGTCAAATCCATATATAACACAAAAATAAGGAGAGTCCATGCTCGAACTCGTAGCGTGATTCACAACTGAACCATATAGTTCTTTGTCAGAAGATCAGATATACTAAAATGGAATGAAATAACAGCAGTGGTACGCATGAGCTTGTCCCTATTCATTGATGGCGTTATCAGAAAGGAAGAAGCAACGCATGAGCCAAACTACGAATATCATGGGCATTCCATTTCCTAATCTCACCATGGAGCAGACCGTCAACATTCTAGGCGATGTTGTAGATCAGCACAGCTCAGAACTCTTTCATGTCATTACGGGAAACCCGGAAATCGTCATGTCCTGTCAAAAGAACCAAACACTCCGTGCGGTCGTGGATCAAGCTGGATTAGTAACTGCTGACGGGGCAGGCATCGTGATGGTCTCACGCTTCCGAGGCGGACAATTGACCGAGCGGGTAACCGGCTGCGATCTTTTATTTCGCTTATTGGAAGAGGGAAACCGGAAACGATGGTCCTTTTATATGCTTGGAGCAGAGGAAGCTGTTAGTAAACGGGCAGTGGAAGTCATTGAGGAGAATTATCCAGGTGTTATCGTTAGCGGCAGGCACCACGGTTTTTTCTCAACAGATGAGGAGCGACAGATTGTGGCGGACATTCGCGATGCACAACCAGACTTTCTCATTGTCGCGCTCGGAGCACCGAATGCTGAGCACTGGATTGATAAACACCGCCATCTGCTGAACGCACGTGTAGCCATTGGTGTCGGAGGAAGCCTGGATATTGTCGCAGGCAAAACCAAACGTGCACCGGTCCTGTGGCAAAAGCTAAACCTGGAATGGTTGTATCGACTGCTCAGCCAACCCTCAAGATGGCGAAGACAGCTTATCTTGCCGCGTTTTGCTGTTCGAGCGCTGCTATTCCGGGAGCAGAAGTGACACAGATACAGATGCCATCTATACCTTTCTACGCTTGCAAACACAGGGGTAGACACATCTATCCAGAGGGGATGAACAGAATGGAATCCACAACTCGTATCAGCAGACCCAGCATGGGCCTGCTTAATCTGGATGAAGGCAACAAAAGATATCAGCTGACCCGTCACGCTCCTTCGGAAGCGCTCAGTCCTTTTGTTAAACATTTCTGGATGGTATCGTGGGATCTTGCAGGTCTTGAATCCTATCCACAGCATGTGGTGCCCAATCCCTGTGTTAATCTGGTCGTGGAGCGGGGCAACACGTTTTTCTTCGGTCCTTCTGGACGAAAATTCTCCTATCATATTCGTGGAAAGGGGCAAGTGTTTGGTGTAAAGTTCCGACCGGGAGGATTCTATCCATTCGTACGCCTCCCTGTCTCATCATTGTGTGAACAACCGTTGGAAGTTTCCAGTGTGCTTGACGTCAGCGCAGCATCATTGGAAGAGCAACTGCTCACAGATGGCAGTAATGCCGATAAGATTAATTACATGGATCAGCTTCTATGTGCACACCTTCCAGCTGAGGATGCCCAAGCAAGGCTGGTTCACGATATCGTGCAGAAAATTGAACTGGACCGGGAAATGTTGAGGGTGGATGATCTGTCGTCTTTTTGGAACATTCATACACGAAAACTCCAGCGCCTGTTCAATCTGTATGTGGGGATCAGTCCCAAAACCGTGATCAAGCTGTATCGATTGCAAAATGCAGCCGATCTGATTGACCGCGGTCTTCACTGCGATCTGGTTAAGCTAGCTCAGGACCTCGGATACCATGATCAGTCCCATTTCATCAAGGACTTTAAATCGATTATCGGGAGTACGCCCGAAGAATACGTCAACTCACGAAAAAACCTGCCCCCAAATATCAGGACAGGCCTTTAACTTCAATGGTATCACCAGTATGGATTACNCCTTCCCGTTCAACTGAGCAGACGATACCGCGTTTTTTGCGGGCGGCTGGCACGAATTTTTTGCGCAAACCATCCTGTTTGTAAACTTGCTCAATCATTTTCCCCGGGTGAACGCAAGGAAGATTCTCCCCTTCACATATCAAACCCGTCCCGTCTGGGAACAGAANCCGCGTTCCGGCAGGCAGCTCGGTCAATCGGTCAATGCCTCGGACCAGCATATTGGCACCCAGCCACTCCGGACGCACTTCGGGAATATTCATTATCTCTGCGATGAGAGCACATTCCTCCTCCGACACAATACTGATCTGCCGACGATTGGCAATCGGTGTGCCTCGCTTATATATCTTCTGTCTGGAGTCTGCTGGACGCAGCAGACCGTAATGACGGTCTCCGGGTATTCCGGCGAGTTCGACATCAATTAAAGGCACTGGCCGTGTAACAAATGTCGATGGATCGTCAGCAAGCAGCACGAATTGAACGGTTCCCATGCCAATCCCCTCTTTTCCTGAGCAATTCATTTCTTCGTAATACATTATTACTTAACGAGGGGACTTCAGCAATCGGCATTTGTTGATCTTGGAAATCCCCTCGCTCTGAGCCCCTCTTCACGTGAGATCCGCTGACTTGCTTCCCTTAGTAGGTAACACCGGCAACAAAATGAACGCACCTGCCAGAAACAGTACACCACTCACGCTAAATACCGTCATTAAGTTCAATTGGTTCATTAAGTAACCTGCAAACGACATGCTAATGACCATCATACCCATAAATACCGGGGTAACCGCTCCTCCAACACGGCCAATAAAGGTCGTATCCGTATTGCGCATAATCATCGTCTGAATGCCTACATGAATCCAAGGGTAAAAGAAACCATTTATCACCTGTGCCGCCATGGTTAGCAGAATGTTAGTGGACCAGCCCATCATGATTGTTCCTAGCGCACTGATCAGTAATCCCGCAGCCAGAAGAACTTGGGGCTGAAGTTTTTTGGCCGCACTCATGATGATTCCACCCCCGACCAGCATGGCTGCACCATTTACCATAAGCAACCATTGTAGAAACGTTTTGTCCTGGCCCAGATTATCAATGGCAACAAAGAGCATTAACGGTTGTATCAATCCTGCAGCCAGCCCGGATACCGCAAAAGTCATGACCAGGGTCCGCAGGGCAGCATTGGCATACACATATCGAAATCCCTCAGCCAGTTCTTGACGAAAGGACCCCCGAATGCCTTTACCTACAGTCGCCACTTCATCCCTAGGTAACCGCGAAAGAACCAATCCTGATGTCAAAAACATCACGGCCGTAAGAATAAGAGACACTTCGATCCCGTAGTTCTGATAGATGATCGTTCCAATCATGGGGCCAATCACCATAAAGACAGCAACCATCGTTTGAAACATGGCCATCACTCCCTGCAATTCCTCACCCGGGACATGCTGCTTGAACAGCTTCATTGCAGAAGGCTGTGAGAATTGGGAGAAAACTGCTGAAACCAAGGTGCCCAGCAATACCGAGTACCAGGGCCCAAACATCAAGGCAACCAGCACAACTATTGCAGACAGCGAGGAGAGCACATCACACCACACCATGGTACGTTTGGGCCTCCAGCGATCAGCGAACGTTCCTCCAATAATGGCAAAAACAAAGATGGGCGCATACTCCGCCACGGAAATCCATGATACGGCCTGCGGATCATTGTTGGTCAGATCAGTCACGTACAAGAGTATGGCAAAATTGCGTATCCAGATCCCCAACTGCAGAAGAACCCGCGAAATGACTACCGTCCGTACATACCGATTACGAAACAACTCGAACTCCTCCTTTGATTGAATAAACAAATTATTATATTTTATGTTTGTTTATTTATAGACAATATATATTATTGTTTATCATTAATCAATGATTTGTTTCATCTACTTTCCCAGTCAATATTTATTTTAAACAATTTGTTTGTGCCAAATTAATTTTGATCTTTTCGTTCTCCATGCAAACATTTATACTGAGTAGACAATAAAACTACATTTAAGAAAGCTAGGTGTTTCCATTGATTAGTGCAATTTTTGTGGCTCTGGTAGCCATTGAACATCTCTATATTCTGGTAATGGAGATGTTTATGTGGACTCGTCCACGTACAATGAAAACCTTCGGTCTCACACCTGAATTTGCAGAATCGACCAAGTCTCTGGCGGCTAACCAGGGGCTGTACAACGGTTTTCTCGCAGCAGGACTGATCTGGGGATTGGTGTATCCGGACACGGTCGTTGGTGGGCACATTCAGATCTTCTTTTTGGCTTGTGTAATCATCGCAGCCATATATGGAGGAGCGACAGCTTCCCGGTCTATTATCATCAAACAAGGCTTGCCAGCGATTATCGCATTGCTCCTAGTCCTTTTCCTCTAATCACCTCCTGATCGGGAACACACTGCCCTTGTTCATTACAAGCCAAAGTATGGTATGGTAAGGTAATAATGGCATTCGTTATGCCGATTACCGTGATGGATTTGGAAAGGAGAACGTCTTATGGGACTGTTTGACAAGCTTCGGCGCCGCAAAAAAGAACCTGTGTCCGCAGGCGGAGCCGTGGAATCTTCTACACATAGTGAAACCATTGTTGGTTTTGTCCTTTTGGAACAGGATGACTGTGATTTTAACCATTTCATCCGCACGATGAAGAAGGATTGGGATATTGATATCGAAGAAAATTCGGAAGAGGGCAATCTTTTCTTTGAAGTAGATGGAATGCAGGTGGTGTGCGCCCATATCAGTGCTCCTGTACCTGACCGGGAAGTAGAGGAGAACGCCAAATTAAATATATTGTGGCGCGAAGCGGAACAGGTTACTTCCAGGCATCAGTCACAGATTATCGTTTCTGTTCTGAACGCACCGGGTGCTATCCAGGGACATATCCTGTTCACCAAGACAGCAAGTGCCCTGCTGCAGCTTGACCATGCACTCGCCATATATTTGGCGCCACTTGTTGTTGAGGCACGTCAGTATGTAGAGACAAGTCATAGTCTGAAGCAGGACGAGCTGCCTGTTTCCCTTTGGATTTTTATCGGTATGTATCAGAATGCGGAAGGCGCTTCAGCTTATACGCATGGATTACGTAACTTCGGAAAAGAAGAGATCGAGATCATACATTCAGCCAACCCGTTAAGTGATGTATTTGAAATGATGTTTATGACCATGACCTATGTGGTTGAAAATGACGTGACTTTGCACGATGGAGAGACTCTCGGGTTTACAGCTGAGCATAAGCTGCCGATTACCCGTTCCAAGGGAGTAGCTACAGAAGGCAGTAGTCTGAAAATCGGGTTTTAGTTAAACGTGTAGTAATGTGATAAGTAACTTCCAATAAGGGACCAAATTCAACATACTCCTAGTTGTTTCCAAAAATAATAAGAGCCGTCCAGTACGCTTAAGCTGGGCGGCTCTCTTTTTATTGAAGTGACTGCTCACTTTCAATTTCGATTCCCTAAAATTAACTCCGCTAGCATAAAAATAGGTCATAAGTATTGCATAATCTCGAAATTTGTTTTGATCTCTGCTTTTCGGGTATAATTTATTAGGTCAATAGACTCATTTATTACATATATTTTATTCGAGGGAGTTGCCTGTATGTCTGTACGACGTTTGGATTCAAAGGAACCTATTATTGAAATTATCTGGGATGGCATGGTTTCCCCTGAAGAAGTGGAACAAACAAATCGGGAAATTCAAAATATTGCGCAACAATTGGGCAATTCGTTTGATGTACTGGTGGACATGCGAAACATGAAAGCTTTCTCCCAGGAAACCAAAGAGAAAATTGTGGAGCACCAAAAGCTGCTCACGGAGTGGGGCATGAGACGAGCCAGTGTAGCGGTCGGCAGTGCCATTGCGAAGATGCAGCTGAACCGAATCTCCAAGGAATCTGAGCATCAGACAGAATACCAATGGGAGACTTATGATGAAGCACTAGCATTTTTGACGAAATAAGAGAAGCGTTCCCTTAAGGGAACGCTTTTTAAGTGTTCTCATGTAGGATCTCCTCTTACTCAGAGGACTGGATGAAGCGCACATAACATGGTAACCGATGTGCCGCACATCCCAAACTCCTCGAATCCAAAACGTCGATAAAGTCGGATGGCTGCATTGTCCGGGTCTACGCTGAGCGACACTGCGTCAATCCCTCTCTGCCGAGCTTCTTCCAATGCCGCTTGCATCAGAAGAGTACCCACTCCCTTTCCCCGCGCTTCCTCAATGACTGCCATGCCCATCTCTGGGGTAGCAGCATTCACGTAACCGTACCCGGCATTCTGCTCATGATAGAAACGTAAGGTGATCGAACCCAGTCTCCTGCCCAGTGTATCTACCACGATATATCCAAAATCCCCTTCTCTTCCCCAGCCTTCCACGTACTTGGACAGTTCCGGATTATGGACAATCTCAGGTTCAAAAGGTTCATCACTACCCTGTGTATGCAGGGAAGCGTATAACATCTCCCACAGGAACGGAACATCTTCCGTCTCTATAGGACGCACATGGTACTCGTTCATGATTCTTCCTCCTTTATGCCGGCAAAGAGGCGCTCCATCTTGTACCAATTCATATCTTGCGAGACCTTGTACTCCTGAAGTTTATCTCGCGTATCATTACCGTTATAGATCGTCATTGAATGTTTGTTATACAAGGTAATTCCAAAACCATGGATTTCCCGTTCCTCTTTGTTAATCATAAGACGCCACTCATAATAATAAGGAGATTCCCTTTCTGTATCCCTCTGTTTAATCTTCTTTAGTTCAATGTCCTTATAATCCTTAAGAATGTCCTGAATTTCCTCTGCATCCTTGATGGTCACTTCCTCCCTGTCACCTGATGTGCTGGAAAATCTCGTAATTTCTAACCGGTCGAATTTGTCCAGCATGGTCATATGATCCGTAACCTCTGCCCGAAACGTGGTATGTTGTTGAGATATGTATACAGGTATCGCTGTAGCTACTAAAGCAAGTAAAATCACGATACCAAGGATCAGCTTTCTTTTTCTATTCATAAATCAACCTCCTCTCGTTAACCTATATGCACCTAAATAGATCTATAGTTGGATAAATCCTGATCCGCTAAAATGTTTTGGATCCTTTGTTCTTTGCTGCTCGGCTTTCCATTCTACTTCGCTCTCTTGACGTTCCACATATCCATTAAAACTGATCTGTAATCGAGAGCGATCCTGCAACGTGCTCACAACGAAATTTTGTACAAGTTTTATAGAACTGCTGGAATCATGAGAAGACAGATAACCGGTATTCTCATACACCTCGCGGAACTCTTTTCGTATCGTTTCACCATCACTGACTTCTTGTACCTGTACCAGAACGCCTGCCTGTGCCAACATTTCTTCTCCCAATTCTATATTGACCGCGTACTCTGCCTCATAGATCTCCATGTTATGTGGAGGTATTTGTTGCTCTGTGGGATTTGCTCTATCATGCTCTTGATCCTGACTCATGGGTTCCTTCGGTGCTCTCCCACCCGTGAGCTCGGTATATCTCGCCTGAAACTGTTCAGGAGTTAATTTTGTAACTTCCCAGTCCATAACGTTAGTTTGAAAAGGATCCCGTGTGAGGGATTCAACTGGTGACTCGGTAGGAGTATCCTTCTGACCAGGAGAAAAGTCGAGCAGCAATAAGCCTATTACAAAACATATGGATGCAGCAAAGCCCCACCTTTTAATAAAATCACCCATCCTTCTATCCTAATATCGTATAAAAAATGGATATCACATGCCCTTTTTAGTATACCATTTCATCCATATATTGTTCTATATCAACACATCCATCCAAACCAACCTATTGAACATTACAGATACCCTATGAAAAATTAGCCTACCTATTCGGGTTCAGAAGGATCACGCCATACTTTAAAATGCAGTCTGGTCCTGCCATCCAGGCATAACAAGCCGCATTCATCCTCCCTACGAGGTTGAATGCGGCTTGTTTGTGTGGTTCTGAAATGATCGAATGCTGGATCCTGAATTGCTGGATCAAGATTCATTGGGAGCATCCCCCGTTGACTCTCTGATCACCAACTCGGGTTTCAGAACCATTTTCTGCGGTGGTTTACGCTCATCCTTCAGCTCATCGATCAACAGGTCCACAGCACGGCGNCCCAAATCCTCAATNGGCTGGGCAACCGTTGTGAGCGGTGGATTGGTTACGGATGCGAGAATGGTATTGTCGAATCCGATGATGGATACATCTTCAGGTACTCGCAAGCCAAGCTCCTTCGCTGCCTGCAATGCACCAATGGCCTGCATGTCATTACAGCAAAATATGCCTGTTGGCCGATTAGTTTCCCGAAGCAGCACAAGCACCTCCTGTTTGGCCGATCTCAAGTCCGCGGTTGATTCCCTGACCTGTGAAGATGCAAGAGTAAGACCCGCTTCCTCCACCGCTTCGCGGAATCCGCGTACACGCTCCTTACTGCTGCTGACCTTGAGCGGTTCGGACACCACCGCAAGGCGGGTATGTCCCAACTGAAGCAGATGCTGTGCAGCCAGTGAGCCACCGAGTCTGTCATCGATCGCAACCGTGTGCACCGACAGTGATGGCAGTTGACGAGCGATCAAGGCAACGGGTATGGATTGCTGGAGAAGCGGTGACAGGATCTCGGCATTATCAATACCTGTTCCGATCATCATGCCATCAACCCTTTTTTGCTGAAGCAGGTTCAGATAGCGCTCTACCCGCTCGTCCTTATTGTCCGTGCTGCAGATCACCACGCTGTACCCCAACTGGCGGCTACGGTCCTCTACCGCTCTGGCCAGCTCGGCAAAATACGGATTGGATATATCGGGCACAAGCAGACCGAGCGTATACGTTTGCTTGCCTGTAAGTGCCGCCGCAATCGCGCTGGGTTGATAGTTAAGACGTTCCATAATCTCCATAACCTCAGCGCGCCGCTTTTCACTGATCTTCCCTTTGCCGTTAATGACCTGGGAGACCGTGGCAATGGACACGCCCGCCTCACGTGCAATATCATAAATAGTTGCTTTCATTGTAAATTCCCCATCTGTGCTATATACAAGAACCTTATATATAGGTAATCGTTTTCTTCTCATTATGCAGGGGGAAATCTGCATACGCAACTCGAAACACTCTAGAAGATCTGAGAGACCGAGTTACCTTTTCATCAGCCAATCATGGTCAGGGTCATTCTGAAATTTCCAGGTTCGAGTTGGACCCGCCATCACATTAAGGTAATACACCCCATATCCCGGTGGAGCACCTACTGGATGGTATCCGCAAGGGACAAGCACCACTTCACCATTGTTCACTGCTAGTGTCTCATCCACAGATCGATCGTCCGTGTAAATACGCTGAATGGCAAACCCCTGCTCTGGCTGCACTCGGAAATAATACGTCTCCTCCAGTAGAGACTCTTCAGGCAAGGCATCCCGGTCATGTTTATGCGGCGGGTAACTCGACCAATGTCCATCAGGCGTGAACACTTCAACGACGAGCAGACTGTCCGCCTCCTTCTGTTCCGGTAAAATGTTATGAATTTGACGTTCGAGATTGCCGTATCCGCGGGTCTCTACTCCAACGTCTTCCGGTGTGATGAGACGAGCCGGATATGTCCCTATTCCGGGTGCCGCACATATGGCTATTTCCAAAGTGGAAAGAGCCGTGATCTCCACCTGATCGGAGCTAGAGACATAGACGGAGAAAGGGGGCGTTTTCTCAAATATGCTCATTCTCTTCCCAACGTTTTCCCACGCATGCTCCCGCGTACTTACATTTGCCAGTCCGCTGAGAAGGACGATACAGAGTTCCTGATCACCGCTCTCACGGGTGAAGGATTGCCCTTCTGCAAGCAGTACCACCTGAAACCCAACATATTGCCAACCTGCAGACTCTGGAGTTACGTTTATAAGCGTGCCGTCTCCCTCCGAATATACTGCCGGTTTCACGATACGTTCTGACATGCTACACCCACTCCTTTCTGTGCCCCTAGCAATCTAGTATTTCCATCCAATAGAAAAACCGTATGCAATAGGCTGAACTCCCTGAATTGTATGTTTACGGCGAAGTAGTCTGAGATTCCATCGTCATCCCGATGACCTCCCGCAGCTTAACAGGTCTTCCCTGTTCCATAGACATCCTTGCAGCCAGTGCAATCCGTTCAGCCTGAACCGCATCATGACCATCGACAGTAACGGGTGTATCATTCAGGATGGCTTCAATAAAAAGAGCTGTCTCCTGCACATAGGCCTCATTGTATCTTTCCAGAAAAAAGTGAAGTGGTTTATCCCTCATGAGCCCTGCCGCTGTACTAATCTCTGCCGTATTGGGATGATCGTTTGCAGCTGCTGCACTGCCCAATGAGCCAAACACCTCGACACGCTGATCATATCCATATACCGCTTGGCGGCTATTATCAATGACTCCGATGGCCCCATTTTCAAAACTCATCGTCACAATTGCCGTATCCACATCTCCATGCTCCGCAAAAACAGGGTGGATCAGCACATTCCCTTGCGCATATACTTCCTCCACTTCACTTCCCGACAGATAACGTGCCATATCAAAATCGTGAATCATCATATCCATGAAAATTCCGCCAGACACCCGGATATACTCCGCGGGCGGCGGGCTCGGGTCCCGTGAAGTGATCTTGATGATATGCGGATCGCCGATCGTCCCGTCCTGCACGTGAGCACGCACCCGTTTGAAGTTGTGATCGAAACGACGGTTGAAGCCGATTTGCAGCTTCACGCCAGCCTTTTGCACGGCCGCCACGGCCGCTTGGGTCTGAGCCAAATCCATACTGACCGGTTTCTCGCAGAAAATATGTTTGCCCGCTTGCGCCGCCTGTTCAATTAGCGGCACATGCGTATCCGTTGACGAGCAGATCAGCACGGCATCCACGTTCGGCATCGAGATCAGCTGAACGCTGTCTGTCGTTACGACAGGAATACCTCGCAAGGAGGCCCACGCCTCCAGCTCAGGACCCGCAAACAAATCACTGATCCCTACAATCTCGGCATGCGGGTTGCGCAGGAGATTGTCTGCATGAATTTTACCGATCCGTCCGGCACCGATAATGCCAANTCTCACTCTGTCCTTGCCCATTTNGTTATCCTCCCTGTNCCTGTGTTCGCCNCTATCGGATGAGGTCTTCCCCTTGGTCCGGGGTATACCTAAGTTGTTACCAACGGGCAGTCACCATCTTTTTGCGCGTATAGAATTCAACACCATCCGTACCGTTGGCGTGCAGGTCACCGTAGAAAGATTTCTTCCAGCCGGAAAAAGGGAAGAAGGCCATTGGCGCAGGTACGCCCAGGTTAATGCCAAGCATGCCTGCATCAATCGTTTCACGGAATTGTCGCATGCTCGCTCCGCTGCGGGTAAACAGGCACGCCCCATTGGCAAAGTCAGAACGATTCGCCAGCCGGATTGCTTCCTCAAGCGTATCCACTCTTGCCACAGAGAGCACTGGTGCGAAGATCTCATCCTTCCAGATTTTCATGCTGCTCTGTACCTCATCAAATATTGTGGGTCCAACAAAGTAACCGGAAGTGCTTACCGCTTCATCCTTCCGGCCATCGCGGATCAAGGCAGCGCCTTCCTGTTCTCCGGATTCAATGTAACTGAGAGTACGTTCTTTGTGAGGACCTCGAATTACCGGGCCGAGAAACACACCCTCATCCAAGCCATTGCCAATCGTGATGCGGTCGGCTGCTTCTAACAGCTTTTGGACCAACGTATCAGCCACATCACCAACAGCCACGACAACCGAGCAGGCCATGCAGCGTTCTCCGGCCGAGCCGAATGCCGCACTGGTGATCTCTTTCACCGTCAGGTCAAGATCGGCATCCGGCATGACGATCGAGTGATTTTTCGCACCAGCGAGCGCCTGCACCCGTTTTCCGTGTGCGGATGCGGTGGTGTAGACATATTCAGCTACAGGCTGTGATCCAACAAAAGAAATGGCTTGAACATCCTTATGTTCAAGCAGCCCGTTCACGACGTCATGCGCACCGTGAACGATGTTGAGCACGCCGTCCGGAAGCCCGGCTTCCTTGAACAGCTCAGCTAGTCGGCCTGCCAGCAGCGGTGTCCGCTCGGACGGCTTCAGGACAAAGGTATTCCCGCACGCAATCGCCAGCGGGAACATCCAGCACGGTACCATCATCGGGAAGTTGAAGGGAGTGATCCCCCCAATAACGCCGATTGGGTACCGATACATACCTGATTCCAGCCCGGTGGCGATATCGGGCAGCTGCTTGCCCATCATCAGATTTGGGGCACCTGCCGCGAATTCGACGCATTCAATGCCGCGCTGCACTTCCCCGTAGGCTTCGGCATAGCTTTTGCCGTTCTCCAGCGTGACCAGCCGGGCAAGTTCTTCCCAGTGCTCCACCAGCAGTTGCTGGTAGCGGAACAATACACGCGCGCGGCGGGGAACCGGTGTGCTGCTCCAGGACGGGAATGCCTCTCTTGCTGTCTGAACGGCAAGATCCACGTCTGCCTGTTCCGACAGCGGCACGTATGCAATGATTTCCTCCGTAGCCGGATTCATGACTGGCTCGGTTCGGGTTGCTGCCGGGGCCACCCAGGCACCCCCGATCCAGTTATGTACCATCGTCACTGTTGTAGACGCTTCCGAAATCCCTTTTCCCATAGCCCTGTCTCCCTTCGCTTATATGTGTTACAGCTATTCTATAGTGATTCAGGACAATGTAATCTCGCCCCGATTGCAGCGTTCGATATAATCATTCACCTGTTCTACCGTTGGCATCGCATCCGAGCAGCTGTGACTGGAGATGACGATACTTGCTGCCGCGCTTCCATACGCCATGCTGCGTTCAATCGTCCAGTTCTGCATTAAGCCGTACAGGAACCCTGCCGCATAGGAATCACCAGCTCCAAATGTCTTCACCACACGTGCCGGGTAACTGTCTGCACGATGGGATAGTCCCTCGCGGGTATAGGCAATGGAGCCATCCTTGCCATGCTTGATAACCACAATTTTGGCTGAAAAATCAAACCACTTTTGCGCGGTCACCTGATCGCTGTGCTGTGGATTGTGGTCAAACGTCTCCATCATATCGAATTCCTCACGGGTGCCCAGGATGATGTCGCATTTTTCGGCTGCAAGGTTGTAATACACTGCGGTTTCTTCCGCTAATGTCCAGGTGTAGGGACGATAATCGAGATCAAATACAATGACGGTTCCATGCTTTTTTGCATATGTTAGTGTCTGAAATACTGCTTCACGAGATGGGCTCTGGGCAAGAGCCGTTCCGGAAATCAGCAGCACCTTGGAGTCCGCGATCAGCTGCTCCTGTACCTCGCGCGCCTGTAACAGCAGATCAGCTACATGATCGCGGTACATCAGTATGCTGCAGTCGGTTGGACTTTTGATCTCGGTAAAAGCAAGCCCTGTCACCGCTCCTGTGTCATCAGTCACCACATTGGATGTATCAATTCCGTTGCGCTCCAGATAGCTCTGGATGAATCTGCCCATCTGGTCATTGGCGATTTTCCCGATAAAGGCTGTCTCCATGCCGAGCCTGGACATACCAATTGTAATATTAGCCGGAGATCCACCTACATATTTCGTAAACGTCATCGTCTCTTCCATCGGACGGTTGATCTCATTGGCGTTCAAATCAATGCACA
>Ga0058696_1000272_pt1 | contig 22335 bp, 19 predicted proteins | sample AgamicMgSfrz_FD_55077 | JGI IMG/M metagenome (GOLD analysis project Ga0058696, IMG submission 55077) | Agave microbial communities from Guanajuato, Mexico - Mg.Sf.rz | ecosystem: Host-associated > Plants > Phyllosphere > Phylloplane/Leaf | place: Guanajuato, Mexico | collected 2012-05-30 | reverse complement strand
AATAAAATAAGCTTTATATTTTTTGTTCTATTTATATTAGTACCGTTCTCTTTTTCGATTAGTTTTTTTATATGGAACTTCTTAATAAATAAAGGTGCCTTGATGCTTATAGCAGCTGACTGCGTTTCTATGTTAGGTATTTATTATTTAATAACCTAGTGTATTCTTTTTCATTATCCATATTAAAAAGATTAATTTAAATGATTTGTAACTGTTCCTAATTCACTTCCTTTATTTTTCCTAAATACCTCCAGAAGCTCACATCATCTCTCGTGTATAACTACTTCAACTTCATTCAAACTCACCGATATAACTTTTATAAAGAATTTAAATGAATGAGGTTGAAAGATGAAAATAAAAACACAATTAATTATCATATTGACTGTACTGCTTTTATCCTTAGTTGGTATAGGTATTTACAGCAATAACAGCCTACATAATGCCGAGGATTATTATCAAAAATTAAATGAAGCGAAAGAAATGCAGCGTCTTGTTACACATGTTCAGTATCGTCTTGCAGGAATGTCTAATGATGAAAGAGGATTCTTGCTGACAGGTGACAGCCAGTATACAGATGGAATTAAGGAAAAGGCTGCAAATGTTGGAGATACTCTTACTTCGATGGAAAAGTTATCGATTTATCAAGAATATAAAGACAGTATTCAGCAGTTAGAAACTAGCTTTCAATCCTATACATCTATGAGTAACAACGTAGTCAACACGTTCAATGATAGTCCATCTGAATCAGAGGCATTGCATTTTGGTGACTTAAGAGATTTAAGAAAAGAAGTCCTTGATCCTGCTGTTGATAAGCTGGTCGAACAAATAAACGATAATGTCGTTCAAATTGAGGCAGCTAATGAAAAAAATAGTGATATGGCGAGAACTACTTTAATTACTATTATTATTGCAGCAACAGGTTTAAGTGTCGTACTAGGTTTTATTCTTCTGCGTTCCATTTTGCGTCCATTAAACATTATGAATAAGCAAATGGTTGAAATAGCTTCAGGAGATGGAGATTTGACAAAAAAAGTGAAGGTGAGTGGAACAAATGAATTTGCTCATTTGGCATCTTCCTTCAATGAATTCGTTTATTCACTACGAGCAATGATTTCACAAGTTGGTCAAACATCAAAGTCTGTTGCCCAATCTTCTGATGAGCTTGCGGCAAGCATGGAGCAATCACGAGTAACAGCAGAGCAAGTCGCTGATTCGATTCAAATGATTACAGAAAACAGCAATGGTCAAAACAATGCTGCACAAAAAAGCCTAAACAGAGTGAATAACTCCTTACAAAATGTCCTAAGTGTATCAACGAAGGCTAACCATGTAGCGAAAGAGTCAGAGCGAATTAAAGGCAAAGCAAACGAAGGAGAACAGGCGATGGCCGAAATGCAAGGACAGATGGACACTATCCACCATTCAGTTGGATTAGCTGAACATGGCCTGCACTCCTTAGTTTCAAGCATCAACGAAATAAAAGATACTTTAAACAACATCCAAGAAATATCTGGACAAACGAACTTGCTTGCACTTAATGCCGCAATCGAAGCGGCTAGAGCTGGCGAGCATGGCAAAGGCTTTGCTATCGTTGCTGATGAAGTGAGAAAATTAGCTGATATGACAAGCACATCTGCCAACCATATTGATACATTAATCAACTCTATTCAGAACCATTCATCAGAAACAGTCGAGAATATGACCCTTGTAAAAGAAAATGTGGATTCAGGGATTCAGCTGTCTGAACGGACCAATTCACATATAAAAGAAATACTCAACAGCATCGAGGTTGTAGCTGGCCATATTAAAGATGTAGCCTCTACAACAGAGCAGCTTACAACAGAAGTACAAGGTGTTCAGCACTCGATGGAAGATATCGCAAACAGCTCGAATAAGACATTAGCAAACACAGAAGAAGTTGCAGCCGCTACGGAAGAGCAAACTGCGTCGTTCCAGGAAGTCTCTGCATCAGCGACAGCATTATCTAAATTGTCCGAAGAGCTGGAGCAATTAGTTCAACGCTTTAAAATTATAGAAGAAGAAAATAAGTGATATAGACAAAAGCCCAAGATGTACATACCTTGGGCTTTTTTATGATTTTTCTGGAGATAGGCTTACATAAAATTAACCTATTTGGCAACATTATTCCTTATATGAGGTGAGCTGTATGGAGCATAAAAAAGAAAAAATTGTAGAAGTTTTAGTATGGGTCTTATGCTTATTGATACTCTTCAAATTAATCCCAAAAGAAAAATCGCGTCCAGCAGTCCTGGCGTACCTATTCAAACTAGTGATTACATGGCTTTTTGGTTTACTTGTGGTAGAGAAGGATGCTATCAATTATCCTGTCCGTCTTTTTTTCAAAAAGGCTTATAAGGGAAGCTTTACCTTTGAATATATTGCATACCCAACACTATGCGCCTTATTCAATTCATATTATCCTGAGAAAAAAGGCCCTCTCGTTAAGCTATGTTACTACTTGTTTCATACAGGTTTTATCATTATAGGAGAAGTATTAGCACTTAAATACACCAAACTGATTCAATATGAAAACTGGAAATGGTATTGGAGCTTCACTACTATTTGGTTTACTTATTATTGCTCCAGGCTGTTCCATCGGTGGTTTTTCAGAGGAAGGCTTTTAAAAAGGAAGTCATTGTTTAAAATTTTTAACAGTATAAGGATGTAGAAAAGATAGTTTAACTTGTGTAGCTATCTTTTTCTACTGGCCCATTTAAGCTATTCACCTAACACTTATACAACCAGGCAAGCGCGTACATGAACTGTTCAATAAAAAACTCTCGCTTATGATCGGCATTTTCACCGATTTTAAATTTAAGTTGTTCACGTGAAAATCCTTTTAATTCCAACATTTTATTCGCTCTTTTTACAGCTGGCACCATACTCTGCTGAACATTTTCCTTTCCCTTTCCTTCATCGGCACCAACATATAAATAGATGATTTTCTCACTTGTAACACAATCTGTTTTTTCAATGAATGTCAGCATGTCTTTATACCATAAGGATGGTGAAAGAAATCCAAACTTGCCGATATTGCTGCCAGAAGTGAATAAAGCATAAATAGAGATTAGTCCTCCTAAAGATGCACCAATCATGCCTGTTGCTTGGGCATCGTTAATCGTGCGAAAATGTTTATCCATGTATTTCTTTATTGACGTCCATGCAGCTAAATATAATGGCCCTTCTCCATTAAATGCTGAATATTCTGGTGTTAAACTCTCCGCCGGCCATGGAGTATATTCATGAAGTCTATTAACAGGCTCCATTCCGACAATAATTACTTCTTTGATTTCATTAAGCTGATAGCACTCTTTTAACTTATCCAAGTTATTAGAAAATAAATAGTGACCATCATGAACATACACAACTGGATAATGCTGATTTGTTTGATAATAGCTTGGAGGCAAGCAGATAAACAGCTTCCTGTCGCCAACGTTTTTTTCAATAAGCTCTTCCATTCTTGCCTCCTACACTTTTGCCTTCACTAATAAAAAGATGAAATATGGTGCACCGATGATGCTTAAGATAATACCCACAGATATTTCGGCAGGTGCGACAACACTTCTGCCGATGTAGTCAGCTACTGTTAGCAGAAGCATGCCGACAAGTCCGCAAACAAGCAAGGAATGACGGTGCTTCAATCCGACAAGGAGCCTTGCAATATGAGGGCAAATAAGGCCAATAAATCCAATGCCTCCGGAAACTGCCACACAGGAGCTTACTAATATAACTGCACCTGCCATTAACAGCCACTTCTCTTTCTCCACCTGTATACCAAGTCCTTTCATAGCATTTTCTTGGAGGCGGAATAAATCGAGCTTATAGGCTTTGATGATTATGAAGGGAACAACCAGCAAAAACCATGGCAGAATGGAAAGTACATATGTCCATGTGGCATTGTAGATTGTTCCGTTGAGCCAAACGGTTGCCATTTCAAAATCCTGTGCTTTCATTTTTAAAGACAGGAACATCGACAGCGATCCAAATCCTGTACTGATTGCAATCCCTGTTAAGAGCAGCCGCTGGGAATCAAGGCCATTAAATCGATTCCATGCTAACAGGAAAATAATTGCTGCTGCAAACAAGCCGCCGACTAAACCAATCAGTGGCATCAGCAGTTTCATCAGCAACTGATCTCCGGAGAAGGTTCCTTGAAATAGGAGCATATATGCAACAATAAAAGCTCCGGCACCGCTGTTAATACCTAGAATGGCTGGATCTGCAAGTCCATTCTTCGTTATGCCTTGGAGAACTGCACCTCCAACACCAAGTCCAAAGCCAATCAGCAAGGCAAGAACAAGTCTTGGAAGCCTTAATTCAAACAAAACTAAATCAATGTCCTGCTGCGGCTGTATGCGGAACACACTTTCATAAAATTGTGAGAAGGTTATAGGATATACACCATTTGTGATGCTGTAATAACCTGCTGTCAGGATAAGAGCAAGGAGGACAAATATGGTTATGTAAAGTCTTTTATTAAACACGTTGATAGCCTCCTCCTCTCCGCTTAATCAAATACAGAAAGAAAGGAACACCGATAAAGGATGTAATAATGCCAATGGGTGTTTCAAATGGATAGTTGACAAACCTGCTGATAACATCACAAAAAACTAAAAATACTCCTCCTAATATGCCTGAGCACGGGATGACTGCCCGATAATCACTTCCAACCAGATATCTTGTGATATGAGGTATAATCAGTCCGATAAAGCCGATTTTCCCGACCAATGCTACTGATATTCCAGTCATTAAGCCAACAGCTGCCATTGATAACAGCTGAATCCATCTTGTCTTTTGTCCCAAACCTGTTGCGAGATCTTTTCCTAAGGACAGGATTGTCACTGATTTCGATAAAAATATAGCTATAATTATGCCAATTAAAGCAAACGGAATGACCAATGTTAATAACAGTGAATCGATTTGATGAAGTCTCGCATTATACCAGAAGCTCATCGTTTGAGATACTTGAAAATAAGAGGCGAGACTAGAGGATACACCGCTTAAAAATGTCCCAATAATCGTACCAATAATGGCAAGCTTTACTGGCGAATAGCCGTTCTTAACAAAAGCTGCCAAGCCCATCACTAGTGCAACACCAAACAGCGATCCCAAAAAAGAAAGAGATAATAGTTGAAAGGAAGTTAATTTAGGCAAAAAGATAAACGAAATGGTAATGAAAAAGGCAGATCCGTCTGTCACGCCCATAATGGATGGAGATGCTAAGTAGTTTCTTGTAATGCCTTGCATCAATGCTCCTGATACTGCTAATAGTACCCCAATCAGTAAGGCACCGACCGCTCTAGGAATTCTTGAACTCCGTATGATAGTCTGCTGCATATTATCGGCATCATAATGAAAAATGGCAGCGAAAATATCTTTAAAGGATGTGTCTGTTGCACCGTATCGGATGGAAAGAAGCGTTACGAGTGCAAATAAGACAGGAGATAAACTAATAATTAAATAGGTTGCTAATTTTTTCTGATACATACATATTCACCTTATATACAATTAGTACTTGCCCAGAAATTCTGGACAAGCACATTTATTTTACAGCCCGAATTCCTTTTTAAATGCTGCTAGGAAGTTTGTTTTACTCCAAGCAGTACCGCCTGCTGCCATCGGATCGATTACATTTTCATATACATGTCCATCTTTTACTGCATTCAAGCTTTTCCAAATTGCATTGCTTTCAAGATCCTTCAAAGCATCTTTATTCTCTTGGTTTTCAGAATCCTCAAATTGGACGAACAAATAATCAGGATTCATTTCTGCCAGCTTTTCCAATGAAATTTGTTCTTGTGCTTTAGCTGCTTTCACTTCTTCTGGTACAGTAAGACCTAAATCAGTGTATAGGACTGGATTAAAATAAACACTTTCTGGATAGATAGTAATGCTGCCATTGCGGACTCTGAACATCAGTACTTCCTTATCCCCGATTTTTCCGGAAACTGCTGTTTTTGTTTCTTTCACATTTGCTTCATAATCAGCGATATACTTTTCTGCTTCCTCTGTTTTATTCGTAATTTCTGCCAGCAAAAGAAGATTATCTTTCCAATGTGTTGAAATATGGGAAATCGGAATCATGGGTGCGACTTTATTTAAGCTTTCCACGACATCCGCCTGAAACTTGCTCGTTCCAAGAATAACATCAGGTTTCAATTGCAAAAGCTTCTCTGTGCTCGGCTGGAATTTGTCACCAATCTCTTGTGCTTCTGACATGGAATCTCCTAAGAATGCAGGAAACTCTCCGCCAGTTGCAACTGCTCCTACGGGTTTAACTCCTAACACAGCAGCATCTTCCATTGCTTCCTGACTTGCTGTAACAATTTTTGTACTATTGCTCGGAATTTCATATTCCTTATCTAAAAAAGTAATTGTTTTAGTCGTATCAGCACTTGTCTCTTCTGATTGCTTTTCATTGCTACTAGCAGACTCTTCTTTTCCGCAGGCTGCTGCAATTACAAGCAGTATACCTATCATTATAATAAGTGCATATTTTCTCACGAGTATCTTCCCCTTTATATAATCTAATTGATATTGATAACCACTATCAATTAGAATTATACAAAACTATCATTTATCCGAACATGGATTATTTCCTCTCATTTACTTGTACTTTTTCCGTAATCAATTCTACTAGATTATCAATAACACGAAGATGAGAGCTTGCAGAGCATTCATTCCAAGGATCTGACTGGATTAAATAGACCTGCTGTCGTTTGACAGCCTCGATATTGTTCCAATGCATCGATTTTCTGACAATCTCCCAGTGCTTTAACGTTTCTTCATCCTGTCTTATATTTAACAAAATAAAATCAGGCTGTAATTCATAAACTTTATCTATTGCAATTTTTTCGTTATGTTTCCACTGACTTTTATCCTGTGCGCAAGCTATCTGCAGTTCTTCATAGATTACTTCAATAACTGTTCTAGAGCGGTTTAAATAGTAATCATCCTTGAAAAGACTGATAACCAGCCCTTTTTTTTGATCTAAAAGTGGAGCTAACTGCGCAGAAGCAATTGATGCATAGTTTTCATAGTGATTCATCCAATCATTCGCTTCTTTTGTACAGTTCAAGTAGCCTGCTATCTGGAAAAACTGTTTTTTCCAATTGTCTTTCTCAGAATAATAATAGACAGGAGCAATCTTGATCAATTCTGCTTTTTCCTCTGCAGTTATTTCCTGTTTAGCTATAATTAAATGGGGTTTTGCTGTTTTTAACATTGCAATGTTTTTGTGCCATTCTGTATGCTTTCGATAAGATTCCAGATGGAAGATAATATCATCTTTGAATTGTTCATAATAATCAAGTGTCCATTTCGGATGAATCGGGGCCGCATATGGGAGTATTTGCAGTGCTAGTAAATGCCCTGTTGTTGCAAAATCATATGATGCTATTTTTCTTTGTCTTTTCTCACGATATGCCGAAGGAGAAATGCCGACAGCTTGTTTAAACTTTCTGCTTAAGTAGAATTCATCTGCGTATCCGACAGAGCTCGCAATGGAACGGATACTATTCTTTGTCATCAACAATAATTGCTTGGCTTTATTTACACGTAATCTCGTAATATAGTCGCTTACTGTCACCCCATATTGCTTTTTAAACATTTCTGAGTAGTATTTGGGGCTTAGCTCTGCCTGATGTGCCAACATATCAATCTTTAATCTTTCATGAAAATGAGCTTCCATATATCTTTTTGTTTCTTCGATTGCTAAGAGAGTATCATTCGGTGTCACATGCTTTTTATATGATAGTAAATGGTAAAATATCTCATCCAGCTTAGCTCTCTGTAGAAAGTAGTTATAAGGTATATCCTCCCCATCTAAGCGGTACATTTCTTCTATAATTTCCCCTGCATCTTTATGATAAGGGATTACCTGCTGTTGAATGCATGCCAAGCTGTCTAAGTAGGGCCGAATCTCTTCTTCCTGATCTTTCAGAAACACTTGAAAGGAAATACGATAATAATCCACATCACTGACAAATGTGAGCTTATATGTACTGCTTGGAGGAATTACGAGCAGCTGGTGGCTGGCAAATTGTTTCTTTTCTTTATTGATAGTGAATGTTCCTCTGCCTGCATGTATATATATTAATTCAAAATAAGAAGTAATTTTATTTTCCTTGCTTTGCTTCTGGATACGCTTTATGCTGTTTAAATCTAAATAAAAATTTTTCCATTTATAGTTATTTATTATAATTGCCACTTGTTTTCCTCACCAGTTCCCTTTAGAATATGGTTGATATTGATAATCATTTTCACTAATAATACCAAAATTTAACCAATTAATAAAGATAGTCTGTACAAATAGTGAAACGGAGGAAAATATGAAGACAGAGCCATTTACTTTGCCCCATACAGAAACCTGGTCCATCAGTTCACAAGAAAATCAGCGATTATATAAAATATTCGTATCTGTTCCTGATTCCCCGCCACCTGAAGATGGTTTTCCAGTTATCTATGTATTAGACGGGAACTCTATCTTTGCTAGTTTTACAGAAAATATGAAGCTGCAAACAAGACGGGCTGAGATTACAGGAAAAAAACCGCAGATTATTGTTGGCATCGGCTATGAAACAACAGGCCCATTTAATGATAGTAGATATTATGACTTTACTTTTACACCTGACGTAGATTTTTTATCTTATCATCAAATAGATAGAGACTTTCCTACTGGCGGAGGCGGAAGCTATTTTCTATCTTTTATTGAAAACCAACTAAAGCCGGAGATTGAACAAAAATATGTGATTAATAAGGAAAAGCAAACGATTGTCGGTCATTCTCTTGGTGGTTTGTTCGTACTGTCTGTATTATTTACTTCGTCATCTTCCTTTCAGTATTATGTGGCAAGCAGCCCTTCCATCCATTGGAACGAAAACTTTTTAAATACTGTAAAGCAGCGTTTTATGGCATCCCAGCCGAAAGCGAAGCTCCTTATTACAAGCGGAGAATTAGAAAGAGATCATTTTTCGCAAATGAATGAAAAAGCGAAGAAGCTCGATAATGAGCTTAAAAAACATGCTTATGCCGCGTTTGAAACTGAATTTTTTGAATTTCCAGGAGAGGATCACATAACTGTTCTCCTACCGCTCATCAACAAAACGATTCTTTTTGTTAATAATATTAAAAACCAAATTAAATAATCTTTATTGTTTTGCTTGAATTAATAGTAGCTTGGGTATAATATGTAACTATAAGCATAAACTAGAAAAAGCCAAGGAGCGGGTAACTCCTTGGCCCTGAACTACTGCCATATCAGGCGGTGCGGTCAGGCTAATATATTAGATTAGCGAGAAGAACCACCCTTACGTTTGTGGCGCGGGGTGGTTTTTCTTTGCTCTTTTTTCCTCTTGCCTGCTAAGCGTTGCGCGTAAGCTGTAGCAAGAGCTGTAAAAAATACTGTAACAGTATTCTCCAGCAGAGTTCTTAGAAAATCCATTGGCGTGTTCACCTCCTTCACCATAAAGGGAAAGAGTGACCAGCACCACCCGCATCAACTATGTAGTTCTCTTCTATTATACACCGGATTGGTAGGTTTTTCTTGTCATTCCAGTAGATAGTTAGATGTTTTCACAAATTAGGATAAAACACCTAAACTACAATAAATAAAGTCAGACCCCATTAGAGTCTGACCTTACAAGGTAACTGCCATACCTAAGTTCGATAAAACTAAGAGTTTAAGAAGGAAGGTATAGCATAGCCTTTATATTAATCGGGAAAGCTATCCATCTAACGATTTACATGATATAAGAGTTAGAAGGAAGATGGATAATAGCCCAATATGTACTAGTTTTAAATATATTCTGAAACAATGAGATCAAGATCAAATGGAGTTATTCCTTTATCCATAGAGAAAATTAGATCTGCTTCCTCTATATTAACACATAATTCCCCTCTTGCCTCAATATGAAGCTTAAATAAATCATACAAGTTTGGTTTAACCAGGGATGTTAATGCTTTGCCCATTAAAACCATGCCCATTTGATTTTCTTCTACATTATTAGCATATTCTGGTTCGGTCCGAAGTGCAACATCTGTCCAAATAACTTTATTCTCATATAAATCGAGAATCATTGGAATACAAATCATTGAATCAGACGTAATATCCATTCTGTTCTCCACTGTTTTAGGCTCATATATTTCCCCGGAATTAGGATTTCCTCTGCTCATCCAGCCCATAAAGCATTCTGGCAGCTCATTAAAAGCTTCTCCGCTGAATGAATGAATCGAAAATACAATATATCTTCCACCGAAATTACGAACAGATTGTATATCTAAATCAATGAATTCACTAGCTCCAGCTGGTGCCGAAGTGATATCGCCACTATGACATGATTTATACTTCGCTGATCTTAAGTTAGTATACGAAACATGTTCCAAATACCCCCAAGTTTCATCATACATAACGGCGGACAAATCGATATCTGTTCCCCATTCATTTGACCCGTCTTTCCAATATAAAAAGGTTCTAATTGTACTCGTTGTCTCAGCTATATCTATCTTTGATCCTCTAACGACAGATTTCAACGATTTATTGGCAGAGCGTTGTGAAAATGGGACCAAATAATTCCTTAGTGCTTCATCCAAATAAACCTTTCCAATAGGGCTCTTTTGCTTATATATTTCAATCAAGTTACTTTCACAAATGTCGACAATATCTTGGCAAATTACCTCATTAATTGCTGGCAAATCATTATCAATCACAAACATTTTGGCAACATTACCTTTAGGAAAAAATGATCTTTTTTCTCTTACATCATTTCTATGTTTGAAGTGTTCTCTGACTTGCAGCAGCACTGTCGTTTCTATTTTATTAGCAATCGCCTTAAAATTTTCTATAACTGCCTCAGGCTGTTGATGCAATCTAAGGAGCTGATCAAGTTTCCGTGCAAATTCTCCAGGTCTGTCAGACAATAAAGTCATGGCGGCGTCTATTTGGTTAGTTTGCAGTAAGTCTGCAATAAGACCATTAAATGTAGAAATATGTTTATTATTTCTCAGCTTAAAAAATGCTTCATTAGTCTTTTTAAATTGTTTATATTCGGCCGGATGTAACCGCTCCCCTAACCTGATCCATCTATTCTTATATCTTTTCATGTCCTCTTCCATATTGCCGCAGTTTTCAAGAAAAGCAAGAAGTATACGTCTTTCCTTCCTTTTAAAGCTTCTAAAGCGTGTACTTGTGGCTAAGCTGATATCTCCATCCGAAAGAGACACAGCAAGCCGCAAGACATCTGTAGCTGTTTTAATATATTGAAAAAGGATATCATGATTCAGGTTATTTTCCAATAATAGCTTTCCAAGCAACGCAATATTCTCCTTAAGAGGAATCTCTTGCGGTATTAGCTGTCCAGTATTTTCAGAAAAGCTTTCGAATACAAATGTCAAATCTTCCTTATCGCTTTCTGAAATAGAAGTTTTAGAGGAAAGTAGGTTTCGGAAAATCATAAGAAAGTCGTCCCTGGAACCAAGGGAGATTTCTTTTTGATTCGTCTTGTCATACAATGGCATTCTTGTCTGCTGTTCATATTCAGGTAACATAGTTCCTAGTGACAAATAATGTATCATTGCATTGATATATAGTTCTGCATCACTCGCTTCCATCACCTGCTGAGGAAAGTTCGGATACATTGGCTTATAAGCTCTATTCGCGCCTAACACCTTTTTTAAACTATCTATTGTGGACAAATAGAATTCGTTTAGCTGATCTTTGGAATATGTATATAGTGTATCTATGATAGGTTTAGAAAGTGTATAGCCTAGTGACTCAAAATTGGCTAGGATAGTGGCTATGTAATGGAGATGCGGAGTAGGTTCATTGCCTTTGTTTAGGATGAGTTTGTTTTTTCTTCTTAAGTAGATTTGATTAATCATTTTTCACCTCTTATAAATAAATACCTTTCTAGTTATATCATTATTTCATTAAAAAACAAAATAATAACTTACAAAACTATTATAAAATGGTAATTTTGTAAGTTATATAGAAGTTTTGGTAAGTACACCTCCAACTAACAAGACTCTNAGAGGCTAATGTATTAGTTATTCGCGTTTTCTACTTCAGAATGCAGGGGCTCTCCTGTCTCGCTAACCCCTTAGGAATCTCACCTTTCCGTTCCTATCAGTTTCATTTTTTGAATGGGTTATTATCTATAAACAAAGGCAAACTAAAAAAGTTTGCCTTTGTTTATTATGAAATTATTTCATTACTAGTATTCTTCTTCTTCCTCAACTGCGGTTATATCAAATAGATAATCAGTAGTTGCTGTTCCTTCCCAGCCCTCTTGTATGATATTTCCTTGCTCATCTGTCTCTTCGCTCATTTTCTTCAGTGCATAAGTTGAAATTCGGTAGCCGTAAACCGGTAACTGGTTCTCTGTTAATGATTGAATTTCTCCATCTGTGATTATATGAGGGTCATTATCCATTACACCATAATTAGACATATTGCCAAAACTATTTATGATATATTTAGAATAATCCCCTTTAGCATTAGTAATATCTTTAATAGGAAGCATGTTCATCTTTTCAAAGAAATAATTAGCATCTACTAATGAGATAAAGTCTTCCATTGATTCACTATTACTATGAGTTACTTGATAGCTCTTCTTACTTACCTCATAGTGAATGTCATAATAAACAAATTCAAAGTGATCCTGCTGAATTAATTCCCAGCGTAAATCTATTATTTTTCCAGATTTAGTATAATCCACGCTAAAATTTTGTAGCTTAATCGAACTATCATCTAGCTGCAATTCCTTCATAATTAATTCGTTCTCTTCCTCGAAATTCATCCTATACACCGAGCCTAGTTCATGCTCAATATTTATTGTGCGGCTTTCCCAGAGATAACTAGAAACAGGCGTAATCCACTGTACAATAACAAACACAATCAAGCCAAATAAAGCTGCTTGTCGTTTTATTTGTACATTTAACTTAGGCCGGAAAAACAGCAGATATATGATAAATCCAAGCGGTAAAGCAATTTGATTAAAGTTAAATGAAAAAATACCTAATGTATAATAGCCAATTATTTTCAAAGGAAAGTATGGTTCGTTATCACTCTTTTTCCTTATTAAATATAGTAAACCACCAATAATCAATACAGTGTAAATTATAGATGCAATCATGCTTAAGTCCCCCTGTCTGAAGAAGTATCTTTGTTGTTCTCCAGATTTATATATGTATTATAATTCCAATACAAATATAACATAGTAATAATATTAGTTTGTAAAAAGCTCTTTCTTTTGTTTTACATACAAAAAGACCTCCATTAAAATGAAGGTCTTCTCCTTAGGTTAACGATAAAATGCTTCTATTTCGCTGACAATCTTGTTAGAGCTAATATCTGGACTTGTCAATATTGGAATGTCAACATCCTTTAAACTAGTTTTTGCTCTTGCCATGGACAGTTGTGCTAGTATGATTAAATCTACTTGCTTGTCGAGCAGCTTTTTGACACTGCTTGCAATATAACTGTCATGTGCCTCAAATTCTTTTTTATTTAGAGCAGCAAAAGCCTCTGTATTAACTTCTACAAATACCTCTACTTCTTTTCCTAAAGCTTCCGCTTTTTCTTTTACAGCTATTTCAGTAGTAGGACCTGCAGTTGCTACTGATGCAACAACACCTATTCTGCTTCCTAGCTTAACAGCTTGTTCTATCATTGCATCATCTACATTCTCGATTGGAAGCTGTGGAAATCTTTTGCGCATTTCGGTAATTGTTGGGCTATAGGCAGAGCATGAAAGAAGTATTCCATCTACTTCTGTTTCAACCGCTCTTCCTAGCAAACTTGCAAAACGCTCTACTAGTTTTGGGGTGATTTCTCCTTCTTTGTCTAACGCTCTGAGCAGTCCCTCATCCATGAAATTAACCGTTTCAATTTCAGGAAAATTCTTTGCAAAAGCTGCAAGTATTGGGTTAACCGAATTTAGTGTAGCATGTATTAAACCGACCTTATAATTTTTCATGTTCTACACTCCATTGCTTAATAAATTAAGATTGCTTTGATATCATATCTTGAAAGTTGATTTCGTCCATAAACTCAATGAATGTTCTTACTAATTTCAGATTATAGTCATCTTGATTATAGAACATCCAAGTGTGTCTAGTTATTGGGTTATTATCTATATCATTTAAGGGCAGCTGATATAAATCCCCTTTGCTTTTAATAACTAAGCTGGGCATTATCGCATATCCTAAATCATGTGCTACCATTTCCCGGCAAGTGTCTGTCTTATCTACTTTAATTCCTACTTTAGGGGGTACAGAAAAGTTCTCTGACCACCATGTATCTATCATATCCTGAAGCTTAACATCGCATATATAATCAATCCGCGGCAATGTTGGAAGGTCCTCCAAATCAACTTTACTATGAGATACTAAGGATAAGTTTTCTTCTAATAATAATCTTTTTCCGCCGATCCACTTATAATCCCCTCTCACAAATCCTATATGAATTTCGTGATTGTACACTTGATTATAAATCTGGCTGCTCCATTTGCTTGTTAAGCTGAAATTGACTTTTGGATGCCTTGATTTAAACTCTTTAAGGACTGGTGGTATTTTTCTTGTAATAAAGCTGGAAACTCCAAGACGTAATGTNCCCGAAATTTCTTCATCCATATTAGCTAAATGATCCTGTACCTCTATATCTCTTTTAATCATTTCATCTGCATAATTAACAAGGTATTCTCCTTGTGGTGTAAACTGAATCCCCTTTTTACTGCGATGAACGATGGTTACTTTATATTCTGCTTCAATTTGTTGAATTCTTTTTGTAAGTGCTGGTTGTGACATGAACAGACTTTCTGCAACTTTTGTTATATTTTTTTCCTTGTATAACTTCTGCAATATCTGCCAATCTCGTTTGTCCATGTTATACCTCCTGAAATCATAACTTCTAGACTAAATTATATAGAATGTTAATTGATTTAGAAAGCGCACTTACAATACAGTTAGTTCCTTCAAATGCGAAACCGCTTTAACTAGAAAGTCCTTTTTACCGAAACTGCCTGACTTTAAAACAATCANCATTTCCTTATCGATTACTAGCCCTGAAGGTACCCCNGTATCAATTTCCTTAATAATATAGTTTCCTTTGATCTCAAGATGCCTGCATACAGTACCAGAAGTATCTCCGCCAGCCACTACTATTCTTTTCAAGTTTAGAGAATCAGTCAATTTTTTAGAAACAGAGGCTAAAAAACTAGAGATTTTTTTACTGATTATTAGTTCACCTAAGCCTTTAAGTTTACCGATTTCCTTTGTTTCTCGTACTATATTCGGGTCATTTTCCGCCATAATTAAAACGTCTTTCCCATCTTTCAACAGTAACTCAGCTTCCCTGTATACCTTTTCAAGCTCTCCTTGATAATTATTGTCCGCTAGAATTTTTCTCGAATCTACTATGATTGATGAAACACCAGAATCTATTAGTGTTTTTGTCTGCTCTTTTGTCTGGGGAGTTAAGCTTCCAGATACAATCAGAACTCCATTTGCATCCTTTATCGTTACTGTGCTGGCTAAATCGGAGAATTCTGATTTTGGCAAAGCTTTAGGCAATTCTTCTCCTAAGGCAGAGCTTCCAGCAAGAACTTTATATCCAGATGCAGCTTGGGCAATAATGTTAAGATCTTCTTGAGTTTCGCCATCGATAATTACGTACTGATAATCTGCCTTCGCCTGTTCAATTGCGGCTTTTAATTCTTCAGGACCTTTTCTGACTATATCTAAATATATAGAAGTCACTTTTCTTATCGTCTGTTTTTTCAAAATGGATTCCAAGTTGGACTCAATTGTTGGATGAACTGGGTCATGAAGAAACTCTGAATCTTCTAGTCTTTTGCCATTTACCTTATGAACCCCATTGACGGTTGTACGGCCGTTCTGTGGAAAGGATAAAGAAATAATCGCAAACTCTTCATTCAATTCATCAAGCATGGCGTCAAACTCTACACCGATATTTCCTCTAAACACAGAGCATGTTTTATTATAGTACATCGAACAATCTGCCTTCTGTAACATCCTTGTTGCTTTAAATACCTTATCATAGGCAGTTTTTGGGCTATCTAAGCGGCTGTCTGTATCAATAATTACTACATCCGCATCTTTCACAATTTCCATATTTTCTTCAAAGGTAAGCACCTTTACCTTATAGCCGCTTTTTGAAAACATAATACCAATATCATTTGCTCCAGTTGTATCATCTGCTACTACACCAATCATCGGTGAGCCTCCTTATCTTTTAACCCTTGGTTTATAAAGGGACTCTTCCAAAAACTCCGTCACTTTATAATCAGGCAGCGAATGTAATTCAACCCCACTTGATTTTGCTGTTAAAATCATTCTGCATGTCATTTCTAATGTTTCCAATCTCATTAAGGCTTCAGATAGAGAAGTATCCATTACTACTACACCATGATTACGCATCATAATGACATCTGATTTCTTCGCCTCTTCCGCTATAGCCTCACCTAGATCTCTTGTTCCCGGATGAAAGTAATCGACGTAGCCGATATTTTCCAGGTAATAAAAGTTTTCAATAAACAGGTTTGAAAGTATTGGTTCTTTACTGCACGCAAAGAGTGTCGTATAAAATGGGGAAGAATGAATAACGGCTTGTACATCCGACCTGTTATTATAGATCCCTGTATGCATCGGAGTTTCTTTAGAAGCTTTCCTTTCACTCAAGTTCTTTTCACTTTTAAGGTCAAAAAGGACGAAATCTTCTTCTTTCAAATCACCCATAAAGGTACCTGAAGCGGTTATAAGCATTGTTTTATCATCGACTCTGCTGCTGATATTACCTGATGTGCCCCATGCCAGATTATTATTCAGCATATATTTCCCACAGTTTATCAGCCCATTACTTATATTCATCTATAAATCCTCCTATAGAAAAAACCAAACAGATACCCGTTTGGTTTTATTTTGTTTACGCTTGTGTCATTCTTTTGATAACAGCTTCTGTGAATTCAGTAGTAGATGCCGTTCCGCGAAGGTCACGGGTAGTTGGTCCTTCAGCGATTGTTTGCAAGACGGCATTTTCAATTATTTCGGCAATAACATTTAAATTATTATCATCATGATGGTTTGCAAGCCACTGTAGCAGCATCACAGTTGAAAGAAGCATGCTTGTTGGGTTGGCAACGTTCTGACCGGCAATATCAGGTGCAGAACCATGTGCAGCCTGTGCCATTGCTTGCTCCCCATTTGTATTCAGTGATGCAGACAAACCAAGACTTCCTACAAGTTCACCAGCTAGATCTGATAGTATGTCTCCAAATAAATTAGTAGTCACAATAACATCAAACTCTTCTGCTCTTCTTACTAAGTGAGCTGTCATTGCATCTATATGAAAATCATTTACTTCTACTTCTGGATAATACTTTTCACCAACCTCGTAGCAAACATCACGGAATAATTCATATGCAAACTTGATTACATTTGCTTTATGAACAATCGTGACCTTTTTTCTTCTTGTCATCGCTAACTTAAATGCTTCATGAGCAATTCTTTCCGTTGCTTGCCTTGTAAATACGCCTGTTACTAAAGCTACATCCTTATTTACCATATACTCTCCTGTCCCTTTATACATATTTCTATCAGACAGGAAGCCCTCTGTGTTTTCCCTAAAAACAACAAGATCTGCGTTTCCTACTAAACTAGTAGTTCCAGGCAAGGCGCGGCTTGGGCGTACATTAGAATATAGATCAAAATGATGTCTAAGTTCTCCACTTGGATTTCGTTTCGAGATTCTATGCTCATCAGGATAAGCTGCAGAATCATGCGGGGCCATCAACCAGCCATTTGTATCCTCCAGCCCTTTTTTCGTTATTTCTGGGACAGGATCATTATATTTTTTTATACCTTCCCAACCCATTGGAAGCTCCTTGTATTCAAAAGTCGTACCATTATTAGCTTGTTGAGTGGCAGCCTTTAATACTTCTACAGATGCTTTAACAATTTCAGGGCCAATTCCGTCTCCATATAGAACACCTAATTTATAATTTGCCATCAGATAACCACCTTTATTGTTATATAAACTAACAGGTTAATAATTACTTTCTACATTTATTCTAATACATTTAAACCATAATAAAAAATATACGTTTTTTATTAAATATCATAAAAATAAGTTATGGATGTACGTTTTCACCACCCATAATCCTAGAAAATGGGTCATAACATTTTATTATTGTTGTTCATTCTTTATTTGAATAATCCGTGAAACCCTTGGTATTACTAGGATTATAAGGTTGTATTTTGTTGTTCTTTTAGAAATGAATTGACTAACAGTTTGCCACTCGTTACATTTACGATAAAGGTAGCAAGAGAACTAGTGTCTCTTGTATGAAAGGAGATTACATTATGTTTAAAAATATTCATCAGAAGAAAACAGATGCAAATTCTATTTTTACTCCTGCAGATGGAAATTTTGTCTCTTTAGAAACTGTACCAGATCCGATTTTCAGCAATAAGCTTGTTGGAGAAGGCTTTGCAGTCAATCCTTCCAATGGTAATATTGTTTCACCTGTTGCTGGTGAGGTAACGCATATTTCTCATACAAATCATGTTATGACAATAAGAAATTCTGAGGACATAGATGTTTTAATCCACATCGGGCTTGAAACAGCTTCCATAAAAGGTGATTATTTTAAAGCTATAGTCACAATGGGTCAATCCGTACAAAAAGGCGATCCTCTAATTGAATTTGATCTCGACTATTTGAATAAAAATGCTTTCAGTCCTCTAATATTAGTTATATTGCCGAATATTAAAAATAAAAATTACTCCATTATATGGCAAGATGCTGTTACATTAGCTGCCGGAGAGACAAAAGTTTTATCTGTTGTGGAAAGATAATAGAGAAGGTGCCGAGTTGAATCTCGGCACCTTCTTCGTTCTGTCAAACCTTTGTTAGTTCCCTTTCTGGTTTTTTATTTTCCTCTTCAAGATAAGCCTCCGTTTTTTCCTCAACTATAAAGTTGATTGACTCATTTGATTCAGCATGGAATTCTTTGTCTGCTGTATCAGCTGCCTGTTTCACCTGTTTATTTTTATAAATTCCTCCGCCAACTACAAGTGCAATAACTAATATTTCAAAGCCATACTTTAATAATGGGTTCTGAAAGTATGAACTTACAAAAGGTTCCGCGACAATCATTTTGGAAGCTGTCCATGCTAATATGGCTGCACCAAAAGTAATAATGACTGGATAACGCTCAATCCATTTCAATATTAACGTACTGCACCACATCACTACAGGTATGGAAACTAATAAGCCAATCACTACTAAAAGAATACTTCCATGGGCAGCTCCCGCTACAGCTAAAACATTATCCAATCCCATTAATGCATCTGCAATAATAACTGTTCGAACAGCACCCCAAAAATTGTTGCTTGATTTTATATCACTGTGTTCCTCATTTTCAACTAATAATTTATAAGAAATGAAAACTAGCATTAATCCGCCTGCTAAATGTAAACCTGGTACCTCTAAAAGCCACACTACAGCTAAAGTTGCTGCAATTCGAATGATAATTGCACCTACAGAACCCCACATAATAACCTTTTTCTGTTGATCCTTCGGCAAGTTTCTGGCAGCAAGCCCGATAAGGATGGCGTTATCCCCTGCCAAGACTAAATCAATAACAATAATAGAAAGTAAAGCTGTTAAAAACTCAAACTCCATGTTGTCCTCCTTCACTAATATAAATAGCCCTTTTCTGAAAAAGGGCTATTTTATGTGGTGGTTAATTTATTTAACTACTGTAATCACAGTGCCATTGCTCCTGTTAATATTCCGACAATAATCATGACTACGGCTGTTAAGAGAATCCAGCCCATTGTATATTTTTGTAATTTACCTAGATCACTTCGGATTAATTCGATTAGCACCCATAATGGTGCAGATGTTGGTCCTATTAAGTGTATTGTTTGTCCAATAACAGATGCCCTCGCTATACTGACAGAATCTACTCCATATTGGCTCCCTGCCTCTGCTAATACAGGTAAAGCACCAAAGAAAAAGGCATCATTAGACATTAGGAAGCTAAGCGGCAGTCCAATTATAGCAACAATGATAGTATAGTATTCTCCAAATGCACTTGGAATAATAGAAACGATATCATTTGCCATATGGTCAACCATTTCCGTACCCTGAAGAATACCTGTGAATATACCTGCTCCCAGTACAAGTGATACAACCGGTATGGCATTGGAAGCATGTTTTTTAAGCACCTTTTTTTGCTCTTCAATATTTGGAAAGTTAACTACTAAAGCAATCGCAAATCCAATAATAAATAGAATATACAATTCTACTACGTCTAGAATTAATACTCCCATTATTGCTAGAGTCAGAAACAGGTTAAACCAAATGATTTTCGAGTTCTTTTTGTCTTGCACTTCGGCTGTTGCTGCAATCTCTTGATTGTATTTAGCTATAACCTCTGCCCCAAGACGCTTTCGTTCTCTTTTCCCTAAAAAGTAAGCAATTGCAAGTGTAGAAATCGCTCCGGCCACCATTACTGGCAGCATAGGGATAAAGTATTCATTAGCATTGAGACCTAGCACACTTATTGCTCTTGTTGCGGATCCGCCCCAAGGTGTACTCCCGGCAATAATCCCTAAAGACATGATTGAGACAGTTGCTAATATTAATGGATTCATCCCGATTTTTCTGTAAACAGGCAGCATCGCAGAACAAATAATCATATATGTTGTTGTTCCATCCCCATCTAACGCTACAAGCAATGCTAATATAGCAGTCCCCATTGCTATTTTAACAGGATCTCCTTTAGCAATTTTTAAAATCATATTACTAACAGGATCAAATAATCCAGTATCCATCATGATACCAAAGTAAAGTATCGCAAATAGCAGGAGTACTGCCGTAGGAGCAGTAAGCTCTACTCCTTGAACCATCATATCCCCTAATTTTGACCCAAATCCCCCGAGTAAGGCAAAAATTACAGGAACAAAAATGATAGCTGTGAATGCAATCAATCTCTTAGACATGACTAAGTAAGTGAAAACCGCAATAGTTAGAAAACCTAGAATTGATAACAAATTTATACCCCCAAACACATTGAATGCGTTTTCATTTATTTGACAGCTAACTCACCAATTCTTGTGATAATCGCCTCTGCAAAATCAGAAGTTGATGCTGTACCCCCTAAGTCTCCAGTCATTGTTCCGGCTTTAAGACAGCTATTTATTCCTTGTTCAACAAGCTGACCGACTTGGTGCAGTTTTGAATCATGATGTCTTTCACTCAGCCAATCCATCAGCATAACAGTCGACAACATTATTCCAATTGGATTTGCAATATTTTTACCAGCAATATCCGGTGCTGATCCGTGAGCAGCTTGGGCCATTGCTTGATTTTCATTCGTATTGATAGAAGGAGCTAATCCTAGACTTCCAACTAGTTCACCAGCCAAATCTGATAAAATATCGCCAAACATATTCTCTGTTACTATAATATCAAAATCTCTTGCTCTGCGGACTAAGTGTGCTGTCATTGCATCGATATGGTAATCATCAACCATAACCTCTGGATATTGCTGNGCTACCTCTTTACATGTATTTAAGAATAAACCAGTTCCAAGTTTAATAACATTTGCTTTATGAACAATCGTTACTTTTTTTCTGCGCTGCATCGCCATTTTAAAGGCAGCATGTGCGATTCTTTCAGCCGCTTTCTTTGTAAAAACACCTGCGGATACGACAACTTCCGGAGTTATTTGCCATTCCCCTCCGCCAATATGCATGTTTCTATCAGTATAAAAGCCTTCTGTATTTTCACGATAAATAATTAAATCTGCTTCCCCTACAACGCTTTTCGCTCCAGGCATTGTTTTTGCTGGTCTGATGTTTGCGTATAGATCTAAAGTATGGCGAAGTTCACCGCTTGGGTTTCTTTTCGCTTTATGTTCTGGCGGATATGCTGCAGAATCGTGTGGCCCTAATATCCATCCATCACAGTCATTTAACATTTCCTTTGTATAACTAGGTGTCGGATCATTATACTTTTCAATTCCTTCCCACCCCATCGGAAGCTCTATCCAATCAAACTTAACATCTAACTCTTGTGCAGCGGCTTTAAACACCTTAACTGTAGCGCTTACAATTTCTGGACCAATACCATCACCTTGTAATACTCCTAACTTATATGCCTTCATATTTCCATCTCCCTATTTCTTTAGTTCTTGTAGATTTTCAATATTGAATTTCTACTATCACTGTAATATAAAGCTAACGATAAATGAAATATCGCTTTTTTATGTTTATCCATAACTATTTTTT